>Ga0070684_100000578_pt1 | contig 25373 bp, 25 predicted proteins | sample KBSC723LmetaG_FD_65653 | JGI IMG/M metagenome (GOLD analysis project Ga0070684, IMG submission 65653) | Corn rhizosphere microbial communities from Kellogg Biological Station, Michigan, USA - KBS C7.2-3L metaG | ecosystem: Host-associated > Plants > Roots > Rhizosphere ...
AGCAGCGGAGCCATGACCGTCACGCTGCTCGGCACCGGAAGCCCGATCCCGTCCGCGGATCGCTACGGCAACAGCACGCTGGTGGAGATCCCGGGGCTGCGGCTCGTCTTCGACCTCGGGCGTGGCGCGCCGATCCGCCTCTGGCAGAAGCAAATTCCGCTGGGGACCATCAACGCCCATTTTCTGACCCACCTCCACTCGGACCACGTCAACGGGTTGCCCGATCTGTGGATGAGCGGTTGGATCCAGACCCCGTTCGGCAGTCGGAAGACGCCGTTCCTGATCTACGGCCCGTCGGGAACGGAAAAGATGATGGCGAATCTATGGGAGGCCTTCTCCGAAGATCGGCGAATCCGTCTCGCGGACGAAATGAATCCGATCGAGGGCATTCAGATCGAGGCGCACGACGTCGGTCCCGGCCTCGTCTTCTGCCAGGCCGGTGTCTCCGTGTGGACCTTCGACGTCGATCATGGAGATCTCGTCAAGCCCGCCCGCGGCTTCAAGATCTCGTACGCGGGGCACACGGTGGTCATCTCCGGTGACACCCGCTACAGCACGAACGTCGAGCAGGCCGCCACCGGCGCCGATTTGTTGATTCACGAGGTGGCCATGATCCCGGCGGCCCTTCTCGAAAAGTACCCCGTCTACCAGGCGATCCTGGCACACCACATTTCGCCCGAAGACGCCGGCCGGCTGTTTGCCGTCGCCAGGCCGAAGCTCGCCGCCTACTCGCATATCGTGCTCTCGGGGCTTCCCAGCGAAGGGATTCCGTTCCCGACCCCCGCAGACCTTCTGGCAGCGACGCGCACGACCTACGACGGACCGATCGTCGTCGGTTCGGACCTGATGGCGTTCAAGATCGACGACAGCGGCGTCTCGACGATCAGCGGGGCAGGCGGGGCAGGCGGCGCGGGCGGCGGCGGCGCAGGCGGCGGGAGCGGAGGATCGAACTAGACCAACTGTTTTTCGAGCCCGTCGAGCACCTCGTAGCAGGGCAGCACCTGCGCGACGCTCGCGTTCGGTTCGCGTCCCTCCCGGATCGCCGCGAAGAACTCGCGATCCTGCAGCTCGATGCCGTTCGTCGACACGGCGACCGCCGAGACGTCGATCTTCTCGTTCTCGTTTCGGCCGTTGACCAGGTCGTCGTAGCGCGCGACGTACGTGCCGGTGTCGCCGATGTAGCGGAAGGACGTCCCGAGCGGCCCGTCGTTGTTGAACGACAGGCTGAGCGTGCAGATCGCGCCGCTGCGCGCCGCGAGCTGGATGCTCATGTCCATCGCGATGCCGAGCTTCGGGTGGATCGGACCCTGGATCGCGTTCGCCTTCACGATCGGGCTGCGGGCCTGGTACGCGAACAGGTCGACGGTGTGCGCGGCGTGGTGCCAGAGGAGGTGGTCGGTCCAGCTCCGGGGCTGGCCGAGCGCGTTCGTGTTGGTGCGCCGGAAGAAGTAGGTCTGCACGTTCATCTGCTGGAGGTTGAGCTCGCCCGCGAGGATTCGCTGGCGCACCCACTGATGGCTCGGGTTGAAGCGGCGCGTGTGGCCGCACATCGCGACCTTGCCGCTCTCGCGCGCGGCCGCCGCGACCGCTTGCCCGTCCTGCAAAGAATCGCAGAGGGGGATCTCGACCTGCACGTGCTTGCCCGCTGCGAGGCAGGCGAGCGCTTGCCTCGCGTGCAGCGGCGTCGGCGTGCAGAGGATGACCGCGTCGACCTCGTTGATCCGCAAGCTGTCGGCGAGGTCCGTGGTGACGTGCGGGATGCCGTACTTGACGGCCACCTCTTTGGTCTTCGCGAGGTCTCGGCTCATCAGCGAGATCACGTTCACGTCGGCGATCGCCGCGATCGCGTCGAGGTGCTTGATGCCGAAGGCGCCCGCGCCCGCGAGCGCAACATTGATGGTCATCATCCCTGCTCCTCCAGAACGAGATGGCCCACCGCCGTGTTGCTCGCGGGCACGTGATAGAAGCGGCGCGCTTCCTTCGGCTTCGGGCCGCCCGATGCGTCGGCCATCGCGCCCCGCGCGATCAGCCACATGACGAGCTCGATCGCTTCGCTGCCGGCCTCGCGCACGTACTCGACATGCGGAACCTGCGCGAGCGCCGCGGGCTCGTCGATCAAGCGATCGAGGAAGCGGTTGTCCCAGTCCTTGTTGATGAGGCCGGCGCGCGGGCCCTGCAGCTGGTGGCTCATGCCGCCGGTGCCCCAGACCTGGACGTTCAGCGGCTGGTCATAGCTCTCGATCGCCTTGCGGATCGCCCCCCCGAGCTGGAAGCAGCGCCGGCCCGAGGGCACCGGGTACTGGAGGACGTTGACCAGGAACGGAATGACCGGGCAGGGCCACGCGCGGGGCTGGCCACACATCAGGCTGAGCGGAACCGTCAAGCCGTGGTCGACCTCCATCTTGTTGACGATCGTCAGATCGAAGTCGTCCTGGATCACGCTGTGCGCGATGTGCGCGGCCAGCGACGGATGACCAACCACGGTCGGTACGGGCCGCGGGCCCCAACCTTCGTCGGCCGGCTTGAATTCGGCGGCGGCGCCGATCGCGAACGTCGGGATGACGTCGAGGCTGAAGGCGGTCGCGTGGTCGTTGTAGACGAGGAAGATCACGTCGGGCGTGTGGGCCGCGAACCAGCGCCGCGACGGCTCGTACCCGGCGAACAGTGGTTGCCAGTACGGCTCCTGCGTCTTGCCGAGATCCATCGCGACGCCGATCAGCGGCACGTGGCTGGTGTAGACGGAGGCGGTCACGCGCGCCATCCGACGGCCGGGGTCGGTTGTGCCTGATCGCGTGAGCGGAGCGAGGCTTTGCCTCGCCGAGCTCGTCGCGGGAGGGTTCGGCAACCCTCTCAACGTTCCCGACGTGACGTCGCGTCCGCCCGTGAGCATCATCTCGCGGTACTCGCCTTCGCTCAGCCCGGTCATGCTCGCGGCCATCTGCAGGAAGCTCTTGCCGTCGGTCGCGCCGATCTTGGCGAGGAAGTAGATGTTGCCGCCCGCCGCGATCGCGGCGTTGAGATCGCGCGCGAGCACCGCCTGCTTCTGCGCGTCGTTCATCGGCCATTCGTCGATGTAAGCGCGCTCGTCCGCCTTGAAGCGGGCGCGGTTCTCGGCCTTCATCAGGCTCATGCAGAACTGGTTCAGCCAGTAGCCTTTGCGGGACTGCTCCGCGTCGAAGATCGTGGTCCCCGGGATATCCAGGTACGGTTTGTCGAGCGCCATCAGACGTCCTCCGTCTGTTGCGGGGGGGCTTGCAGGTGTTCTTCGGGCCAGTACAGCCGCATCGGGTTCGTGACGAGCAGCTTCCGCTGAAGCGCGGGCGTCGTGGCGATGTGCGGGATGAGGTCGACCAGCAGGCCGTCGTCCGGCATGTGGTCCTTCAGGTTCGGATGGGGCCAGTCGGTTCCCCAGAGCACGCGATCGGGGAAGGTCTCGACCACCCGGCGGGCGAACGGGACGACGTCACGGTACGGGGCGCGCTCGTCGTCGAGCGCGGGAGGCCCGCTCGCGGACAGGCGCTCGGGGCAGCTCACCTTCGTCCAGACGTTCTGGTGCTCGCGCATGAGGCGCGTGAACAGCTCGAACTCCCGCCCGTCGATCGGCTGCGTGACGTCGGGCCGGCCCATGTGATCCACCACGACGATCGTCGGCAGCGCCGTGAAGAAGTCCCACAGCTCGGGCAGATCGCGCGCCTCGAAGTAGACGACGATGTGCCACCCGAAGGGTTCGACGCGCAGGGCGATCTCCGCCAGTTCGTCCCGCGGCGTGAAATCGACGAGGCGCCGGAGGAAGTTGAAGCGGACGGCGCGCACGCCGGCCTCGTGCAGAGCGCGCAGCTCACGATCGGTGACGCCGCGGCGGACGGTCGCGACGCCGCGCGCGCGGCCGCCGCTGGCGCGGCATGCGTCCGCCATCGCGCGGTTGTCGGCGCCGTGGCAGGTGGCCTGCACGACGACGTTGCGCGCGAAGCCGAGGTGATCGCGAAGCGCGAAGAGCTGCGCCTTGCTCGCGTCGCAGGGCGTGTACTTCCGCTCGGGCGCGAAGGGAAACTCGGACCCGGGACCGAACACGTGGCAGTGCGCGTCCACCGCGCCGGCCGGGGCCTGGAACCGCGGCGTGCGGGGCCGCGCGCACCAGTCGAGCCAGCCGGGCGTCTTCTCGAAGCGAAGCTCCGCGTCACTCATGCTTCGCGCCTCCGAGGCGGTCGAGGATCCGGTCGGCCTCGTCACGCCAATCGGGCGCGTGTGCGCGCCGGCGGCGGCGGTTCCTCGCGAACAAGCCCGTGTCGGCGAGATCGGCGACCCAGGCTTGCCGTTCGGCCGCGCCCGACGCGCTGAACGGGTCGAGGCCGGCCTCCCGCACGGTGACGGCCGCCTCGCGCATCTCCTCGGCGCGCCGGCGCCCGTGCTTGATGACGCGCTGGAAGAAGTAGCTGGCCTGCTCGTCCCAGTCGACCCCGGGAAACGTCTCGCGCAGCGACGCGATCAGCGCCGTCTCGACGCCGAATCGCCGGGCCGCGACGAAGCTCTCGATCACCATCGCCTCCAGGCCCTTGACCAGGACGCTGCGGCACATCTTGGTGGCGCTCGCGACGCCGAGCTCCGCGCTCGCGACCCGTGCCGCGAAGCCGAGCTGGGTCAGCGTCGCAAGCCCGTCCTCCGCGTGCGGTCCGCCCAGCAGCAGCGGCACCTTCAGCCGGTGCGGTGGCACCGCCGTCATCACCGCGCCCTCGATGTAGCGGGCGCCGTGGCGGGCGACGTGCTGGGCGGCGACGATCTTGGCGCCCGGCGACGCCGAATTGAAATCGAGGAAGAAGCTTCCGGCGGGCAGGCCGGGCGCCGACGCCGCGGCGGCCGCGACGGTCTGGCTGGCGGTCACGGCCGAGATGGTGAGCGCCGCCCCGCGCACGGCGTCGGCGTGAGACTCCGCGAGCGACACGCCGTGCACGACGCTGTGTCCGCGCAGGCCCACCCGCGCGCTGGTTCGCAGCTTGAGATCGAACGCCGTCACCTCGTGGCCTTGCGCGCGCAGATCCTCGGCGAGGATCCGTCCGACCTCGCCGTAGCCGATCAGCGCCAGCCGCATCGAACCTGATCCGTCAATCGATGTACCGGAGACCCGCCGCCGCGAGCGGGTTCCTCATCTCGTACATGTCGAGGCCCAGGACGCCCGCGGCGAGCTTCGCGCGCTTCTCGCCCTCGTTCGCCTCGCGCTTGGCGGCGGCGGCGAGCGTACCGGCGGCCATCGCGCGCGGCACGCAGACCACGCCGTCGTCGTCGGCGACGATCGCGTCCCCGGGGTGCACCAGCGCGCCCGCGCAGACGACCGGGATGTTCACCGATCCGAGCGTCGCCTTGACGGTTCCCTTGGCGCTGATCGCGCGGCTCCAGACGGGAAACCCCAGCGCGGTCAGCGCCTTCACGTCGCGGCAGCCGCCGTCGATGATCAGCGCGCGCGCGCCGCGCGCCTTGAACGATGTCGCGAGCAGCTCGCCGAAGAAGCCGTCCGTGCACGCGGCCGTCACCGCGGCCACGACGACGTCGCCCGCCCGGATCTGCTCCGCCGCGACGTGCAGCATCCAGTTGTCGCCCGGCTGCAAGAGCACCGTCACCGCCGTGCCCGACACCTGCGCCCCGGCGTAAATCGGCCGCATGTTCGGGGTCATGAGCCCGACGCGCCCCATCGCCTCGTGGACGGTCGCCGTGCCGAACGCGGCGAGCCTGCCCGCGACGTCCTCGTCGGTGCGCTGGATGTTCCGATGAACGACCCCGATCTCGTACATGTCACTTCCCTTTCTTCTCGAGCGCGGCCGCGAGGCGCGGGTAGACGCGCCTCGCGTTGCCTTCGTAGATCTGGGCGCGCTGCGCCGGCGTGAGCTGCGGCGATGCCTCGACGTAGCGTCGGGTGTCGTCGTAGTTGTGGCCGGTGTCGGGATCGACGCCGCGGACCGCGCCGATCATCTCGCTCGCGAACAGGATGTTCTCGATCGGGACGACCCGCAGCAGCAGATCGATCCCGGGCTGGTGGTACACGCACGTGTCGAAGAAGACGTTGTTCAAGAGATGCTCCTTGAGCGGCGGCTTCTTCAGCTCCTGGGCGAGGCCGCGGTAGCGCCCCCAGTGATAGGGAGCGGCGCCGCCCCCGTGCGGGATGACGAACCGAAGGGTGGGGAAGTCCGTGAAGAGGTCACCCTGGATCAGCTGCATGAACGCCGTGGTGTCGGCGTTGATGTAGTGGGCGCCGGTCGTGTGGAAGCACGGGTTGACGCTCGTGCTCACGTGGACCATCGCGGGGATGTCGTGCTCGACGAGCTTCTCGTAGATCGGGTACCAGTGCCGGTCGGTGAGCGGGGGAGACGTCCAGCGGCCCCCCGAAGGATCGGGGTTCAGGTTGATCGCCACCGCGCCGTAGTCGCGGACGCACGTCTCGAGCTCGGGGATGCACGTCTCGGGTGGGACCCCCGGGCTCTGCGGGAGCATCGCCGCCGGGACGAAGTGGTCCGGGAACAGGCGGCTCACCCGGAAGCAGAGCTCGTTGCAGATCGCGGCCCAGGCTGACGACACGGCGAAGTCGCCGATGTGATGGGCCATGAAGCTCGCCCGCGGGCTGAAGATCGTCAGGTCCGACCTGCGCGCGCGCATCTGGGCGAGCTGGTTTGTCTCGATTGTCTCGCGGATCTCATCGTCGCTGATCCGAAGGTCGGACCGCTGCGGCGCGGCCGCCGGATCCGCGATGCCGGCGATCTGCTGGTTGCGCCACGCCTCCAGCGCCCTGGGCGCGGTGGTGTAGTGGCCGTGGACGTCGATGATCAAGACGGGCCTCCTTCGCCGAAGTCGAGCGGCAGTCCGACGTAGTTCTCGGCGACGGTGCGGGCCGCGTGCTCGGAATGGAACAGGTAGTCCAGCTCGGCGTCCTGCAGCTTGCCGCCGATCGGGCCACCGTCGGTGAAGCGGTGCGTGAGCGAGGTGAACCACCACGAGAACCGCTCCGCCCGCCAGACGCGGCGCAGGCAACGCTCCGAGTAGGTGTCGAGCCCGGCGTCGGTCCCGTCGCGGTAGTGCTGGATGAGGGCGCGCGAAAGGAGCTTCACGTCGGTGGCGGCCAGGTTCAGACCCTTCGCGCCCGTCGGGGGCACGATGTGGCCCGCGTCGCCGGCCAGGAACATCCTGCCGAAGCGCAGCGGCTCGGCGACGAAGCTGCGCAGCGGCGCGATGCTCTTCTCCAGGGACGGACCGGTGACGAGCGTGTCCCGGCCCTGGTCGTCCAGGCGCCGCGCCAGTTCGTCCCAGAACGCCTCGTCGGACCAGCGCTCCACGCTCTCGGTCAGCGGAACCTGCAGGTAGTAGCGGCTGCGCGTGTGACTGCGCATCGAGCAGAGCGAGAAGCCGCGCGGGCTGTTGATGTAGATCAGCTCGTGCGAGACGGGCGGCGTGTCCGCCAGCAGGCCCAGCCAGCCGAACGGGTACACCTTCTCGTATTCCACGATCGCGCCTGCCGGGACGCTCGCGCGGCAGACGCCGTGGAACCCGTCGCAGCCGGCGATGAAGTCGCACGCGATCTCGTGGCGCGCGCCGTCCTTCTCGTAGCTGACGCGCGGCCGCGCGCCGTCGAAGTCGCGCACCGCCACGTCCCCCGCCTCGTACACCGTCGGCAGGTCGGCGGCGCGGCGCGCCTCCATGAGATCACGCGTCAGCTCGGTCTGGCCGTAGACCATCACGCTCTTGCCGCCGGTCAGGCGCTGCATGTCGATGCGGTGGCGCCGGCCGCGCCAGAGGATCTCGAAGCCGCCGTGCACGAGCCCCTCCCGGCGCATGCGCGCGCCGACGCCCACTTCGTCCAGGAGGTCGACGCTCACTTGCTCGAGCACACCGGCCCGGATGCGGGCGAGCACATGCGCGGCGCTCTGGCGTTCCACGATCACCGCGTCGATCCCGGCCTTCGCCAGGAGCTGGCCGAGCAGCAGGCCCGCGGGGCCCGCGCCGACGATCGCGACCTGGGTTCGCGCGACGTGTGCCCGCGTCGTCACGGCGCTTCCATGCCCTGGCGGTGCTTGGCGTCCGTCGCCGCCGGCGACGCCAGGAAGTCGAGCAGCGCGCGTGCGGCGTCTGGTTGCCGCGCGCGCGCGCCGACCGCGGCCGAAAAGGTGGTGACGATCCGGATCTCGGGCGGCAATGGTCCCACCAGATCGATGCCGGCGACGTGAATCAGCTCCGAGAGCTGCTGAAAGCCGAGGGCGACGTCGCCGCGCGCGAGGAGCGAGCCAACGGGAACGCCCGGCGGCGGGGTGACGATCCGATCCCGGATTCGCTCGGAGATGCCCCATCGCTGGAACAGCTTCGCGAGCGCGACGCCGCTCGGGCCGGTCGACGTTCCGATCGTGGGGGCGGCCTCCACCGCGCGCCGGAGAGCGGCCTCGCTGCCGATCTCGGGCCGGGGCGCGCCGGCCGGCACCGCGACGGCGACGCTCGAGCGCATCAGGTCGACTTCGCTGCCGGCGGCGAGGTGGCCGGCAGCGAGCAGCTTGTCGATCGCGTCGGCGGCGAGGACCACGACGTCGAACGGTTCACCGGCCTCCACGCGATGGGCGGCGTCGACGCCGCCGACCGATTCGATCACGACGATGTGCTTCGAACGCGCCTCGTACTGGTTCGCCAGCTGGGCGAGCACCGCCCTCGTCGCCATCGACGAGATGCCGCTGATCGGGTCGGCCCCCGCGAACCTAATATCAGGCACCCTTATATGCTAACCTGAAACCGCCCTCGATGGAGCCCGTTCCTCGCCTCTTCGAAGACTTTGCGGTCGGTCTTCGCTTCCGGTCGTTCAGCGACATCGTCGTGACCGCCGAGCGGATCAAGAGCTTCGCGGCCGAGTTCGATCCGCAGCCGTTCCACCTCGATGACGCCGGCCCCGAGACGTTCTTCGGCGGCCTGGTCGCGAGCGGCTGGCATACCGCGGCGGTCGCGATGCGGCTGCTGGTCGACAGCGACCTGGGCCTGTGCGGGCAGGGCGGGGGTGTCGCCGTGGAATCGATGCGCTTTGCGGGCCCGGTCCGCCCAGGCGACGGGCTCCGGCTCGAAGGGACGGTGACGGAGACGCGACCATCGCGCTCGCGCGCCGATCGCGGGATCGTGAAGTTCCAGGTCAGCGTCTACAACCAGCGGAACGAGCTGGTGCTCGACGCGACCCACGTCGTCCTGGCGCTGCGGCGCGGCGCCAATCCAGCCGGCCGCTGAACGGTCGGTGCGCTTTTTTGCGCGTGACAACTGGATTTCATGTTATCAGGCTCCCTGAAACAGGTTACCTGAAACCTGGGGTGACGGTCGGCCAGCGATGGCCACTTGATGTGGAGGATCGGATGCACGAGCGCATGCAAACGAACCGGAAGGGCAGAGGGTTGGCCGGCGGCAGCCTCCTCGCCTTGTTGCTGATCGTTGGTCCCGCGAGGGCGTTTGGCCAGGCAGCCGCGCCGGGCGAACCCCGAGAGCCGGCCCAGCCCAATCCAGGCGAGACCGCTGGCGCGAGCCCTGCTGCGCCGGCGCCGGTCCCGCCGCCCCCCGCACCTCCGCCCGCACCGCCCGCGCCGCCGCCCCCTGCCACGGAACTTCCGTTCGGCACGATGCCGAAGGGGCCGGTGGCTCCCGCCTGGGGGCCCGGGATGCCGAACATCGACTTCGGCGGGCGCATCCGGACCGCCGTCCGTTTTCAGGGGGTGAGCGATCCCAAGAAGTTCAACGACGTCGCGCAGACGCTCTACGCCGATCTCTACGCGAGCGGTCAGATCAACAGGATGTGGCGGTGGCTGCTGGCGATAACCTCGAACGACTACGGGGGAACCGCGGGCTCATTGAGCACGATCCCGGTCTCCATCCTCGACGCGATCGTGGGGTTCACGCCGCTGCCCGAATTCCAGATCTACGCCGGCCGCCTGCTGGTCATGGCCGATCGCTACGCGCCGAGCGGCCCCTGGAGCATGGACGAGTGGTTCTATCCGGGCTTCTTCGTGAACACGCCGCCCGCCGTTCCGAAGGCGGGACCGTCCGGGCGCGATATGGGCGTCGTCGCCTGGGGCGCGCCCCTCGGCGGTCACGTCAAGTACTACCTGGGCGCCTATCAATTGCAGGATCCGACGCTGTCGCCGCTGTTCAGCGGCCGCGTGCAGGTGAGCCTGCTCTCCCGCGAGCCAGGCTGGTTCCAGCGCACCACCTACTACGGCGATCGAGATCTCGTTTCGGTCGGCGTCGGCGGCCAGATCCAGAACAACGGGTCGGTCATGGCGGTGACGGGCACGCCGCCGCCGCCGGCTCTGCTCGACGACTACCGCGAGGTCAACGCCGACCTGATCGTCGAGAAGCGCCTCGGCGGTGCCGGCGCGTTGTCCCTCGAGGGCGCCTACTACAACTTCCACGGGACCTACCAGCCGTGGAAGTACTCGATGGTCGCCGCCATCGCCTACAACTCGCCGATCCTGACCGGGATCGGCCAGCTGCGGCCGTCATTCCGCTTTCAGCAGGCCCAGGCGAAGCAGGTCACGGCGACCGGCGACAGCTTCGATCCGACGCGGGTCTACGACGTGCAGCTCACCTACAGCGTGATGCAGTGGTTCGCCCACGCTGTCCTGCTCTACCGGCACTACGACGTGGTGTACGCTTCGACGTCCGCCGCCGCGCCGGCCGCCGCGCCGCCGCACAGCACGGGCAACATGATCCTCGTGGGGGTGCAGCTATGGGATCCGTAACCCGAAGGCAATTCGGCGTCGCCGCAGCCGGCACGCTGGCGCTGTCGGCGCTCCCGCGGCCGCTGCGGGCGGAGGCCGCGAAGCTGAAGGTGGGTTTGCTGCTGCCCCGGTCGGGGTTGCAGGCGCTGATCGGCCAGTCCTGTCAGAAGGGGGCCGACGTCGCGCCGGAGCTCCTGCGCCAGCGGCTGGGCGTCGACGTCGAGCTGATGAACGCCGACACCGAGTCCAACGTCGACACGGCGCGAAGCCGCGCCGAGCGGCTGATCGAGCAGGGCGCGCACGTCCTCGTCGGCGCCTTCGACTCCGGGCACACCTCCGCGATCGCGCAGGTGGCCGAGCAGCGCGGCGTGCCCTTCATCGTCAACATCGCGGCCGCCCCGCAGATCACCGAGCAGGGCTACAAGTTCGTGTTCCGGAACTTTCCGCCCGCGCCCGAGATTGGCCGCAACGGCCTCGTGCTGCTGGGCGACATCTTCCGCGAGGCGAAGGTCGAACCGAAGACCGCGGTGTTCATGCACGTCAACGACACCTTCGGGCAGTCGATGGCGAAGGGCGTGGCGGCGCTCTTGCCCAAGGTCTCGCTTCCGTTCAAGCTGCTCGACACCATTCCGTACGATCCGGCGGCCAAGGACCTGACCGTGGAGGTGTCGAAGGCGAAGGCGACGAACGCGGAGCTCCTGCTGCTCGTCTGCCGCCTGAACGACGCGATCGTTCTGCGGCGCGAGATGGTGAAGCAGCGCTGGAGCCCGATGGGTGTGGTGAGCCCGGGATCGCCGGGCCTCTACGAGGAGCAGTTCAGCAAGGGGCTCGGGAAGTACGCTGACTACTGCATCACGAACACGGTCTGGTTCAACCCCAAGAACGAGATCACGCACGCGTTCGCCGCCGCGTTCAAGAAGCGCTTCCCGAAGGACGAGTTCGCTTTCCACGCCATCAACGCGAGCTACACGTTCGACGCCCTCCTGATCGCCGCCGACGCCTGCAAGCGCGCGAAGACGACCGACCGCAAGGCGCTCGCCGACGCCATCCGGCAGACGAACATCCCGGCGACCGACCGGGTCACCTTCGGCGGTCCGATCAAGTTCAACGCCAAGGGCCAGGTCGAAGGCGACGCGTCGATGGTGATCCAAAATTTGAAAGGCAAGCCGACGGTCGTCCTGCCGAAGGAGTATTCCGAAGGGAAGCTCGTCTTCCCGATGCCCAAGGTCGGGTGACGCGCGCGCGTCGCGACGGTGCCAATGCCCGCTCTGTCGCACGTCGCGAACGCAGCCGTCTCGGGCGTCCTGACCGGGACGGTTTACGGCCTGATGGCCCTCGGCCTGTCCGCCATCTTCGGGGTGATCCGGCTGGTGAACTTCGCGCACGGCGAGCTGATGACGCTCGCGATGTACGTCGCGGTCGTCGCGTTTCAGGGGCTCGCGCTGGATCCTTTCGTCACGATGATCGGTGCGGCGGCGGTGTTCGGGGCGCTCGGCTACGCGCTCCAGCGCGGCTTCATCAACCGGTTCGTCGGCCGCCCTGAGCACTCCCAGATGCTCCTGATGATCGCGCTGGCGATGATCCTCGGAAACGCCTTGCTGCTCGGGTTCGGGCCCGACGCGCGCAACGTTCCGACGAGCTACCAGCTCGATTCGTTCGAGCTGGGGCCGATGCTGCTCGACAAGGCTCGCGTCTACGCGGCGGGGGCCGCGGTCATCGCGACCTCGCTGCTGGCGGCGTTCTTCCGCCTGACCCTCACCGGAAAGGCGATCCGCGCCTGCGCCGACAATCCGATCGGCGCGCGCGTCGCGGGCCTGCCGGTCGCGCACCTTTACGCCGTGACGTTCGGCCTGGGCGCCGCCTCGGTCGCCGTCGCCGGCTGCGCGATGGTGCCGCTCATCGACGTGACGCCCGGGCTCGGCCCGGGCTACACGCTGCTGGCGTTCGTCATCGTCATCCTGGGGGGCCTCGGCTCGATGGTCGGCGCGTTGCTGGGAGGCGTCGTCATCGGGGTGTCAGAGGCGCTCGCGGGCGTTCTCATCACGCCCTCCGCGAAGAGCATGGTGAGCTTCGGGCTCCTCGTCCTGATCCTGCTCGCGCGCCCGCAGGGCCTCATGGGGGCGGCCCGACGATGATGATCGGCAAGCTGATCGGCCTGCCCGGGCGGCGCGGGCGCCGGGCGCTGATCGCGGGCGCCGCGGTCATCGCGCTCACGCTGCCGTTCATCGCGAGCAGCTATGTCCTCTCCGTCGTGACGCTGGCGCTCTACCTCGCGTACGTCGGGCAGGCGTGGAACGTGATGATGGGATTCGCCGGCCAGCTCTCGCTCGGGCATTCCTTGTACGTCGGCCTCGGCGCGTACGCGTCGGCGGGCCTCTTCTTTCACACCGGCATCGGTCCGTGGGCGGGCGTCTGGCTCGCGATCGCTATCTGCGCCGGGGTGGGCGCGTTCATCGGCTTTCTCGCCTTCCGGCTGCGCGTCTCCGGCGTGCAGTTGTCGTTGCTGACCGTCGCCTTCGCCGAGCTCGCCCGCATCGGCTTCGACCACCTCGAATGGCTGGGCGGTCCGGGCGGCTTGTTCCTGCGCGTCGCGGACCGGAGCCGCATCGACCTGCTCGGTTTCCGCGGGCCGCCCGCGATGTACTACTACGCGATCCTCGCGCTGGTCGGGGGCGCGCTCGGTCTCTGCACCGTTCTTCTCCGCCGGCGGGCGGGCTACTACTGGCGGGCGATCCGCGAAGACGAGGTCGCGGCGGCCTCCCTCGGCATCGACGTATTTCGCTGGAAGATGAGGGCCGTCATCCTGAGCTCGGCGATGACGGCGATCGCCGGCGTCTTCTTCGCCTTCTATTACAACAGCCTGTTCCCGGAGCAGATCTTCAGCTTCGGGCGCTCGATCGAGATCGTCCTCGGTCCGGTCGTCGGTGGCGTCGGGACCCTGGTCGGGCCGATCGTCGGCGCCGGGGCGCTCGTGCTGCTCGGCGACGGGACCACCGAGGTCCTGAACCGGCTCGGGTTCGACGTGCCGGGCGTCAAGCAGGTCGTCCACGGCCTGCTGCTGCTGCTCGTCACCATCTACATGCCGCACGGCCTGTGGCCGCCGCTCGCGCGCGCGCTCGGCTTCGGCCCGAGGAAGATCTGACGTGGCGCTGCTCGAGATCGAGGACGTCAGCAAGTCGTTCCGTGGCTTGCGCGCGGTCGCCCGCGCGACCTTCGCCATCGAGCGCCACACGATCGGCGCGCTCATCGGACCGAACGGCGCGGGCAAGACGACCCTCTTCAACCTGATCGCCGGCGTCTATCGGCCGGACCACGGCGAGATCCGCTTCCGCGGGCACGCGATCGGCGGTCTCCCGCCGCACCGGGTCTGCGCGGCGGGCGTCGCGCGCACCTTCCAGCTGGTCAAGCCGTTCGCGGAGCTGTCCGTGCTCGACAACGCGGTCGTCGGCGCGCTTCACGGCGAACGGACCGTCGCCGGCGCGCGCGTCCGCGCCCGCGCCGTGCTCGAGCGCCTGGGCCTCGGCAGCAAGGCGTCGATGATCGCCGCGCACCTGACGCTGGCCGAGCGCCGCAGGCTCGAGGTGGCGCGCGCGGTCGCGACGCGCCCGTCCTTGCTGTTGCTCGACGAGATGATGGCCGGGCTGCGACCGCCGGAGATCGACGAGCTGGTGTCGGTCCTTCGCGGCGTGCAGCGGGACGAGGGGATCACGATCCTGCTGACCGAGCACGTGATGCGCGCGGTGATGGCGCTGGCCGATCAGATCGTGGTGCTCCACCACGGAGAGGTGATCGCGCGCGGGGCCCCGGCGGCGATCGTCCGGGATCCGGCGGTGCTGGGGTCCTACCTCGGCGAAGACGCCCTCGAAGGGACGGCGTCCTGATGCTGTCGATTCGCGACCTCGATCTTCACTACGGCGACGCCCAGGCGCTCGCGGCGATCTCGCTCGATGTCCCTGCGGGCGAGGTGGTCGCGCTGGTGGGCGCGAACGGCGCCGGCAAGTCGTCGCTCATTCGTTCGATCGCGGGCATGGAGCGACCGCGGGCTGGCAGGATCACCTTCCGCGATCACGAGATCACCGCGAAGGACACGCACTTCACCGCGAACCTCGGCATCGGTCAGGTCGCCGAGGGGCGGCAGGTGTTCCCGAGCCTCAGCGTCGAGGAGAACCTGGAGGTCGGCGCGCTCCTGCCGCGGGCCCGCTCCCGGCGGAGGCAGACCATGAAGGAGGTGTTCGCGCTGTTTCCGCGCCTCGCGGAGCGGCGGCGGCAGGCCGCGGGGACGATGTCGGGCGGAGAGCAGCAGATGCTCGCGATCGGACGCTGCCTGATGGGCCTGCCGGAGTTGATGATGTTCGACGAGCCGTCGCTGGGCCTGGCGCCGCTGGTCGTGAAGGAGGTCTTCCGGGCCATCCGCCTCCTCAACCAGGAGAAGGGGATCACCGTCCTCCTCGTCGAGCAAAACGTCGCGGCGTCGTTGAAGCTGGCGAAGCACGCTTACGTGCTGGAGAGCGGCCGCATCGTCATGCAGGGTCCCGCCGCAGATCTCCTCCACGACGATCGCGTCCGGCAGGCCTACCTTGGCCTCTAGTCGCTCCGCGTCCTGTGGCACGATAGCCGGATCATGAGCGCACCGAAACGAGCCGAGACGGACGCCGCCGCCGAGCCCCGGATCTCTTATGCGATCGCGCGGCTCCACCAGCTCGTCTTCTCATCCATCAGCGAGCTGGCGGCGCGCCACGGGCTCACCGCGCTCCAGTTCACCACGCTGAGCGTGCTGAACCGTCACGGCACGCCGCTTTCCAGCTCGCAGCTCGCGCGCCGGTCGTTCATGACGGCGCAGTCGATGCACGAGGTCATCCATCGCCTCGAACAGGATGGATTGATCGAACGCAATCCTCACCCGGATCATGGACGCAAGCTGCCGGCCAGCCTGACCGCGAAGGGCCGGCGTGTCCTCGCCGCGTGCGAGGCGGCCGTCGCCGACTTCGAGGCGACGATGCTGAACGGGCTCAGCAAGTCCGATCGGACGACCTTCCTCAAGATCGTGAAGTCGGCGGTCCAGAACCTCGGCGGCGGCTTCGGCGACGGGGGCGGGCCCACAGGAAGCCCCGAACGTCCCCGATCGCTGCGCGCCGCCCGCCGGCCATAGCCGGCGCGCGCCGCGCTCAGTCGCCCCGTCAGTTCTGCGACTTTATGTACGTTCTGCACTCGGGGATCGGCGCGCCGTCCGTCGCGGCCGTGCAGGTCCCCGCGCTCTCGAGCGGCGGGTACGTCGCCAGGCCATTCGCCAGCTGGGTGGTCAGGGTCGAGCCCGTCAAGTCGAATGCGCCGCTCATGCTCTGACCGACCGGGAGGTACGTCCCGGTTCCCGAGTCGAAGGTCACTTGAAAGTGATGAAGTTCGTTGTCGTACGCCTTGATGGTCCAGTGCGAGGACCACTGTCCTTCGACGTCCGTGTAGACCATGGACCCGTTGCTGATCGTGAGGTCATGAGGGACGTCCGACGGGCCCAGATAGATCCAGGCGCCGTCGATCGCGAATGGGTCCTGCGGAGGGGACGAGGTGCCCCCTCCGCAGCCGGGGACTGCCAGCATCGTGAACGTCGTTGCGATGATCCTGGCGAGACGACTGATCGTGATCGTCACTGGGCGAAGCACTCCTTCATCATCTCGGACCAGATCAAGTCGCCGACATGGTTCCCGCCCGACTGGGTCGGATGGAGGCCATCCGTGGTGTCCCCGTTGACCCACACCGGCCGCAGGTCAACCCAGTGGCACTTGGGTGACGTCGATCCTTCGCACGTCGTCTGCATCATCGGCATGGTGGCGTCGAGGCAAGACTTGAGCGTGGCGTTCGATCCGGGCGGGTTTCCCGGTTCCGGATAGCGCGTGTAGATGACCTCCTTCACGCCGGCGGTGGCCATCTTGCCGAGCAGCGTCTTGAACGTGTTCGAGCAGGTGGAGCACGCCGAGCTGCCCCCGTTGAGGCAGTCGATGCCGCCGCCGTCCATGATGATCCACTTCGGCATCCCGCCGTTTGCCGTGGCCGCGGTCCATTCGGTCGTCGCGATGTAGTTCATGTTCTGTCCGCTGACGGCGACGTTGTGGTAGGTGTCGCTCGAACCGAGCGAGCCAGCCTTCCGGGCGTTGTCCTGGATCCGGTTCACGATGTACTGAGGCGAGATCGCATAGAACGACTCGCCGAGGACGGCGACGTCGGAACCCTTCGTCTGGCCCTTCTGGCATGCACCCGAGCCGCCGCCGCCGGTCGTGCCGCCGGTGCCGGTCGTGCCGGTTCCCGCCGCGCCGCTGCCGGCGATTCCCGTGCCCGCTGCGCCGCCGCGTCCACCGGCACCGCCCCCTCGGCCGCCACCGCCGACCATGCCGCCGCGTCCGCCCGACCCGGTCACGCCGCCCGCGCCACCGCCGCCCGTCCCCGGGCCGATCGAGCCGGCTCCGCCGCCACTCCCGGCCGTCCCGCTGTTGCCGGCGGAGCCGCCCGTCCCGGCCGCGCCGCTGCTGTCGCCGCTTCCCCCGGTGGCTCCCGAACCGGTCGTGCCGCCGTGGCCCGAACCGGTCGAACCCGCTGAGCCGGTCGTGCCGGCCGATCCGAGCGTGCCGGCCGCGCCGCCACCACCGTTGCCGGTCGTCCCGGCGGAGCCGGTCGTGCCGGCCGTTCCGCTCTGCGTGCCAGAGCCTCCCTTGCCGGTGGTATCGCCGTCCCCGGAGCTTCCGCAAGCGCCGACGCACATGACGAGAGCAATGCCCAGGCCTCGGATGATCGGGAACCGTGTCGATCGCATGTTGCCTCCTAGGGTCGGATCGCGAAGTCGCTCAAACATGTCAGGCTACCTGATATCAGGCGCCTTGATATCATGGGCGAGCCGGGCTGACAAGGCCACGAGTCCCCATTTAGCCCGCAGTCGCGCCGGGCCGAAAAACCGGTTCAAGAATCGGCGTGGCGCTGAACGACGCGGGCCCGGAGCGCCCGGCGATCGATGTCGCGCTTCGATATCTTCCCGGTCGGACCCTTCGGGAGCTCGGTCACCACGACGACGTGGCGCGGGTACTTGTACGCGGCGAGCCGCTCGCGCGCGAACGCCTTCACGGCCTCCGGATCCAGGCCGCCCGGCTGCGCGGGGACGATCAGCGCCACGACCTCTTCGCCGTGGTCGTCGTCCGGGACGCCCACCACGGCCGCTTCGAGCACGCCCGGGCAGGAGGACAGCACCTCCTCGACTTCGCGCGGGTACACGTTGTATCCGGAGCGGATGATGAGCTCCTTCTTTCGATCCACCAGGAACAGGTAGCCGTCGCGGTCGAGGTAGCCGACGTCGCCCGTCGACAGCCAGCCGGCGCGATCGACGACGGTGTGCGTCGCATCGCGCTGTCCACGATAACCGCGCATCACGCTCGGGCTGCGAACCGCGACCTCGCCCGGTTCACCAACCGGCCGCGGCGCGCCGGTCGCGAGATCGACGACGCGGAGCTCGCACCCCGGCAACGCGGGACCGACCGACCCCGGTCGCGTCGGCGTCGCCGCGGGCGTCAGGGTGATGCCGCCGCCGACCTCGCTCATGCCGTAGCCGTCGCGCAGCGCGCAACCGAAGGTCTCCTCGACGGCGCGCGCCAGCTTCGTCGCCGGCGCCGCGCCTCCCGCCATCGCAAAGCGGAGCTGCGTCGCCGATCCGACCCGCCGCGCCTCGCGGACCAGCGCCGCGAACATCGGCGGCGCGCCCAGGACGCCGGTGGTGCGCGTGCGCCTGATCATCTCGAGCGCCGCGGCGGCGTCGAAGCGATCCATGAGCGCGATCGCACCGCCGCTGAGAAGGCTCGCGTTCATCACGCCGCTCATCCCGAGCACGTGTGACAGCGGCGCCACCGCCAGTTGAACGTCGTCGGCGCCCATCGCGAGCCCGTCGGCGAGCGCCCGCGCGTTCCATGCGACGCCGCGATGGGTCAGCTCGGCGGCCTTCGCGTCCCCGGCAGTCCCCGACGTGAAGACCAGGACCGCGACATCGTTGGCGGCGCGGCTGACCGGGGCGGTCCGGCTCCCGCCCTGCACCTCGACGCTCGTCGGCTCCACGGCCATGACCCGCGGCGCCACGTCGCCGAGGTCCCGCGCAAGCGCGGGCGTCGTGACCAGGACCGACGGCTGGGCGATCTCAAGCCGGGCCCGGACCTCGCGCGGCTTCAGGAGGACGCCCAGCGGCGCGGCGATTGCGCCGAGACGCAGCGTCGCGAGAAACGCGGCCACGAACGCGGGGCTGTTCGGGAGCCAGAACGCGACGGTGCCGCCGACGCCGGCGCCCAGCCCGTGGAGCGAGACTGCCCAGCCGTCGATCAGCGCCGCCAGCTCGCCATACGAGACCGCGCCGGGGCCCGCGCCATGAAAGAGCGCAGGCCGCGCCGGCTGTCGTTCGCAGATCGCGTCGACGAGGAGAGCAAAGTTCTCGTTTCGTGATCTCATGCGTCGTCGCCAGTGGCGCGTCGCGCCGCGCTGCCCTTCGAGTATCAGCCGACCTGAAACTGCGCCGTCCGGCCGAGATCTGTCAAGGCCGCAAACCAGAAAAATCCTCCTTGCGACGGTGATGATGGGGTAGTATTTCAGGCGACCTGATACATGGTGCCAAGGAGCGCGAGGAGCGGAAGGAGCAAATGACGAGTGAGAATGTGATGGCCTGCGTGACCACGATAGCGGACGCACCGCTTCAGGCCGGCCGCAAGGTGGGCCCTACCGAATGGCGGCGGATGACGCAGGAGCAGGTCAACCAGTTCGCCGAAGTGACCGGTGATCGCAACTTCATCCACGTTGATCCGCAGCGTGCCCGCGGCACCGCGTTCGGCGGGACGATCGCGCACGGGTACCTGACGCTGTCGCTGCTCGGGCCAATCTCGCAGCAGCTGCTCGTCGTGACCGACGCCGCGACGTCGATCAACTACGGCCTCAACAAGCTGCGTTTCCCCGGGCCCCTCCCGGTCGGCGCGGCGTTTCGGGGCAGCGGCGAGCTCGTCGAGGTGACGCCCTTCGAGAAGGGCGTCCAGGTCACGGCGGCCTTCACCATCGAGGTCAAGGACGCTGCCAAACCCGCGCTCGTGGCCGAGTGCCTGTTTCGGTACTACCGATGAGCGCCATCGATCTCGCCGGCAAAGTCGCCGTCGTCACCGGCGCGGGCCAGGGACTGGGACGCGCGTACGCCCTGGCGCTCGCCCGTGCGGGCGCGTCCGTCGTCGTCAACGATCTCGATGCGCGCGCCGCCGACGAGACCGCGGCGCTCGCCGGCGCACAGGCGGTCTCCGTCCCCGGTGACGTCGGCAGTCGCAGCGTGGCCGACGCGCTGGTGGCGCGCGCCGTCTCGGCGTTCGGCCGCCTGGACGTCATGGTCACGAACGCGGGCGTGCTGCGCGACGCCGTGCTGTGGAAGATGACGGACGACGACTTCGACCTCGTCGTGCGGACGCACCTGCGCGGGACGTTCCTCTGCGCGCGCGCCGCGGCGATCCGCATGCGCGAGCAGGCCCAGGGCGGCCGCATCATCGTGGTCGGCTCGCCGGCCGGCCAGTACGGCAACTTCGGCCAGACGAACTACGCAGGCGCCAAGGGCGGGATCGTGGCCTTCGCGCGTACCTGGGCGCTCGAGCTCGCCCGCGCGGAGATCACCGTGAACGCCGTCGTTCCGACCGCCTGGACGGCGATGACCGCGACCATCCCGATCTACAAGCCGCTGGTGGAGCGGGTCGCGGCCGGGGAGCCGCTGCCGGCGCCCGTGCGGCGCGAGCACGCGATCGGCACGCCCGACGACTGCGCCGGACTGGTCGTGTTCCTCGCCTCGAACGCCGCGGCCGGGATCAGCGGGCAGGCGATCGGGATCGGCGGCGATCGGCTCTGTCTCTACTCGCATCCGGCCGAGATCGTCACCGAGCTGCGCGACGGCGGCTGGGACGCCGACGCAATCGCCGCGCTCTGGCAGACGCGCTTCGCCTCGCACGCGCAGCCGATCGGTATTCGACTGCCCAAGCTGGACCTCGAATGATGGACATTCCATGACCATCGACGTCGAAGCCGTTCGCGCCATCGACGTGCACACGCACGCGCAGGTGCCCCTGAACGGACCGGCGGATCTGCGGACGAATGCGTTCCTCGACGCGGCGGCGAAGCACTTTCGCTCCGACTTCCCCCGCCCGAACGCGCAGCAGGTCGCCGAGCACTTTCGCGCGAGGTCGATGGCGGCGGTGATCTTCTGCGTCGACAACCAGCACAACACCGGTGAGGTGCCGGTGTCGAACGACGAGATCCTGGACGTCGCTGCGGCGAACAGCGACGTCTTGATCCCGTTCGTCTCCGTCGATCCGCATCGCGAAAACGCGGCCGCGGAAGCGCGACGGCTGATCGGCCGCGGCGCGCGCGGGTTCAAGTTCCATCCGAACCTGCAGGCATTCTTTCCCAACGATCGGTTCGCCTATCCGCTTTACGAGGCGATCGCGGAGGCCGGACTTCCCGCCGTGTTCCACACGGGACACTCCGGGATGGGTTCCGGGATGCCCGGAGGCGGCGGGATCCGGCTCAAGTATTCCAACCCGATGTACGTCGACGACGTCGCGGTCGATTTTCCGGCGATGCCCATCGTCCTCGCGCATCCGTCGTTCCCCTGGCAGGAAGAGGCGCTGAGCGTCGCCATGCACAAGCCGCAGGTCTACATCGACCTCTCCGGATGGGCGCCCAAGCTCTTCCCGCCGATCCTGGTCCAGTACGTGAACGGACCGCTGCGCGCGAAGGCGTTGTTCGGATCGGACTATCCCGTCCTCACGCCCGAGCGATGGCTTGCGGAGTTCGCCGAGCTGCCGATTCGCGACGAGGTCCGCCCGCTCATCCTCAAACAGAATGCCGTTCGTCTTCTAGGGCTGGGTCGGTCGGCAGATTCGAGATGACTAGCGATTGGAGTCGTCATGGCAAAGCACGAACAAGCGAGCGTCCGGTTTGATCACGTGCAGGTCGACATCTGCCCGGACGAAGCGGGAATGATTCTTTCGGTCGGGTCCATCTCGATGTGGCTACCCGAACCGACGGTGCGGGAGATCGTCAGCAAGCTGCAGGCCTGCCTTCGCGAGTCGTCGAGCGGCATCGCGGTTCGAACTGACGCGCGCTCGCAATGAAGCGAGGGCCGTTTCTCGATCGCCGAATCATGGACGTTTTTCGAAGGCCTGCGCGACTGCCAGCGGTCATGGGCCATTTTCCACGGTCGCCGAGGACTCTCCTTTTGTCCTGTCTCGCTTTCGTCGGCGTTGCGAGCTGCGGCGACGGCAACGGCGGCAGCGGCGGATCGCCGAGTGGATCGGGTGGTCACGGCGGCGCGACGTCGGGCGGTGGCAGTGGTGCCGGCAGCGGGGGTACGACGAGTGCCGGCGGGGCGGGGGCGGGTGGCGCCACCGGCGCGGGCGGCGTTGGCGCGGGCGGTGTCGGTGGAGAGGGCGCGAGCGGCGGGACGGGGCCCGGCGGTAACGTCGGCTCCGGCGGCAGCAGCACCGGCGGGCACGCGACCGGCACCGGCGGCGGCGGGGGCCCCGGAGCAGGCGGACGCGGCGGCAACGCTGTGACCGGCACCGGCGGCGCTGCGGGCGTGGGGGGCCGTGGTGGCGCGGGCGGTCTTGGCGGCGCGGGCGGCGGCGCCCCGAAAGGCGGCACGACGGGCACGGGCGGCCTCGCCGGCACGGGCGGGGCGGGCACGGCTGGCAGCACCGGCAGCGATGCCGCGACCATCGTTCCGGATCCGTCGTGGACATGCTCGCTGCCCGACGGCATTCCGCCGCCCACGGCCGGCACGCTCGCGTTCACCGCCTCGCTGACGATCAGCGCGACTCACGACGTCGGCAACACGCAGTTCGGCCACCGCCGGCAGCTCGACGTCTCGGGTGGGACGATCACGGGCGACAAACTGAAAGGCACGGTCGTCACCGGCGGGCTCGACTACGAGCTGACGTTGTCGACCGGGGCCATCGAGCTGGAAGAGGTCCTCATCTGGAAGACGAGCGACAACGTCAGCATTTTCACGCGCGTCTGCGGTGTCGCAGCCGCGGGAGACACGGTCGTGCGCGTCGTCCCCGACATCGAGGCCCCGACGTCGGGTTCGTACGCCTGGCTCAACACCACCAAGCTCGTGGGCACGCGCGTCGTCGACGCTGCGGGCGGCAAGATCACGCTGAATGTCTACGACGTATCCAAGGTGACGGTGGGCGATCCGAAGGTGCAGCTCAAGGATCCGTCGGGTGTCCCCAACGTGTCGTGGAACTGCGTGACCGCGACTGGAAGCAACGGCGCGACCGTGTTCACCGAGAACGTCACGCTCGGATCGACCATCGGCGTCAGCAACGCCAAGCGCGGCAGCCGCAACATCATCCCCATAACCGGGGGAACGACGACCGGCAAGGTGGCAGGCAAGATTTTGAACGGCGGCGCTGACTACCAGCTCGCGGGGTCGTCAGGCACGACGCTGGACGCCCGATACACGCTGGCGCCGAGCAACGGCGAGTTCATCATCGTGCGCAACTGCGGACCCATAAACGGCCTGACGCCGGTCTTCGAGGCCCGCACCGACGGATCCTTCGCGTTCCTCACCACCGGCAAGTTCCTGAGCTCCGCCCCGGGCGGCGGGTCGGGCGGGGTGAGCATCACCTTCTACGAGCGCAACTGACGCGACGGCGTCACCAGACGTCCGCGGCCCGCGTTCTACGCGCTGGTGGGACGGTTCCGCCGCGCAAATGGGGCGTCTGACGGGGTCTGTGATGACTCCGAAAGCCGATGTCCGGGGATAGCAGCAGTGATGATGAGCATGAGCCAAGCACGGCGATCGATTGCCGGGATCTCTCTCGCCTTCTCGATCGCTGCGTGCGGGTCCGGGGGCGGCGGTTCCTCTGGCCCGGGCGGTAGCGGCGAACAGGGTGGAACGACCGGCAATTCGACCGGCGGGACGTCCGGAAGCGCGAAGGGCGGGGCCACGGGCAATCCGACGGCTGGGACGACCGGTAATCCGGTCGGCGGGACGGCCGGTGGTCCGGTCGGTGGGGCAGCCGGCAATCCGACTGGCGGAACATCCGGAAACCCGGAGGGTGGAACCGGCGGCAATCCGACCGGCGGCACGGCCGGCAATCCGACCGGCGGGATGGCCGGCAATCCGACTGGTGGCACGACCGGCGGGTCAACGGCAGGGCGGGGTGGGGCGGGCGGACGCGGGGGAGCCGCGAGCGCCGGAACGACCGGAGGCGCGACCGGTGGCAAGGCCGGAGGCGCCGGTGGCCAGGCAGGCGGCCCCGGTGGCGGCGGTCAGGCCGGCGCCACGGGGACCGGCGGTGGAATGGTGAGTGGTTGCGTGGGCGGGAAGGCATGGCCCACCGCCAATCCGGCCGCTGCGGGCCCGTTCCAGGTCGCGGCCGACAAGATGGTGGGCCCCTTGGCTGGCTACACCCCCGATCCGATCTACGGCGACCAGCAACAACGCTTCAATATCTATCGGCCGAAGGACCTCGCGACCAGCGGGTACTGTCACCCCATCCTGGTCTGGGCGAACGGTCACACTGACAACCCCGAACAGAATCCTCCGCTCTGCGTCGTCGACTCCGCCGCCAACAAGTGGTGCGGACAGTACTTGCCGATGATGAATCATCTCGCGTCGCACGGTTTCGTGGTGATCGCTTCACTCAGCACCACCACCTCCAAAGGCGATCCGCTGCCCACGATCGCCGGCTTGGACTGGCTGCTCCAGCAGTCCGAGGTCTCGAGCAGCCCGTACTATCACCGCCTCGACACGGCCAACATCGGCCAGCTCGGCCACTCGGAGGGCGCGATGTCGACCTGCATGGTCGCATCCGAACCTCGCTACAAGGCCCTGGCAGCGATCTCGGGCACCAGGACGCTCACGGGTGTTCACACCCCGATGCTGTTCTTCTGCGGCGGGAAGGACACCGTGGTGAGCTGCGACAGCGTCAGAAGCGTCTTCCTCACCGTCACGAACCAGCCCGCCTTCCTCATCGACGAGCTGAACTCGGACCACGGGAGCTGGGTGTACCAGGGAGCGAAGGGCGTCTCGCTTTCCATGGCTGCCGCGTGGTTCAGAGTCCACCTGATGGGCGACACCGCGAACCGCAAATATTTCTACGGCCCGAACTGCACCTTCTGCACCGACAGCCGCGTGAAGGCCGAGCAGAACAGCCTGATCGCCCAGTAGTAGCGACCGCAGCGACCGACTTGCCGCGTTCGAGTTGTTACCGGCTCACCTCGAACGGGCCGGGCCCGGCTCGAATCTTTCGGACAAGATCGCTCGCCGCACGCCAATGAGTCTCAGCAACCCCCGAGTGAGGTGCCATGAGACCTGGATACGGCGTCCCCGCATTTGTCGTCACGCTCGCACTTTGCGCCTGTGTGCCGGACGGCTCCGAAAATGGCACGGGTACCGGCGGCGGCACGGATACCGGCGGCAGCACGGGGACGGGCGGTGGCGCGGGAACCCAAGGTAGAGGAGGGGGCTCCGCTGGAACCAGCGGTGGGGCCGGCCGACCGGGCGGATCCGGCGGCAGCGTGGCTGGCTCGGGAGGCGCGGGCGGGGATGCGGGGACGACGGGCTCAGGCGGGATGGCAGGTTCGGCGGGAATGGGACTCGCGGGGACG
>Ga0070684_100000581_pt1 | contig 25342 bp, 21 predicted proteins | sample KBSC723LmetaG_FD_65653 | JGI IMG/M metagenome (GOLD analysis project Ga0070684, IMG submission 65653) | Corn rhizosphere microbial communities from Kellogg Biological Station, Michigan, USA - KBS C7.2-3L metaG | ecosystem: Host-associated > Plants > Roots > Rhizosphere ...
CTGCGCCTGACCACCAAACCACCGGTGGTCAAACCCAGCCAAATTGTCCACGCCATTATTATCGCCACCTACAACGAAAGCCGCGAAATCCTCGAACCCAGCATCCGCTCCTTGTTTGAGTCCGACTACCCGGTAAAAGAAAAAGTCATTTTTATCTTGGCCTACGAAGAACGCGGTGGCGAACGCGTCGAAAAACAAGCGCACGACTTAATAGCCAAATACAAGCACAAATTCCGCTACGCAGTCGCCCTCAAACATCCCGATGGTATCCCAGGCGAGGTCATTGGCAAAGGTAGCAACCTCACGCACGCCGGCCGCCAGCTGCAACAATATATAGAAGGGCAGCACATCGACCCACTCAGCGTCGTGGTTACCACTCTCGACTCCGACCACCGGCCCGATAAAAAATATTTGTCGGCTCTGAGCTATTTATATGCAGTATCGCCAGATCCCGAGCGCGCTGCCTACCAGCCGCTACCCATGTTTACCAACAACATTTGGGACGCCCCGGCGCCGATGCGAGTCATTGCCACCGGCAACAATCATTTCTATATCGTTTTAACCCAGCGCCCGCACATGGAGCGCAATTTTGCCTCGCACGCCCAAAGCCTCAAACCGCTCATCGATATGGACTTTTGGAGCATGCGCACCATTGTGGAGGATGGCCACCACTTTTGGCGCAGCTACTTCCATTTTGATGGCGACTACCGCGTGTATCCGTTGGCCATCCCCGTGTATCAGGACGCCGTACTTTCCGACACCTACATTAAAACCCTCAAAGCCCAGTTTATACAGCTGCGCCGCTGGACCTACGGGGCATCCGACCTGGCCTATATTATCAACCAGGGCTTCTTCAAGAAGAACAAAGTACCACGCCTCGACCTCATTGGTAAATTTTTACGGGCGCTCGAAGGCCATGTTAACTGGGCTTCGGGGGCGCTCATTTTGTCTTTTGCTGCCTTTATACCGGCACTCATTAACCCCGAGAGCATTGCCGCCTACGAACTGCCCGTTTTAGTCAGCCGCATACAGACCATAGGCTTGCTGGGCGTTTTATCTTCGGTGTTTGTGGCGCTTAAGACATTGCCGCCGCGCCCGGCTCGCTACAAGCGGCACCGCTCTATTTTTATGGTTCTGCAGTGGTTGTACATGCCTATTACCACCATCGCATACGGATCGTTTGCCGCGCTCTATTCGCAAACCCGCTTAATGTTTGGCTGGTATCTCACTAAGTTCGATGTAACCGACAAAGCCGTTAAAAAATAGCGGGTTAGGCAGGGCTGGGGTGGTACGATGCGTAGTAGGTGGCTGCAGCGGGGTCAAATCGTTTAAGCAGCTGATGCACGGATTGCACGAGCTGGTCGCGGGTAATGACTCCTGGTTCGGCCGCATTGCTGGAGGCGAGTTTACTAATAACGGTAGCGGTGAGCGAGGCAGCATCCTGCAAAGCGGTGGGGCGGTGCTTGCAGCTCTCAAAGATGCTCACAAATAGCTGGTCGCGATTAAAAGGCACAAGATCCTTTTTTGCTCCCGGCCGCCGCAGCATAAAGGCTTGCGACAGCTCAGGGCTCTCAATGGTGGTAAAGATGCTTTTGCAGGCACTACAGGCCCGGCGTCGCCAAATAGTGTTGCTGCGGCGTTGGAGCCTAGAGTTTACAACGCTGGTCGGAGCACTACAATACAAACAAACCATGTCAACATATTGTCACTAATCAGGGCAAAATGCTAGTGGAAAACTTATCCCAAGCTGTGTGTATCTATAACAAACAAAAAACAACCCGGCGTGAACCGGGTTGTTTTTCGGGATTACTTATTGGATGCACCAACGCGTGAGCGTCGGATGCGGTTGATCGGACCAGAAAAGAATGACATCTCTTCATAAAACAGCTTGAAATCATCAAGCGTGCTTTGTTTTTTGGCACTCACATATAAACCTCTTAACGCGGTTATGGTAACACATACGTAGCTTCAAGTCAATACTTCCTAAGGTGTTACGCTAGCGCTTAGAGCCGGAATGGACGTTGCAAATGGCGTCTAAATAAGCTATATTTAAGCTGTTCTGAGCAATGATTTACGGCAGACATATTCTTATCATATATAAGGATAAGCCCGGGTGGGGTGACTGCCGGGTTTTGAACGGAAAGTTGACCTTTGAGGAGGTGGAGGCCTAAAGCTTTTGCTGCTTTAGGAGGGACGCTTCGCTCGTGACTACAAAAGCTTCCGCAGGAAGCTTAACTTGAGTGGCTGACGCATAAAGCATTACCTGCTTTTTGTACGACGCTTCGCTCGAGGTTACAAAAGCTTCCGCAGGAAGTTTTTGGGCCCTTAGCTCATTTGGCTAGAGCGCTTCATTGACGTTGAAGAGGTGAGAGGTTCGAATCCTCTAGGGCCCACCATATAAAAAGACTCATCTACCATGGATGAGTCTTTTTATATGCCCAACGCTTACTCGCATGTCCACCCTACGGACACCTTACGCATATCTCAGAATGGATCTATATCATACAAGGTAATAATTAACATATAACAGGCAAGGAACTTATCCACACAGATGTCTCAATTATAACAACAACATAGTACTAGCCATATAGTACTAACATTGGTATAGTTGTACTTGGAGACAACGAGATGAGGTTTTGCAGAAGTGTTGTGATATAATCCCAATGAACCCCTAAAGGTTCGGCAGGATAAAAAAAGAAAAAAGAGCAAAGACGTGGCCTCACCAACCACTGAGCTCCGTAGGCAGCCAGAACGTACGAAACGTGCAGGCATGAGTGTCCCGAAAGGGAAAGTCCGGTGGAACCATCCAAACGATAATGTGCGACGCACCGTTTGGACCCGAGACGTGCTAATCGATTAAATACCATGCGAGAGTATTGAATCGAAAAGCGCGTCTTTTTCTATATATAAGAAGAAGGAGGTATGTATGGCCGAGAAACAAGACGATAAACTATCTGCCGTCCGGCACAGCCTGGCTCACTTGCTTGCTGCGGCGGTGTTAGAGCTCTACCCAAACGCTAAAAATACTATCGGGCCTGCTATAGAAAACGGCTTTTACCAGGATTTTGAAATGCCGGAACCGATATCAGAAGAAGACCTGCCTAAAATCGAGCAAAAGATGCGCGAACTGCTTAAGACGTGGGGCGCCTTTGAGCGACGCGAGGTCACGGCCGAAGAAGGCCGTAAACAATTTGAATGGAACCCATACAAGGTAGAGATGCTCGAAGAGTTGGCCGCAAAGGGCACGCCCATAACCTTGTACACCTCGGGTGCTTTTGTAGACCTGTGCCGCGGCGGCCATGTCGAGAATGCCAGCGAAATTAATCCAAAAGCCTTTAAGCTCGAGAAAGTAAGCGGCGCTTACTGGCGAGGCGACCAAAACAAGCAGCAACTGCAGCGAGTGTACGGCGTGGCCTTTGCGACCGAACAGGAGCTCAAAGCACATTTAACCATGCTCGAAGAAGCAAAAAAGCGCGATCACCGCAAAATCGGCCAAGAACTCGACCTGTTTATATTTTCCGACCTCATTGGCGCCGGTTTACCGCTGTTTACGCCGCGCGGCACGGTGCTGCGCCGGCAACTCGATGCCTTTGTGCAAGAACTCCGCGATGAATACGACTACGAGGAGGTGAACATCCCTCATATTACGAAAAAAGACGCCTATATTGCCAGCGGTCACTGGAAGAAGTTTGAAAGCGAGCTATTCCGCATTACTACCCGCGAAGGGCATGAGTTTGCCATGAAGCCCATGAACTGCCCGCACCACACCCAAATTTATGCCGCCCGTTCGCGTTCGTACCGCGAGTTGCCGGTGCGTTACCGCGAAACTACCACCTGTTACCGCGACGAACAGACTGGCGAATTGTCGGGGTTGAGCCGGGTGCGTGCCTTCGCTCAAGACGATGCCCATGTATTTTGCCGTACGGGCCAAATCGAAGAAGAGGCGCTTAAGGTATGGGACATCATCGACCGCTTTTACAGCATATTTGGGTTTGAACTAAAGGTAAGATTTTCTACCCACGACCCGGCTCACATGGAAGCATATGCGGGGGATACAGAGCAGTGGCAGAGCGCCGAGGCCCAGCTGCTTAAGATTGTTAGAGAAAAGGTTGGCGACAACTACGCCGACGGTGTTGGCGAAGCGGCTTTTTATGGGCCGAAGATAGACTTTATGGCCAAGGACGCTATTGGCCGCGAACACCAGGTCGCTACTATCCAGCTCGACTTTAATCAGCCCGAGGGTTTTGATCTAACTTGCATCAACGAACAAGGGGAAAAAGAGCGTATTGTGATGGTCCACGCGGCTGTCATGGGTTCCATTGAGCGCTTTTTGTCGGTTTATATCGAGCATGTTGCCGGCAAGTTCCCCATTTGGCTGGCTCCTGAGCAGGTGCGCATTATCACCTTAAACCAGGACTCCAATATTGTGGATTTTGCCCAGACCATGGCAAGCGAAGCCAAAAAGCTTGGCGTCCGTGTGTATGTTGATAGCGACAACGAATCAGTCGGCAAAAAAATTCGCAGCGCCGAACTCATGAAGGTGCCCTATACCGTCGTCATTGGCCAAAAAGAAGTCGATAGCGGCGAGCTGGTGCCGCGTATCCGTAAAGACATAGAAGTTGACACCGAGCATACGCCGCGCACTGCCTACGAATTTATTAAAACCGTCGCCAACGAAGCCAAGACTCGTATTACTAAAACGTCACTATAACCGGGGCTTTAGGTATGCACAAGCGTAAGACAATTGCGATAGACATCGACAATGTAATTGCCGCGAGCGCCGAGGGCTTTGCCGAGTTTAGCAATAAAAAATGGAACTCCGGCATAACGGCCGAACAGTATAGCGAAGAATGGGCGCCGCTGTGGGGTGTGCCCGTCGAGGAGGCGATAAGGCGTGCTGCCGAGTTTAACTCGAGTGAGGTGCATGGCACCTATCGTCCGCTCGAAGCGGCACAGCCTGTTCTTCGGAATTTGAGCCGCCGGTACAATCTAGTGAGGGTAACGTCTCGGCCAGCGGCCAGCAGTAAAGTGACCAACAAGTGGCTGGCGACACATTTTGAAGGGCTACTGTCCGAGGTGCATTATGTGGGTATTTGGGATAAAGACCATGACGCAGCAACGGTGGGGCGCCGTCTGCAGCAAACAAAAGCAGCGTTGTGTCTCGAAATTGGAGCTGATTATCTTATAGACGACCAGCTCAAACATTGCCTGGCGGCCGCAAGCGCCGATATTAATGCGCTGCCGTTTGGTGATTCTACCTGGAATAGGGAGCCTGTGGGCCTGCCGCCAAACGTTATCCGCGTATCCGATTGGGGAGCCATAAAGGAGTATTTTGATGGCCAGAGTTGACGCCGAATTTACCCAGCGGGTCTATGACCTTGTTGCCCAGATTCCAAAGGGGAGAGTTATGACTTACGGCCAAGTGGCTGCCCTGTGCGGCGCGGCCTGGGCAGCCTGGGAGGTAGGGCAGATTGCCCATACCGGCCCGGCTGGTTTACCCTGGCAAAGAGTAGTTAATAAACAAGGTGGCCTGGCGGCGGGTTGGCCTGGCGGCGGACGCGCGGCTCATGCCGCGGCACTTATTGCCGATGGCGTACAGGTTTCTGACGACTATACGGTAGATGTAACAAAGCTTTTATGGAATCCTTCACAAACAACCCTCCTCTAATCGTTATTTTGGGTCAAACCGCCTCGGGGAAGTCGGCTTTGGCGCTTGATTTGGCACGGCGTTTTAACGGCGAGATTATTGCTGCCGACTCGCGCACTATCTATAAAGGTATGGATATTGGCACCGCTAAGCCTAACCCTGCAGAACAGCAGGCGATCAGGCACCATCTTATTGATGTGCTTACCCCTGATAAGCCGTTTAGCGTGGCTGATTTTCAGCGTTTGGCACGCCAGGCGATTAACGATATTGCCGGGCGCGGCAATTTGCCTATTTTAGTCGGCGGAACTGGCCTATATATAGATGCGGTTATTTACAATTTTAGCTTTCGTGCCCCGGCTCAGCCGGAGGAGCGTCAACAGCTGCAGGAATTGGCCGTTCAGGAGTTGCAAGCCATGCTTACCCAAAAAGGGCTGTCTATACCCAAGAATCAGCAAAATTCCCGCCACCTTATCCGGGCCCTAGAGGCCGGCGATAGTACACATCAGCGAACGGCCCTACGCCCCAATACACTCGTTATTGGGCTCAATATAGACCCGGAAGTTTTACAACAAAAGATTAGCCAGCGGGTAGACGCCATGGTCGAACAGGGGCTCGTCGCCGAGGTAGAAATGCTGGCCAAAAAATACGGCTGGGCTACGCCCGCACTCCAGGCCCCAGCCTATAAAGCCTTTCGTCCATATCTTGCTGGCGTGGTCTCTATCGACCAAGCTAAGCAAGCATTTGTTCAGAACGACAGGCAATATGCCAGGCGCCAAAAAACGTGGTTCAAGCGGAGTCCAGACATAAGCTGGATCAGTAAACCGGAAGAAGCCGTAGTGCTGGTTACAACATTTCTGAACAAATGATATACCTCCTAGCAAACAAGTTTGCTACAATAGGGGCATGATTGAGCAATTGTTCGGGTCAAAGACGAGGGTAAAACTCCTGCAGCTGTTTTACAGCAATCCTAACCGTTCATTTTACGTGCGCGAAATTACTCGCAAGATTGACGAACAGATCAACTCCGTACGCCGCGAACTGGCCAACCTCCTGAGTATCGGTATCATTGCTTCCGACACTACTAATAACCGTTTGTATTATGAGGTTAACCAAGCCTACGAATTTTACCCCCCGCTCCAGGCTATATTTGGCCAGGGCCAGAGCGAGCCGGTCGCTGTCGGCAAGCCGACGGTGAGCGTCAAAGCAGTTGCCGAACCCGCCGCCAAAAAGAAAGTAGAAGCACCCAACGCCGAGCGTGACCGTATTAAAGCGCTTGGCAATGTTGAGGTAGCTATATATACGGGGCAATTTACCCGCGACGAAACCAGCGGCATAGATCTGCTTATCGTTGGGGACCTTAATCAGCACGCCCTCCAAAAATTCATCGTCGATCTGGAGGCCCAAGAAGGCAAAGAAATCCGCTACACGGTCATGCCACTTCAGGAATTTAACTACCGCCGCCAGATTAAAGATCGTTTTATAAGCACCGTTTTGTCTGCCAAAAACCAGGTGCTTATTGATAAGAATAGTACACTGTAGATAATCAGAGGAGATGTATGGACATACAATTTTACGGCGCTAACTGCATTAGTATCGGGACCAAGCATGCCCGGCTTATCGTCGACGATAATCTTGCCGATCTGGGTGCTAAGCCGGTTACCAAAGAGGGCGACGTTGTCCTTTTTAGTACCGCCCACCAGGAGTCGTCACTCCCCGCCAAGCTGGTTATTAATCAACCCGGCGAGTATGAGGTTTCCGGTGTGTTTGTGTACGGCATTGCCGCCCGGGCCCACATGGACGAAGATAAAGCCAAGACCGCTACAATGTATAAAATAGTCGGCGAAGACCTAAGCATCCTGGTAACTGGCCATATTTACCCCGAACTGAGCGACGCACAACTGGAGGCAATTGGCATGGTTGATGTCATGATTGTACCTGTTGGCGGTAACGGTTACACGCTCGATGCGATCGGTGCGCTTAAGCTCATCAAAAAAATTGAGCCAAAAATCATAATTCCCACCCATTACGACGACGAAAAGCTAACTTTCCCGGTCCCGCAGCAGTCACTAGCCGATGCCGTAAAGACCTTGGCAATGGAGCCTAAAGAGCCTATTGCCAAGCTTCGTTTAAAGCCGGCCGACGTCCTCGACAACATGCAGCTGATTGTGCTCGAGCGCTCCTGACTACAAAAGTAGCAATAAAAACAACAAAAATCCCTCTGTTAAAGAGGGATTTTTGTTGTACCAGGCAACTCTGTAGGCTTGCTCGAAACTTACTTGCCAGTTGCTGGCACAAGACCCTTTTTCTTCAAGGTTCGAAGAGCCTGGGTGCTAATTTTGAGCTTTATTTTTTTGCCATCAACAAGAATAGTCTTTTTCTGCAGGTTCGCGTTCCAAACTTTTTTGGTGTGACGCTGCGAGAAACTAACATTACTGCCGTACTGGCTGCCTTTACCGGTGATATCACACTTGCGCATTAATTTTTCCTCTATTCAAGGGGTTATTGTAGCGGTTTTTACTCTGTAAGTCAATCTGTCTTGTATACTTGGTATATGTTTAGCAATTTAGGCACCAGCGATCTGGTAACGGTACTTGTTACGATGCTCGTATCTGTTTCGATCCACGAAGCCATGCACGCCTTTACGGCACACGCGCTGGGCGATACGACCGCCAAAGACGAGGGGCGGCTAACGCTCAATCCACTTAAGCATATCGACCTATTTACCACGGTATTGTTACCGGTATTTTTAATTGCCATCCACCTGCCGCCGATTTTTATCGCCAAGCCCGTGCCTTTTGACCCCAGCAGGGTACGGTTCCAGGAGTTTGGGGCCGCCCTCGTGGCACTGGCCGGCCCGTTTACCAACTTGGCGCTCGCGGTCCTGGCATCTTTGCTGATCCGTTTTGGGAGCCTGGACTGGGGTGTGGGTTGGTTGCATGCGCTGGCACTTTTTATGCAGATTAACATAGCGCTCTTTGTGTTTAACATGATCCCGTTGCCGCCCCTCGACGGCTCCCGCTTGCTCTACGCCTTTGCTCCGGAGCCGGTGCAACGGGTAATGCAGCAGATTGAACACGCAGGATTTATGATTACTATCGGCATTTTTCTGCTTATCTCGCCGGTTCTGTTGCCGGTCATAGGCAACATTACAGATAGCATCTTTACTTTTTTACTTCGCTAAGCGCGCTTTCGGCGTTATAATAGTGTATGGCTGGGTAAGGCCGAGCGAATGATTATCTCAATACTATTCGTATGGGAAGCCTAAGATTTGGAGCGACCGTGGTCACTCCGTGAGGGCATCCACCTGGTTAATTCCGGGTTAATCATAATCGGCCCGCTCAGCTTATTTATTAGAAGAATCCTACGTTCCTGGGGCGAATATATGTTGAGCGTATTCGTCCCCTTTACCAGGAGCTGGGAAGAGTAACGGCCAATTGGCGATCAGTCTTTACTGTATTGTCAATCGGTGTCAGTATACTCGTATGCCACTGGCATACTCCGGGGTGTAGCGCAGTTGGTAGCGCGTACGGCTGGGGGCCGTGAGGTCGCAGGTTCAAGTCCTGTCACCCCGACCAGAATTGACCCCTAATCAATGCAATAACTAATATAGAGAGGCCTCTATGAGCGGACACGAAGCCTCAGGTAATCTTGCTGCAGCAGACTGCGTTATAGCGCACTCATTTGGTAGTAGCATTGGCCCTGGTAGTGTTAATCAACAGCTGGCTTCACAGATGGTTGGTTTAGCAGACGGTAGGCCGATGCTAGCCGACCGTACCCTTGTAGATGCTCTTCCTCCAGGCGTCGAAGGTCAAATGGCCCTTATAGTTGATGGGCCGCGGACTAATATAAGGGGCCAAGGTGTTGGCACCTGGGGTACGCTCCTCAAGGCCAAGCGGTATATGGAGGAGCATGATCTCCATTTGGCTCTGATGATTGCTCAGGCCCACCATGCTCCGCGTGTTGTTAAGCAAGCGGCAAAAAATTAGCGATCGATTCTGTTGTGCCAGACAATCTGCCAGACGGATTTGACGAAGGTTCAGAGCAAATATGGACACGCTCACGACTCCTGTGGGTGCCGTTTAACACCTTAGGCTCCGTGCTCCTAAGGATGCGCGGCCAGCTGTAGCCGCACGGAACGAACTTCGTGTTGTGCTATAGGTATGGGGACGCTACCGTCCTCCAAAACCATATGATCATCGAGAGGTGGTCGTATTTGTTTTAATCGTATGGTTACTCCAAATGGCTATGTAATAATCATTTTGCGAAGTGGAATTTTGTAATCTCCACAATTTTTGGAGGTTCTCCTGGGTAGGCGGAAAAACCAATCCAGCTCGGCCTCACCTTGAAAAGCGTGGCACCAGGACGGTCTAGGCGCTCAGGAGTGGTCGGCAACCTCTTAACAAGGAAATTTTTTTGCAGATGTTGATTTCTTTGGCCCCAGTAAGTCGCTCGGCCTTGCCCTTATATTGAACTGTTATTAGGTCATCAGCGGCTAGGCCTATTGCCATGGAAACGTGAGGATTTACACGGAGATTAGCTGCTTTACGGGTGTGTTTACCAGACTGGAAGTAGATATTAAGCTGATCATTTTCTGCAAAGGCAATTAAAGCAGACTCGGGTGACGGTTTTTTGTGGTCGCTAGTAGCTATGACCGCTAATTTTTGCCCCTCGAAGCTCTTTATGCCGTAGTCTGGATCGGTGGTTTATTAGAGGTCGAAATCTGGACTAAAAATTCCCATAGCGTCTATTGCCAATGTTAAGGCTCAATGAACGAGTTTTGTTTACTATCTGGAAGGCGCGGAGATTTTCTAACAAGTTTTGAGCAAAGTTATATCCGCGAAACACCTCTTGGCTTCCGTTGCAGAGTAAGGTTGAGAGCGTCTTCTAATCAATACCTTCGCATTACCACAAAAGTAGCGCCAGCTACTTTTGTGGTAATGCGAAGGTATTGAACCATTACGTGAGAGTTGATATTTTATAAAGTTTGTGTTATTATATAAATTATGAAACCAGGTCGTCTTCAAGAAGCAGCAGCGACGTCGTCTTCAAGAAGCAGCAGCGACACTCTTCTTAACTACCGCACTGATTAGCGGTGCGAATGCTTATCATCATAATGAAAAGGCTAGTAACGCTGAAGGTGCCGAGGAAGCGTGTAGAACACAAGGTAATCAGCAACAGGCTGCGGAGTGGTCCACCTACCAACATAACGAAGAATCTAACAGAAACGTTTACCTTGGCTTAGCCCTATCAAACTTAGGTTTAGCAGCTACATTCGGGGCATTAGGGGCTTCCTCGGTCCGTAGACGACGTGAAGAAGAACAGGAAGCAGCTGGCCGACACGAATAACGCCAAAAGCCTAGTAGGGTATTGTAGCGAACTGTTCAAGTAGTGTTACATTTATCTTAAGTGAAGTATATAATTTTTACCCCTGTTAAAGCTCGTAAGGTAGGATCATTTTCAACCCTTATGCCTATGGTCGGCGAGGTTTTGATTTTTTCCAAAAAGCTAATCTCCCTCTGAGCAGGTGCGTACCTAAGGATGTGCCGGCGGTGCAAGCCGACACGTTCCTGTCAATATACCCACCAATAAGCCTATTCGCGTTTTACAGTTTGGCGACTTTGCCGTTCCTTGTGGCGGGACGCATGTAAAGAGCCTAAAGAACTTGCGAGAGTTACATATTACTAAGCTCAAGGGTAGAGGGCCACAGTGTACGTGTCGGCTACGCCTTCAGCCTATAGAAAAGAAACGGGGGCTGTGCGGAGAGGCGGCCATAGCGACGTTGTTTTATACAACATTTCATGTTATTATATAGCAAATGAGTTGGACCACATTCCTAAGACGAGCTGAAAAAAACCGTTCGCACCGTTGAAAAAGTGACCGCAGCCACCCTCGGCGCTGCTTCTGTAGGCGCATTTGTTTACGGAGTTACTAAGCTCAATGAAGCGATCGACACCTCAACTGCCGCCGATCATGCTCCTGTCGTTGCGGACTACACGCGATTACAGGCCGCTGCCGAAGGCCTGATGAACACCACAATCGGAGCCGCCATCGGAACACTTGTCACCGCCGGTGTTGCCGTTGCTGTGTCCATCGATGGCTGGCGCCCCCTCCGCCACGATCACTACGACTATTAGACGGTGAGCCGATTGTTAGACATCTGGTAGGCCTGATATACTGCGACTAATGAAATCTCTAAAACTTGACCACAACTTAGCCCAAGAAGTAATTGCCGGCAGGAAGGCTTCTACCTGGCGCCTGTACGACGACAAGGACATTTTGGTTAACGATACAGTGCGGTTGATCGACAAGGTCGATCCCGCTAACCCAGCTACCTGGAAGGTTATAGGCACCGCGCAAATTAGTGCCGTAATCCAAAAAAGATTCGCCGATATAGACGAAGCAGACTATGAGGGCCGTGAGAATTTTACAACGACCGATGAGCTACTTAAGACCTATCAAGGCTACTATGGCCCCCAAGTCGACATGCAGACGCCGGTCAAAATCATACGCTTTATCTTTGCCCCAGCAGGGAAGCATAAGGACAGTGTCGTTGAAGAAAACACATCAATTTTAACAGAGTTAAAATTGTATGCCGATGGGGGTTCGCGCGGTAACCCAGGCCCCTCTGCCTCAGGCTATGTGTTGCTCGATTTAGCAGGCCAAGTCGTTGTAAAAAATGGTGTCTATTTAGGCGTCACTACCAACAACCAAGCCGAATATCAAGCCCTTAAATTAGGCCTGGAAGAAGCCCAAAAAATGCGAGTACAAATCGTGCACGTCTATATGGACAGCCTGCTCGTCGTGAACCAAATGCTCGGAATCTTTCAAGTCAAAAATCGCGATTTGTGGCCCATCCATAATTCTATAAAAGCCATGCTCGAAAATTTTAAACAAGTTTCGTTTACGCATGTGCCCCGCGAGCTCAATAAGCTGGCCGACGCTGCCGTTAACGAAGCGCTCGACGAAGCCGCAAAGCGCTAGCGTCCATCTGTTTATTCTTTGGCATAAGTGTTATAATAGCGCCAGGCCAGATAATCGGCTGATCGCCGTGTGGATGTTTCGTTTACGGGATGTCAACAGGGAGGAAAGTCCGGGCAGCATAGGGAATGGCAGTTGCTAACGGCAACCGGGGGTAACCCTAGGGAAAGTGCCACAGAAACAATACCGTCCGGTTTACCGGATAAGGGTGAAAAGAGCGGGGTAAGAGCCCGCAGTTTGTAACGGTGACGTTACAAAGAGGTAAACCCTGCCTGCTGCAAGGAGATGAGCTCAATATTGGTTCCCGCCAGGGCTCATCAACAAGTAATCCGCTTGATCTTCGGTGGCAACACCAAGACTAGATAGATGATCGGCTAAAACAGAACCCGGCTTACGGATCATCTGGCTTAAATAGATATAAAAATACCTCCCCTAAAGGGAGGTATTTTTTTGTAAAAGGCGGGTTTTTACTTGCTTGAGGCAGTTTTGGCAACTGCGCTAAAGGCTTTGGGCTCGTTTACGGCCAGCTCGCTGAGGATTTTACGGTCAAGTGTTACATTGGCCCGCTTAAGGCCGGCAATAAGCTTGCTGTAGGTGGTGCCGTTCAGGCGGGCAGCAGCGTTAATACGGGCATTCCAAAGCTCGCGGAACGTTCGCTTGCGGTTCTTGCGGTCGCGAGTAGCAAACTGTAAAGCCTTGGTAACTGCTTGTTTACCGCGTTTATAGCTAGAACGGTTCGATTTGGTCATGCCAGTAGTGGCACGGCGGATTTTTACATGTTTTTGGTGTGTTGCAACACCACGTTTAACGCGCATCTTATTAGGCTCCTAGTTTTCGTTTAAGCATCTTGGTATTGGTCGTTGCTTGGGTATCAAGGCCGGCCAGCTTGCGTTTGCGGGCGCCGCTTTTCTTTTGCAAAAAGTGGCTCGCGAATGAATGAGCGGTGCGGGCCTTGCCGTTTTTGGACAATCGGACGCGGTCTTTGGTGCCGCTATGCGTTTTTAACTTTGGCATGGTTGCTCCTTATTACGAAGTTAAGCTGTTTTCCGGCGAATTCCGGCTTCTGGTCGACGACGATACTGTCGCCGAAGTCAGCAATTACCTTATCAGCAAGTTTAAATCCTAGTTCTTTGTGGGCGAGTTCGCGTCCGCGGTAGAAGATGGTGATCTTCACTTTGTGGCCAATTTCCAAAAAGTCGGTGACTTTTCGCATTTTGACCCCGAGGTCGTGCTCGCTTATCTTTAGACCAAACCGCATTTGCTTGAGGTCGAGCGTCTTGGTGTTACGCTTGTTTTTTTGCAGTTGCTTGGTGCGCTGGTAGTTAAACTTACCCCAGTCAACAACTTTGACGACTGGCGGGTTCGCATCTGGCGAAATTTCAACCAGATCGAGCTCCCGATCCGCTGCCAACTGCAAGGCCTCTGTGCGCGAAAGAATACCGAGCTGATTGCCCTCTTCATCGATCACACGCATCTGTGGCGCCCGAATGTCTTGATTCAGGCGGGTGAACTTGCTGATAGGATCTCTCCTTTAATATTGTTGGTGCACGTATTGTAACAGAAGCAACAACAGGGGTCAACTGAGGCTTTGGAGATTACGCGGCCGATACTGTAGCGCCTCGGTCACATGTGCGACTTCCACGATGTCGGAATTGTCTAGGTCGGCAATTGTACGGGCAACTTTTATGATGCGCATATAGCTCCGAGCCGATATATCGAGCCTTTCGGCAGCCTGATCAAGAGTGATGCGGGCCTCTGCGCTCAAGTTAGCAGTTTGTTTTATCTGCCTGTTGGTCATGGCGGCATTGAGCATGGCAGGTTCCATAAAGCGCTTGGCCTGGCGTTTCCGCGCGTTATATACCTGGTTTTGTACCCGTTGGTCTTCGGAAGGATTAGAATTGTCGCCGAGAAGATCGGCATGTTTGACCTCCTCTACATCAACGTAGAGGTCGATGCGGTCCATAATCGGGCCAGATAGCTTTTGGCGGTACTGCAAAATGCGGTGGGCTGGGCAGTCGCAGAGTTTTTTAGTGCCATAGTATCCGCATGGGCACGGATTGGCGGTTGCAATAAGGATAAAATGCGCCGGAAATACAGCGCTTTCGCGGGATCGGGCAATGGTTATGACCCTGTCTTCGAGGGGTTGACGCAAGGCTTCTATGGTAAGGCGGCTAAATTCGGGCAATTCATCTAGAAATAAAACGCCGCGGTGGCTCAGGCTGATTTCGCCTGGCCTTAGGACATTACCGCCGCCCACCATGGCGATGTGGCTGGCGCTATGGTGTGGGGCGCGAAAAGGACGCACCGTAACGAGTTGCTCATAGGCCGAGCCGGTCAGGCTATGCAAATGGGTAATCTCGAGCATTTCCTCGGCAGTGAGTGGCGGCAGAATGGAGGGCAGGGCTTTAGCGAGCATGCTTTTGCCGGTACCCGGCGGGCCGCTGAGCAAAATATTGTGGCCGCCAGCCGCCGCAATCGCCAGCGCCCGTTTGGCTGCCGCCTGGCCGACAACTTCGCTCAAACGGAGGCTTGCCGCGTTTTTGCCGGTGGGCGGGGGAGCCGCACCTTTACCCGTGGGAATGGCGACAAGATCTGCTTGGGCGTTGAGGCCCAAATAAAGCTCCCGGACGTTTTCGACGGCTACGACCGATATATGCGGCACAAGCAAGGCCTGGCTCAGGTTGGCTTTGGGTATAAAAAAGGTCTTGATGCCCGCTTTTTTGCCAATGAGCAGCTTGCCTATGAGCCCCCGTACCGCTCTAACTGAGCCGTCGAGGCCTAGTTCGCCTATAAAGGCATCGTTTTTGGTCAGCCGAGCCTTTATTTGTTCGCCAGCCTGCAGGATGGCCACGGCAATTGCGAGGTCCAGCCCGGTACTTTCCTTATGAATGTCTGCAGGAGCAAGGTTGATGGTAATGCGTTTGCGGGGCAGCTGGATATTGCTGCTAGCTAAAGCGCTGCGGATGCGTTCTTTGGCTTCGTCGATGGCTTTATTGCCAAGCCCCACAATTACAATAGCCGGCAGGCTATTTGATAAATGGCATTCGGCGTCCACGATGAGACCGCTCGAGCCGTTGGTAATAATGCTTTGTATAGAAGCCGACATGGCGAGTTATATGTACGGTTTGTTGCACGAAAAGTAAAGACCCGCCGATTGCTCGGCGGGTCGTTTTTGGTTTGGTTTTGGCTTTTTAGGAAATGTGCGTGTTTGCTTTTTTGGTGAAACAACGGCTTGCGAGAAGCCGTTGTTTCAAGATCGTTTTTGTTTTTGAGCACTTTTTTTATTCAAGTGCTACAGGTATCTTATAAATTACAATTCTAGCTGTCAATAACAATTATGCTTAGACTTCGCACAAAGCTGTGTATAACTTTTGCCGGATCCAAATAGTCAAAATTTAACTGGCCCAAAAACGATTAAGCTTATTGACTTTTAAGGCACTTTGTAGTAAGCTTTTGGATAGTAAGGCAAAAACAAAAACGCTTACAAAAACAAAACAAAAACAAAAAATTTCGCTCTTCGTGGCTCTAAAGGCTACAAGAGCGGTCAGTCAAAGCCAAAGGGTAGTAAGCGCTATATAATTTATTACAATGGGCGCATTTACTACCCTCGGCTCCTAAGTATTATCAATATATACTGCGAGGCCCATGCTCGCAGTATTTTATGCTCGGAGGTTATGGTAGATACATGAAGAGGTCTCACAAAGTCATTATCATTGGTGCTGCCGCACTTGTTCTATTAATGGGCACGACCCAACCGTCGCATGTGCCGTCTTTAGTGCTTATGGTGCCATTTGTGATCCTTTTTGTGATTTTATCTACCGCTGCCGCCTCGCTCCTAGGATGGGGGCAGGGTGGTCCCACTGCCAAGACACTCAGAACAGGAGCATTTATTGCGGCATTACCCATGCTGCTTCTCGTATTACAGTCTCTAGGGCAGCTAACTCTGCGCGATGTGGCAACTATTCTTATCCTTTTTAGCCTCACCTATTTCTATATTTCAAAAATTAAGGCATCGACCACTAGCTAAATGTACAGTGAATGTAAACGAGGGGGTGGTCCTCTGTACGTCAAACTGGTATAATAAGGCTAATATATGGAGCCTCAGCTGGACAAATCACCACAACCGGGTTTAGCCTTGCCGCAACCGTCGCGTGAGCAAGGTGCTAATGGTTTTGAGCCATATCAGCCCGGACAGGGCGCGCCAGAAATGGCCCCGGCTGGCCCCGAAGCCTACGCTCAGCCGGCAGCGCCAAGTTTTGCGGCCCCGGCAGCGGGTGCATATCCGGCAGCTATGCCTTTGCCGTCTGCGGCGCCTGCTGCTCCGGTGCAGGACGCGCAAGCGGCGGCGGTAAGCCCCGACGACCAAGAGAACATAGACCAAGAGTGGATTAGCAAAGCAAAGGCCATCGTTGCCCAAACAAAGGCCGATCCTTATATAGAAAGCCAGGAAATTGGTAAGGCTAAAGCCGAGTACCTCCGCATTCGCTACAATAAACATCTAAAAGTGGCCGAAGAACAGGCGAGATGATTTTCTTACTGATAGTAGTCGTGGTGTTGTTACTGGGCGCCTCCATTGTGGGGCCAATAGTGTATTCACGTACCAGGCGAAACCTGCGCGAGCAAAAGAACTACGAACGCGGGCTCAAAATGGTCCCGTTGCTTATCCATTTGCCGCCTCCCAGCGAAGATATCGAGTCTACTGGCCGCGATACTCGTGACCTTGTCGACGAGAACATCTCCAAGGCGCAGGTTATCTACAATATTGTGGCCAGCACCGTCCAGAAGGGTTTCAAAGTCCGCCTTAATGGGCAGCGCCACTTTGGGTTCGAAATAGTGGCCAGCAAGGGCTTTGCCCACTTTTACGCCGCCGTACCGCTCGCTTTAGTCGAAGTTGTGAAGCAGGCGGTAGTTACCGCATATCCGGCCGCTCGGCTCGAAGAAGTGGCCGAACATAACATTTTTAGCCCAGTGGGTAAGGTGAGTGGGACTGCTGGCGGCGAATTGCACCTTAAGGAGTCGTTTGCTTACCCTATTGCTACCTACCAGGATTTAAAGCGTGACGCTATGCAGGCGCTGCTCAACGGCCTTTCCGACCTCGACAAAGAGGACGGCGCCGGCATCCAGATACTTATGCGCCCGGCAGAATCGTCCTGGCGTAAGACGGCCTTGGGTCTGGCCAGCAAAAAGCGCAAAGGCAAAGAGAGTAAAAAAGGCTTTGAAAGGTTCTTCGGCTACATTCGTGAGCTCGGCACCGCGCTGGTTAAACCGCCTGAGGGCAAGGGCGACGATAAAGGCGGCAAGGACCTGTCTAGCTTAGAGCAGGCTACCTTGGACTCTATAGAGGACAAAACCAGGCACGTTGGCTACGAGGTACTTATTAGGATCGTTGTGGCTTCCAATGTGAGTCATCGGGCACAAGCTATCCTCAATAACGTCGTGGCCGCCTTTTCGTTATTTGATGCACCAGGCAAAAACGGCTTTAAGTTTACGCCTGCAAAAAATATCGACGACTTTATAACCAGCTATATACTTCGATTCTTCCCACAAGAACAGAAGAAGGACATCCTTAACTCGGTAGAGCTGGCGACAATTTTTCACTTTCCCGACTACCGTAGTATTCCTACGTCTCAGTTGGAGCGCCAGGGGTCCAAGCAGGTCGACGGTCCTCGCAACATACCCGATAAAGGCTTACTGCTGGGCTACAACATCTTTCGAGGCGTTAAAAAGCCTATCCGGCTCGATGTGGGCGACCGTCAGCGTCACATGTATGCAGTCGGGCAGACCGGTACAGGTAAGTCGACATACCTAGAAAACCTTGCCTACCAGGATATGATGAACGGCGACGGTTTTGCCTTTGTCGACCCTCACGGCGACACTGCCGAACGCTTGCTGGCCATGGTCCCACGCGAACGGACCGAGGATGTTATCTATTTTTGTCCGGCTGATATGGAATACCCTATGGGCCTTAATTTGTTCGAGTTTAATACGCCCGACCAAAAGGACTTTTTGATTCAGGAAGCACTCAACATGCTTTACAAGTTGTACGACCCACAACACCAAGGAATCATGGGTCCGCGCTACGAGCATCTTTTCCGTAATGCTGCTTTAACAATTATGGCCGATCCTAACGGGGGTACATTTGTTGATATTCCAAAACTTTTCCGTGACCCGCAGTATGTGAAGCAAAAATTACAATACGTTACCGACCAAAATGTTATCGAATTTTGGCAAAAAGAAATGCCGCAGTCGCAACGCTCCAACGAATTCGGTGAGGTCGTTAGTTGGTTTGTGAGTAAGTTTGGCGCCTTCCTTTCTAACGAAATGATGCGCAATATTATTGGGCAAACAAAGAGCTCGTTTGACCTGCGAGACATAATGGACAACCGCAAAATTCTGCTCGTTAACTTAAGCAAGGGCCGTACCGGCGAACTTAACTCAAAATTGCTCGGTATGGTTTTTGTCATGAAATTCCAGGCCGCAGCCATGAGCCGCGCCAACATACCGGAAAGTGAGCGCAAGGACTTTGCCTTATATGTAGATGAGTTCCAAAACTTCTCGACCGATTCTTTTGCGACTATTCTTTCTGAGGCCCGTAAGTATCACTTAAACCTAATTGTCGCCAACCAGTTTACGACGCAGCTAACCGACGAAGTGCGCGACGCGGTATTTGGTAACATTGGTACCATTGTCGCCTTCCGCGTGGGGCAGGACGAAGACGCCGAGGCGCTGGCCAAGCGCTTTAGGCCGGCTTTCGACTCCAGCGACTTACTCCGCATGCCTAACTATAATGCAGTTGTCCGTACGCTTATTGGCGGTGTGCCAACTAATCCGTTTAGTTTGTCTACGCTTGCGCCCCTGGGTAATCCCAACCCTAAGCTCGCCGAGGCGCTTAAACAGTTGTCGGCCGCTAAACACGGACGGCCCAAAAAGGAAGTAGAAAAAGAGATCTTTGACCGTTTGGCAACGATTACGCCACCCCCTGCAGCAGCCGGAGCGCCATTTGACCCGGCCATGGGGCAGTTTGGTGCGCCGCCCGCTAATGGTGCAGGCTTTGCCGGTGGCTATCCGCCGGCCGGCCCACCGGCTAGCAAACCTCCAGCCGGCACCGGTTCTTTCCTAGACGAATGGATGACAAAGCGCAGCGGTCCGCTGACCATGCGCCCATCCCCGTGGTCTGCGCCACCACAGCAGGCAGCTCGGCCAGCTGCTGCTGCACCTGGCGGCTTTTCGGCGCCCGCGCAGCAATCATGGCCAGCCGCCAGTGCGCCCGCCCAGCAGGCCCCCGTATTTGCTTCTCAGCAGCCATTTAATCCGCAGGGGCCGCAGCCTATCCAGCAGGAAACGGCAATTTCCCTTCGGGATCATCCGGTTGCCTCAGCGCAGCCTCTCCCGGGCCAAGAGGCCGGGCAGGTGTCTTTTAACAATCCAAATGACACCGGATCGGCCGGCATTCTTTAGAAGGGGACCGTCGCGTTTCTGCTCTGGTACAATCTGTTGCGTCACGATCTGAAGTGATCTATACTATAAGGAACGTGGGAAGTATCTAACTGTTTTTGAGAGGGTCTTAAAGAAGTGGCAAAACAAAATAGTTATTCGTCTGATCAAATTCAAGTTCTTGAGGGTCTTGAGCCGGTACGCAAGCGCCCCGGTATGTACATTGGTGGTACGGGCGTAGAAGGCCTGCACCATCTCGTTTGGGAACTCGTCGACAACGGCATAGATGAAGCGCTCGCCGGCGAAGCCAACGAGGTCCGTGTTATTATGCGACTTGACGGCGGCCTTACGGTTATAGATAACGGGCGCGGTATCCCAACCGATATTCACCCCAAAACAGGCAAGAGCACGGTCGAAACCGTCCTTACGGTGCTACACGCCGGCGGTAAGTTTGGTGGCGGTGGCTACAAAGTCTCTGGTGGTCTGCACGGCGTTGGGTCTAGTGTGGTTAACGCGCTTTCTAGGAAGCTTCTTATTACCGTCCACCGCGATGGCAAAGTACACCAGCAAGAATATGAACGCGGCGTGCCAAAGGCCGACCTTAAAGTTATTGGCAAAAGCGACAAAACCGGTACCGAAATTACCTTTTACCCCGACGAAACAATTTTCGAAACGGTCGACCTTAATTACGACACCATCCTCGACAAGCTCCGGCACCAAGCATATCTCACAAAAGGTGTCAGAACTTCAATCGTCAACGAAAAAACAGGCCAAAGCTACGGATTCTATTTTGAAGGTGGTATACAATCCTATGTTAAGCACCTTAACCACGGCAAAGACGTGGTCGACGACGATGTCTTTTATGTCGACAAGCAAGTTAACGATACTCAAATTGAAATCGCTGCACAGTACACCGACGCCTTTAACGAAACTATTAAACAGTTCGCCAACAACGTCGTTAATCCCGACGGTGGTACGCACCTAACCGGTTTTCGGTCCGCTCTTACCCGTGTCGTCAACGAATACGCCCGTAAAACAGGCCTTCTTAAAGAAAAGGAAGAAAACCTAACCGGCGAAGACTGCCGCGAGGGCCTGACCGCGGTAATTTTAGTTAAGCTGCCCGACCCGCAATTTGAGGGCCAGACCAAGAACAAGCTTGGTAACCCCGAAATTCGCGGCTATGTCGAGCAAGTCATGACCGAATACTTTAATTACTACCTAGAAGAACACCCCGGTATTGCCCGTAAAATTGTTGGCAAGGCGCTGCTGGCTGCCCGCGCCCGCAAGGCCGCCCGTGCGGCCCGTGAGAATATTATCCGCAAGGGTGTACTGGATGGCGCCAGCATGCCTGGCAAGCTCGCCGACTGTTCTAATAAAGACCCCAAACACTCCGAAATTTACCTCGTAGAGGGTGACTCGGCCGGCGGCTCGGCCAAGAGTGGCCGCGACAGCAAGTCTCAGGCCATTCTCCCGCTCCGCGGTAAGGTCTTAAACGTTGAACGCGCCCGTTTAGACCGTATGCTCGCCAATAACGAAATCCTGAGCCTTATTAAGGCCCTGGGGGTAGGTATCGAAGACTCCTTCTCGCTCGATGGCCTGCGGTACGACCGCATTATCATCATGACCGATGCCGATGTCGACGGTTCGCACATTAGCACACTGCTGCTTACCTTTTTCTTCCGTTTTATGAAGCCTGTTATCGATGGCGGCCACTTGTACTTGGCCAAGCCGCCGCTCTTTGAACTCGTACGGTCCGGCCGCAAGAATAGCGTCTTTATATATGACGAAGAGGAACTCGAGAAAGTCCTTGTCGAGACCATTGAAAAGCGTAAGGCCGAAGGCCTGAAGGTGGACCTAAACGAAGACCGCATTAAACAAGCCGGCTTTATCGAACAAAAGCGCTACAAGGGTTTGGGCGAAATGGACGCCGAACAGCTGTTTGAGACGACTATGAACCCCGAACAGCGGGTACTGGTGCAAGTCCGGGTCGACGACGCCGAAAAGGCCGACGCCATATTTAACAAGCTTATGGGTACCGAGGTTGAATTGCGTAAGAACTTCATTCAGACACATGCAAAATTTGTGAAGGATTTGGACATTTAGTATGGACGACAAAACGAACCCCGCCGAAAATCAAGAGCCACTTGCTGCTACAGACGCTGCACTAGAGGGTGAAGTGTTGCAGCCCACGCACTCCCGTACGGTTGAACTGCGTAAGGTAGAAGACGTCATGGAGGATAGCTATCTCCGCTACTCTATGAGTGTTATTGTTGCCCGCGCGTTGCCGGATGTACGCGACGGCCTTAAGCCGGTGCACCGCCGTATCTTATATGTCATGGACAAAATGGGCATTCGCCCCGGCGGCAAGACCGTCAAAAGCGCCCAGATCGTTGGTGAAGTTATGGGTAAGTACCACCCCCACGGCGACAGCGCGATTTACGACTCAATGGTGCGCATGGCTCAGCCATGGTCCTTGCGCTATATGCTTGTGAACGGGCAGGGTAACTTTGGTTCCATGGACGGCGATCCGCCCGCTGCCTATCGTTATACCGAGGCCAAGATGGCCAATCATGCCGAGGCAATGCTTGCCGACATCGAAAAAGAAACCGTCGATTTCCGCGATAACTACGACGGAACCCGCCAGGAACCGAGCGTCCTACCCGCTAAATTACCTAACTTGTTGTTAAACGGACAACTAGGTATTGCCGTTGGCATGGCAACAAATATTCCGCCACACAACCTTAATGAGCTCATCGATGCCACGGTGGAGCAAATAGACAATCCGGAAGCGACGTTGGATGATTTATTACAACACGTCAAAGGCCCGGATTTCCCGACCGGCGGCATTGTGTACGGCAAGGAATCACTGCGCACTGCCTACGCCACGGGTAGGGGTGGTATTGTTGTCCGCGGTATTGCCGAAGTCGTCGAAGGCCAAAAAGGCCGCCAACAAATTATTATTACCGAGATTCCTTACGGGCTCAATAAAGCCAGCCTTATCGAGAAAATTGCCGACCTCTATAAAGAAAAGAAAATTGCCGGCATTAGCGACCTAAGGGACGAAAGCGCCCGCGGTGACGTGCGCATTGTTATCGACCTTAAAAAAGACGCCTATCCCAAGAAGTTGCTCAACCAACTCTACAAGCTCACGCCGCTCCAAATGTCTTTCCACTACAACATGCTGGCACTTATTGATGGTATCCAGCCGCGCGTTTTGGGCCTGCAGGATATCTTGCAAGAGCATATTAAGCACCGCCAGAACGTCGTACGCCGCCGCACCGAATATGAGCTGCGCAAAGCCAAGGAGCGCGCCCACATTTTGGAAGGTTTAAAGATCGCCCTTGACCACATCGACGAGGTTATTAAGACGATTCGCGCCAGCCAAACCACCGAAGAAGCTCAGAATAATTTAATGCAACAGTTTGGGCTGAGCGAAATTCAGGCCCGGGCTATTTTGGCCATGCAACTGCGCACGCTAGCGGGCCTGGAGCGCAAAAAGATCGAAGACGAGCTTGCCGAACTCCTAAAGACAATTGCTGAGCTAGAGTCTATATTAGGTGATGTCAAGAAAATTTTGGCGATCGTGAAGGCCGAAATGCTCGAATTAAAGAAGCAGTACGGCGACGACCGACGCACCCAGATTATTCCCCATGAGCTTGGTAAAATGAGCGACGAAGACCTCGTACCAGACGAACAGGTGGTAGTTACCCTTACGTCGGCAAACTACATCAAGCGTAGCCCGATTGCCGAATACAAAACACAGGGGCGTGGCGGCAAGGGCAGGCGGGGCATGACCACCCGCGAAGAAGATGTTATTGAGCATTTGGTCAATGCCAGCACCCACGATTACCTATTGTTCTTCACAAACCGCGGCCGTGTCTTCCGCCTCAAAACCTACGAAGTACCAGCCTCCAGCCTTAATGCCAAGGGCGTTGCGATTGTTAACCTGTTGCAGCTCCAGCCAGAGGAAATGGTCAGTGCGGTTATTAACGTCAGCAAGCAAGAAAACACCACTGGCAACCTTATAATGTGTACCACGCATGGTGTAGTTAAGAAGACGCCATTCGAACAGTACCAAAACGTCCGCACCAGCGGCCTGATTGCCATCAACCTCGACGAAGGTGATGAACTTAAATGGATCCGCATGACCAACGGCGATAACGAGGTGGTTATATCGACCGCTCAGGGCCAGGCTATTCGCTTCCACGAAAAGGATGTACGTCCTATGGGGCGCGTATCACGCGGTGTGCGCGGCATTCGGCTGCGAACGAGTGACAAGGTCATTGGCATGGATATCGTCCAGCCAGGGTCCAGCATTTTCGTCATAAGCCACTATGGTTACGGTAAGCGGACTAAGGTCGCGCAGTTTACGGCTCATGCACGTGGCGGCGTCGGCATTCGGTCGGCGGTCGTTAACAGCAAGACGGGCAATCTTATTGGCGTTAAGACATTAACAGGGGATGAAACCCAGGAAGTCATTATTGTTTCCTCCCAGGGTCAAACCATCCGCCTTGGCCTCAAAGACATTCCTGAACTCGGTCGAGCCACCCAGGGCGTACGTATTATGCGCCTAAATGACGGTGACGAAATCGTTTCGTTAGCCTTGGTCGATGCCATGCCGGTCGACGACGAAGAACCCGAAGAAAAAGCCCTGTAGTACTTTTGTTGCAAGAAGTACTACATATACGGCAAGATTCATCTTGACATAAGGGGTCGGTTCAGCGTACTATTGCCTGAGAACTTTAGAGGTCTTGTATGTGTGTCTCTAAAAGGACATTAAAAATTGAGTAGTGTATATCAACGTCAGTTCATTTGAATTGTTTTTTAGGGATTCATAATCTTCGGATTAGCGGATCCCGTTAGTCAGAATTCTGGTCGCAAGATCAGATGGTTCGACTGAATCGGAACAAATTCTTTTTTGGAGAGTTTGATCCTGGCTCAGGATGAACGCTGGCGGCGTGCCTAATACATGCAAGTCGAGCGGAAAGGCCTCTTCGGAGGTACTCGAGCGGCGGACGGCTGAGTAACACGTAGGAACGTACCCCAAAGTGAGGAATAACTGCCCGAAAGGGTAGCTAATGCCGCATGTGCTCTAAGGAGTAAAGCTTTATGCGCTTTGGGAACGGCCTGCGTCCGATTAGCTAGTTGGTGAGGTAATTGCTCACCAAGGCGACGATCGGTAGCTGGTCTGAGAGGATGACCAGCCAGACTGGGACTGAGAACGGCCCAGACTCCTACGGGAGGCAGCAGTAGGGAATTTTCCACAATGGGCGAAAGCCTGAT
>Ga0070684_100000582_pt1 | contig 25340 bp, 23 predicted proteins | sample KBSC723LmetaG_FD_65653 | JGI IMG/M metagenome (GOLD analysis project Ga0070684, IMG submission 65653) | Corn rhizosphere microbial communities from Kellogg Biological Station, Michigan, USA - KBS C7.2-3L metaG | ecosystem: Host-associated > Plants > Roots > Rhizosphere ...
GCGATCGTCCCGAGCCGGAAGTCGCGGTCGCTTTCATGCCGGCCGCGCTCGATGTCGGAGTTGGCCGCGAGGTGAAAGACCGCGTCGTGGCCGCGCATCGCTTCCGTGATTGCGGCCGGATCCAGGAGGTTGCCTTCGATGAATCGGAAATCGGGCCGCTGGCGGCAGGTGTCGAGGAAGGCAAAGGACCCGGCACTCAGGTCGTCGAATACGGTGACGGCGTGCCCGTCGCCGGTGAGGCGCTCGGCTAGATTGCTGCCGACGAAGCCGGCTCCCCCAGTAATCAGAATCCGCATGGCAGGTGGTGTCGAACCCGTGGTGTCGTGCCTCAACAGAGACGATCAGAAGCCCGTCCAGGCACAGCGTTTCGGTGCCGGTGGTAGCTCGTCATCTAGTCGACTCTCACCGCCACTTGCCGGGTCTAGGCCATGATCGCATCAAAACACGCGGGGTGCTCGTTGTGAAGGCCCTTGTCGGGCGGGTACATGGTCGAACGATTGGACAACGGCGCATTGAGAGGATCGCCGCGCAGCTCGCTCCCTTGTTCCCACCGAAGGCCCGGGTGCTCGATGTCGGCTGTGGTGACGGGCTCCTGGCGGCTCGTATTCTCGAAGCGAGGCCGGACCTCCAGATCGTCGGCATCGACGTCCTCGCGAGGCCTCGCGCCTTCATCCCGGTGCAACTCTTCGACGGACAGACGATCCCCTTCGACAACGGGTCGTTCGATGCGGTGATGTTCGTCGACGTGCTGCACCACACCGACGATCCGTCGATTCTTTTGGGTGAGGCGCGGCGCGTCAGTCGGGGTGTCGTCCTGATCAAGGATCACTACGCGGACGGCATGGGTTCGCCGCTCACCCTTCGCGTGATGGATTGGGTCGGCAACGCGCCGCATGGGGTGCGACTTCCCTACAACTACTGGACGCGCTTGCAGTGGCGGGCGGCGTGGGAGGAACAACGACTCACCGTTGCGCGCGTGACCACCGAACTGGCGTTGTATCCCTGGCCCCTTTCGATGCTCTTCGACCGATCATTGCACTTCGTTGCCGAGCTCAAGATCGCTTAAACCACGTCCGCCGATCGCGCGTCCGTCGAGCTTAAAGCACTCCCCGACGAATCGCCTTGTTGTTGGCGTTGCCGTCGGCCTTTTTGCGGCGCTCTATTCGGCATTTATCATCAGCCAACGACCGGCCAGGCTCTTGGGTATGGATTTTACATACCCGTGGATGGCCGCTCGCGCTTTGGCGCTCGGGCTGGATCCTTACCGTTTTCTTGCGCAAGTGAAACTAACCTTCTTTTATCCGGCGCCTGCAGGACTGATCGCCTTACCATTCGCGTTCCTGCCTGTTCGTTTCGCCGCCTCTGTCTTCGTCGGCCTCGGATGCGGTTGGCTTGCCATCCAGCTTACGCGAGAACACTGGTGGCCACTCGCGCTTTTTGCGAGTGCGCCGATCCTGCAAGCCTGCTCAGCGGCGCAGTGGGCGCCGCTGCTCACTGCTGCTTCTCTTTCCGCGGTGAGCGCAGGACTAACGATTGCAAAGCCCAACCTCGCGCTACCTCTACTGGTTTACCGTTGGTCTCGCGGAGAATCGCTGCGGTGGGCCGCTATCGTCGCGGCGATTCTGTGCTTCATCACGTTCATCATTTCGCCCGCCTGGCCGCTCAACTGGCTCTCAGTCGTGCGTAACAACCCAGCGTCTTCACAGTACCGTATTCCGGTGTTGATGCTGACCGGTGCGCCGATAGCATTGGCATTGCTCCGCTGGCGCCGAGGCGATGCCCGACTCTTATTCGTGCTTGGATGTGTTCCTCAGAACGCCTTCTTTTATGATCAGCTCCCGCTCCTCCTTATCCCGAAAAATCGGCTCGAGTTGATCGCGGCGACGCTTGTCTCGCAAGCGGCGCTGTACGCCGCTTCTCTGAATGCGCCAATGGCAAGCCCCGAGGTATGGAGTCGTCATTTCGAGCCCTTCATGTTAGTGGGGATGTATCTTCCCGCGTTGATCTCAGTTTTGAGACGCCCCAATGAAACCACTGTCGCGCTTTCCGGGCGAACTTCTGGAACAGCAAACGAGACAGCGCTCTAGTCTTCTACCCGGCTGACGATCCGGTGAGCGACGCCGACGATTCCCTGCTACACCGGCAGGTTGAGGGGAACGCGCACACCAAGGCGGCGTTTCGGATCGCGACGCTTATGACACGCGGTGGAGCTCCAGTACCCGTGGGCGTCTCACAGGCCAGTATTTCTCCCCCCCGTGCGCGGCGTGCGCGCCTGGTTGCGGCGTTCGGAATAGGTACGGCTGCGGCGATCGTTTCGGGACTCCATGTCGCCAACACTTTTCACCGCTTCCAGGTTGGTGACTTCACACCCATCTATGTCGGTGCCCAGGCGATGCTGAAGGGCGCTGACCCGTACGCTGCCGTGGCGGCGCGCACGGATCTATGGCTGCACCTGTTGTTCTATCCGTACCCCGCGCTGGTGATCATTGCGCCGCTCCTGACGCTACCGATGCAACTCGCCGCCACCGCGTTCATTGCCTTCGGCTCAGCGTGGTTAGCGTACGTGGTCACGCGCGAAGCATGGTGGCCCCTCTGGATCTTCGCCGGCGCAGGTTTTTTTCAAAGCGTTCTGTCAGTGCAGTGGACGCCGCTATTGATCGCAGCAGCGCTCGCGGGGCCATCCGCTGGCTTGGCCCTCGCGGTGAAGCCAACATACGCCCTGCCGCTACTCGCGATGCAATCGCGCATCCGGGCGATCCTCTTGGCAGCTGGGGTCGGAATAGGTTTGGTGTTGGTGTCGTTGCTGATCGCGCCGCACTGGCCGAGCTGGTACGCTCGCACGGTCCGGGAATCGCCGATCCGCGGGGAGTACATATCGCCGGCCTTCACATGGCTCGGATTGCCGCTATGGCTTGCTTTACTCCGATGGCGCTCCTGGCAGTCGCGCCTCCTGTTGGGCATGGCGATCACGCCGCTGAACGCATGGACGTACTCCCATCTGCCTCTCTTGCTCGTCGCACGTACGCGTCAACAGCTCGCACTGCTCGCCCTGGCTTCGTGGGTCGCTTATTTCGCGACCAACCGAATCACGTTTCAGATCGTCAGCAACACACCCATTGTCGCCGTGACCTCGCACGTCGAGTGGATCGCCATCGTGGGGTACTACCTGCCCGCGCTGCTCGTTGTGCTCGTTGGCCCGAATCCCGGCGCCGTTTCGGTCGAGCGCTGAGTGAGGCGCTGCGCTTTCGTAACGCGCAGCAACCACCGACGCAACGGGAGGTCGTAATAGCGTCCGATGGCGAGCGATAGGAGCACGATTGCCGTGACCGCTAGAGCGGCATTCAGGCGTATAGCCGACGCGACGAGCAACAACGGGTAGTGAACGGAGTAGAGCGGATACGACAAATCGCCGGCGATCTTCGAAAAGCGGCGCAGATGTTCTGGTACATCAAGATCCGCGCACGCCCACACCGTGAGAGGGAAGACGACAAGCACGAGCGTGGAAAAGATGACAGCTTCGCTCACTCTCCAGGGCTTAGGAACCCAGAGCCCGAGCATGGTGGCGGCGGCGAGCGACCACGCAAGCCGCGGCGAGCGGCACCGAACCCCGCGAATGCGGAGTTCGTACGCTAGCGTGCCGGCCAGGTACGGATACACGACTCGTTGCGCGCTGGCCCACTGCGCTCCGTCCGTCGCAACGAGCATTGTGGCAGTCAGGATACCTGCGATAATCGTTGTCGAGGCGAGACCGCGAAATCGAAGGCGAAACAGCCCGAGGCCGAACGCGGCGTTCGCCATGATTTCGTCGAATAGGGACCACAGTGGCGGATCGAGCGGGAAAAACTCGCCGCCGGTCCCGATCGATGGGATGAGCAGTAGGCTGAGGCCGACAAACTTCGGAATCGTCGCGAGCTCGATAGGCACTTGGCCGAAGAGAACCGACAGCACGCCAAAAGCCGTTCCGAGCGCGGCAGCCGGCCAAAGGCGAACATACCGGCGAAGGATGAACTGACCGGGTGAGAGCGCGCCGCTTGCGAGGGCCGTCCCATACGCGTGAGCGATCACGAAGCCACTCAGCGTGAAGAAAAAGTCGACCGCTAAGAATCCATGCGGCGCCAGCCATCGCAGCGGCGGCGTTGCTCGGACATGAATGAGCAGCACGATGAGCGCGGCGATGCCCCGCAAACCATCGAGGGCGAGAAACCGTTGCGGTCGCGTCCGCGAACTAGGTACCGGGTCTGTCGAAGACGTGAGCGACGTAGGCGGGGCCCAAGACGTCAACGCGGCGCTTCCGGGTACCGCACTTGAGGACATAGGATTGCGTTCGGCCGAGCGCGTCGGCAACCTCATGTTGTCTCAGTCCTCCCGTTCGCCGCGCGTCAGCGGGTCGGTCTCAGCGCGAGCGATATACCGAAGCATAGAGAAAACGAGCGGGCGTCTAGATCGTGACGAAAATGAACGCGATGGTTCGGAGTCGTTTGCGAATCTACGGAGTGGGCACTATTGGTCAATCGTATTAGGCGTAAGTCGTAATTTTCCTAACATGCGTCGCGCTGATAGCTCGTGAGGGCTGGTCATCCACTGTTCTCGTTCTCGCACACCCCGTGGCGGCGACTGCTCGCATCCGCGGTGGTGGCCGTAGCCGCTGTAGCGTACGTCCTAAGACTAGCGGCGATCATGCCGGCGTATGGAACGGATTTCGACCCGATCCGATTCGCGGCGCGCCTCCTCATTCAGGGAGTCGATCCTTATCCGTTAATCGGCCCCGATCGGCGATATTTTTGGAATTTCCGGCTGCTTTATCCACTGCCGGCCATTCTTCTGGCGCTTCCGTTTCTCGTAGTACCCGTCGTCGTAGCCCGCGCCGCGTTCGTGGCGGTTGGGAGCGGTCTGCTGGCGTATGCCACGACCCGGGTCGATTGGTGGCGCCTCCTCATATTCGCGAGTGCGCCCTGGTGGAGTGCCATAGGTGTCGCACAATGGTCGCCGCTGCTGCTTGTAGTCCTTTACTACCCGAGTCTCGGGTTTCTTCTCGCGGCAAAGCCAAACATCGGGCTCGCCGTTCTGGCGGGCGCGCCGGACAGACGCTCATTCGTTCGGATGGTGCTCTCCGCAGCTGCTTTGACAATATTGGCATTTGTTGTACTGCCAACCTGGTTTTCCTCATGGCTGGAGGCGGTTCGCGGTACCTCACATATTCTACCGCTAATTGCCTCGCCAACCGGAATCCCGCTATTGCTCTTGGTACTGAGGTGGCGGCGGCCAGAAGCCCGGATGCTCCTGACGCTCGCGTGCGTTCCGCAGAACCCGGGCTTGTACGAGGGCATTTTTTTGCTTGCGATTCCAAGATCATTTCGCGAAGCACTGCTTCTGGCGACGGCGTCATGGTTCGTTGATCCGCTCGCCGCAACCCTCACGCACGGCGGCACGTTCACCGATGCGGCACGCGCCAACGCCATGGCGATCGCGCTTATCCTGTACTTACCAGCTGCTATCATGGTGCTCCGACGTCCAAACCGCGCTGAGCGGCCGCTGGCGAGCGTGTCGGTAAGCCGCACCGACTTCTACCCGCTCCAAGGGTGAGATCTCTCCTCGGACGCGGTCGCCTTCACGCCACTCATGATACAGGTACGGCGTGCGATCGGGTGCCAGCGCAAGCAGGCGAGCATTCTCGCTTCCGCGATCATGCACGATCCATGTCTTCGCCCGATCCAAGTCAGGGTCGTTCTCGACAAGGCTGTCGTCGACGTGATGTTTCGACGCGTAACGCACGAACACTATTGAACGCTCGGAGGGGAGCGCCGCCAACGACTGACGAAATGTTTCGTGGTAATGGCGAAGAGATGTCATCTCTCCTCGAAATACCGGCAAACCAACAAGTGACGTCCCGACAAGCCAAACACTGAGAACGAGGAAGCCCGTTTGGTGAGGGAGCGGCGGCAGGGTGGTGGCTTGCATGCTCATGACTGTCTGTCGCGTCGGACCGTGGCCTTTGAACTGCGGAAGTTTGCCAGACAACCACTGTGACACTCTCAGTGCACCAGCAGCTGTCAGAAATGCAAAGATTGGCTGAAGTTCCAAATAGTAGAGAGTCCACGATGGTTGCGACGCGTACAACAGATAGCTTGCGAAAACCGTCAGAACTGTTGCCCACAGCAACTGCCCTAACGCTATCGGAACGACGAGTATCGAAATAGCTGCGAGGGCCGCGCCAAAAATGCCCGTGGGCCATGTGTCTTCCGCGAGGAACTTTAGACGGGCCGTTGCGATCGATGGAAGATTCGACGGTGTGTGGTTCCGATGGATCGATCGGACTGCGTCTTCGAAGTAGTGCTGCTCAGTCGACAGAGGAAGAGCTGGCATCTTACCGGTTTCGCCGAAGCCCATTCGGTCCTCGGGAAGGTAGAGTCGCGCATACTCAGCATGCGCCGATCGCGTCCAGCTTCCCGTGATCCGCTGGTTCAAAACGAACATGAAGGATAGGACAGCGACGGCGACAGCCAAAGCGAATGGAATGGACCTCCATGCGCCGTGTTTTCGAATGCTGAGAAGGCTGGCCACGCCCGCAGGTAGGGCGAATGCCAGCATTGTAAGCGGACGTGTAATTGCCCCGAAGCCGACCACCAGCGACAGCAGCAGGAGCCATTTTGTTCTTCCCGACTCCCAGTGTTGCAAAAGGGCCCACCACCCGGCGAGGAAAAGAAAGCTTGTGGCTACTTCTGAGGAGTAAGACGGATTAAAACGCAGCGCGATCGCGGAGGTGTTCGAGAGCACCACAGATAACAGAGCAACAAGGCCTCCGAGCTGTCGCCGAGCGAGCAAGAAGAGCAGACACGTGGTCGACGCGGTGAGGAGTGCCGGAATGATTCCGGGCAGGCCGAGCCAGATGCCCGGCACCAGGAGAAGAGAAAACCCGGGCGGATACTTGGCCGCCACCACGGAACGCACGAAGGTGTGGTACTGCTCAAAAAAGTCTGGAAGTGGGCGGGCCGATGCCGTCAGGTTTCCAGCTGCAAAGATCTTGGCCTGCAGCAGGTATGCCGCCTCATCATGGATGACTGGCACCTGATTCAGCGAGCCCCACATCCACCAGACCAACGCGAACGACAACGCGCCGCAACCGACGACGACGGCGCGCCCCTCGAGGAACCTCAATTGCGATTTCCCCAAGAGGGAGGCGGAGCGCCATTAAACCAGAGTTTGTTTGGCTTGTCGGACAGCCGAAAGGTGATTAATCCGCCGTGTTCAACGTCACTCAATGGCAACCAGGTGCTGTGATACGGCTTGCCGTTGAGCTCCATAGATTCAATGTAGGTCTGCTCCTCCGAACCGCCGACGATCGTCAACGTATGACCATCCTTTAGAGGGATGGTGATGCGCGGAAAAGATGGGCCATTGATTGCGAAGGCGCCGACGCCCGGGACCATCGGGTACAGTCCGATGCTGGCAAACACATACCATGCACCCATCGCCCCCAGGTCGTCATTCCCAGGCAACCCGTTGTCGCGATTGCGATACTGATCGCGGATGATACGCTTAACCGTTGCCTGTGTTTTGTACGGTTGGCCAACCCAGTTGTAACTCCACGGTATTTGGAAATCGGGCTCGTTACCGGCGGCAAACCATTCGTCGGTGTATCCGCCGTCCAAACGAGAGAATAGGGCATCCAGTCGTTCCTCGGCGGCTTGTGGTCCGCCGATTGTGTCGATCAGGCCCCCCAAATCGTACGGCACCATCCAGAAGTAGCTCTTATAGCTGGCCTCGACCCAATCCGCTTCTGGCGCGGCCCAAGAACCGTCTGGTTTGCGCGATTGCAGCCACTTTCGGTCAGGATTATACAGGTTGCGCCACAGTCGTGACCTTTCCAGGTAATACGAGTACACGTCCTTGTCCTTAGCAATCAAGAACGTGAATCTACCAATAGCGAAGTCGGCGGATGTGTACTCGAGCTGCATGGACCCCGGCACGAATCCCTTTGTCAGGTACTGGATGAGCCACGGGCGTGTAAGCGTTGTTTGTGATTTGGTGCCTGGGCGTTCAGCGCCGCGACGCATGACGGCGAGTGCTGCCGCGGTGTTGAATCGGCGCGCACCGAACGCGTAAGCGTTGGCGATGAGTATACTCGTCGGATCGCCGAACATCGTCCCGGTTTCGATATCGGCGAGAACCCAGCGAGGAAAGCCCCCCCCTGACTGCTCGGCAAAGTTGACGATCGATGTCGCGACGTCATTCGTTATCTCGGGCGCTATGAGGCTGATGAGTGGCGTTTGTGACCGATATGCGTCCCAGTTGCTCAGCGCCGTGTAATTGACGAATGTGTCAGCGACGTGAACCAGGTGGTCGCCGCCCACGTATTCCCCGTTTACGTCGCTCGAGATGCTCGGGTGTATGAGCGCGTGATAGAAGTGCGTGTAAAACTGACTCGTGCGGTCCGGGGTTCCGCCGCTTACCTCGATCCTGCTGAGGTAGCGATCCCACTCGGCCGCCGCTCGCGCCCTCGTTGACTCGAAGTCCCAATCGGGATTCTCAGCGAGGAGATTCGCCTGCGCATTCCTGGCTGAGACGTAGGAGATGGCGAACTTATACTGAACAGCCTTCTTCGATGTTGCATCGAAAGTCAAGTAAATCCCGGACGAAGGCCCCCGCGCCGAGACCGCGGCCGGCTTGAGGCGCTCTGCCTCCCACGTACCCGACGCCAAGGGCGTCGCGTCGAATTCCGCGACTATGTGAACCTTGTAGGGCGTTGGGACGCCGCAGAAAGACCCGCCATCCGCTGTTGCCTCGAAAGTCCTTGGCCCCGTAACGCGAACTGTCGCCTCGGTGATGCTTGTTGAGTTCGAGCCCGTACCAATAAGGACGGTCCCGCGAGTCGCTTGCTGCGGAAACGTGAATCGCGCCATGCCCGTACGTTTCGTCACAGTTAACTCGGCGTCGACCCCACCAGGAAGAAGAGCCTGGAAGTAGCCCGCGGTCGCTCGCTTGGTCTGAGTTCCGGACCCGGGGTCATTGGGCGACCGGTCGTAACTCAATCCGAGATGGCGGGCGACGAATCGCTTGATGCGGTATCCCAGCGGAAGAGTCACCATGTCGCCCGGCGACGCCACCAACGCACTCGCGACGGCACGAGTCGGGAAGTTGCCCATATTCGCACATCCAGCGCCGCTGAGCTGGTTCACGACGAAGCCACGCTCTGGGGCGAAGAACGTCGGGGTGAATTGCACCATCCCGAACGGATAGGTGGCGCCAGGGAAGGTGAAGCCCGCCTCCAAATAGCCGAGCCGTTGAGTGGCCTCCTTGCCTTTGGATCCAATCAGGGTGTTCACCTGTGCCGCGTAGTCCACAGGCGCTGCTGCAGGTGTGACCGCCAGTTGCAGTGCGCCGAGCGTACGGTTCGCTGCGGATGCTATGAGCACAAAAACGCAAACACGAATACGCGACATCACTGCCCGGTCACATGAGGCTCGTAATTCGTGACTAGTTGTAGCATCGCATGTCCGAAGGGTCGAGCGAGTTGCGGCGCGAGTTCAGGTCGAAAACGTGCTGCATCGCTTACGAGGTCTCGAAAGATGCTGATTTTGCCGTCGCGCGAGTCTTGCGAAACAGGATTAGTGCGGCGCAAGGCAGGTAGTACATGGCGACGATCACCGGCGCATTCCAAGCGAAAAGCGTCTGCCGTTCAGCAGCCATGGCACCGCCGTGTGCCCAGGCCACCGCTAGGATCGGCAACCAGCTCGTGAGGGTCATTGCAAGCGCCTGCCGTCGAGTCTCAGCCACGAGCAGCAGCGGCAACTGGTCGTAGAACAGCATCGTCTGCGGAAGACACGTCATCACCGCAAGCAATCGTGCTTCTGGCCGACGCCAGCGTAAGAGCGCGAAGAGCGCGAGCACGCCACCCGGGACGAGCAACGGAACGTGGTAGTACCTTCCGGCAACGTCGGATAACTCCCGCCACCATTGCATTGGCCACCACGGCGCGATGACGATGGAAAAAACGACGACAGCGGCAGCAAGCACGACATAGCGGCGCGATAAGTTATACGCGAAGCCCGCTGCGGCCATCGTGTATTTCATCGGTGCGAGCCAGCCGAGCGACGGGACCAGCATAGCGGCAACGACAAGCGGGACAACTTGGCCGCCAATTGCGGCGTGGTAGAATGGCAGGCTTGCGAGGAAGGGAAGGCGCCACCAGCCGTCACGCGTCAACGCATACGTGAAGATCCCGGTGGAGCAACCAGTGAATACAACCATTGCCCATTGGATAGGCAGTCTGGCGAACGGTTCGAGTATGAAGGCAGTCGGCAACCAATAGAGATAGCCCGAGCAAAACGGGTACTGCGTTGACCAGGCGTTGATGACAGCGTACGGACTGTACCCGCGCCGGAGCGCATCTCCGGCCCACCAATGCAGCGTATAGTCATTGGGCAAGACAAGAGGACCGCCAGGCCGAAACCGCAAGACAATGAGTGCCATCATCATTGCCGCCGCCGCCAGCGCGACAACTAGGCGAGCCCAGGGGACGCGCGGAGTCTTCTTGCTTTCCAAACGCGAAGAGATCGAATCCGAATTTTGCGTCGCGTCCTCGCGGAAGGTTCCCGGCATTGGGCTGCTGCGAATGTTCGGCGACTGTTGCATTTTCGGGGCGGTGCAGATTCAAGTCGGTTCGTTGCGGCGGGACAACACGAGCCCCAGAGCAGGAAGGTACACCACGATGTTCAAAATCCGCGCGGCCAGGGTCGCGGCCGCGATGGGCGGCATGTTCGCCAACATTGCGTCCTGGCTGAGCAGCGCGATGTAGGTCAGGGCGGCGAACGCGACTCCTTCCCGAAGGTTTCGAACCAGCATAGACAACGGCACGACGTCGTACACGACAGGCGTATGCGGCACGCATGCACAGGCCAAGAGCACTCGAGCATCCGTTCGTCGCCATCGGAGGAGCGCCAAGAGAAGGAGTGGGCCGCCAAACGCGAGGATGGGCGCGCGAAACCGTCCACCGACCCGAACCGCGTCCAGCCACTCTACGACCCACCCGGGCTGAAGAACGAATGCCACCCCCGTTAACGTCAACCCGGCGACGACCGCGACGATGACGGCGCGTCGGCGCGGCGACGCCGCGAGAAGCGCTAGGCCGAATGGTGGCTTGAGCACGAATGAGACGGCGAGCGCATCGATCGTCAGCGCGGCCGTCATCAGCACCGAAAGCTGACCGGCGCGAACCGCGTCGACGACCGCCGCGCTCAATAACGCCGCCAACGGCGCGACGCCACGCCCCGTGAGGGCGAATGCCAAAAAGCCTGAGGAGAGGCCGGCGAAAAGAATCCGTGCGGCCAACACGGGCAGGGCAGCCAGAGGCACGACGGCCACCACGGTCGGAAGAGGATAGAGCAGCGGCCACTGCCACTCGAATGCTCGGCCGGGACCGATCGCCTGGTATGGGTCGCCGCCGTGGACGAGAACCCGTGCTGCAAACCAGAGCTGATCGAAATCGCTCCCACCCTGACCGTACTGATGGGTGACTGTATCGAACCAGAAAACGTACGCGCCCGCGACGACCGCGACCACCAGGCCGATCGCCGCCCGCTGGCGAAGGTTGAGCGGACCGTCGATTACACTCAGAGCCGTTCCCTCGTCCAAATTGGTATCTACTGACTTCGTGATCCGACTTTCCGCTCCGCCGCCAACCGCGTGACGTCTACCTGCACGGTCGTCATCCCTTGCTACAACGAGTCGGCTCGCCTCGATCGTGAGGCATTCGTCCGGTTTGTTGCGTGCCACGACATCGACTTCCTATTCGTCGATGACGGTAGCACAGATTCCACGCGACAGACACTCTACGCCCTGCGCGAGTCACGCCCGGATCGGATTCAGGTTCTTGGTTTGGATCAAAATCTGGGGAAGGCCGAGGCGGTGCGTCGCGGGCTACTCGCGGCTTCTGAATTTGGCCCCACCTATGTTGGCTTCTGGGATGCCGACTTGGCTACACCGCTCGATGACATCGTTGCCTTCACGAGCCTACTCGACGCGAGGCCGGAGATCGAGATGGTCTTTGGCTCTCGCGTCAACCTTCTGGGCCGGAATGTTCATCGCCGACTTGCCCGACACTACGCCGGCCGTGTCTTCGCGACAGCCGCGGCGACAGTGCTGGGCGTTGGGATTTACGATACGCAATGTGGCGCCAAGCTGTTTCGCGTTTCGCCCGGTTTCGTCGATCGGCTCAAAGAACCGTTCGTCGGCGGCTGGATATTTGATGTCGAGATGATCGCCCGCGAAGTGCGAGCGCGGCACTCCTCCGGTCTGCCTCCAGTCTCCAAAGTCATTTTCGAGTATCCGCTCATGGAGTGGCGAGACGTCGCCGGCTCCAAGATCAAGCTCGGAGATTGGGTGAAAGTTGCCGTCAACCTCGGCCGAATCTACCTGAAGTACCTATGGTAATCCGCGACGAGGCTTGGACGCGGACTTCGCGCCTTCAGCCACTCATCACGACGCTGAGTCGTCTGGTCCGCGCCCTGCAAACGTCGAAAACGAAGCTGTCACGCACGGAAAAATTTGCGCGCTGCGCCGCGCTCTTTCCCGTATTTGGTCTGCTCGTCTTCATTCTTCGGATTCGCGCAACACTCGGAAAGCCGGCAATCGAGATGGTCGTTCAGACTGGCGATGGGTTCTTTTTTCGTTGCGGGCCGCCGGACCTCATTCAGATGTACCTCTGGTTGTTCGGTGTTTGGGAACCGGAGCTCACCGATTTCATCAACTCCCGCTTGACCGGCGGCGAGGGGTTCCTCGATGTGGGCGCAAACATCGGGTATTTCTCGGCCTTGGCGGTTCGACGCGTTGGAACGAGTGGAATAGTCATCGCAGTCGAGCCGTCGCCATCAGTTTTCAAGCTGCTCGAGGAAACGATTCGGCTTAACGCGCGCGGGGCCCGCGTTCGCGCGATCAACGCCGCCGCTGGCGCCGACATAGGATCCGTGCCGATCTATTCAGGTCCGTCGCACAACATCGGACTCACTACCACAGTCGCCGAGCGGGGCTTTGAGCTCGAGTGTGTTATCCCCTCCCTTCCACTCGACAAGCTACTTGCTCCGGAGGAGATAGCACTCCTTCGGGTGATCAAGGTCGATGTCGAGGGCCGAGAGCCCGAGGTATTGCGGGGAATGGCAGAACTGGTTCGTGACTCGCGGGTCGATCTCGAGGTACTCATCGAGCTCTCACCGAATTGGTGGGCCGACTCGACGCTCGCGGTGACCGATGTTCTGCAGCCGTTTCTGTCAGCCGGCTTCAATATCTATGAAATAAGGAACAGTTATTGGCCGTGGCGGTATTTGTGGCCGCGAAGCGTTGCGCGTCCGAGGCGGCGACGAAGCCGTCTACCCGAACGAGTCGATCGTTTGGACCTCATCCTCTCTCGTCGCGACGCCGATTTTCTCTGATGGCGTTTTTCATCGTGCTGGTCGCCGCGTATAGCTTGACCGCCATCGGAGTCGGTGTCAGGGCTGGTGGACCGTTGCTCGTCGGCTTCACCGATTACCTGCTTTGCTTCTCCTCGGCGATTCTGCTCGTCCCGGTGGTCGTTTACGGGCGGAGCATCGGCCAGGACGATCGGACCATCACGGCGCGAATCGCCGACGCAGTTAGGGTCTCCCGCCGCCGGCATCTGACCAACCGCGCCATCGCCGAGCTAGCGGTGTCGGTCGTGCTGATCGCGATGCTCATGGCGGCCTTCAATGCGTTCAAGTTCATGTTGCCGCGCTTGCACCCCTTTTCCTGGGACGCGCGCATCGAGCAGGCGAGCCGCGGGATGCATGGCGGGCGGCTGCCGTTCGAGTTGCTGCTACCGGTCTTCGGGTCGGACTTGGCGACGCGCGCGCTCGATATTCTCTATTACGCGGCGTGGCCCGTTGTGCTCTGGGCGGTGTTCGTGTGGCAGGTCGGCGGTCGGAGCAGTCTGCGCGATCAGTACCTGCTCACTTACGCCGCCGCGTGGATCGTTCTCGGGACCTTTCTCGCGTTTCTGTTTTCATCGGCCGGTCCAGCCTATTACGGCCACCTGTATGGCGATCCGAATCCGTATGCGCCGCTACTGAACCACCTGCTGGAGGTCCACCAGCGTCATCCGCTTCTCGCCATTCGAATTCAACGCGCGCTGTGGGATGCCGAGCGGGCCGGTATTGCGGCGGGAGGAGCCGGAGTCTCGGCGATGCCGAGTCTCCACGTGGCGATGGCCGAGCTATGCGCGATCATTGGCCGGCGGAGCGAGCGGCGGACAGTCGCCTACTCGCTCACGACGTTCTCTGTGTTGACGCTCCTCGCGTCCATCTATCTCGGAGCGCACTACGCGCTCGACGGGTACGTATCGATCATCGGCGTACACGTCCTCTGGCGCGGTTCCGGACGACTCGTCAAGCGGTACGGAACGGTCGACCGAGCATCGTTCGCGTTTTCGCCAGCGCTCGCTCGAGCCATTCCGGAACCTGCCCCTCGTTCGGTCGCAGAAGCACCATGATCAGTGCGGGGAGATAGACGCCAGCGAGCACGTATGGCACCGAGGAAAAGGCCGGCTGGCGATCCGCCTCGATGTTGATGACCAAGGATGCGACCCACGCCGCGGCGCTAACGGCGCTGAGGATCATTGCTTCTCGACGCGATTTGGCCACGAGCCAGAGCGGGAGCTGATCCGCGAAGTACATGAGTTGAGGCACACAGGCCATCGCCGCCACCAGGCGCGCCTCCGGCCTACGCCATCGCAACAGGGCCAAGAGAAGCAGGAATCCGCCCGGCAATTGAATTGGCAGCGGATGCGGCGGCATCGAATGAAGATTGCGCAGCCACTCCAGCGGCCAGTTGGGTTGGATGAAGAGCGTTGCCGCCAGCAATGCCCCCCCGCCAATGATGGCCACCTTCGTCGGATTGGACGCAGTGGCCGCCAACCCGAGATTCGGTTTCAAAACGCACATCCAGCCGAGCGCCGGGATGATGAGCGTGGCGGTGACGATCGGTGACCACTGGCCCAGCACGAGCGCAACGAAGAAGCCTGGCCCAAGAAAGAGCGGCAGACGTTCCGGGCAGCGCGATATCACTGAGTAGGCGAGCAGCGCCGCCGAGACTCCCACGAAGGCTGACACGGCAGCGCCGAGCGGGAGAAGCGCAAAAGGGGCGACGGCGAGGAGCGCAGGGAAGGGGTAGAAGAAAGGTTCCGGCACCACGCGCGTCGCGCGCATGACTGGAAATCCGCCCGAGTACGCATCGCCTCCGCTCAACCACTTTCGGGCGTGAAAATGGAATTGGGCGAAATCCCCGCCGTGGGTCAGCGGAAGCAAAAGCCACGCGGCGATCGCGGCCGCGGCGCCAATTGCGAGAGCGCCCGCGATCTGCCTGCGCGCGCTCATTGACCAGGGACCGTTGGATTCCGCCGCAGAAAGACCACCGCCGTCCCGTCGCGATGCCATTGCGTCCATCCGATATCCAGCGCGAGTGAATCGGCGAGCGGCACGCCGCGCGGAAGCACCACCGTGCCCACCTCGCTTTTCGCGAGCTGCTCCCGCCAACCGGGCCGCGTCAGCAGCATTTCCCCGAATCGATCGAGGATAGCCGGGCCAAAGAGAAGGGGATCGAAGAAGACACGCTTTCCCGGCCAGGCGAATGGTACGTAGCCGCTCCACACCCACGTCGTAAGCGTGTTTCCCTGGTCCCCGGCGGCGCGCAGCCGGCCAACGGCAACGACGGGGAATCGATTCGCGTCGACCGAATCGGCGATGAGCGAACGTCCCACCGCTTTGCCGTGCAGTGCGCCGAGGAGCAACAGCAGACAGGCGAAATTGGTGGCAATCAGTCCGACTCGCCGGCTTCTCGGTTTGGAGTCTGACCCCAAAGTTCCGATTGGACGTCCCAGTAGATGAATGGCGATCAGCGGCCAGGCGACCAAGCCGAAGAGCGCAATGTTGCGGCCGGCGCGGAAAGCAAAGGCGGTCGTGACGACGATCGCGAGAAGAGCGGGGAAGCTTGGGCGCCGGCGGCTGCCCAGGACGGCGAGGACACTGAGGGTCAGGACGGTGAAGAACAGAATGTCGGGAAGGGCTGAGAGTCCGGGGGGCTGGTACTCGTTGATCAGTGTCGCGACGGAACGGTCGGAGAGCGTCGAGAGTACGGCCTGGTGGAGCCGAAAGCCGTACGGCGTGCAGAACGTGGCGAGTGCTGAAAAGCTCAACGCCAAAGCGTCACGCGTGAGCCGGCCGCGCCACACGGGGCGATCGTCGCTTCCCACCATTTCGAGCGCGTCGCCCGCGACATAGCATGCAAGGAGAACCAGCCCGAATGCCCAGCCACCGTGGAGATTCGCCCAAAGGATGAAAATGCACCCGCAGGCCACGGCCACCCAGCTGCCGGGCGTCTCGAGCAGAACGAGTACGAGGGCGGCGAAGAGCAGCGTGAATTCGTGAGGCCTCGCGAGCCAGTGGCTGGCGGCAAGGGCTAAGCCGAGGAGCGACGCGAGGAGATTTGCTCTCGCGTTGAGCCCGCGTCGCCGGAAAAGGACGGAGACCGCGCGGTGCGCCAGCCCGGCAACCACCGCGGTGGCGGCGACGATCAACGCGAGTCCACCGATGCGGTACAAGGCGGCGAAGCATACCGCGGCCAGCCAAGCGGGGTAGACGGCCGCGGCGCTGAACGAAAAGCCCAACACACTCGTCGGTGGGATGGTGCTCCCGTCGAGAATGATTTGTCCGAGCCGCACGTGGGCGAATAGATCTCCGTCGCTCTGCGTCAGCGCGACGCCTTCCGCGAACGCGAAAAGCGCCATGACGATCACGGCGACGAGGTCGGGCGCCTCGACGGGAAGCTCGAACGATTTGGCGGGAGCAGCGCGGCTGGGTAGGTTCACGACGCAGCGGGAGGAGCCGACACTCGATGGACGAAGGTACGAACTTCAGGAAACCTTTGACGGGCTCGGGAAATGGCCGCACAAAGGTGGACGAAAGTTGCTATCCTCTCTAGACTTTATGCGTTGCTCGCGGGTGCGCGCGCGCAGCACATTGCATCTCCCTACCTGCCGCCATGCTTGGCTTTAGCCTCCTCGAAGCGATCGAGCTCCACCTGCCGCCCGGGTACAAGATCCGCGGGAAGTTAGGTGCTGGGGCGACGTCGTCCGTCTATCTCGCTGTGGGCGCAACACCGACCGACCGGCTCGCTGTGAAGACGATGATTCTCGGGAGCGCCACGGATCATCGCAACGATCTCTTCTTGCGCGAGATGCAAACGCTCGAGAAGCTCGATCATCCGCGGATTCCGCGGATCCTCGGGACCGGCGAGGCGAAGGGATCGCTCTTTTTCACGATGCCGTACATCGACGGTGAAACGCTCCGCCAGCGTTTGCACCGCAGCGGCCCGCTTTCATTCCGCGAGGCGCTCCTGATCGCGCACGACATCGGGAGCGCGCTCGATCATGCCCACGGGCGCGGGGTCGTCCATCGCGACGTGAAGCCTGAGAATATTTTCATCAGCGCCGAGGGTGCATACCTCCTCGATTTCGGCCTGGCGGTGACCTCCGATCCGGAATCGAAGTTTCGGGCGAGCTCCGTGTCCGGGACGCCGTCGTACATGAGCCCCGAGCAGGCGACCGTCGGGCGGACGGAGGGTTGGCGCAGCGATTTCTATTCGCTCGGGCTGGTGATATTCGAGATGCTGACGGGGAAGGCGCCTTTCCGCGGCTCGGCGAAGGAAACGATGAAGGAGAGGCAGACGACCGCGCCGCCGGACGTGCGGAGTCTTCGCGCGGAGATTCCCGAGGAGATCGCCAGCATCGTCCGCAGGACACTCGCCAGCGACCCGTCGATGCGTTATCCGACTGGCGGCGCGCTCGTCAGAGCGGTGGATGCCGTCCTCGAACAGCTCGATCTCATCGATAACAGGCGCTAACGCGGCACCGTACAGCGCCTCGTCTCATCGCTTCGAGGCGTGGGGCGACGCGTGGCGTGAGTCGTGGCGAGCAGCGTTAGGTCCGGCCTGGGCCTGGCAACTCGCGTTCATCGCGACGTGCATCTTCGCGGCGGCAGCCATGCGCCCGCTCGCCGACCCCGATCTCCCGATTCACCTCGCCACGGGCGAATGGATCGTCCGGCATCGTGCGGTCCCCTTTGTCGAGCCGTGGGCGTGGACGCGCGCCGGCGCACCGTTCTATGCCTACTCGTGGGCGATCGAGTTGGCGTACTATCTGATTCTCACGCACGTCGGGGTGTGGGGCCTGCACGCGCTGCACGCGGTGGTGCTTGTCTCGATGTGCGCGACCGTCGTTTATCTCGGCTATGTCGCGCGCTGGCGCCCTTGGACCACCATCATCGTCGTCGGACTGCAACTCTTCATCGTTACGGGAGCGGCGCCGTATCTGCGGCCACAGGCATTGTTGGCGATCGCGATGCCACTCGCGTGGGCGATCGTGCTGCGCGCACGAGATGCGAAGCGGCTGACGTGGGAACTTCCGGTTCTCACCGTCATATCCGCGGTCACCGCCAATACTCATCTACTCTTCCCAATTCTGGCGGCGCCGCTGGTGCTTCTTTTCGCCGAGACGCCGCGAGAGCGCGCGCGGTACGCGACGGTTCCAGCCGCGATTGCGATTGGCTGGCTGATCAGCCCCTACACTCTTGTTTGGGTGAGCGTTTTCAAGCTGTACTTCGCTCCAAACGCGGTCGTGGACCCGCCCTCTCCTATCGTCGAATACCGTCCGGGATTCACGCTGGCTCGTTCCGGTGGCCTCGTTTCGCTCGTGGTGCCGTTGGCCTTTCTCGCTGTCCCCTGGCTTGTTGCGCGGAGGCTCACGCCGCGCGAGCGGATCGGCCACGGAGCCCTCTGGCTCGGCGGAGCGCTCGTTTTTGCCCTTGCCGCGCGCGGGCTCCTCGTGTGGTGGCTGGTCATCATGCCCGCGGTCGCGGTGTCGCTCGACGCGTTGCCGGCGCCGACGCTGCCAGTCGCGCGGACCGCGCAGCGAACCGCGCTGCTCGCACTTGCCGCCCTGCTCGTTGTCGACAGTGCCGACAACCTGGGAGACCCGTGGCTCAGGGCGGGGAATGTCTCCTGGCGCACGCTCCCGTCGACCACTGCGAAGTCGATAGAGCCGATCGCCGCCTGGCTGGACTGCAACCTCCGGCCGGGCGTGAGGGGCCGGCTCGTCACTACATTCAACCTTGGCGGCTACGTTCCGTGGAGATTGCCGCAGCTGTCCGAGTCGGTTGATGGAAGGACGTTTTTCCCGGACAGTGTGGCGAAGGCAGAAACCTACTTTCCGCCCAATCGGGCCAAGATTCCGCTTCAGCCGTGGCGGACGGCGGACGTTGCGATCATCCCGTTCAACTTTCCGGTCGCGCCGGTTCTCGACACGACGCGCGGATGGCGACGGGTGGCTTTGACGAGCCAGCTCGATGGCCGGGCGACGATCATCGGCCTGTGGGTGAGTGCCGGATGGTGGTCGCGTTCTGGACGCCCCCTACCGTCCGGCGTCGCCGCTCTACCGCACGAGCTCGATCCAAAGCCGTCTGAGGCACGCTGCCGTTAAGCCGTTCGCTCGCCAGCCTGCCGAACTCATCAATCATGTGGCGCTCAGACCAGCGACCCCCGTCACAATCTCTTGTTGGCACTTTGCAACGACTCGTTGCGTTTACACGGCGAATCGGCCGAACTGTCATCCCGACGCTGCCAAAGGTTCGAGGGCGTCTGAGAACCTTTAGCGTCAGGAAATGACGAGGGGTCCCGGTCCGGAAACCAATGCCAAACATTGTGTTAGCAGCCTCAGTGAGGCGGCAGTGCCTCAGTTCGGTGCATCAATCCGTCCTCATCGGCACCGCCATTGCATTCTGAGCGCCCACTGAGGTAGACGAGCCCGTCAAATCCCGTTTCAAAGGACTATCAGCGAATCAGCAACTGGGTAAGTGTCCATCTAGCAACGGAATGCGGAGGCGGCAAAACCAAACTGCCTATTGTCATCTGATAATTATTTGGTAGACTGTTGTTGCCCAAAACGCGTCGGTTTGGTTGCAGCGAAACGAGCTATTCGTCTTCAAGGGCGTTGCAAGCGTTCCGCAGCATGGCAGACACCCCGCAACACCCCCTCCTCGTCCTACCGCAGTTCGGCCTCCCAATCCGACAGGTTCTATGCGTCTCGCAACACGAGCAGTTCGCGCGTTTCTCCGCGATGAGAGCGGAGCGACAATGGTCGAATATGGTTTGCTCATTTTGATCATCGCCGTGCTCGCGGTGCTCACCGTGAAGGAGATCGGTCGTAAGGTCAGTGCTGGGTTCGAGTCTGTAAACGCGAACCTACCCTAAGCTTTTTGTAGGGCCGTCGTTCTTCGTAGCAGCGTTGCAGGTCCGTTCGTTTTCTCTTCCCATCACCCGGAGTTTGGTCAGATGAAGCGCTTCATCGGTTTCGCCCGCAACTTTGCCACGCAGGAAGATGGCGCCGCGCTCGTCGAGTACGGCATGCTGCTTCTCCTGATCGCGGTCCTCGTGATCGTGACGATCAAGAGCGTTGGCACGAAGGTCAGCACGGGCTTCCAGTCGGTCAACGCGAACCTGCCGTAATCGCGGTAAGACTGAAGTCAGTTCACGTCCGCGGGTCTGACAGTGGCCGCGGCGGGTGGAGTCGTGTTGTGCGCTCTACTCGCCGCGGCATGCGTGTCAGATCTGCGGACGCGTCGTATTCCCAACCTTCTCGTTCTCATAACCGCGGTCACCGGGGTCATCTTTTCCGCAGTTACCAAATCGTTTGCTACAGGTCTCACACAGGCAGGCGCCGGGCTGTTAACAGGATTGGCAATATGGATCCCGTTTTATGCTCTGCGAATGCTCGGGGCTGGTGACGTAAAGCTGTTTGCTGCTGCTGCAACATTTCTCGGCGCTCGAACCGCAGTCGATGCGGCAGTGTACACGGCACTCTATGGCGGCGCACTCGCGCTACTATACATGGTTCTCCACTCCGGCCTCAAATCGACGGCTATTCGGCTCGGAAGCGCGGTTCGTGAGCCATCGCTGCTCCAGAACCCGGCGACGACATCCAATCGCCGCCGGATGCCGTATGCCTTTGCGATCGCCGCCGGAGTGGTCACCGTCGTTTTGCTGCCGGGGTATACGATCCTATGAATCGATTCATCCGCGAGCTCGCTCCTCGCCGCTTTGTTCGGAACGAGCAGGGAGCCGTGTTACTCGAAACGGCAATCATGCTGATGATTTTGCTCATTCTCGCATTTGGTATCGTCGACTTTGGCCGGGTAATGTACGTGGCGAATTCGCTGACGAACTCGACACGTGAGGCGGCGCGATGGGCTTCGGTCCAGCAGGTCATCCCACCAACGACAGCGATTCAGGACGACGTACGAGTGAGGTTCAATAGCTACACCTTCGGCGGGCCGGCTCTGACGCAGGGCAACGTGAGCGTCATCCTCGCGACGTCGTCCTGTCTCACGAATACCTTCACGGTCACTACCAACTATCCGTTCAATTGGTTGACCCCCCTTCCTCGCCTGATACGATGGACGACGACCAGCACTCCGATGACGTCGACGATTCACGCGAAGTCGATTTTCAAGTGGGAATCGTGTTCCTGAGCACCCCGATCCCTTTTTCCTATCCGGAAGTCTTACCATGGCAGAGCGACGCTACACCACCATTTTTGCCGCCGCGATCGTAACTGCGGCCGCGGCCACATTCGGCATTTACCGCGTCCTTCAGGTGACGAAGGCCGAGGCGAAGATCACGACGCAGCCGGTCGTCGTCGCGCTTGAGGACATCCCTGAAAGTAAAGCGATCGAGCGAACCAACTTGCGGGTTTCGCAGTGGGTGAGTGGCACCGCCCCGGCGGGCGCATTTTCAAGTATCGACTCCGTCGTTGGCCGTGTAACGCGCGTGGACATTTTCAAGGGAGAGGTCGTCGTGCCAGGTCGGCTTGCTCCCAATGGCACAGGCGCCGGGCTCCAGGTCAAGATCACCCCGGGCAAGCGCGCTGTGCCCGTGCGCGTCGACGACATCTCGGGGATCGGCGGTCTCATTCAGCCGAACAGTCGTGTTGACGTCATGTCTGTCATCCGCGATCAAAAGGCCAACCAAAACGTCGCGAAGCTGTTCATGGCCAACATGCGCGTGCTTTCCGTCGGCACGCAGGACACTCGCACCGTGGACAACCGTCCAATCGCCGCAACCATGATCGCACTCGAGGCAACTCCGATCGAGGCCGAGCGTCTCGCCATTGCTCAGGCCGAAGGCCGCATTCAGCTGGTCCTCCGCGGCTACGGCGACCCCGACTCGCTCAAGACAGAGGGCGCCAAGAGCGCCGACGTGTTGGCGCAGCTGCGCGGTGCACCGGCCCTCAAGCCGGAGCCGGAGCGCGTCAGCAGCAGTTCGCGCAAGCAGAGTTCAGCGGCATCGCCGCCGCAGGTCGCTCCCGCGCCGGTTTTGCAGGCGCCGGTGCCGCAGCCGCAACCAGTGGCCCCGAAACGTCCCGATTCGCTCACCGTCCAAATCTTCAAGGGCGGTAAGGAAGAGCAGCGCAAGTTCCAGAAGGATTCAGCCGCCAAGAAGCCTCCGCTTTAATCACTCCCGCCCGACACCACGTGTCCCTCTCTCTCCGAAGTGTTCGGTCCCTTTCCAAGAAGCTTGTCCTCCCCGCGCTGCTTGGAGCGTTCGCGCTCCACGCGCCGGCCGCGGCTGCTCAGGCACCGAGCGACAGCATCATCCGAGTCAATCTCCCCCCGGGTCGTTCGTACCCGATCACCACGGCCGATCCGATCACGCGTGTTTCGGTGGCGACTCCCGAGATCGCCGACGCTGTCGTCGTCGGCGACCGCGACTTGGTCATCAACGCGAAGCTGGCTGGCGAGACGGACGTGATCGTATGGATCACGAACGAGCCACGCCGGCACTATCGCTTCGTCGTCAGCTCGGCACCCGATCGCAAGGCCGTGCTGCTCAACGTGCGAATCGCCGAAGTCCGCAAGGACCTGGTGAACGACCTCAACGTGAGCGGTTTGTACCGCGACAAGAACGGCCACACGCGCGTCGGCACCGGGATTTTCAACACCGATAACATCTTCGATAAGGTGACCGGTGACATCATTCTTCCGGCGACCGCGCGCTTCGCGACGATTCTGACCGACTTCGGAACGAAGGATTTCCTTGCGTTCATCGACGCCCAGTCGGCGCGCGGCAATGCTAAAGTCCTCGCCGAACCGAATTTGCTTGCCGGTAATCACGACACGGCGTCGTTCCTCGCCGGTGGTGAAATTCCCGTCCCGATCGCCCAGCCCGGTGCGAATGGCACGGTCACGCTGACGGTGCAGTATCGCGAATTTGGCATCCGGCTCGCCTTCATGCCGGAGATCGTGAGTGACAGTCTGATTCGGCTTCAAGTTCGCCCAGAGGTCTCGGACCTCGACTTCACCAACGCCGTCGTGCTGTCCGGTTTCCGCATTCCGGCTTTCCGCACCCGGCGCATCTCGACCAGCGTCGATGTGAAGAAGGATCAGTCGCTCATCCTTTCCGGATTGTTCAGCCAAAGCCGGGAGCAAACGCGAACGGGCGTTCCGTTGCTGATGGATATTCCCATTCTCGGCGCGCTGTTCGGCAACTCGACGTGGACGAACAACGAGACCGAGCTGCTGATCCTCGTGACGCCGACGGTCATCAACCCGAACGCGCCGCCGACGAGCCAAGTACTTCGGATCGTGCCGGACACCTCGCTCCCGGCGCGCGGCGCGATTGAGAAGCGACTGCCGCCGCCCGGCCAGCCGCCCGTCAGAAGGCCTTAACAGGTAAAGGACCGTACGTGGCCAACAAGCGCAAAGCACTCGTTATAGGCGAAGCCGCGGGGGCGCATGACAGCGCCGTCGAGGTGCTTCAGCGCTTCGGCTTCTCGCAGCTCGACACCGTCGCGTCGCTCGCCGCCGCGACGGCCAAGCTCCGTGCCGATCACTACGACCTCGTCATCGTTCCGATCGATACGCTGTCGCCGGTAGACATGACGGTTCTCGAGCGCGAGGTCCGGCGCGAGTCGTCCTTGCTCATTGGGACGGCGCCGACCGCCGATCCGGAGCTCATTCTGCGCGGCATGCGCGCGGGCGTTCAGGAGTTTCTCGTCTCGCCGCCGAGCAGCAACGAGCTCGCCGGTGCGCTCGACCGCCTCATTCGCCGCTCGACCACCGAGGTCCAGCGCGGAACCGTCGTGGCCGTATTCAGCGGCAAGGGCGGTCTCGGCACGACCAGCGTTGCCATCAACCTCGCGTTCGGCTTCGCCAAGAACCATCCCGATCGACGGGTTGCCCTCGCCGATTTCGTGATGGGTGGCGGCGACGTGCGCGTGTTGCTCAATCTCAAGCCCGCGTACGACGTCGGCGATCTGGCGCTGAAGATGGACCGAATCGATGAAGAGCTCCTCTTTTCGGTGCTGTCGACGGTCGAAGGTGGCGTGTGGGTGCTGCCCGCTTCGGAGAAGGCCGAGGTCGCCGATCTCATCGACGCATCGGCGGCGTCGTCGATCATCAGCCATCTGCGGTCGCACTTCTCGGTTGTCATCGACTGCGAGCATCACATGAGCGATCGGACCCTTGCCGCGTTCGACGCGGCCGATCGTATCGTGCTCGTCACCGAGCTGACGATCCCGGCGCTGCGGAGCACCAAGCGGTCGCTCGAGCTGTGCGAAAGACTCAACTATCAGGATTCCAAGCTGTTCGTCGTGGTCAATCGGCATCACTCCGGTGACGTCGTGACGTTGCAGGACGCCCAGGACGTTTTGGGGCGCGAAGTGTTCTGGACGATTCCCAACGACTATCGTGCATTCTCGGACGCGCTCACTCGCGGCCGCCCGGTAACGGAACGCGATGCGGGAGCACCACTGACCAAGGCCTACGTGCAACTCGCGGCCAAGCTCGGGGGTAAGTCCGACGCGTCGCCCATAAATGGGACTCGGCCCGCGGAAACCGGATCGCGGCTAAGCCGCCTGTTGCGAAGAGGGAAATAGGTATGGCAAGTCTTCGTGAGCGGCTTTTGGGCCGCAACACGTCAAATCTGACACCGAAGTCGAACACGGCGCAGAACGGCGCGCACCCGACTCCGGAAGCGCCCAACGCGACGAGCATCATCGACGGCAACGCGAGCACCATTCCGCAGCCGGCGCCCGCGGCCAGCACGCTGCCGACGCTGCCGACCAGCCGCACCGCCGGCATTACGTCGCGTACCGGTCATACCTTCGCGCCGCGTCTCGAGACGGCGGCGCTCAGCCCGGTCGACCAGCTCAAAGTCGATCTCCACCGCCGGCTGATCGACCGCCTCGACCTCGAAGCGCTCGAGCAGATCAAGGACGAGCACGTCCT
>Ga0070684_100000585_pt1 | contig 25179 bp, 26 predicted proteins | sample KBSC723LmetaG_FD_65653 | JGI IMG/M metagenome (GOLD analysis project Ga0070684, IMG submission 65653) | Corn rhizosphere microbial communities from Kellogg Biological Station, Michigan, USA - KBS C7.2-3L metaG | ecosystem: Host-associated > Plants > Roots > Rhizosphere ...
CCGACGACCCCGATGCGACCATGCGGCTGCGCCGCAAGGAGCGGCTGGCCGAGGAGGCCGTGCGGGCGGGGGTGCCGGCCCCGAGGACGCTCTTGGCCGACACCGAGGCCACGATCCGCGCCGCCGACCTGCGGCCGCCGTTCCTGGTGAAGCCCGTCGAGGGGCAGGACTTCGCGCTCGCGTTCGGCCGCAAGGTGGTCGTCGCCGACACGGTCGACTCTGCGGTCGCGGCCTGGGCGGAGGCAGCCGATCGCGGATTCGGGACGATCCTGCAGGAGCTGATCCCCGCATCGACTGAGCGGATCCACTCGTTGTTCACCTACATCGGGCGCTCGGGCCGGCCGCTGGCAGACGTCGTCGGCCGCAAGGTGCGCCAGGGCCCGCTCGGATTCGGCACCGCGGCCGTGTTCGAGGTGCAGTTCGACGAGCGAGTCCGGGACGCCGGGCACCGGCTGCTGGCCTCCGCCGGCTACCGGGGGTTCGCCCAGGTGGAGTTTGCCTACGACCGCCGCGACGACGCCTACAAGCTGCTCGAGGTGAACACCCGCATGCCGCAGTGGGCGGGGCTGGCGATGACCGGTGACTTCGACATCGCACGGATCGCCCACGACGACCTCAGCGGGCTGCCGGAGCAGCCGTGCCGGACGCTGACCGCGGATGCCCGCTGGATCTTCATGGCCAAGGACGTGTGGGTCTCGATGCAGATGGCCAGGCGAGGGGAGCTGGGACCGTCGGCGTTCCTGGCCCCGTATCTGCACCGCCCCCGGGTGCGGGCGGTGTTCGCCGTCGACGACCCGATGCCGGCGGCGGCATCGATCTCGTACCTGCGCAGCCGCGTCGCCTAGACGTCCGATCCGCGGTAGGCGGGAAACCGCTCCGAATCCGGCGCCACGCCCGCCGCGGCGCACAGCTTGTCGTACCGGCCCTGGTCGAGCACGGCTCGGCCGACGTGGTAGGGGGCGCGGCCGGATCCCAGCGAGGCCTTGAACCGGGCCAGGGCATCGCCGGCCCGCAGGCCGCCGCCCAGGTGCAGCTGCCGCAGGCCCCGCTCCCGGGCGTGGCGCATCGCTTCGAAGTGCATCATGGTCGCCGCCCCGCTGCGCCTGCCCTCGTCGCCGGTCTCGCCGAGGTGGTAGTGCATGGCGCCGCCGCCCACCAGGTAGATCGCGCTCGACTGGCCGGTGTCGATGATGATCAGGCCCTCGCCCAGGCCGCGCAGCGCGTCGAAATAGGCGGCCGGGAAGTGGTAGAACGGCGCGGCGTCCAGCCGGCGCATGGCGTCGAGGTAGCGGACGTGGAACGCCGCCATGTCGTCGGCCACCCGGGCGGTCACGCCCTCCCGCTCCGCACGCCGCAGGTTCCGCCGCCCCTGGCTGCCCATCTGCGCCCGCAGCGCATCGTCGCCTGCATGTACGTCGACCACGACCATGTCCTGGACGTGCGCCACCTCGACGCCGTCGCCGGCCAGCTCGTGGTTCCGCCGCAGCGGGTGGAAGCGGATGAACTCGGACACCGCGCCCCGCTCCCCCGCCGCCCGCCGGAACCGCTCCCGCCACCCGGGCACGGCGGAGGCGGGCCCGCCGAAGCCGTAGGCGGACGTGAGATCGCACAGGCCGCCCGGCAGCGACCGCTCGAGGAACGGATACAGCAGGCCGCGCTCGGCGTAGGCGGCCGGCGCCGCCCGCTCCTCGAGCAACGCCGACGCCGCCAAGAACTCGGGCCGGAAGTAGGGGTCGCCGTCGCCGTGGGCCGCCCAGGCCTCGGCATAGCCCTGGAGGTCGAGCCAGCCGTCGGGCCAGGCCGTCCCCCGGCGCTGGGTCAAGTGGTGGCCCAGTCGGGAGCGACGTCCTCCATCCACTCCTCGCTCTCGTCCTCCGCGAAGAACCCCTTGCGGAGGAGCACGACCGGCACCGTCCGCAGCAGCAACACAAGGTCACGCAGCAGCGAGATCTGATCGACGTACCGCTGGTCGAGCGCGATCATCTGGGAGCGGCGCAGCGTGTTGCGGCCCTCCACGGCGGTCAGGCAGGTCAGCCCCGGCCGCGCGCGCAGGGTCGGCGCATACCGGCTGCGATACCGGTCGACGATCTCGGCCGGCTTCGGCCGCGGTCCCACCAGCGACATGTCGCCGCGCAGCACGTTCCAGATCTGCGGCAGCTCGTCCAGCGACGACGACCGCAGAAATCTGCCGACCGGGGTGACCCGCTCGTCGCCCGGCTCGAACCACATGCCGGCGCCCTGGCCCTGAGCGCCCTGCACCATGGTGCGGAATTTGTAGATGGTGAACGTCTGGCCGTCGCGGCCCACCCGCTCCTGGGTGAACAGGATCGGCCGGCCCTGCGTCCGCCACAGCACGGCGGCGATCCCGGCCATCAGGGGAGCGGCGGGTACCAGCATGACCGTGGCGCCGGCCGCGTCCAGGAGCCGCTTGCCGTACCGCTCGTAGACGCCCGCCATGCCGGCCATTCTAGCCGCGGGCCGGTTCCCGGACCGCTGGGCGGGGGCGTCCCAGCAGCTCGGAATAGAGGTCGACGTGCATCCGCGCGGACGCCTCCCAGGTGAGCGCGTCGCGGGCGGCCCGGGCCCCCTCGCGGGCGGCCTCGAGCTTCGCCGGATCATCCAGCAGCTCGCGCACCGCCTCCGCCATCGCGTCGATGTCGCCTGACGGGACGACGGTGCCGGCCGAGAACCGGCGGACGTTCTCGCCCAGCCCACCGACGTCGTAGGTGACGGCGGGGACGCCGGCGCCCAGCGCCCGCAGCAGCGTCCCGCTCTGATCGAGGCCCGGCCGGTAGGGGAACACCGCCAGCGTGGAGTCGCCGTAGGCGCGGTCGACCTCGCCCTGCGGCAGGTACCCCAGCCGCCAGTCGACCAGATCGCCGCCGGCGGCCCGGTAGCGGTCGACCGGCTCCATCGGGTCGCCGGCCACGATCAGCCGGGAGCCGGGCACCCGCTTGACGACCTCGATCGCGTCGTCGATCCCCTTGTACGGCCTGATCAGCCCGAAGCAGAGCAGCGTCCGGCCGTCGTCCGTGTGCTGCGGTTCGCTGCGGATGATCGGATGGGGGATGACCCGCAGCTTCTGCTCCGCGATGCCCTGCGCCACCATCGCCTCGCGGCCGGCGTCGGAGTGGACGACGATCCGCTGGAACCGGTCGTACAGCCGCTGCCACACCCCGCGCCGCCTGCCCGTCCGCCGGGGCACGACGTCGTGGGCCGTGAACACCATCGGCGCGCGAGCGCGCAGCAGCCACGTGTCCAGCTCGGGGATGGTCATCCACTGGAGGTGCACCAGGTCGGCCGGCTGCAGGTACATCCGGGCCAGCCCCAGCGGGTGCTCGGCGACCTTCAGCGGGATGCGCAGCCGCGACCGGCCGAAGATCCGCGAGCTGACCGGGTAGAACAGCTCCCGCCGGCGGTAGCCGTGCGGCTGGGGCACGTCGCCGAACCGGAAATGCGAGGTGACCAGGTCGACCTCGACACCGAGCCGGCCGAGCTCGGTGCACAGGTGGTCGTCGTAGTCGGGGCCGCCGTACCCGGGCGGGTTGGCCATCAGCACGCGCATCGGGAAGGCAGGGTACTTCCGGGGGCAGGCTCGGTGCCGAGATTCGGGTTAACCCCCGTGTCGGCCGCCGGCCGGCGGTGGAAGATTCCGGCATGAACTTCACTCCAGCAGATTCCAAGATTCACGACGTGATCGTGATCCGCGACCCCTCCGCGGCCGTCTGCGCAGTGGGCGCGGGCCTCGACGCACTGGTGGTCGAGGCGGTGCCCGACCGCATCGACCTGCTCCACCGCCCGTTCCGGGTGTGGGTCGGCTCGCACGAGCTCCGCGCACGTGCCGTCGTCATCGGCTCCGGAGACGGCCCGTCCCCGGCCGCCTACCGCGACTGGCTGGCGCACGACCGGCAGGGCCGGCTGGTCACGGATGAGACCCGGACGAACGTGGACGGCGTGTTCGCCCGCGGATGCCAGGCCGCCCGCGATGCGATCAGCTGGCTGGCCGAGGCGGCGGAGCCGGCCACGGCCGAGCCGGTCGCCGCCTAGCTCCGGGTCACGCCAGCAGCTCCTCGACCGCTTGGAGCAGCGACGGCCTGGGCGGATCGCCGACCAGCACCGTGCGGGCGCCGATCCTGCGCCCGGCCTCCATGTCGCTCTCGGCATCTCCGATCACGACGGCGCCGCGGAGCTCGAGCCCGGGGAAGTCCCGGGCCGCGTCCCGGAACAGCTTCACGCCCGGCTTGCGGCACTCGCACACGCCACGCTCGTGGGGGCACCAGTAGACCGCGTCGACTGGCGCCGTCTCCTGCATCCGACGGTGGATGTCCTCCACGTCCTGCGCGCTCATCCTGCCCAGCGCCACCCCCCGCTGGTTGCTGACCACGATCACCCGCCAGCCCGCAGCTCGCAGCAACCCCACCGCACGCTCGGCACCGGGCAGGAACCGGAACTGCTGCCAGCCGGTGACGTACTCGCCCTCGGGAGCCTTGACGTTGATGGTGCCGTCGCGGTCGAGGAACGCCGTCGGGCGCGAGCCGGGACTACTCCCCGAAGAGCTCATCGTCGACCAGCACGCAGATCGTGTGCAGCGCCAGCATCGTCCCCTCCTGGATCACCGGCGTGTCCTCCGCCGGGATCTGCACCGAGTGATCGCTCAGCTCCGCCAGCCGGTGGCCGTGCAGGCCGGTGATGCCGACTGTGACCAGGTCGAGGTCGCGCGCCACCCGCATGCCCGCCAGCACATTCGCAGAGCCGCCGCTGGTCGAGAGGCCGATGGCGACGTCGCCGGCGCGGCCGAACGCCCGGATCTGGCGGGCGAACACCTCGACGTAGCCGTAGTCGTTCCCGATCGCACTGAACCCGGCGGCGTTGTCGGCAAGGGCAACGGCGGGCAGCGGCGGCCGGTCGACCAGCATGCGGCCCGTGAACTCCCCGGCGATGTGCTGGGCGTCGGCGGCGCTGCCGCCGTTTCCGAACAGGATCACCTTGCCGCCGCCGCGGTACGACCCGGCGATCGCCGCGGCGACGCCCCGGAGCTGCTCGACCGCCTCGCCCTCGGCCAGTGTCTCGACCATGCGCGCGTGGAGCTCGAGCCGGCGGCGGATCAGCCTCGGATCAGCCATCGTCGAGGCTCCAGGTCGTCAGCCCATCGTGCTCGAACGCGAACTCCGTCACCTGGGCGCCCATCTTCGTCAGCCGCTCGGCCACCCGGTGCTTCTTGTGGAACTCGCAGTAGAACAGCATGTAGCCCCCACCGCCGGCGCCGGTCACCTTGCCGCCCAGGGCGCCGGCGCGGCGGGCTTCCGAGTAGGCCTCGTCGATGAAGGAGTTGGAGATCCGCGGCGACATCTGCTTCTTGTACTGCCATGCCTGGTGCAGCAGCTCCGCGAAGTCGTTCAGGCGCCTCCGGAGCAGGGCGTTCTTCATATCCACCGCCAGCTGCTTCTGCATCCGCAGGCCGCTCAGCGTGTCCTGCTCGCCCGCCTCGAGCCGGCTGGTCTGGTCCTCGATGATGCCGTCGGAACGGCGGGTGGCGCCGGTGTAGCAGAGCAGCATGTTGTGCTCGAGTTCGTTGACGACGTCGTCGGCGATCCGCAGCGGGTTCACGATCACCCGGTCGCCGCCGAACTCGACGAAGTTGAATCCGCCGAAGGTGGCGGCGTACTGATCCTGCATGCCGCCCAGCAGGCCCAGGTCGACCCGCTCGATCTGGTGCGACAGCTGGGCGATCTCGTAGTCGGTGAGGGCCAGGCCGTGGAAGTCCTTGAGCAACCCGACCAGCGTCACCATCACGCTCGACGACGAACCGAGGCCCGATCCCGGCGGTGCATTCGAGTGCAGGAACAGGTCGAATCCGGGCGCCGAGGTGTCGCCCAGCTTCCGGATCGCCGCCTTGACCAGGTCGAGCTTGCCGTCGAAGATCGGCGACTCGTCGACCCCATAGCTGAGGTTGACCCCGAAATCGGCGGACTCGATCCTGATCCGCCGATCGCGCCGCGGCCGCAGCATGCCGTAGGCGTAGCGGTCGATGGTGGCGTTGAGGACGAGCCCGCCCTCCCGCTCGGGAAACGGCGAAACGTCCGTGCCGCCGCCGGCAAAGCTGATCCGAAGGGGTGCGCGGGCGCGGATGTTCATGGGTCTGGGGGAGCGTACCGTTAGACTTCGCGCCCGTGTCTCACGCCCAAGCCCCGCCACCGCGCGACGATGTTCGCATCTCGGACTACGCCGCTCGCGTCATCCGCCGGTGGTACATCGTCGTGCTCTGCGTGGTGGCGGCGATCGGCCTGGTGATTCTGAACACCGTCGGGGCGGACACCAAGTACCAGGGCCAGGCGACGGTCTTCATGGGCCAGCCGCTGTCGCCGGGCGGCGGCCAGACGCTGACGGCCGGGCTGTCCACCAACCCGACGGTGGCCTCGAGCTACGTCCGCTCGGATGCGGTGACCGCCAAGGCGGCCGAGGCGGCGGGCGTCACGCCCCAGGCGCTGCGGTCGCACCTCAGCGTCACCCAGCAGGGCGGCACCACTCCGGCCAAGGGCGCAGCGGCCGGAACCACGATCGCGATCTCGATCCGCGCGCCCAAGTCGTGGAGCCGCGACCAGGCGCGGGAGGCTGTCGGCTCCCTGGGCGAACAGCTGATCGCCTATGCCAACACCTACCAGGACGCCAAGCAGAAGCTGCTGCAGACCCAGGTGGCAACCGACCAGGAGACGCTGGACACGCTGCGCAGGACGGTCGACAGGGCGGAGAAGGCGGTGGCGGCGATCGACCGCTCGTCGCTGTCCCCGGTCGACCGGGCGGCGGCAGCGGGGACGCTGCTGGAGACGATCAACACGGCCGGCTCGCGAATCGACGAGATCTCGCTCCAGATGACCCAGAACCAGCTGCTGGTGACGGCCGCGTCCACCGTCGAGGCCGCCGGGTACGTGCAGCAGCCGTCGGTCAAGAGCACCACGGCGACCAGCAAGCGCAGCTCGCTGATGGTGGCCGCCTTCGCCGGCCTGATCGTGGGTGTGATCCTGGCGCTGCTGTGGGACTCGTTCCGCCGGCCCCGGAGCGCGGCCTGATGTCGACTCGCTCCTGCCCGGACTGGCCGGATCTGATGGAACGAGCACCCGACCTGCTGTTCAAGCACTACACGGCGGACGAGCTGAGCCTGCCGTCCGACGTCGTGGTCGCGCTGGGGCCGGTCAGGCTGAGTGAGATCGAGGTCTGCGCCGACACGGCGCGGAACGTCTTCAACCCCGACCACACCGACCCGGCCCTGGCCGAGGCGCTTCGTTCCAGCTTCTGGAGCGACCTGGAGAGCTGGACGGGGGATTCGGCGTAACCCTCCCGGGTACGGTCGATCCCACAAACAGGTCTGGGGGCGGTGGCTCCGACCTGCCGATGATCTGGCATCGGCCGTTCAGATCGAACCAGAGAGGCAACGTTGACGCACAGCACCGATGAGACCAGGATCGGCTCGACGCTTCGGCTGATCTCCAAGGCCGAGCAGGCCGAGGCAACCGGCACCATCGAGATCCAGCGCCTGCTCGCCTGGTACTACGGCACCGGCCTCACGCCGCCGGCGGCCGAACCGCGCGACCTGCCCGACGCCGCCTAGCGCCGCCGATGCGGCGGCCGGGCGCCGGGCGGAGCGACAGGCGCTCCGCCCGGCCGCATGGTCACCTGGGCTCCGAGCCCTTCACGATCGGCACGTCGACGAGGTTGCCCCACTCCGTCCACGAGCCGTCGTAGTTGCGGACGTCGTCGAACCCGAGCAGTTCGCGAAGCACGAACCAGGTGTGGCTGGAGCGCTCGCCGATCCGGCAGTAGGCGGTCACCGGGCCGTCCCCGGTCACCCCTTTGCCGCCGTAGAGCTGCTTGAGCTCGTCGGCCGACTTGAAGGTGCCGTCCTCCTTGACCGACTGCGCCCAGGGGATCGAGCGCGCATCGGGGATGTGGCCGCCGCGCTGCGCCCCCTCCTGCTCGTAGCCGGGCATGGCGATCAGCTCGCCGGAGTACTCCTGGGGGCTGCGCACGTCGACCAGCACCGAGCCGCCGTTGTTGACGATGCCCAGCACGTCGTCCCGCCAGGCCCGCAGACTCTTGTCGAGCGGCTTGGCCGAGTACGACGCGCCCACGGTGGCAGGCTCGTCGGTGGTCAGCTCGCGACCCTCGTCGGCCCATTTCTGCCGCCCCCCGTCCATGATCCTGACGTCCTGGTGGCCGTACAGCTTGAGGTACCAGTACGCATAGGCGGCGAACCAGTTGTTCTTGTCGCCATAGAGGACGACGGCAGTGTCGTTCGAGATGCCCTTCGACCCCATCAGCCGCTCGAACTCGGGCTGCTCGATGACATCGCGCTTCACCTGCTGCTGGAGTTCGGCCTTCCAGTGCAGCGCCACCGCGCCGGGAATGTGGCCCTCTCCGTAGAGGTCGGTGTTCTCGTCGACCTCGGCGACGACCACGTTGGGGTCGTCCTTGTGCTCGGCGACCCAGTCGGTCGAGACCAGCACGTCCTTGGCATATCCCATGTGCCCTCCCTTGGCCATGTGGGCGAATCGGGGAGATAGCTTATCCGAGTTTGGATCCAAAGTCAGCCGCCAGCTTCATCCGGCACCAGGACAGGAACGACTCCACCAGCCGGCCCGGCGCACGGGTCGCCGGCCGCACGGTCGAGAAGTGCCGCACCGGATCGATTCCCTCCACCTCGGCGACGCCCAGCGTGCCCAGCCGCAGCTCCCGCTCGACGGCCAGCGAGGACAGGAAGCTGACGCCGTAGCCGGCCTCGACGGCGGCCTTGGCCGACTCCTGAAGGCCGAGCTCCATGGCCACCCGCAGGTCGCGCTGGCGTACCCCCGCCCGCCGCAGCTCCTCGTCGATCACCGTGCGCACACCGGCTCCGGACTGCATCAGGATCAGCGGCTCGGCCCGCAGCTCGTCGAGGGCGATCGAGCGGCCGGCAAACGGGTGCTCGGCGGGCACGGCGAGAATGATCTTGTCCTCCAGGAAGGGGTCGTAGACCAGCGCTCGGTGGGGCCGCACGGCGCCCACCACACCCAGCTCGAGGTCACGCTCCAGCACGCGGTCGATGATCTCCACCGTGGACTCCACGCGCAGCGTCACCGAGACCGTCGGATGATGCTCGTGGAAGCTGCCCAGCAGCAGCGGCAGCACGTGCTCGCCCAGCCCGGTGCTGGAGCCCACCACCAGATGGCCGGCCAGCTCGCCGCCCGCCTCGGCGAGGTCGCGCTCGAACTCGTCGCGCAGCGCGAGCGTCCTCCGCGCATACCGGTGGACGAGCTCGCCGCGGGCGGTCAACACGACTCGGCGCCCGCGCCGGTCGATCAGCGGCTCGCCCAGCTCCCGCTCGAGCGTTCGCACCTGCTGGCTGACGGCCGGCTGGCTGATGCCCAGCGCCTCGGCCGCAGCCGAGAACGAGCCGCGGTCGGCGATCTCGGCCAGGGTATGGAGGTGGCGCAGGTCCATGATAGGTCCATCTTATGTGATGGACGACGATCATAAGCACCGAGGATCAGGCGGCGACGATGACGTCTGCGATCCGCTCCGCGGCATGGCCGTCCCAGAGCGGGATCGCGCACGGCCGGGGAGGCGCCGTCGTGACCTGGCGGATGGTCGCCGGGTCGTCGCCCAGCAGATGGTTGGTGCCCAGGTCGATGGTCACCGGCCGCTCCGTGGTCGTTCGCAGGGTGAAGCAGGGGACGCCCAGCGCGGACGCCTCCTCCTGGACGCCGCCGGAGTCTGTCAGGATCGCCCCTGCGCCCGCCTCCAGGGACAGGAACCCCAGATAGGGCAGTGGGGCGGTCAGCATCACCCCGGCTGCGGCCAGCCGGTCGCCGACCCCGCCCTGCTGCAACCTGGCCCGGGTGCGAGGATGCACCGGGAACACGACCGGATGCCGCTCCGCCAGCCGGCACAGCGCCTCGCCGATGGCCGACAGGCGGCCTGAGTCGTCGACGTTGGACGGGCGGTGGAGTGTCACCAGCACGTAGCCGTGGCGGTCGAGCCCGAACCCCTCCCACGCCGCCAGCCGCTCCGCGCGGGGAGCGAACCGGGCCAGCGAGTCGATCATGGTGTTGCCGACGGCATGGATCCGGCCGGCCTCGATCCCCTCGCCGATCAGGTTCGGCTCCGCCTCGGGGCTGTGGGTGAACAGCAGCGCGGACAGCCGGTCGGTCAGCACCCGGTTGATCTCCTCGGGCATCGCCCAGTCGCGGGAGCGGAGGCCGGCCTCGACGTGGGCCACCGGCACGCCGAGCTTGGCGGCCGCCAGCGCGCACGCCAGCGTGCCGTTGACATCACCGCCGACCACCACCAGCGACACCTGCGGCAACTCCAGGAGCACCTGCTCGAACCCGATCAGGATGCGGCCGGTCTGCTCGCCGTGGGTGCCCGACCCCACCCGCAGAAACCGGTCGGGTGCCGGGAAGGCCAGATCCTCCAGCATGTCCGCCGACATGGCGGCGTCGTAGTGCTGGCCGGTGTGGACGACCATCTGCTTGGCGCCGCGATCACGGAGGGCGTCGATCACCGGGGCCATCTTTACGAAGTTGGGCCGCGCACCCACCGCGTGCACGATCACCTGGCGCCCCGGCCGGCCGCTACAATCATCTGCCGCGTGCGGATCCTCCTGATCAGCGCAATGTACCCCAGCAGTCCGCACCCGGCGTACGGCGTCTTCGTGGCCAACATGGCGGGGGCGCTGAGGGCACGTGGACATGTGGTCGACGAGGCCGTGCTGGGCGACCCGGCCTCGGGCCGGCTGACCACCCCACGAAAATACCTGCGGCTGCTGCGGTCGGCCCGTGCCGCCTGCGCCTCGCAGCGGCCGGACGTGATCCACGCCCAGCTGATCTTCCCGCCGGGGCTGCTCGCCAGGCTGGCCTGCCGGGACGTGCCCTACGTGATCACCGCCCACGGCGCCGACGTGGCCAACGCCCGCAGGAGCGCGCTGTTGTCGCGTATGACATCGATCTCCCTGGCCCGGGCGGCGGCCGTGATCTGCGTGTCCCGCTATCTGGCCGACCGTCTGCCCGAGGCCGCGGACGTCCCGGTCGAGGTGATCGACTGCGGCGTCGACACCACGGTCTTCACGCCGGCCGAGCGGCCGCCCGGCGACGGTCCCCGGTTCCTGTTCGTCGGCCACCTGAACGAGCGCAAGAACGTCGGCCGGTTGCTGGCGGCGTTCGACGCGGTCGGCCACGGCACGCTGACCGTGATCGGGCGCGGCCCGCTGGAGGATGAGCTGCGGGCGGGAGCGCCGGCCGGCGTGCGGTTCCTGGGCATCGTGCCGCCGCAGCGGCTGGGAGAGGAGATGCGGAACGCCGACGTCGTCTGCCAGCCCAGCCTGGTCGAGCCGCTGGGCCAGGCGCTGATGGAAGCGCTGGCCACCGGCCGCCCCGTGGTCGCCACCAGGGTGGGCGGCCCGCCGGAGTACGTGACCGAGCAGTGCGGGGCGCTGGTCGACCCGCTCGACGTCGAGTCGATCGCCGCCGGCATGCGTGCCGCGGCGGCGCTCCCGGTGCCCTGCGCGGCCGCGGTGGAGGTCGCCCGCCGCCACGATCTGGCTCTCCAGGCGGCGCGGGTCGAGGCCGTGCTGCGGCGGGCGGTCGAGACCGGCAGGCGCTCGCCGCGCTAGGGCGCTTTGCCCAGACCGGCCAGGGCGATGTCCACCAGCGTGTCGGGGTCGCGCATCACCCGTGTGCTCTGCCCGGCCGGGCGGCGCACGAGCTCGAGGTCGTCGATGCAGCTCAGCTGCTGCATCCGGCCGTCGCGCAGGAGCGCCTCGTCAACCGCGCCCAGCCGGCCGGCGAACGTCGTGTAGACCGGCGTGCCCAGGGCGGCCGCCTCCCTGTTCATGGTGCCGCCGGCCGAGACCACCAGGTCCGCGGCCACGATCAGGCTGTGGCCGTCGACAGCCCGCTCGGGGATCAGCAGCGACGGCAGGTCGAGCGCCCGGATCCGCCGGGCCTGGGCATCGGTGCGGGGCAGGACGACGGTGCGGATGTCGCCGCGCAGACCGAGATACTGCACCAGGTCGTCGAAGAAGGGGTTTTCGAACCGGTGGTAGAGGGCGAGGTCGGCCGGCGGCCGCAGGACGACCAGCACCGCCGCCGGATCGATCCCCAGCTGATCGCGGATCGCCGGATCGGGAGTGACGTCGGCCAGGTAGTACTCCTGCAGCAGGCCCGGGTAGCGGGCGATCGACCGCCGGCGGGCACCCAGCCGGCGCAGCCGCGCGAACGGGATCGCCTCGGGCACCACCACACGCGCGGCCAGCGTCGAGTTGAGCGTGTGCTGCAGGCGGGCGTACTCGTAGTCGAACATGGTCGCGCAGCCGACGCGAAGCGCACGCGCAGCCATCGGCAGGTCGGTCGAACCGTGGGCAACGGCCGCGTCGAACCGCCCGCGGCGCCCGAACGCGACCATCTTCGCCACCCGCTCGGCCGCCGCCCGCGCCTTGCCCAGCCGGGAGCCGCCGCCGTGATGGCCGACCACGGTGTGCGCGATGCCATGCAGCTCCAGCAGCTGCAGGGTCTGCGCGTACGCACGCGCAGTCACCTGCACCTCCCAGCCACGCGCCCGCATGCGCCCGATCAGCGGCGCGAAGATGGGCACGTGGGGCGAGTTGGTGAGGTCGACCCAGACCCGCACGGCGTCTACGCCGCTGCGGGAGCGGCCGCGGCCTTGACGGCGTCGACCACCTCGTGCTGCTGAGCCTCGCTCAGCGTCGCGAACATCGGCAGGGCCAGGCCCTCGCGAGCGGCCGCCTCCGTCTCCGGCAGCGAGCCCTCGGCGTAGCCGAGGTGGCTGAACACCGGCTGCAGGTGAAGCGGGGTCGAGTAGTACACGGCGGAGGCCACGCCGGCATCCTTCAGCCGCCGCTGCACGGCGTCCCGCTGGGCGCTTCGGATCACATACAGGTGGTAGATGTGAGTGCGGCCCGGCACCTCCACGGGCAGCGACACCAGGTCGCCCAAACCCAGCCGCCGGTACCGCTCTGCCACCGTGCGGCGGGCCTCGTTCCAGCCGGCGACCTCGGGCAGGAACCGGCGCAGGATGGCGGCCTGCATCTCGTCCAGCCGGGAGTTGACCCCGATGTACTCGAACAGCTTCTTGTCGCGCGAGCCATGGAAGCGGAGCATCCGCAGGCGCTCGGCCACCTCCTCGCTGGCGGCGATCGCCATCCCCGCATCGCCCATGGCCGGGAAGTTCTTGGTGGGAAAGAACGAGAAGGTGGAGATGTCGCCGTAGCTGCCGGCCTGGTATCCCTCGAAGGTGGCGCCGAAGGCCTGCGCCGCATCCTCGATCAGGGCGATCCCCTGGCGATCGGCGATCGCGCGGAACGCGTCCAGGTCGGCGGGCAGCCCGAAGATGTGGACGGGCATGATCGCCCGAGTGCGCTCGGTGATCGCCGCCTCGGCGGCCGCCGGGTCGAGGCACAGCGTTCGGGGATCGATGTCGGCGAACACGGGGGTGGCGCCGGTGCGGGCGATCGCCTCGGCGGTGGCGTAGAACGTATAGGCCGTGGTCACCACCTCGTCGCCGGGGCCGATTCCGAGCGCGTTCAGCCCCAGCTCGAGCGCGTCCGTGCCGTTGCCGACCGCCACCGCGTGGCCGTAGCCGATGGCCGCGGCCACCTCCTCCTCCAGCGCCCGCACGTTGGGGCCAAGGATGAATCGGCCGGAGTCGATCACGTCGCAGACGCGCTGCTTGATCTCGGGCAGCAGCGCCTCGTACTGCCCGCGAATGTCCATCAGGGGAACAGCCACGGCTGGCGAGTCTAGCGAGCGGCTCGTCGCCTTCGTCGCAGTAGCCACCAGGCCGCACCGCCCACCAGCAGGGCGATCATCGGGTAGTCGAGCAGGTGCAGCTTCTCCTGCCAGGTCTCCCAGTTGCTGCCCGCCGTGTCGCCGATCCAGACCAGCAGCAGACACCAGGGCAGGCAGCCGGCGAAGGTCAGCACGGAAAAGCGCAGCAGCGGCATCTGAGCGATCCCGGCCGGCAGCGAGATGAACGTGCGGACGACGGGCAGCATCCGCGAGAAGAACACCACCGGCGTGCCGTAACGGTCGAACCAGCGGTGGGCCGTTTCGATGTGGCGCCGGGCATGGCCGGTGCGCACCCAGGCGACGTCGACGCCGTACTTGCCCACCCCCCAGGCGATCCAGGAGCCGACCAGGTTGGCGAACGACCCCACCAGCACGGCCGCCCAGAAGTTCATCTCGCCCTGCGACACCAGATAGCCGGCGTAGATCATCGTCACCTCGCTGGGCACCGGGATGCACGCGCTCTCCAGCACCATCAGGCCGAACACCGCCCACAGGCCGTTGGCGGCAACGGCGTCCTGCACCCACTGGCTGAGGCTGTTGAGCGCGGTGCTCACACGCTGCTCTTCACGATCTCCCGGGCGGCATTCTCGCCCGGGCCGCCGGTCACGCCGCCGCCGGGATGCGCACCGGAGCCACACAGGTAGAGCCGGCGCAGCGGCAGCCGGTAGCGCGCCATGCCCAGCACCGGTCGCCAGGCGAAGAACTGGTCGAGAGCCGGCTCGGCATGCAGCAGGTGCCCGCCCGGCAGCCCGTACTCCTCGGCCAGCCGCGACGGGGTGCGGGCCGTCACCCCGGTGACCAGCGCGCCGATCCCCGGCGCGTGGCGTTCCAGCTCACCGACCAGCAGCTCGCCGGCGGCGGCCGGCTCGATGCCTGCCGGCACCCACTGGACGAGCGCATGCAACCGGTGGCCCTGGCCGCCGGCCGCCGGCCGGGTGACCACAGCCTCGATCTGCGGCCGCTCGCTGGCGCCGCCGTACTTGGATGCGTCGAAGGCCCGCTCGAGCTCGTCGATGCCCCGGGCGACGACGATCCGCCCGCCCAGCAGCGCTGGGTCATCCACGCCGTGGAACGCCGGCTGCGCCGACAGCCCCAGTTCGACCACGGCCACATGGCCCGCGGCGCGGATGTTGCCGGCCCGCCAGCGCAGCCGGGGGCCGGCGGCCGTCGGGTCGACCAGGTCGAGCAGGGTGGTGCGGGGATCGATCGACGACGCCACCGCCTGCGCCTCGACCCGCTCGCCTGACGCCAGCTCGACGCCCGTCACCGCGCCGTCAGCCGACAGGATCGCGGTCACGGCCTCGCCCGTGCGGATCTCTGCGCCCGCCGCCTCGGCGGCCCGCCGCAGCGCCCCGGACAGTGCCTGCGGGCCACCGCGGACGAGAGCAGTCTCGCCGGCCGCACCGCCGTCGCCCTCCGCCATGTCGTTCAGGAGCACCAGCGCACTGCCGGCCGACCACGGGCCCATCGCAGTCGCCAACGTCCCCCGGGCCGCCAGGGCGCCGCGGAGGGCATCCGACTCGAACCACTCGCCGACGAAATCGGCCACGGCCATGGGCAGCGCCCGGGTCAGCTCGCGGGCCGTCCGCGGCCCCAGATCGTGGAACGCCTTGCCCAGCCGGATACCGCCCAGCAGGTCGCCTGCGGCCGGCCGGTCGAGTCGCGGCGGCGTCATCCGGTTGAGGCGGGCGAGGAAGCCCGAGAGCGCCCGCACGTGCTGGTCGTACCGGCGGTAGCTATCCGCATCCGAGGCCGAGAGTGATCTCAGACCGTCGGCGGTCCGCCCGGCGTCGGCATGGAACACCAGCGGCGCCTGGCCGTCCCGCAGGGCGATCATCCGCACGTCCGGCCGGACCAGCTCGAGCCCGTGATCGCGAAGCCGCAGCGAGTCGATCACCGACTCCCGCAGCCGCCCGGCGGTGGGAAACAGCTCGGCAACGCCGCCGACCCGGTCGCGACGCTCGAGCACGACCACCCGCCGGCCCTGTCCGGCGAGCAGCCCGGCCGCCACCAGGCCGTTGTGCCCGCCGCCGATCACGGCCACGTCGTAGCCGCTCATCGCCGCCACCGCCCGCCGCCTCGCTCCCTGAGCAGCTCCAGGGCGGCGATCCGCCCCGGCGCGCCCATCAGCCCGCCGCCGGGATGCGCGGCCGAGCCGCAGATCCACAGCCCCTGAAGCGGCGTTCGGAAGCGGGCCCAGCCCGGCACCGGCCGGTTGAAGAACAGCTGCTCCAGCGACAGCTCGCCCTGGAAGATGTTGCCCTCAGAGAGGCCGATCCGCCGCTCGATGTCGAGCGGGGTCAGCACCTGCTTGCCCACGATCAGCTTGCGGATGTTGGGCGCCCGCTCCTCGATCGTGTCGAGCACGGTCTCCCCGAATGCATCGCGGGCCGCGTCATCCCACTGGGCGCCGTCCGCCAGGTGGTACGGCGCGTACTGGATGAAGCAGCTCATGGTGTGGTGCCCGGCCGGCGCCATCGCCGGGTCGACCAGCGTGGGGATGATCATGTCGATGTACGGCCGCCGGCTGGGACGGCCGTACTTGGCGTCGTCGTAGGCCCGCTCCATGTACTCCACCGACGGGCTGAAGCTGATCGCCCCCCGCAGGTGGTCGCCCTTGCCCGGCAGGCAGGCGAAGTCGGGAAGACCGCTCAGGGCCAGGTTGACCTTGGCCGATGAGCCACGAAACTTGTACCGGCGGACGTCGGCCATGAAGTCCTCGTCGAGCGCGCCGGGCTCGATCAGCCGCTCGAAGGTGACCCGCGAGTCGGCGCTCGAGAGTACGGCATCGGCCCTGATCTCCTCGCCCGACTCGAGCGTGACGCCGACGGCCCGCCCGTCCCTGACGTCGATCCTGGCGACCGGCGCGGAGGTGCGGATCTCGGCGCCCTGGGCCCGGGCGGCCGACGCGATCGCCAGGCTGACGCCGCCGGTGCCGCCGCGGGGGATGCCCCAGGCCCGGTAGGCGCCGTCGATCTCGCCCATGTAGTGGTGCAGGAGCACGTAGGCGGTGCCCGGGGAGCGGACACCCTGGAAGGTGCCGATGATGCCCGACGCAGACATCGTCGCCTTCAGTGGATCGGTCTCGAACCACTGGTCGAGGAAGTCGGCCGCGCTCATGGTCATCACCTGGATGAAGGTGTCGCGGAGCCGGCGGGGCAGCTCGCCGAAGCGCTTCGCGAGCGGTCCCAGTGAGAGCCACTCGAGCGGGTTCAGCCTGCCCTGGTCGGGCGGCACGACGGACAGGATGGGCTTGATGAACCGGGCCATGTGCACCATCAGCCGGCCGTACTCCTCGTAGGCCTCGGCGTCGGCCAGCGACCAGCGGCGGAGCTCGCGCACGGTTCTGGCATGGTCGTTCACGCGCCACAGGTGATCGCCGTCGAGTGGCGTGAACGTGCCGTCCAGGGGCAGGATCTCGAGCCCGTGGCGACCCAGGTCGAGGTCGCGGATGATCTCCGGCCGAAGCAACGAGACGACGTAGGAGGCGACGCTGAAGCGGAACCCGGGGACGATCTCCTCGGTCACCGCCGCACCGCCCAGCACCTCGCGGCGCTCCAGGCAGCACACCCGCAGGCCTCCGCGAGCCAGATACGCCGCCGTGACGAGCCCGTTGTGGCCGCCGCCAATGATCACGGCGTCGTACCGATCAGCCATTGGTGGGCCATGCTACCCTCACGCGACCTGATGAGCGTCGGCAGCCCGTTCTTCACCCGCACCGCCGAGCTGAACCGTCAGCTCGCCTGGGGCGACTGGGCCGGCTACCACGCCGCGGCGACGTACGCCGATGCGCACGACATCGAGTACAACGCCGTCCGCCAGGCGACCGCGGTGTTCGACGTCTCACCGCTCTACAAGTACATCGTCTCGGGCCCGGACGCGAGCCGGCTGGTCGACCGCGTGATCACGCGGGATGCCGGCCGGATCGAGGTCGGCCAGGTCGTCTACACCCCCTGGTGCGACGAGCGGGGCAAGGTGATCGACGATGGCACCGTCACCAGGCTGGACGACACCACCTATCGCTGGACGGCCGCCGATCCCTGCTACCGCTGGATCGGCATGAACGCCGGCGGGCTGGACGTGAACGTCAGCGACGTCAGCGAGGAGCTGGGCGGGCTGGCCCTGCAGGGCCCGACCTCGCGCGGCGTGCTTGAGGCTGCCACCGGCGAGGACTGGGACGGCGTCGCCTACTTCCGGCGGCGACCGACCAGGATCGCCGGCGTCGAGGTGGACGTCACCCGCACCGGCTACACCGGCGACCTGGGCTACGAGCTGTGGATACCGGCCGCCGGCGCGGAGCCGGTCTGGGACGCGCTGTTCGAGCACGGCGAGCAGTACGGCATCCGTCCGGCCGGGATCCGGGCACTCGACGTATCACGGGTCGAGGCCGGACTGATCCTGATCGAGGTCGACTACACCAGCTCGCTCCATGCGGCCACCGCCGAGCACGAGTACTCGCCGTTCGAGCTTGGCCTGGGCCGGCTGGTCAACTTCGAGAAGCCGGACTTCGTCGGCCGCCGGGCGCTGGTCGCCGAGCGGGAGAGCGGCGGCCCGCGGCGGCGGCTGGTCGGACTCGAACTCGACTGGGCCGGCATCGAGGACGCTTTCGCAGCCCATGACCTGCCGCCGGCGGTCTCGGCGTCGGTCATCCGCGAGGAGATCCCGCTGCACCGCGGCCGCCGCCAGGTCGGCCGCGCCACCTCGACCGCCTGGTCGCCGGTGCTGAAGCGGATGGTCGCCCTGGCTTCAGTCCAGGCCGGAAACGACGACCCGGGAACTCGGCTCGAGGTGGAGTGGACGGTCGAGGGCGTGCGCTCGCGGGTCGGCGCCCGCGTCGTACCGCTGCCGTTCCTGGAGCTCGCCCGCAAGCGAGCCTGAGCTCAGCCGGCTGAGCTGAGCCGGTCGAGGTTCTCGAGCTGCTGCGACAGCCCCCGCTCGACCGGCCCTTTCGCAACCGCGGACAGCAGCCTCGGAAGATCGATGTCGCTGGTCAGCGTGACCCGGCTGCCGGCGCCGTCGGGCTCGACCTCGAACACCGTCGTCCCCCGCCGGGTGCCGTCGACCCGTTCCTCGACCAGCCGGCGGGGTGGATCGGTCTCGACCACCCGCACAACCATGCGCTCGTTGGCGCCCATCGCACTGACCAGGCAGGCGATGTCGCCGTTGTCGAGGATCTGTGCCTCCCGGATCGAGCCGGGCAGCGTCTGGACGTGACGCTCCGGCTCGACGAGCCATGGCCAGACGTCCTCGGGCGCCGCGGCCAGGCGCCGCGTGACCGCCACCTTCACCCTAGTAGTCCTTGACCGTCCGGTAGAGCGTGTCGCGCTGGGCGGCCCGGAAGCCGGCGTTGCGGATCGTGTGCAGGAAGTCGTCGACGCCCGCGCGGTGGGTCGTGCCGGCCGCCGAGACCACGTTCTCCTCGATCATGATCGAGCCCAGGTCGTCAGCGCCGTAGAACAGCGCCACCTGGCCGATCTTCATCCCCTGGGTGACCCAGGACGACTGGATGTGATCGACGTTGTCGAGATAGATGCGGCTGACGGCCTGCATCAACAGGTAGTCGAAGCTGGTGGGAAACCAGCTCACCTGGGCGGCCAGCTCGGTGTTGTCGGGCTGGAACGTCCACGAGATGAAGGCGCGGAATCCGTGCATCTCGTCCTGCAGCTCGCGGATCAGCCGCAGGTGCTCGACCCGCTCGTCAAGCGTCTCGACATGGCCCCACATCATCGTGGCGGTGGTGCTCATGCCCAGCCGGTGGGCGGCGCGCATCACGCCCAGCCACTCCTGCGCCCTGGTCTTCTTGGGAGAGATGATGTGGCGCACCCGGTCGACCAGGATCTCGGCGCCGCCGCCGGGCAGCGAGTCGAGGCCGGCGTCGCGCAGCCGGGTCAGCGTGTCCGAGATCGTCATCCGCTCCTTGCGGGCGATGTGCTGCACCTCGCTGGGCGACAGGGCGTGCAAGTGGATCGGGTAGCGGGCCTTGATCGAGCGGAACAGATCCTCGTACCAGTCCATCCCCAGATCGGGGTTGTGGCCGCCCTGCATCAAGAGCGCGGTTCCCCCCAACGCCAGCGTCTCCTCGATCTTCTTGAAGATCACCGGCTTCGGCAGCGTGTATCCCTCGCGCGTGTCGCCGGGTTTGCGGTAGAAGGCGCAGAAGTTGCAGTCGGTGTAGCAGACGTTCGAGTAGTTCAGGTTGCGGTCGATCACGAACGTCACCCGGTCGGGCGCGTTCTTGCGGTTGCGCAGCTCGTGGGCGACCTTGCCGATCCGCACCAGGTCGCGCGACCGCAGCAGCACCCTGGCGTCCTCGTCGGTGATCCGCTCACCACCGAGCGCCCGCTCCAGTACCGCGCCCACCCCGCGCGCCTCCACCGCCGTCGCCATGGCGGCAGGATAGATCATCCGCAGCGACGGCCGAGCGTGTAGTCTCTGAGTGTGTTGTCTTTAGACATATTAGTTGCCTTGCCCGCAACAAGATGAGGCGCACGACCAGGGCCGGGTTCGTGGCGGCCGGCACCGCCGCGGCGGCCGGCGTCGCGCTGGCGAGCCGCCACGGCGTCGGACCGGCACTGCGCGCAAGCGTCGGGGGGCCGTCCGCCAACCGGGTCGTGAGCGAGTTCGCCGCGCCGGTGCGCGGCGGCTGGGGGGAGCAATGGCAGCCGGTCATCTACGGGCGGACGATGAACGTCGAGAACGGCGCGGCACAGCTCGTGGTGCCGCGGGGAAATGCCCGAACCGCGCGAGCGCAGCCGATGCCGGTGATGCTGCTCGACAGCTGCTTCGCGGACGGCGAGCAGCTCGCGGCGATCTCGGTCGACGACCCGACGCTGCGGCCGGGCCTGCTGGCCCGCGCGAGCTCGCCGTTCCGGTACGCCGGGGTCACGCTCGAGCACGACCGGCTGGTGGTGGCGAATTATTTTCGGAGTGGGCGGAGGATCGCGGGCGACGGCGCGGCCGCCGCGGTCGTTCCCGGATCGACCATCTTCATCCGGGCGCGGACGGTTGGCGACATGCTGTACGCGCGAGCCTGGCCGGAGGGTGACCGGGAGCCCGGCTGGCAGGCCGCCGGCCGGATCTCCACTCGGCGGCCGGGGATGCCCGGGGTGCTTGTCGTCCACCCCACCAGCCTGCGCCGCTGCATGGTGGTCGTCCACTCCCACGAAGCGGTCAGTGGCGAGCGGCTGCTGCCGACGATGCCGTCCTGCCCGGTGCTGATCTCGGGCATCCCCGCGCGGCGCACCGACGGCGACCTCGACATCCGCCTTCGCGCCTGGAGCTCATGGCCCTGCGAGCTGGTGTTCGAATGGAGCGCTCACCCCGACATGCGCGACCCGCGGCGATCGCCGCCGATCGGACTCGCCGACGCGCCCTTCACGGCGCTTCACACCGTCGTGGCGGCTGCCGGCGGATCGCTGCACTGGCGAGCGCGGCTCACCTCGCCGAGCTCCGGGGTTGAATCGGTGACCCCTGTGCACCACGTCCGCACCCCCGCGCCCGGGCCGGTGACCCTGCTCGCCGCCAGCTGCGGAAAGATCGCCGGGCCGCGCCCGAACGCGGCGTTCCGGCGGCTGCTGGAGAGCGCCCGCCGCAGCCCCGAGGCTCTCGTCTACCAGGGAGATCTCGGCTACGCGAACAACCGCTGGGGCGCCGCGTACACCCCGTTGCCGGATTACTTCTATGACCGGTTCATGCGGTTTCTCGCCGACCCGCAGTTCGTCGAGCTGCGCCGGCAGGTGCCGACCGGTTTCACCCTCGACGACCACGACTACGGGCCGCCCAACAACGCCGATCGGACGACCGTCGCGCCGTGGGCGGTCACGCTCTGGAACCGGCTGCACGCCGACCCCAGCCCGCGGGGATACTTCGACTTCCGGATCGGCGACGTCCACTGCCTGGCGATCGACGGACGACGCTACTGCGACCCGGTGAACGCCGAGGACGGGCCGCGAAAGACGAAGCTCGGCTGGGCGCAGCGGGCGTGGCTCGAGCGAACGATCGAGGAGAGCGACGGCCGGCTGTTCGTGGTCTACAGCGCCGACATCTTCGGGACGCGGCGGGATCCCCGCAGCGGCAGCGTGCTCAGGGACTGTTTCGTCACCGGCTGGCCGGACGAGTACCGCTGGGCGATGGCGCTGTTCATGTCCGTGCAGCTCCATGGCCGGCGGGTGATCGTGCTGAGCGGCGATGCCCATTCCCTGCGGATCAACAACCACCCGGATCCGCTGCGCCGCCATGGCGCCCGTGACATGCGCATAATCGAGTTCATCTGCTCAGGGCTGCGGCCGCGGCTGTGGTCGGGCGCCGAGGTCGACGATCGGACGGTCGACCGAAGCCGGTACGTTCTGGGGGTGCCGGGCGCCGGCCTGGTCGAGATCGCCGCTCCCGGCGCCGCCCGCCGCACGGTTACGCTGCGCGCGATCGACGGCCGCGCGGGCCGGCCGCTCGACGCGTGGCAGCCGCTGGTGCTGCCGTTCAGCCCGCGATAGCCGGCGACAGCTCCGCGAACCGCAGTGAGGGGACCGTCTCCAGCTCACCGGCCAGGTGCGCCAGCTCGAAGAACCGCACCAGCCCCTGCTGCTCACGGGGGCCGAAGTGATAACGCAGCTTCTCGAAGTAGCGGGCCAGGAATCCCGCCGGCCAGCCGTAGTCGGCGGAGGCCCGACGGGCCAGCGCCTCCGGCTCGGCGCGGGCGATGGCCAGCGAGCGCAGATGGGCGCGCTGGAGCTCCTCCAGGCCGTCGTTGATGCCGTCGCGGCAGGCCCACACCGCATAGACCATGGGCAGCCCGGTGCGCTCCTGCCACAGCCGGCCCAGGTCGTGGTGCGGCGTCGGATCCTCGAACGCACTGCGCAGCGCGGCGTCGCCGATCAGCATGCGGGCGTCGGCCGGCTGCTCCAGCGGCACCAGGTCGACGTCGCCCAGCAGCACCTTGGTCAGCACCACGGATGTGGCGCTCTCGGGCGTCACCGCCACGCTTCGCACTTGCTCCAGCGGCTTTCTGGTGATCAGCTGGATCGAGTCGACCGCGCCCTCGGTGGACACGCACAGCTGGGGCAGCAGGCGCAAGCGGTCGGCATTCCGCGCATACTCGATGGAAGAGATCGGCGCCACGTCGATGTCGCCGTCCATCAGCCGCCGGTTGAGCTCGGTGGGGACACCCGGCACCTGCTCGAACGCGCCCTCCTCGAGGTCGTAGAAGACCGGCGCCATGTTGGCGTAGGAGATCCGGCCCAGCCGCAGCATCAGTCGAACCGCCGCACCGTGTTGTACAGCGTGTCGCGCTGCACCGGGATGCGGCCGGCGTCGCGGATCAGGGCCACCAGGTCCTGCACCTTCTCCTCCTGCGGCGTGACCGCTCCCGCGGCGTGGGCGATCTTCTCCTCCATCACCGTGCCCTGGATGTCGTTCGCTCCATAGTGCAGGGCGATCTGGGCCAGTGGCGTCGAGATCATGATCCAGTAGGCCTTGATGTTCGCGAAGTTGTCGAGCATCAACCGCGACACCGCCTGCATCTTGAGGTCGTCGTAGCCTGTCGAGAACCGCCAGCCGCGGCGCTCGAAGACGGTGTTCTCGGGATGGAAGGGCAGCGGGATGAAGGCCAGGAAGCCACCGGTGTCGTCCTGCAGGTCGCGCAGCCGCAGCAGGTGGTCGACCCGCTCCTCGTAGTTCTCGACGTGCCCGTACAGCATCGTGCAGTGGGTCGGCATACCCAGCGCGTGCGCCGCGCGGTGCGTCGCCAGCCACTCGTCAGGGTGTTCCTTGCCGGGGGCGATCAGCCGCCGCACCCGGTCTGCGAACACCTCAGCGCCGCCGCCCGGAAGCGATCCCAGGCCGGCGTCCTTGAGCTCGGCCAGGATCTCCGGCTTCGGCTTGCCCGACAGCTTGTGCATGTGGTGCACCTCGGACGCCGTGAACAGCTTCAGGTGCACGCCGGGCAGCGCCTCGTGAAGCGCCCGGGTGAGATCGACGTAGTACTGGTAGTCGAGATGCGGGCTCTCGCCGCCCACCATGTGGATCTCGCTGTAGCCCTCACGTTCGTGCACCTCGACGGCGTGGGCGACCAGATCGCCGATCTCCCAGGTGTACGCCGAGGATTGCTTCCCGGTCACCGCGAACGCGCAGAACTTGCACTTGACCCGGCACACGTTGGTGTGGTTCAGGTACAGGTTGTTGACGAAGTAGACCTCGTCGGTGCCGCCCCGCAGCCGCCGGGCGGTGTCGGCCATCTCGCCGAGGCCGGTCAGGTCGTCACTCTCGAGCAGGGTGACGCCGTCGTCGAAGTCGAGCCGCTCCCCCGCGAGCACCTTGTCACGGATCGGGGCCAGGGTGTCGAGGCGGGCGGCGGTCGCCATGCTGGCCGAAGTCTAGTGGCGGGCCCGGTAGCCTGTGGCGGTGGCGCTTGACGATCCTGAGGTGGTCGCACGGCAGTACGCCAGCGAGCGCGACCTCGAGACCCGGGTGCGGGTGTTCAGGGGCGCTGATCAGGGCGAGGACCCCGAGCAGGCGGTCGTCGACAGCGTGGCCGCCGTCCGGCCGGGGCGGCTGATCGACGCCGGCTGCGGCACCGGAGCGCTGACCCGGCGGGTGGCCGACCGGTGCGGCTGCACTGTGGAAGCCGTCGACAGCTCCCCGCGCATGGTGGAGGTGGCGGCGGCCCGGCTCGGCCGAGCCACGCGAGCCGACGTCTGCGACCTGCCGTTCGCCGACGGCTCGTTCGACGGCGCCCTCGCCGCCTGGATGCTCTACCACGTGGCTGACGTCGATCGCGCGATCGGGGAGCTGGCCCGGGTTCTGCGGCCCGGCGGCAGCCTGGTGGCCGCGGCCCCCATGCTCGACAACCTGCACGAACTGTGGGACTTGCTGGGAGCGCCGCCCAGGGTGATGTCGTTCTCGGGTGATAACGGCGGCGAGGCGCTCGGCCGCCGGTTCCGGCGCGTCCGCCGGCGGGTGGTCGAGGGCACGGTCGTCATCGCCAGCGGCGGCGAGCTGCGGGGGTTCGTGGAGGCGACGATCGAGCGGCGGCATCTGGCCGACCGGGTACCCGAGCTGCGGCAGCCGCTCCAGGTCAGCGTGCGGCACGCGGTGTTCGTCGCCGACAGCTGCTGACCGCCGCGCCGACGCCTGCGGTGATCATCTACCTTGCCGCGCATGGCGCCCGCGGACACCCTCGAGCTGATCGGCGACCTGGCCGACCGGGTGATCGGCACCGGGGCGTCGCCCGGCGCGGTTGTCGCTCTCACGGATCGCGGGCGGCTGCTGGGCGTGGTCACGCGCGGTCACGCCGATCCGGCCTCCGGCCGCCCGGTGGACGCCGCCACCGCGTTTCAGATCGGGTCGA
>Ga0070684_100000586_pt1 | contig 25062 bp, 19 predicted proteins | sample KBSC723LmetaG_FD_65653 | JGI IMG/M metagenome (GOLD analysis project Ga0070684, IMG submission 65653) | Corn rhizosphere microbial communities from Kellogg Biological Station, Michigan, USA - KBS C7.2-3L metaG | ecosystem: Host-associated > Plants > Roots > Rhizosphere ...
CCGACAACTATCCGGACTTCATCAAGTCTCTGATCTCACTCTGCGATCCGCTCCTTATCGAGACGGACGACGGGCTGCAACGCCTGACTTGAGATGCCATGGATCTCTTTGCGACGTGCCTGATGCCGACCGCCAATCGACGGTCATTCGTGCCCCGCGCGATTACGCAGTTTCTCGCCCAGGACTATCCCAACCGCGAACTGCTCGTCGTTGACGACGGCACCGACCGCGTCGCGGATCTGATCCCAGACGATCCCCGCGTCCGCTACATCGCGCTCGACAAGCGCATGCTGCTCGGCGCGAAGCGCAATCTTGCCTGCGAAGAAGCTCGCGGCGACGTCATCGTCCACTGGGATGACGACGATTGGTCTGCGTCCTGGCGGCTGCGCTATCAGGTCGAGGAAATGGTTGCCGCCGGCGCCGACGTCGCCGGCCTGGATCGCGTGCTGTTCCAGGATGTCGCGGGCAACGAAGCGTGGGAGTACGAATACCCGCGCACCGCTGCACCGTGGGTGTACGGCGCAACGCTGATCTACACGAAGGCCTTCTGGCGGCGGAACCCGTTCCCGCCGGTCAACGTCGGCGAGGACAGCCGGTTCGTCTGGGCGCACCTGCCCAAGCGCATCGTCGCGCACCAGGATCGGCGGTTTTTCGTCGGCACGGTCCACCCAACGAATACGAGTCGCAAAGACACGCGCGGACATCGTTGGCGCCGCTACAGCACTGACGCCCTCCGGAGTCTAATTCGAAACGACGGGCGAGGTGAGTCATGACGAAGCCGCGAGCATTGGTGTCCGCGGCGCGCGGTATTGGCGACATCCTGCGAGTCACGCCACTCGTGCGTGTCTGTGCCCGCGTTGGTTACGAGGTCGACGTCCTCATCGCGTCGGACTACGCCGACGTCGTCACATTGCTCGAAGGAGACCCGGATATCCGCAAGGTGTTCCAGGTACCAAGCAGTTGGCGGGGCGGAACACCCGGAAACCTCGACGCGCTTCGCGGTGAACAGTACGACCTGGCGACGTTTACCTTCTGGAGCCAGACCTTGCGCCCGCACGTTCGGGCCGCGCGAGTGCTGACGTTCGGCCAGGCAGAGTGGCTCCGGGATGGCGATAGCGCCTGCGTGCGGACGATTGCACGCCAGCTCGGATGGGATGCGCCGCTTCCTCTACCTTTTGCCCACCCGTCGCCGTCCGGTGTGACCATCGCTCCAGGCACCGTTGCGCTTCATCCAGGGTGCAAGCCCGATTGGCCGTGGAAGAAATGGCACGGCTTCGAAGACCTCGCCGCTCGACTCCCCCACGTCGTCGTCATCGGATCGGAAAGCGATCGCTCGAATGAAGGCACGTATTTTCGGCGCACGTTCGCATGGCCGCCGCACGCGCTCGACCTGACGGGTCAACTTGATCTCGCGGGCACTGCCGCGGTGTTGTCGCAATGCGCCGCGCTCGTGGCCAACGATTCCGGGCTGATGCATCTCGGAGTGGCCCTGGGCATTCCCACGTTCGGCATCTTCGGCATCACCAGCCCTGCCCGTGAATCGATGAATGCGCCGAACATGACGTCAATCACGAAGGGTCTTCCATGCGAGCCGGCGTGCAGGCGCGCCGCCTGGGGACGCCGCGACTGCGAGCACCATCTCCGCTGCCTGCGGACGCTGACGGCTGACGATGTGATCGCACACATCGACCGCCAGCGAGGAGTAGAGACGTGGACAATCTGAGTCTCGTCTACTACGGTCACATGTTCGACGCGACGGGTTATGGCCGCGCCGCGCGCGGCTACGTCCATGCCCTGCACAGCGCCGGTATCACAGTGTCGGTCGTCGATCTCATGAAGCACGACCGACAAGTGAACGACGAACTGGTCTCATCCATCGTCGGTCGAGGGAGCGACGGCGATTTCCACATATTTCACGGCGTCCCGCCACAGTGGGCCCGCTTGGCGTTTCCGCTTCGGAACGCCATCGGCATGACGGTCTGGGAGACCGATCGGATGCCGGCGCAGTGGCGCACGGCGTTGAGCCACGTCATGGAAGTCTGGCTCCCCTGCGACTTCAATGTTTCGGTGTTTCAGCGCGATTTGCGCACGCCGATTTTCAAGTTGCCGCATGTCGTCGACGCCCGCCAGTGGAATGGCGAAGTCGCCCCGCACCAGGCGGCTCTTTCCATCGACGATTCCGATTTCGTCGTCTACAGCGTGTTCGAATGGCAGGAGCGCAAAGGGCCAGCGGATGTGCTCGCGGTCTATTTGGAAGCCTTTCGCGACGTGCGCGACACGCTGCTCGTGATCAAAACGAATCCGGGTGCGGCAAAAGCTGCCGAGCACGCACTGACGGCGGCGCGAAGTTCGACTCGGTCGGACGCTCGTGTCTCGATTCGGGCCGAAGCATGGTGCGACGCTCAACTCGAGGCGCTTCGCCGCCGTGGCAACGCGTACCTCTCGATGCATCGCGGCGAGGGTTGGTGCTATCCATTGTTCGATGCGGCGTCATACGGCACACCGGTTGTGGCCACGGCGTTCGGCGGCCCGCTCGAATACCTGACGCCCGATACAGCGCATCTCGTTCGCTATGACCTCGTGCCGGTGCGGCAGTCCTACCTCTATTACCATCCGACGATGCGCTGGGCACAGCCGGATCGGCCGAGCGCAATTGCCGCGCTGAGAAACCTCTACGAGCATCGCGGGGAAGGCCGACAGCGCGCCAGCTTCGCCGCAGCACGCATTCGAGAGACGTATTCGCCGGAAGCTGTTGGCAGTGCCGCACGGAATCAGTTGACTCAGCTTCTCCGCCGAACGAACTCGACGCGCTGGCAACGGGTGTGCCGGTCGCGCGTCGCGAGCGAACTGCGCCCCCCGGTGCCAATTCCCGGGGCGTGGTACGACAACGGCTACTTCGAAACCGGCACGAAGAGTAATTGGCATGATGGGTACACGTGGCCGTCCTTCGCCGGCGTGTTCACCGAAGCGGCGCAGTTTCTCACTTCGACCTTCGACGATGCGAACACGTTTCTGGACGTCGGTTGTGCGAAAGGCTTCCTGGTTCGGGCATTGCGCGAAGCAGGCAAGGCGTGCTGGGGCGTTGACCATAGTCACTGGGCTCTCGCGCATGCCGATCCCGCGGCACGTCCGTTTCTCATCGAGGCGAGCGCCGACGCCTTGCCGATCGACCATCGCTTCGACTTCGTGCTCGCTTTCGATCTGCTTCCCCATCTCACCGAAGCGCAGGCTGTGGCATTTTTCGCGCGCGCCCGGGCGCTGGCCAGGATCGGCATCGTCGCTGTCATCCGTTCGTTCGAACATGAAGACGATGAGCGTCGGTATCGCGAGGCGGACGACGATGCGGACTTGTCGCACGTCCTCATGCGGCAGCGGGCGTGGTGGCACGAGCGGTTTCTCGAGGCCGGATGGCGGCAGGACTCACTGCAGCGCGCACTCGGGCGCATGTGTCAGCAGCACGAGCTCACGCGCAAGATGGGTTGGCAGATCTACGTCTACGGAGCGCCCTGAGATGCCGGGACGCTGCCTCGTTCATCTCGCCTCGGGCGTCGGCAACATCGTATTTGCGACGCCACTTTTGATCGCGCTCGACGAGCTGGGCTACGAAGTGCACGTGTGTCTGGACGCCGATTACGCGCAAACCGCTGACTTGCTGCAGCCTTGGAGCGTCGTGCGCGCGGTGCACGGCGGGGGCCTGGCTGCGATGCTTCGTAGCCTGCGCGCGCCGAAAGGCAATGGCGGTTGGGATGCGGTTGTGCCGGCGGTGCCGCCGTTCTACTGGCCCCGCTTTGCCCGCGCGTACGACGGTCCGGTTGCCGAGGTCGTCGGCCGCAGCCGTGTCGTGCCACGCCCCTCCGAGCGAGTGTTCGCACGCGACGAGCAGGCGTTCTACCTGGCGTTCGCTCACGCGCTTGGCTACCCGGCGGACGTTCGTCCCGCGCCGTACCTGCCGATTGGCGCGCGCGGGGACGAGACTCGCGTCGGAGCGCAGACGGTGGTGCTCGCGCCAGGCTGCAAGACTGGCGTCATGACAGCGAAGCGCTGGCCGCACTTTGAAGCGCTCGCCGATCGCTTCACCGACGTGGTTGTTGTCGGCACCAATGACGACCTTCGGCAGCACGACGGATCGGCGATCCGATTCTCGCAACATGTCCGATCGTTCGTCGATCGACTCACGTTGCGAGAGACGGCAGAGTTGATGGCCGGCGCCGCCCTTGTGATCGGTAACGACAGCGGACTGTCGCACGTTGCCGCAGCCGTGGGCACGCCGACCCTGATGCTGTTTGGTCCGACCGACCACGAGTGCTTAGGGCCGTTGCCGCTGAACGCGACGGTGCTGCGAACCGGACTCGCGTGCGAGCCGTGTTGGAAGTCGGGGCCGCTTGTCGCCTGCCGAGGTCGAATCGACTGTCTGGCGCGTCTGGATGTCGACCGCGTCGAGCGCGCAGCGTTCAGCCTGATGAACGTCGTCCAGGAGGAGAACAGCGATGAGTGTGCCGGCCTGCGTGCTTGCTGATCGCACCACGCTCGAGGACTCGGCGCGCAGGGGCGCGCAGGCGATTACCCTCGCCCACGGCGCGTTGATGTGCCGGGTGCTGACGAAGTACTTGATGTTCGTCGATCCGGACGACCTCGGCGTCACGCCCCGCCTCTGCCTCGACGGGTTCTGGGAATCCTGGGTGACGACCGCGATCGCGCGCGTGCTGCGGCCGGGCGCATTCTGCGTCGACGTCGGCGCGAATCATGGCTACTACACGATGCTGCTCGCTGACGCAGTCGGACCGCACGGGCGCGTTCTCGCGCTCGAGCCGAACGCGGCGCTGGCCGAGCTGCTGGCGCTGACGTTGGAGGTGAATGGCTTCGAGCGGCGTGCGTTGGTGGCGGTGCAGGCCGCCACCGACGGCGGGTCGTCGACGGTGCAGCTCGTGATCCCGCAGCGGCGTGGCGCCTGCGCGAGCATCTGCCGCGCGCCGTCGCCGAGCGATACCGTCGTCGACGTCGATGCCGCGAGCATCGACGCCCTCACCGCATCGTGGCCAAAGGTCGATCTGGTCAAGATCGACGCCGAGGGCGCGGAGCCAATCATCTGGCGCGGCATGCGGCGGACGATCGAGAGCAACCCCGATCTTGTTGTAATCCTGGAATTTGTCGCGTCTCGTTACGCGAATCCGCGCGAATTTCTCGACGCGATCGACGCCGACGGGTTCCCGCTGCGCCATGTCGCTCATGACTCATCGATTGAACCGCTTTGCGCCGAGGATGCGCTCAGCGATGGCGACGGCGAGGGCTGGACGCTGTTCCTCCACCGTTCGTGAGAAACGAACGTGAAGATTGCGACTGTCGTCATCACGTGCCCGGGTCGCGACGAATTGTGTCGCGCGACGGTGGACTCTCTTCGGGTAACCGGATGGCCGGACACCTGGCCGGTCGTCGTGTCGCTGGACGAAGCCGTCGAGGGAACCAAACAGCACCGGCAACAGATGAACGCACGGAATGCGCTCTGCGCCGGCATCGCGCTAGAGCCGGACTTCATCATGTTTCTTGAAGACGACGTCGCATTCAATGCGCACGTTGGCTACAACCTGACGCACTGGCGGCCGGTGCGAGACCGCTGGCTTGGGATGGCAAGCCTCTACAACCCGACGATTCATCAGGCCGAGCGCTGCGACGCCGAGCACTGGTTTCGCGCGGATGCCGGCGCCATCTATGGCAGCCAGGCATATCTCTTTTCTCTCGACACGGCGCGATACGTCGCCGACCACTGGCATGAGGTCGAGGGGATGCAGGATATCAAGATGTCGCGCCTCACCGCACGCGGCGGGTGGCCGATCTATTACCATGCGCCTTCGCTCGTCCAGCACGTCGGCATGCAGAGCACCTGGGGCGGCGGCTACCACTATGCGCCCGATTTCGATCCGCAGTTTCGAGCAACACCCTCGATTCCGCACCTGCCATTCAACGGCGATCACTACATCGGCGAAGAGATCCGTAAGCTGATCGCTGGACGTCAGATCAAGAGCGCAATAGAGACCGGGACCTGGTCGGCCCACACCACGCGCGAGTTCAGGCAGATGGTCCCACGCCGGGTGACGACGATCGACACAACCGAGGAACACCTGATTGGCGAGTTCGGCCCTGGTGCAGTGCGCGACCTTGCGGATGAAGGCATCACGATGGTGCTCGGCAACTCGAACGAGAAGCTTGCCGAAGTGCTGCGGAGCCACGAGGCAGACGATCACCCGGTGTTCGTGTATCTCGACGCGCACGGTGTCGGTAACCCGCTGCTCGAAGAACTCGACGCGCTGGCGATGGATCCGCTGTGCCGCGATCGCTGCGTCATCGCGATTCACGACTTTCTCGTCCCTGGCCAGCCGTGGGGTTACAACTGGGCGGATTGGGGACGCGGCGCGGAGCCCTTGAGCTACGAGGCCATTGCCGCAAGGTTGCCCGCGATTTACCCGGGCGGCCATCGTTACCACTACAACGATCACGCCGTCGGCTGCCAGCGCGGCATTATCTACATCTACCCGCAATCATGAAGACCATCCGGATGGACTTCTCGAACATGTGGGGGCACAGCGACGCCTTCACGGTCGAGTACTTCCTCAGGTGCTTTCCGTACCTTCGGCCGCACTACCAATTCGTGCTCGACCGTCAGAATCCCGAGTTCGTGTTCTATTCGGTTTACGGCTACGTCGAGAAGCTTGCACCCGACGCCACCCGACTGGTCTGGGCGGGCGAGGCCGGTGATCACTTCGCGCAGGGCGGAAAGATGAACTCGGAAACCAACCAGCCAGGGTTTTATCACTACGGCATCACGATGGCCTTGGAGAACCCGCACGAGAACCATATCTACATGCCGCTCTGTTGTCTGCACCTGCCTTTGCACAACAACGGCATGAGCGATCTCATACGTCAGCCGGGCGCTCGACCGACAGCGGCAAAGGATTACTTCTGCAATTTCATCTACTCGAACGGCAACAGCCGCCGACGCGTGGAGTTCTTCCACAAGCTGTCGCAATACAAGCGCGTGGAATCCCTCGGCGCGGTCGAGCGTAACAACAACGCCCTGGCCGGCACTGGCTACGACACGGCCGGCTACCGCGTGAAACAGGCGTTCCAGGCGCGCTGCAAGTTCTCAATCGCGTTCGAGAACACGTATTTCCCTGGCTACACGACGGAAAAGCTGAGCGACCCTTTGCTCGCTGGATCGATTCCTATCTACTCAGGCAATCCGCGCGTCGCCGAGATCTTCAATCCGAAAGCGTTCATCAACGTCGACGACTTTTCATCCGACGACGAAGCGATCGACTACATTCGGACCGTCGATACCGACGATGCGCTCTACGAGTCGTACCTCAACGAGCCCCCGTTTCGCGGCAACGCCGTGCCGGACCGGATATCGGATGAGGCCTACCTGAACTTCTTTCACAGGGTGCTGGGATGAGGACCTACGCGGAGATTCCGGGCTGGTTCAACGAGGAATGGCTGTACGACCGGATGATCGATCGTGCGCCGGGCGCGGCCACATTCGTGGAAGTCGGCTGTTGGCTCGGCAAGAGCACGGCGTACTGCGCGAGCCGGATCCGCTCATGTGGCAAGCCGATCGCATTTTATGCCGTCGATACCTGGCAGGGTTCGCCGAGCGAACCCGATTTGATGAACGCCGTGGCCGAGGCCGGTGGATCGGTGTATCAACTGTTCCGCGCGAACATGGAAGAGGCCGGCGTAATGGAAACGATCCGCCCGGTGCAGCTGCCCTCGGTGGCGGCCGCGACGCTTTTCGCGAATGCGACGCTCGATTTCGTATTCATCGATGCCGATCACACCTGCGCCGCGGTGCAGTCCGATATCGTCGCCTGGCGCCCGAAGGTCAAGCGCGGTGGCGTTCTGGCCGGCCACGACTGGAATACCTATGGGTCTGTGCAACAGGCCGTGACCGCCATGCTCGGCCATGATTTCACCGTTGAAGGGAACTGTTGGATTCACCAGCCTTGCTAGTATTGTTCGGTATACATGGCCGCCACGTCCGTCGCGCAGTACCTTGCTGCCCAGCCGAAGCCGTCGCAGCGGGTGCTCCGGCAGGTGCGAAGCGTCATCCGCAAAGCGCTGCCGGAGGCCGAAGAGGTGATCTCGTATGGGATTCCGGCGTACCGGATGCACGGGTATGTCGCGCTGTACTTCGCCGGCTGGCGTGATCACTACTCGCTCTACCCCGTCAACGCGCGACTGGTCGCGACACTCAAGCCGTCCGGGGCGTCGTACGACGTCAACGACAAGGGAACGATCCGATTTCCCTTGTCCGAACCCGTGCCAGAGAAGCTCATCGCGGGGATCGCGCAGGCGAAAGCCAACGAGGCCGCCGAACGCGCGATGACACGGGCCGCAATTAAGACTCGGAAGAAAAAGACAAAGCGGTAGACGGGTTCACGGGTTCTTCCGATCTCGCGCGTGCGTGAATCTGCCGTACGTTTTCGACGATGCGCTGGGCGACATCCCGCTCGGCTTGCAAAGCCCTCATCGTGCCTCGTGCCTCCTGAACGAGATGCTCGATCCGCGCGAGCTCGGCAAAGACGTGATCGACCATCGCTTTCTGCTCGCTGACGCTGTCGAGTGTGATGTGCACATCGCCGAGGATGTTCATGATCGCGTCCGCCTTACGCTGCACATCATCGACGAGCTGACGGCGACTCTCGATTGCCATGATCTGTTCCTGGGTTCCCGCGAGATTCTCTCGCAGCCGCTCCATCTCGCTCGTGGCCCGCGCAATCTCCGCCCGGCGCTCGCCGATGGCAGCCAGGTCGGCCTGGCTCTTCTGGCCAAGCACGTGGACACCTTCGATTCCCCGCCGAACGGCTTCGACCACTTGCTCGCGCTCCGCAATGGCTTGCATCCTGCGCTCCACGTCATCCGAGAGCCGATGCAGTTCGCTCATGCGTCCGTCCACATGGCCTAATGCGTGCTCGGCTTCCTCCAGCTGAGAGCGGCGCTGATCGAGCTTTTTCCAGAGCGCGTCGAGACGATTGAACTGATCGTCAGCGGCCTCGATCTGCGCGAACGTGTCGCGCTGTTGCTTTTGGATTTCAGCGAGTTCGCCGACCAGCTGCTCCCTGAGGGTACCGGCCCTGTCCAGCTCCTGATGGATCTCTCGAACGGTTTCCAGCCGCTGCCCGGCCTCGATTGAAGCCGCACGCGACGCGTCGGACAGCTCCTCCATTCGCCGATGCTGCGTGGCGAGCGTGTCTTCGTCCCGGTGAAGCGCCTGCAGGGACGCACGGGCGTGTTCAACATCCTGCTGGAGCACTGCCAGACGATCGATCGCGGGCTCCAGTTCGGCACGGGCAGCATTCAGGGCGGCGAGTTTCTGCTGCGCGTCCGTCACCTGCGCTCCGATGCCCTCACAGAGCACGTTGAGGCTTTCCAGCTCCGCTCGCGCTACGAGTTGCTCGCTCAGTCGGCGGTCGACATCGGCGCTCAACGTGTTGAGCGCATTCACACGCCCTTCGAGGTCCTCGATGATCTTCGTTCTTGGTTCGAGCGCTGTGAGCTTGCCGGCAAGATCATCGACTGCGGCGGCCACGCCCATCGTTTTCGCCGCACTGGTCTCTGCCGTTGCGATCTGATTCGTCAACGCGTCGATCTTCGCCTCGAGTTGTGACGCCTGCCCCATGAAGCCGCCGGCCTTGTCGAGGAAGACCTCTACTTCCCGCTTGTCGGTGCGAAGCTTGTCGAGCAGCGTCGCGGTTTGCTCGTAGGTAGTGTGCACCGCCTGGATCTCGTTCTTCAGTGTGTCAAGGTCCTTGCGATGCTCCGCCAGGCCCTCGAAGTGCCATTGCGCGCGTTTGGCCGTTGCTTCGAGGCTCTCCAGCCGCGCCTCAACCACGTCGAGCGCCGCCTGCTTTCGCTGCAGCGACTCGGCCGATGCTGTCAGGCCTTGCAGCCCGGTCGCGAGGCCCTGCATACGCTCGGCAATCTCGTTCAATTCTCTTTCGCGTGCCGTCACCGTCTCCACGCGGGTCTCCGCCGCGGCGATGCCGGTCTGGACGAGCCGCAATCGTTCGTGAACCGTTTCGATTTCCTGCTTGTTGACCGCGAGCTGATCGAGCTGCCGCTGCACGGTTTCCATCAAACTGTGCGCGTCGCGCTCCTGTCGAGCGACATCGTGCCGGAAGCTCTCACGGGCGATTGATGCCTCTTCGAGCGATGTCGTAGTTGCCGCCTGCATGCGCTCGAGCGCGGACAGCGTTTCCTCCACCCGCGCCGCGCGTTTGCTTCCCTCGTCCAGCTTCTTGAGCTGAACCTCCATCTCCCAGACCATTTCGTGCACGCGGCGTGATTCGACAAGCGCGTGCTCGACAACCGACTGCTGGTTCTCGAGCGCTTTCACCTTGGCAGCCACATGCTCAGAGAGCGAGTTCAGCGTGCGCAGCTGGGCATCCGTATCCTTCCCAAGCGCGCTGATGTGCGACAGGGGCTCCAGCTTGCGCTGGAGTTCGGTCACCACTTCCGTCGCCTTCGTGGCGTGGCCTCGCGCCTTGAGTGCCGCCTCGCGCCCGGTTTCAGCGTCCTGCGCCAGCGTGGCGATCCCGGTTCGAAGCTGGTCGAGATCGTTCTTCAGCGATGCGTGCTGGTCGACGAGCGGCTGAAATTCCTTTCTCAGACGTGGCAGCCGTTCCTCGAGCTGCATGAAGGCCGCCCCTTCCTTCTTAAGGGTCTGCAAATTGGCGAAGGCGGCGTTCCCCAGCGAGATCAGCTGTTCGATCGCGGCGCGATGCTCGTCGGCCTGAGTCTCGCGCGCGAGCGCCTGTTCGACCCGCTCCTCCAGAGCGACGACACGTGACTCGGCAGCCTGTGTCTGCCGACGCACGGCCTCGAAGTCGTCCATGCGGGCCGCAAGGCTTTCGAGCCGCTCGCCAATGCCGGCTGCCCGGCGATCGGTGGCTTCGAGCGACGCGGTCACTCGAGGCATCTGGTCGATATGCGCCTGTGCGATGGTGACGAGCGCTTCCAGCGCAAGCCGCACATCCTGTGCGCGCCCGATCTGGGTGTCGAGATCCTCGGCGACGGCGACCTGCTGCGCGTCGTTGCCGTTCATCAGCTTTCGGAACAGTGCCATGGCGCCTCTGACAGAAGTGTCGGCCGCGTTTCAACTCTGCGTCGTCAACGGCCGCTGAGCGTGTATTTCGTGGGGTCGAGTGTTGAAGGCCACGCGACGGTTCGCGGCGGTGCAAGGGATGTTCCTGCAAGACGCGGGCACTAAATGCCCGAAGGTCAGCTTCCAGCTATCAGCTGCCAGCTTCCAGCTCTTCTCAGCCAGCAGCCAGCAGCGAAACTACTTTGGCGTCTTCCCGAGGGCCAGTAGATTGGCCGTGATACGAAACGCTCCAGGCACACCGTACGGCAGCTGACGATGGAGGGCGTAGGCGAAGTAGGTCCAGTGACCTTTGCCGTATGTTGCGGTCAGCCACCCCCCCGACTGCGGCGGCTGTCCCTTGTCGAAGGTGGAGATCATCGGTGTGTAGGCCTTGTCCCACGTCGTCCAGAACTTCGATCCGCGCTGCTCGACCCAGTCGTCGAAGTCCTTCACGGTGATCTTGTTTGGCCAGTTGAACGATTGTTCTGTGGGCGCCAGGATCGTGACCGGTGAATCTTCTTCCGAGACCTCCTCGGCGCTCGCCAGAAGCTCGCCCGGAAACGGCGCGAATTCGTTCGGCACCATTTCGAATGTGTTGTAGAGCACAATCATGTTGCCACCGGCTTTGACGTAGTCGAGCAGCCGCTTATTGTAGGTCTTCAGATCTTCGCGGACCGCATAGGCGCGCGTACCGGTCATGATGGCGTCGTAAGCCGAGAGATCCGCGGTTGCCAGATCGCGCTCATTCAGAAGCGTCACCGTGGCGCCGAGCTGCTGCAGGCCGATCGGAACCAGGTCGCCGATCCCCATCACGTAGCCGACTTTCAGGTTAGGCACGACCTGCACGTCCACCCCGCGGACCTTCGCGATCGAAGGGCGATAGAGGTAGCGCGCCTCGAGGTCGCGCGGCTCGATCAACTCGTATCCTTCTCTATATTGCTTGCCGCCAGCTGTCGCGACCGCGACCACATCGTGCAGTTGCGTGTCGATGTTCTTCGCCGCGATCGTGAAGCGGTAGGTGCTGCGCTCGCCTGCCCGCTGGAACGTGAACGCGTGCTCGGAAGGACTCGATGTCCAGCCAGCTGGCAAGGTCAGTGCGAGCTGGCCGCTCGTCGGTGCACTCGCGTTGTGCATGACGGTTACGTCCACATCAACCGTGCGCTTCGGTGATGACATCGGCACGACCGCGGTCATCGGCGAAACCGTCAATGCGAGACGAGGAACCGTCCGCACCTCACGCGTGACATAACCGTACGGCAGATTCGTTTCGCGCCGCTTCACGACTTCCGTCACCTCGACGTCGACGCCGTTCACGGTGTACTTCGCGAGCGCCACGAGTGGCGGCTGATTGAAGGTCCGCCCAAACATTGATGGGTCCGAGAGCGTGTAGCGATTCTCGGTAAAGGCGGAGCGGCTGAAGTACGGTTTCGTGCTCAAGGGTGCGTCATCGGCGACCGTGACCGCGAAGAAGAACGTTCCTGACTGCTGCTCTCCCGGAGATGACAATTGTGAAGTCACCGTCGTCGGCGACAGACCGGGCGCCGTGATCAGCAGAACGCTCTTTGGCTCTATCGGTACTGGTCCTCTATTGATCAGGCGCACGTTGACACCGAACGTCTGGCCAGGGATCGGCGCCGTCATCGTCGGGACCGTGCCTCGACCACCGCCTCGTCCCTCGGCATCAAGGCTCGCTTTTGCATTCGGTTCCGCGATCGCCGACAACTCCAGGCCGTGGGCTGCATTGATGGCCTCCTCGAACTGACGCTCCTTGATGCGCAGCACGTGAGTCACGTCAGGCTCGTTCTCGGACCTGGCTATGACGTCGCGCGTGAGCCGCAGTCCTTCAGTCAGTGCCGGCGCCGCAGACGACGGATCGCTGAACTTGAACGTCGAGATTGCGCGTGCGACCGCGGCGTCAATGCCGGCGAGCGTCGAATCGATGCCCGCCGGTGCTGTTCGACCAAGCGTCTTGAACAAGCCTGCATACGTCGTGTCGATGCCGTCGAAGATCGAGCGCTCCTTTTCTGGTGCCGTCACGCGCGATGCCGTGCGCGTGTAGTACCAGTAGTTCGGACCGGACGTCGGCGCGTATCTTCCGCCGTTTTGCGATCGCTGAAAGCTCAGACCGAAGTTCGCGATGTTCGCGTAGGTGTCGCCGAGCACCGGGTTGTACTCGCCGCTGTCAATCCGCACGGTCCAGTTCTCGTCCGCGCGCACCCCGCCGATGTACACCTTCAACGGCGACCACGGGCGCAATCCTTCTTTGATCTGCTCGGGGAAGCGATTGGGATCACCGGCGGCTTCAGACGCCTGCTGCGACAGCAGTCCGGCGGCCGAATGATTGCCGTGGCCGTCGCGGGCGTTGCCCTGGAAACGAGAGAGGACGATCCACGGCCGCGTCATGCGGATGACGCGGACGACGTCGCGGAAAGCGTTCTCGAGTCCCCACTTCTCGGTGGTTTCATCGAGTCGCTTGGAGAACCCGTAGTCGATCATCGTCGAGAAGTACTGCTCGTCGACGCCGTAGTACTTGTCCGCCGTCAGTAACTCGTCGGTGCGAATGAGGGCGAGGCTATCGAACAGCTGCGGCCCAATCGCGTTGTCGCCGCTCTCGCCGCGAGTCAGCGTCAGCAGGATGACTCGCGCGCCATCGCCTCGACTCAGTCTCGCGAGGACGCCGCCGTGCTCGTCATCGGGATGCGCGGTCCCATGCAGCACGCTGGCGGTCGTTCTGAGTTTGTTGATCTTCTGCCACACCCCCGTCGCCCCGGTGTCCTGCGGGATTGATTGCGACGACAGTGCGGCGAACGCGGTGGCGACGACTCCGGCAGTCAGAACAGTGACGCGCATGCGACATAGCTTAGTCCGCAAGTCGGTGACTCACCAATGCCCGTGTGGCTTCCGCCTTCAGGCGGAAGTCACCGCGGAACCGTGAACTCGATCGTCGTCCCCTTTCCGCGCTCACTTGATGCTCTGATCTCTCCACCGTGGGCCGTGACGATGCTCTTTGCGATCGATAGGCCGAGCCCGGAGCCGCGCGACCGCTCGCCCTTGTAGAAGCGATCGAACATCCGGGCGACTTCTTCCGGCGACATCCCCTCTCCCTCATCGCGGACGATCACGACTGCGCCTCCATTCTTCTCATTGATCGATATGGTCACCAAACGTCCTGCCGCGGTGTGGCGGAGTGCGTTCGACAGGAGGTTGGTCAGGACTTCTCGGATCCGAACCGGATCGAGATCGACGATGGTTGAGTCGTCCACGGCGCTCACGCTGAGCAACACCGACTTTCGGTCGGCCTCGGGCTGCATACTGCGGGCGACGTCCTTGGCGAGGTCGATCAGATTCGTCGATTCCTTCTGCAGCGGCAGTGCGCCGGCATCTGACAACGCGAGCGTCCGCAGATCCTCGACCAGCCGCGAGAGGACGTGCGTTTCTTCGAGCAGCTCGGAAAGCTGATGATCGTCGCGGGGATACACGCCATCGAGAAGGCCTTCGAGGCGACCCTGGAGCACACTCAGCGGCGTGCGCAGCTCGTGTGCCACGTCGGCCATCACGTCGCGGCGCAGCCGATCCGCATGCTGCAGTCGCTCGGTCATCGTGTTGAACGAATGCGCGAGCGCTCGCATGGGCGGCGCGCCGAATTCCTGGACGCGTACCCCGTAGTCGCCTTCTGCCACGCGATCCGCGGCGTCCATGACCGCGTGGAGAGGAGAGGCAAAGCGTCGCATGCTGCCGGACACGAGGACCATCACCGACATGATGCCGAACAGCAACAGCATCACCAGAAGCGCGGCAGCCGCACCTGCGCGGCCGCCCCCGCCGGCAACCAACCAGCCGGCCGCGAACATACTCGTGACGATCAGCAGGAGAAGGGCGAGCGCGGCGAACGCGAGGCGTCGAAAGTACCACGCGCGACGACGTCGTATGGTGACGAAGCGACCCTGGCGGGATGGCCATCGGTCGCCCGCGTGCCGCCATGGCGGCCCATGCCGATCCCAGGAATCGCGCATCACGCCTCAGCGAACTTGTAGCCGACGCCATATACCGTCAGCACGTAACGGGGATTGCGGGGATCAGGCTCCAGCTTGCGGCGCAGATTCTTGATGTGCGCATCGATCACGCGATCAAGTGACTCCAGTTCCTCGCCGCGCACCGCGTCGAGCAGCTGCCCGCGTGTGAACACGCGCCCGGGCTGCCGCATCATCATGGCCAGCAGCTCGAACTCGGTAGAGGTCAGCTCGATGCTTCGATTGCCGACTTTCGCGTGCATCCGTCGAACATCGACCGTGACGTCACCTGCGCGGACGACGTCGCTTTGTCCAGGTCCTATATCGGTTCGCCGGAATACCGCACGCACGCGCGCAACAAGTTCTTTCGGGCTGAACGGCTTCGTCAGGTAGTCGTCGGCGCCGAGCTCGAGGCCAATCAGCTTGTCGCTCTCTTCGACCCGTGCGGTCAGCATGATGATCGGCACGTTCGAGCGCTTGCGCAGCGCTCGCGTCACGTCGAGGCCATCCATCTTTGGCAGTCCCAGGTCGAGGACGACGAGGTCGGGTTGCCGCGTTCGCGCGAGTGTCATGGCGTCAGCGCCATTGCCGGCAACCGTTACCTTGAAACCCGCGCGTTCGAGGTAATCACGACAGATCTCGGCAATCCGAGGCTCGTCGTCCACGACCAGGATCTCCTTCATTGTTGGAGACTAGTGCATGCCGGGATCCGGGATCGGCGATCCGGGATCCGTGGTACGGGATCCGGGATCCGGCCCGGTCGCGTGCGCGCGCCGGTGCCACTCCTCGAACATCGGCGGCACACCCTCGTGACGGTAGCGCCAGCCGCCATGCCGTCGCCCTCTCCACAACAGGCCGCGCACGACGAAGAAGAACAGGAACAGGAAAAACAGAGGGAAGAATGGGAAGAATCCGAATCCCCACGGTCGCGGCCACACGTACACGAACGGCGTTCCCGCCGGTGGTGCCGCGATCATTCGTCCGCTCTCAGCAAGGCCTTGAGCCACCCCTGCATTGTAGGCGCCGATACCGATGGCGGCGGCGGCCACAATCAGTAGAACGCCGATCGCCAACGCGCCGAAGATCCCTCGATTACGCATTTGCTTTGCTCCTTTGCGCGTCGAACGGCCAACCCCCCGTCCGATGAGAGCAGTGTCGCAACTGAAGATGAAGGAATTGTGAAGGGCTCGTGAAGAGGAGCTGCTGCAGGCCTTCGCTCTCGTCCGGTATCATGTGTGAGTCATCAAATCGGTATCGAGGCCCTATGTCATGAAAAGAATTCTGCTCGTCCTGCTTGCGTTGCTGGCGCTGCTCTCTTCAGGCCCGATGGCCCAGCAGTCGGCAACCTCAGCGGAGGCTCGTCTCGTGCTCCTGATCGCCGTCGATCAGTTTCGGTACGACTACCTCACCAGATTCCGAACCGAGTACACGGGAGGATTCAAGCGACTGCTCACGAACGGAGCCGTTTTCACGAATGCGTATCTCGAGCATTACCCGACCGTCACCGCGGTCGGGCACTCTACCATGCTGTCGGGTGCGACGCCGTCCGTGAGCGGCATCATCGGCAACGACTGGTTCGATCGCGAGTCCGGCAAGTCGGTTGCCAGCATCACGGATGAAACAGTGAAGCCTGTAGGGGCGTCCGGTGCAGCAACCGCCTCACCTCGCCGGCTCCTGGTCGGGACGTTAGGCGACGAGATGAAGCTTGCGTCAGGCGCTCCGAAGGGAGCGCCGAGTGCGCCGCGCGTCATCGGCATATCCCTGAAAGATCGCGCCGCCATCCTGCCCGTGGGGCGAGGCGCTGACGCTGCCTACTGGTTCGACACAAAGACTGGTGCCTTCGTTACCAGCACGTACTACATGAATGACGTCCCGGAGTGGGTGCGAGTCTTCAACGATCGCCACTCGGCGGACTCCCTGGCCGGTCAAGCCTGGCTCGCACTCTCGGCCGGCACGCCGGTCCTCAAGCAGCTGCCAAAGGAGACTGATTCGAAACTGTATGAGGCCGTGTACGGAAGTCCGTTTGGCAATCAGATGCTGACGGACTTCTCCATGACCGCGGTTGCTGAGGAGCACCTCGGGCAGCGTGGCGTCATCGATTTACTCTCCGTGAGTTTCTCATCGAACGATGCCGTCGGTCACACCTATGGACCGGATTCGCCGCAGGTTCGGGACATCGCGATTCGGACCGATCGAGCGATCGGCCAGCTGCTGGATCGGGTGGACAAGATAGTCGGCCTGCAGCACACGATCGTGGCGCTCACGGCGGATCATGGTGTGGCGCCGGTCCCTGAATCGCTCACCGAGCGCTCGCTTCCTGGTGGGCGCATGACCAACAAAGAACTGTTCGGCGCGATCGAGCAGGCGCTGACATCCCGCTTTGGCGAGGGCAAGTGGCTGATGGCAACCGCCGGATCATCACCGTACTTGAACTACTCGCACATAGCTGAAAAGCACCTCGACGCCGCCGAGGTTCGTCGCGTTGCTGCGGCAGCGGCGATGGCCGTGCCTCATGTCGCTCGCGTCTACACGCGCGACCAATTGCTGCGCGCCGAAGTCGCAAACGACCTGATCGGCAGTCGAGTGCTGCGTGGGTTCAATCCCCAGCGATCCGGCGATCTCGAGATCATCCTGGAGCCGTATTGGATGCGCCAGGCCACCGGCACGACACATGGCAGCCCGTACAACTACGATGCGCACATTCCGCTGGTGCTCATGGGCCACGGGGTCAGGCCGGGGAAATATGCCGGACGAGTCGCGTTGAACGATCTCGCCCCCACGCTCGCGACGTTAATAGATGTGGATGCACCTGCTGGCTCGTCAGGGAGGGTTCTGACCGAGGCGCTCGACGCGAACCGCTAGAAGCCGGACGCCACGAGAGAGCTGGGGCATTCAGCATTCAGCATTCAGCATTCTCGTGTGGCTTTCGCCTTCAGGCGGAAGATCATACTTCCGGGATCACTTCCAAACACGATCCCCAAGATTCATAAAGCGGTCCCAATCGTACGGCGTCAGATTATGGCCGCCGGTGCGGACGTGATATCCGCGCCGCCCGACGACGACAGGCGTATCAACCGCCGGCATGTCCTCGGGGCGAATCGCCGGATCGCCCCACAGGGCGAAGACCGGAGACGTTGCGGCGAGCGCGAGGAACTCGCCACGGGGATCGGACCAGAGATCCTCGTCGGCGCTGGCGACGTAGAGCGCGCGCGGAGCGCTCAGCGTCATGAGCATGTGCTGATCGACCGGCAATTCCGCTGCGCGACCGTTGAATGTCTTGTACGTCGCCGTGAACCAGTGTGGAAACGATGTATTGATCCGCTCGATCGTCTCACCAAAATTACGGCGGCTGAGCGCGGCGCCACCTTCTCCCGATTCGTTCGAGACCACCATCGCGAAGCGCTCATCCTCCGCGCCCGCCCACAGCGCGGCCTTGCCGCCGCGCGAGTGGCCGACGACGGCGACGTGTGCTTTGTCGACGCGCGGCTCGGTTTCGAAGTAATCCATCGCGCGGCTGGCGCCCCATCCCCATGCGGCGAGCGCGCCCCACGTGTAGGACTTCGACGCGGCTGATCCGTCGTCGAAGAACGTGATCACCCCGTCCCGATACGTCTTCGCATCGTCTGGTGCGAGCTCGGCGTAGTGGAACGCGGCGATGCCGTAGCCGCGTGCGATGACCTGCTCCGCGGGCCAGAACCCGGACTTCTCCTTTCTTGTGGGATCCGTGTTCGACGGCGGACGGTTGTTGATCAAGAGGAACACCGGAACGGGACGTGATGGTTTGTTGGGCAAAAACAGCGTGAGCGTGAAGTGATGGGACCGCTCGCCCTGGCGGCTGCTGATCGCGATTCGCCGCAGCGTCGCCGCGCCGTCCATCGCCGCGGGATTCTCTTCGACGACTGAAAACGCGAGGTGTTCAGGCCGGCCGGGTGAGCGTCCATAGACGTTGGTGCGGAACAAATCGAGGATCTCGGCGCGCCGAGCGGGCCATGCGTCCTTGCTGCCGACTTTTCCGCCTTTGTAGGCGAGCGGATCCGGAAGCGTGTAGGACCCGACTCGCGATTCGTCGTAGTTGAACCCTGGCTGGGCCTTCGCCGCTTGCGCGATGGCTTCCGGGCGCGCCTGCCAGCCGGAGTTCTGAGCGGCGGCGATGGCCAGGGAAGCAACAATGGCCAGGACGACTACCGGTGTTCCTCTCATGCGGAGATTTTAGCCAACTAGAGCGGACCGTCGAAGGCCGCCTCCGGCCGAAGCCGTAGGGACGGCAGGCCCGCCGGACGAAGCCGAAGCCGGTCGATTTCTTTGTGCCTCATTCGATTAGATTAGGAGGCACAGGATCAGGCGCCGGAGCTCATTTCGAGAGTTTAGGCGCGCCACGGGCGCGCCCGCCGGAGCGGAGCGGGGCGTGGGGCCCCCGCGGGGGCGAAGCCCCCCGGATCTAATAATTGAGGAGACAAGCATGCACCGTCCTAGCGCGCAGGAGTTTCTTCTGACGCTGCTCGACACGCTGGATGAGCTTCCGCCGGATCTCGCGAGACGTTTTGCCGAACTGTTGAAGACGGAGCACGTCGACAGGCCCGCAGCGATACGTCAGCTGTTCGAGGATATTGCCGGTGACTGAGAGGCTCCAGCGTCTGGTGATGCACGCATTCCGCGGCGTGCCCACGGAAATGACCGTCGATTTCGGCAAAGGCGAAAGCACGGTCATCTACGGCGAGAACGGCACGGGAAAAAGCACGATTGCCGACGCGCTCGAGTGGTATTTCAGGGGTGAGATCGAGCTCCTGTCGCACGAAGGACGGCAGCACGCGGTGCGACATGTCGGCGGCGACGGCGAGGGGGCCACATCGGTCGAGGTCCTTACCAGCGGCGCGCTCGGCGGGAAGGTCCTCTTCCCGGACGAGCGGACGCCTGACACGTTCGAGGCGCTCCGGCGCGAGACGTTCCTGCTGCGCGGGCGGACCCTCGCCGACTTCATCAACAAGAGCAAGACCGAAAAGTGGAAGGCGCTAGTCGAGATTCTCGGCCTCGACGAGATCGAAAGCCTGCGCGAAGACCTGCAGCGCGTCAGAAACGACTTGAGGAAGGCGTCGAAAACTGCGGAAGAAGAAGTTCGGGTGTATCGCCGCGCCTTGTCATCTGGCGGCGATACGGTCAGTGAAGAAACGGTTCTCACCAATCTCCGGCAAATCTGCGAGCTGCTCGGTGTGGAACCGCCGCAATCCTTGAATCAGGTCGCCGAACCGTCGTGGATCACGTCAGCCGTGGGTGCCAGCGCAAGCGTTTCGTCTTCCTCAGGGCGCGAGAATCTGGCGGCCGAGATTGGCGCGCTCAAGGCTCCCGACTTCAGCAAGAGCGTGTTCGACGGGTGGAATGCGCTGGTCGTATCCGACCGCGCGCGTCAGCTGCCGCGCGCCTCCTTGGTACGTGAGGCCAAACGGCTGTTTGAAACAGAGGCGATCGAAGCAGGACGCTGCCCGGTGTGCGGCCAGAAGGTCGACCAGAAAGCGCTGGCACGAAAAATCGAGAGCGCGTTGGCCGAAGTGATGGAAGCGTCGCGAGATCTCGAGCGCTTCCGCGATCCGATCCTCGAGCAGGCTGACGGGCTCGAAAGCGCGTACGATCTGCGCGACGCAATCTACGAACGCGTCCTCGCCTTGGATCTGGACATCCCGTCTGTTCCCACGCGGTCGGACACGAGAATCCACGACCAGGTCAGCGCGCTCGCGCCGGTGGACGTCAACGCAATCACGGCTTTTCTCTCCGAAGTGCGTCGATGGGACAAGTCGGCAGCCAAACTGGCGAAACAGATCTCCGCACCAGAACCGAGCGAACGTGACAATCAGCTGATGATGCTCGCCGCGCTGTGCCAGCAGATTCGCGCCTGGCAACAGGCAGAAACGAAGAACGCTCGTGCCAAACGAGCAGTGACCCTTGCCGAACGCGTGTTCGATGCGTACCAGCAGAAGCAGAAGGATGACCTTGGCGAGCTCCTCGAACAAATCAGCGGGCGCGTGGCGAAGTTCTACTCGGCTCTGCACCCGGGAGAAGATCTCGACGCGGTGAGCATCGAGCCATGGACGGCGAAGGGGATCGAGCTCGCGATTGACTTCTATGGATCACGGCAGCGGCCGCCGCACGGCGTGTTGAGCGAATCGCATTTGAACTCGCTCGCGATTGCGGTGTTCCTGGCGATGGCGGCGAGTTTCAATGAAAGGCTCGGGTTCCTGATTCTGGACGACGTGATCAACAGCTTCGACGTCGAGCATCGCGGCCGGCTCGCGGAGTTGCTCGCCGACGGCTTCTCCGACTGGCAGCTCATCGTCCTTACCCACGACCAGCAGTTTTTCGAGCACTTGAGCCGTCGCGCGCCCTCGTGGCGGAAAATCGAGTTCACGTCGTGGAGCCATGCCTCGGGCCCTCGGACGACGAAATACGAAACGAGCGGCACACTCGCGGCTGCCCGCGAGCGGTTGGACAGCGGTGACGTGCAGGGCGCGGCAACGAAAGCGCGCCGAGCGCTCGAGGAACTGTTGCAGGAGGTGTGCGAGGCGCTGTGGGCGCCGCTTCCCTTCCGACGCGGTCAGGCGAACGACCGACGCGAAATCGGAGAGCTGTTCATCGGTCTTCGGCGTACGCTCAAGGAGCGCGCCAAGGTGCAGCTGCAGTCCATCGAACCCATCTTCAAACATCTGGAAGCGGATGTGGGGGCGACCTTGAACGTCGCGGCTCACGCGAGCCGCGGTCGGTCCGGAGCGAGCGAGGTGAAAGCGGCACTCGAACGAATCGAGACGCTCGATGCGCTCTGGTCGTGCCCGGACTGCAGGACGCGCGTGTGGCACAAGGGCACGCCGGAGGCCGCACGGTGCCGGTGCGGCAAGTCGGCATTTCCGCCGGTTGCGGTTGGTTAGAGGTGGTTTTGGAATCTGCCAGTCAACGCTCGCGCCCAGATCGCTGGGGATCTCACGCAGAGAACGCAGAGATCGCAGAGAAAGACGCCGTGCCAACCAAGTCTCCTCGATCACTGATTCGACAACGAGGGGACCCGGTTGGCGCGGCGTTTCTCTGCGCCCTCAGCGAGCTCTGCGCGAGATCACTGCGTTCTCTGCGAGAAGCTGATCCCGATACCAGCCTGTGACCTTAATTGGCAACCGACTCGGTCATTACCTGGTGCTCGAGAAGCTGGGAAGCGGCGGGATGGGCGACGTGTATGTGGCTGAGGACACGCGACTCAATCGGCGTGTCGCGGTCAAGTTTCTGCGTTCCGAAGTCTCGGACGCGCGCGACAGTAGAGCGCGCATCCTCCGCGAAGCCAGGGCCGCGGCCGCCCTCAATCATCCCAACATCGTCCACATCTACTCGGTCGAAGAAGCCAGCGATCTCGTCTTCATCACGATGGAGCTCGTGCAGGGCCGCAGCCTGCGTCAGCTCCTCGCAGCCGGCACGGGCCTCCCGCTGGCGCAGACAATTTCGGTCGCCGCTCAGTTGGCCGAAGCGCTCGCCTGTGCTCACGCCGCTGGAATCGTGCACCGGGACTTGAAGCCAGGCAACGTCATGGTTACCGACGACGAGCGGGTGAAGATCCTCGACTTCGGCGTGGCCAAGGTCGTCGCGCGGATCTCGACTCAGTCCGCGGAGGACTCGACGACGACGGGAGAAGACGCCAGCGTGGGTCAGGCTGTTGGCACGACTGGTTACATGTCGCCAGAACAGGCGCTTGGAAAAGCGCTCGACGCGCGCACGGATCTGTTTGCCCTTGGAGTGGTCGTTTACGAAATGGCGACCGGCCGAACACCGTTTCAAGGGGATACAGTTGCCGCAGTATTCGATCATTTGCTGAATCGGCGTCAACCTCCCCTGCTCACCTTCAACCCGACACTGCCTCGGTCGCTCGAGATCCTCATCGATAAAGCGCTCGAGAAGGATCCCGAACACCGCTATCGATCGGCCGACGAGTTCTTGCGGGACCTCCGGAACGTGACCGGCTCGACGTCGTCGACGGCAAATGCCGTGACGATTGCCGCGGAGCCGAGGGCGTCGTCCTCGGTCGCTGTCTTGCCGTTCGTGGATATGAGCGCGGGCAAGGACCAGGAGTATTTCTGCCACGGGATCACCGAGGAGATCATCACCGCGCTGACGTCGGTTCCGGGGCTGCAGGTGATTTCGCGGACGTCGGCGTTCGCGTTTCAGAGCAAGGATCTCGAGATCACCGAGATTGGCAGACGGCTGCGGGTAACGACGATTCTCGAAGGCAGCGTGCGCAAGTCGGGCGCGCGCGTGCGCATCACCGCGCAACTGGTCAACGCCGAGGACGGTTATCACATCTGGTCGAAGCGTTTCGATCGAGAGCTCTCGGACGTCTTCGTGATCCAGGACGAGATTGCGGCGAGCATCCTGGATGAGTTCCGGATCGATCACGAGACTGGACCATCGGAGCGAGCGCCGCTCAACGTTCCGGCGCACGACGCGTACCTGAAGGGCATGTACGCGCTGAACAAGTGGACCGAAGGGACCGTGCGGGAGGCGATTGGCGCCTTCCGGCAAGCACTTGCCGAGGACGCTGCGTTCGCGCCCGCGTACGCAGCCCTGGCGGAAGCGCACATCTGGTTCTACTCAGGAGTCGGCATCCTGCCGGCTGCGGAAACGGTTCCACAGGCAAGACGGGCCGTCGACAAGGCCCTCGCCCTCGACGCCGACCTCGCCCAGGCCTACAAGGTTCGCGGCTTGATTGCCATGAATCACGACTGGGATCGACGTGAAGCGGAACGCGCGCTCACGCGCGCTCTTCAGCTCGGTCCAGGCTCAGCGTCGGCGCACTTGTGGAACGCGTGGCGGCTCGCGCTCCTCGAAAGGCGTCACGATCTGGCGCTCGTCGAACTCGAGCAGGCCGAGCGTCTCGATCCCCTGGATCTTCAGGTGAAGACGCAGATTGGCTACGTGCATCACTTCCGCCACGATCTCGATCGCGCCATTGCGCAGTTTGAAAAGGTGGTGGCGCTGGAGCCGTCGTTTGCGTTTGCGCATTACGCGCTGGGAGATGCGCTGACCCAACGCGGTCAGTTCGACCGCGCGATTGCGGAGCTCGACAAATCAATCGAGCTCGGTGGCCGGTCCGTCAACCATGTGGGTGTGCTGGGTTACGCGTATGCCCGTTCAGGAAACCGTGAACGCGCGAAGGAGCACCTCGACGAGCTGAACGCGCGCGGCGCAGCGGGCTACGTGTCGCCGATGTGGTTCGGGCTCGTCCATCTCGGCTTGTCGGATCTCGACGGCCTGTTCCACTCGCTGAATCGCGCCTTTGAAGAGCGCGACGGTTCGTTGATTCTCATCACCGCGGCCGTCGAATTCGATCCCGTGCGCGAGGATCCCCGATTCAAGACGCTCCTCGAAAGGATGGGAATGGCACTGTAGCTGGCGCCTTCACACCGAAGATCACGATCCCTCACACAAACGCAATGCACACCGGCGCCGGAGAATCGAGCGACACATCGGTCTTCGTCAGCTCGCCGGTCGGACGATCGATCTTGAACACGACCGTCACGCCGTTGTTCTGCCCCTCGGCGAAGACGTAATTGCCGGTCGGGTCGATCTTGAAGTTTCGTGGCGTCCCACCGACGGCAAACGTGCCCTTGGATGTCAGCGTCCCCTTCGCCGGATCGATCGCAAAGAGCGCAAGGCTGTTGTGCCCGCGGTTCGAGACATACAGGTACTTGCCGTCAGGGTGCACTTCGATCTCGGCGCAGGAGCCGGTCTGCGGGGCATCGGCCGGCAACGTCGACAGCGTGTCCTTCGGCGTCAGCGTGCCTTTCGCGGCGTCGTAGGCAAACGTCGAGACCGCGCGCCCGGCTTCATAACACACGTAGACAAACTTCCCATTCTTCCCGAACGCCAGATGACGAGGAGCAGCGCCGAACTTCG
>Ga0070684_100000587_pt1 | contig 25059 bp, 24 predicted proteins | sample KBSC723LmetaG_FD_65653 | JGI IMG/M metagenome (GOLD analysis project Ga0070684, IMG submission 65653) | Corn rhizosphere microbial communities from Kellogg Biological Station, Michigan, USA - KBS C7.2-3L metaG | ecosystem: Host-associated > Plants > Roots > Rhizosphere ...
CGCTTCTCCGCGCTGCGCGCCGCCGACGAGATCTTCGTGCTGGACGGCGGCCGTATCGTCGAGCGGGGACCGCACGCGGCGCTGCTGGGCGGGGGCGGCCTGTACGCGCGCGCCGCCGCGCTTCACAGCCTGGGGGCCGACACGTGAGCGAGCAGCGTCCGCTGGACTGGGGCATCATCCGCCGGCTCTACGGCGTCACGCGTCCGTACGCGCGGCTGCGCAACGCGCTGTCGGCGATCGTCGTGGTGCGGGCGATCCAGCTTCCGATGCTCACGTGGGCGATCGCGCGCGTACTGTCCGGGCCGATCGCGCGGCGCGACGCCACGGAGAGCGCCACCGGGATCGCCGGCTTCCTGGCGCTCGCGGCGTTCACCGAGCTGCTCTTCGTCTTTCGCTCGCGCTTCGCGCTGCGCCTGGGCGAGGCGGTGGTCCACGACCTGCGCGACCAGGTCTACACACACCTCCTGCGCATGCCGCTCAGCTTCTTCTCGCGGGCGCCGGTCGGCGGGCTGGTCGCGCGCGTCACCTCGGACATCGACGTCGTGCGCATCGGCGTGCAGGACGTGGCGTTCGTGTCGACGGTGCAGGCGGGGACCGCGCTGATCTCCGCGGGCCTGATGATCTTCTACGACTGGCGACTATTTCTCGTGGTTGCGATCATGGTGCCGGGGGTGTGGACGCTGGTGCGTCGGCTGCGCGGGCGGCTGGGGCAGGCGCACCGCGATCAGCAGGAGAGCTTCTCGCGCGTGACGGCGACGCTCGCCGAGAACATGGCCGGGATCCGCGAGATCCAGAGCTTCGCCCGCCAGTCGGCCAGCGCCGAGCGCTTCGCGGCGCTGGTGCACGACCACGCCGGCTACAACATGGGCGCCGCCCGGCACGGCGCGATCATCCAGCCGGTGCTGGAGTGGAACGGGCAGCTGTTCCTGTCGCTGGTGCTGGTGATCGGCGGCTATCAGGCGCTGGTCGGCGGCGTGCCGCTGGCGGCGCTGATCCAGTTCGTGTTCCTCTCGAACGGGCTGTTCGCGGCCATCCCGAACCTGGGCACGCAGTACAACCAGGCGCTGGCGGCGATGGCGGGCGCCGAGCGGGTGTTCGCGCTGCTGGACACGCGCCCCGACTGGGAAGACGCGCCGGACGCGGTCGCCGTCGATCGCGTCGAGGGCCGCGTCGATCTGGACGGCGTCGGCTTCGCGTACGCGGCGGATCGCCCGGTGCTCAGCGACGTCGCGCTGGCGGTCGGCGCGGGGCGCACGGTCGCCCTGGTGGGCGCGACCGGCAGCGGCAAGAGCACGCTCGCCAGCCTGGTCGCGAAGCTGTACCTGCCGACCGCGGGGCGGGTGGCCGTCGACGGCCGCGATCTCGGCGGCGTGACGGGCGCGTCGCTGCGCCGCCACATCGCCTGCGTCACGCAGGACAACTTCCTCTATGCGGGCACGGTCGCCGACAACATCCGCGTCGGGCGTCCGGACGCGCGCGACGAGGACGTGCGCGCCGCGGCGCGGGCGCTGGACGTCGAGGCGCTGATCGACGCGCTGCCCGACGGGTTCGCGACCGAGGTGGGGGAGGGCGGCACGCGCCTGTCGCTGGGCCAGCGTCAGGTGATCTGCTTCGCGCGCGCGATGATCGCCGACCCACGCATCCTGATCCTCGACGAGGCGACCAGCTCGGTCGACGTGCTGACCGAGACGCGCATGCAGGCGGCGCTGGCCCGCCTGCGCGCCGGGCGCACCAGCTTCGTGATCGCGCACCGCCTCGCGACCGTGCGCAACGCGGACGAGATCGTCGTGCTGGATCGCGGCCGCGTCGTCGAGCGCGGCACGCACGCGGCGTTGCTGGCCGCGAACGGGGTCTACGCGCGCACGTTCAAGCGCGCCGCCGGCCTGGCCGTGTGATCAGGGGGCCGACGGCGGACAGACGGCGCCGCACGACGACGGGAGCCCGATCGTCGGATCGCCGTTCGCGTCGATGAAGAGCAGCTGCGTGCACGTCGACATCGTGAACTCGCCGAGGCAGAGCGACGCGGCGTCGGGATCGAAGTTGGGGCACGCGGCGGGATAGTTCGCGCACATGTCCGGCGTCGCCTGGCACCCCTCCAGCGACGAGCCGTAGAGCGAGCTGAACGTCGCGCTCCGGTCGGCCGGCGGGACGCACTCGAACGCGCGCACGCAGCCTTCCTGCAGCAGGTTGTGGCAATAGGCCTCCGCTTTCGCGGGCGTGTCGTCGGTCCCGCAGCCCGCGAAGCAGGCGATCACGCACGCGGCCAGGAGCGATTGGGTGGTTCGCGTCATCGTATGGCACCGAATGCGGGAGGGATCAGCGGGACCGCGCCGGGCGGGCCGGGCGGCGACGCGTAGAAGATCCGCCGGTAGAGAACCGCGGTCGTCATTGCCATCCATGGGAACGTCCAGATGAGCGGGATCAGCAGCCCCAGCGCCGAGACGAGCGTCAGCACGGCGACCAGCAGGGTCAGGCCGAACACGCTGAACCATTTGTGCGTCACGGCCCGGCGCGACGTCTCCAGCGCCTTCCAGGGCGACAGGCCCTGATCGCAGATGAGAGGGATGGCGAAGAAGTACGCGACGTAGAGGTAGACGCCGGGCAGGACCAGGGCGAAGAGGCCCGCCCAGGTCAACACCACCGTCACCAGCGCGCATCCGAGCACCGGCAGCGACTTGCCGTAGTACCTGAACGCGGTCGCGAAAGAGATGGGAGCGCCCAGCGCGCGCCGCACGCACATCATCGTCATCCCGACGGACACGGGCGCCATGAGCGCGCCGATGACGGATCGGAAGAACATCTGGACGACGAGGTGCGGCTTGTCGACGAACATCCCGAAGATGCGATTGGAGACCCGGTTGACCGCCACATTGATCAGCGTGAACACGATCGCCGCGCCCCAGAACGACGCTTTCATCCCTTTCACGTGGTGCCACGCCTCGTCCATCACCTCCCCGATGGTGAAGTCGAAGCGGCCCGCCAGCGCGGCCTCCAGGTTGGCGGGCGTCCGGGCGGGCTCGGGCGCGGGGACGTCCAGCTCGGCCCGCGGCGGCGCGTATGGATTCGGCGGCTCGATCGTCGTCATGGGTCAGTCGCTGACGGCGGAGATCTGCTTGCGGAGCGTCTCGAACGGGATCACGACGGTGCGGTCGGCGGCCAGCTTCAGCGCGTCGCCCTCGAACGACAGCTTCACCTCGCCCTTCAGCGGATTCGCGCCTTCCAGTTTGGCGAGGTTCGCCCACGCGTATTTCTCCGGGCTCCAGCTGACGCGGATGACGTTCAGGTCGCGGCGCTTCGCGCGCGCGTTCAGGATCGAGACCAGCCGGCCATTGTTGGAGATCGCCATCTGCCGCGTCTGGTCGCAGGAGAGCCGGATGCTCCAGCGCGGCGGCGCGCCGCACGAGCCGCCCGCGAACACGTCCGCGATCATCTGACACGTGCCGCCGGCGCCGGGGCTGAGGCGCGTGTCGACCGAGTGCGCGCCGTTGGCGGACGCGCGGCACGCCGCCCCGGCACGCGGCGCCGCGAGCGCCAGCCCGACTGCGATCAGCACCGCGAGGCCACGCGGCGGCGACAGGGCGGCGCTCATGGCGACTACGCTAACGCGATTCCGTCGTCTCCGGGGGCGAAGAAATGCGCGCGCTCCATGTCGACGGCGATCGGCACGGTGTCGCCGACGGCGGGCGCGGCGCGGTCGGCGGTCGCCTCGACGTGCGCGATGACGCGCGCGTGGCGTTCGGTCTGCAGGTAAAGGTCCATCGTCGCGCCCAGCGGCTGCACCAGCCAGACTTTCATTGGCAGCTGCATTGGCAACTGCATTGGCAGCTGCGATCCGGCGGCGGCGAACCGCGCCGTCGACGCCGGCGCCAGCGCCTCGGGGCGAACGCCCAGGACGACGCCGGGGCGGGTGGTCGCGTGCTCGCGCAGGGCCGCCGTCGCGCGCGCCGGCACCGGCAGCCGTCCCGTGCCCTCGTCGAACCAGAGGCGTCCGCCCTCCTCGACCAGCCGCCCCTCGAAGAAGTTCATGGGCGGCGTGCCCAGAAACCCCGCGACGAAGCGGTTGGCGGGGTGGTGATAGATGTCCAGCGCGCTCGCGCACTGCTGCACGACCCCGCGGTTCATCACCACGACGCGATCGCCCAGCGTGATAGCTTCTTCCTGGTCGTGCGTGACGTAGACGGTGGTGCTGCCGAGGGCGAGGTGGAGCCGTTTGATCTCGGCGCGCATCTCGACCCGCAGCTTCGCGTCCAGGTTCGACAGCGGCTCGTCGAACAGGAAGCATCGCGGCTCGCGGACGATCGCGCGTCCCAGCGCGACGCGCTGGCGCTGGCCGCCCGACAGCTGCCGGGGGCGCTTGCCCAGCTCGTCGACGATCCCCAGCACGTCGGCGGCGCGGCGCACCTTGTCGGCGATCGTGGCGCGCGGCAGCTTCCGCAGCTTCAGCGCGAACGCCATGTTCTCGAAGACCGTCATGTGCGGGTACAGCGCGTAGCTCTGGAACACCATCGCGATGTCGCGATCCTTGGGCGCGACCTTGTTCATCACCTTGCCGCCGATCGAGATCTTCCCCGACGAGATCTCCTCGAGACCCGCGATCATGCGCAGCGTGGTCGACTTGCCGCAGCCGGAGGGTCCGACCAGGACGATGAACTCGCGCTCCTTGATCGCGAGGCTGAAGTCGCGCACCGCCTCGAAGCCCCCTTCGTAGGTCTTGTGCACGTGCTCGAGGTCGACGGTCGCCATCGGCGGCCGCACTCTAACCGCTTCGGGTCGATTGGGGGGTTGGTTCTTCTGGCTCTGGCGTGGCTGCCGGGCTGCGGCGATTGCTGGTCGGGACAGATCACCACCAGCATCGCGACGCTGGCGCAGGACTGCAGCCACGGCAGCACCAGCTGTCTGATCGCGCTGCACGCGACGGTGACCGTCGCTGCGACGAATGCGTTCGGCGACAGCATCAGTCTCACCGGCGCCACGGTGGATGTGAGCGAGACATACGCGCGCCAGAAGATCATGTGCGCGCAGGTCGGCGAATGACATGAGCGCCGCGCGGACGTTCGTCGGCCGCGAGACGGAGCGCGCGGAAATTCGCGCGGCGCTCGAACGCGCGGCGGCGGGGCAGGGGGGGCTGGTCTTGTTGGTCGGCGAGCCCGGCATCGGGAAGACGCGCCTCGCGGACGAGGCGTCCGACGACGCGCGCGCGCTGGGATTCGATGTCGTCTGGGGGCGGTGCTGGGAGGGTGAGGCGCCGCCCGCGTATCTGCCCTGGACGCAGGTGATGCGCGCGATCCCGGCGCCGGCCGGCGGGCACGCGGCGGCGCTCGCGCCGGTGCTGCCCGAGCTGGGAGCGGCGGCGGCGGCCGGAGAGGCGGCCGGCTTCGAGCTGGCAGAGGCGGTCCTCGCGGAGCTGGGGGCGGCGGCGGCGCGCCGGCCGCACCTGGTCGTGTTCGACGATCTGCACGCGGCGGATGCGGGCACGCTGCGGTTGCTCGAGTTCGTGGTGCGGTCGCTGCGCGGCCGGCCGCTGCTGGTGCTCGCGTCCTTCCGCGACGTCGAGGCACGGCTGTCGCCCGAGGGCGCGCGCCTGCTGGGACGGGTCGCGCGCGAGGGACGATCGCTGGCGCTCGCGCGGCTGGCGCCCGGCGAGGTCGCCGCGCTCGCCGCGGCGCGCGTCGGCCGGGCGCTGCCGTCCGCGATCGTCGACGATCTGCTGCGCACGACGGAGGGCAACCCGCTGTTCGTCGGCGAGACGGTCGAGCTCCTCGCGGCGCGCGGCGAGCTGGAACGGCGCGCGGGCGCGGGCCCCGTCGTCCCCAGCGGCGTCGAGGACGTGATCCGCGGGCGCCTCGCCCGCCTGTCGCCCGCGTCGCGCCGCGCGCTCCAGATCGTGTCGGTGCTGGGACGCGAGCACGACGCGCGGCTGGCGGCGGCGCTGATCGCGTCGCACGGCATCGGCGACGCCGAGGCGGCGCTGGAGGAAGCCGAGGCGCTCGGATTTTTCGCGCGGGTCGCGGGCCGATGCCGCCTGTCGCACGTCTTGGTGCGCGACGCGATCTACGAATCGCTGCCCGTGCGCGAGCGCCGGACGCTGCACCTGGCCGCCTCGCGGCTTTACGAGGAGGCCGCCGGCACCGACGACGCCGCCTTCGAGGCGGCGCACCACGCGCTGCTCGCGCTGCCCGACGGGGACGCGACGCGCGCCGTCGCGCTCGCGACACAGGCGGCGCAGGAGCTGGCCCGCCGGCTCGCCTTCGAGGCCGCGGCCGAGATGTACGAACGCGCGCTGCGGGTGCTGCCGGTGGTTCCGGCGGCGCCGCTGGCGCGCTGCGATCTGCTGGTGGCGCTGGCGCGTTGCCTGATCTCGTCGGGCGCGGTCGCGCAGGCCGCGGCGCGCGCGCTGGAAGCGGCGGCGATCGCGCGGGCCGTCGGGGACGGGCATCGGCTGGCAGCGGCGGCGCTCGCGTTCGGGTCGGAGATCCGGATCGCCATCATCGATCCGACGCTGGTCGGTCTGCTGGAGGAGGCGCTGGCGGCGCTGCCCGCTGACGATTTGTCGGTGCGGCCCGTTGTGATGGCGCGCCTGGCGGCGGCGCGCCAGCCCGCGCTGGACCCCGAGGCTGAGGCGGCGCTGGCGCGTGAGGCGATCGCGCTCGCGCGCAAGGGCGGCGACGCTGACGTCATCCGGCGCACCTTGCACTACGGGCTCGCGGCCCTCGTCGACTACGCGCCGCCCGAGGAACGACTGCCGCTCGCGACGGAGCTGGCCGCCGCGGCGGTCACGGTCCGCGATCGGGCGCTGGCGATGCAGGCGCGGGCGCGCGCGTTCAACGATCGCATCGAGCTGGGTGACGTCGCGGGCGCGGACGTGGAGCTCGCCGCGCTGGACGCGCTGGCGGGCGAGGTGGGCCACCCGCGCTATCGATGGCGTCCGCTGCTCGCGAAGGCGATGCGCGCGATGATGGCCGGCCGTTACGACGACGCCGAGCGGCTGCGCGCCGAGGCCGCGGCCCTCGGGAGCCGGACGGACGATCCGAACTTCCCGGTCGTCCACCTGATGCAGGGCTTCGGTCTGGCGCTGGATCGCGGTCAGGAGGCGGAGCTACGGGCGGTGGGGGCGCGCTTCGTCGAGGTGATGAGCGCGTTCCCCGGCGCGGGCACATGGCGGCCGGTGATGACCGCGATCGGCGCGGTGCGCGCCGGGATGCTCGATGAGGCGCGCGCAGCGTGGGCGCAGGTGCCGGCCGGGCACCCGTTGCTGCTCGGCGAGACCTTGATGTGCTTGCTCGCCGGCGAGGTGGCCGCGGTGCTGGGCGAGGGCGAGCTCGGGGCGCAGTTCGAGCCTCGCCTGGCGCGTTCGGCGGGACAGCACCTCACGCTGGGTCAGATGGGTCTGACCTGGCTGGGCCCTATCGATCGCGTGCGGGGTCTGCTGGCGGCGCTGCGCGGTGGGTTCGACGAGGCCGAGGCGCACCTGAAGGGCGCGCTCGTGCAGGCGCGCGCGGTCGGGGGTGCGCCTTTCGTGGCGCGCATCGAGCGCGAGCTGGCCGCGCTCGATGCGAAGCGGGGCGCGCCCGCGGCACGCGTGGCGCAGAACGAGACGAAGCAGCCGCTGACGATGACCGCGGAAGGCGACGTCTGGGTGCTCGCGTATGCGGGCCGCGTGGTGCGCCTGCGCGCGAGCCGCGGCCTCGCGATGCTGGCGCAGCTCATCGCCGAGCCGGGCCGCGAGCTGCACGCGCTGGACCTGGGCGGCGGCAGCGGGCCGGGGATCGACACCGGTGACGCCGGGCCGCTGCTGGACGCGCAGGCGCGCGCGGCTTACCGCGGTCGCTACGAGGATCTCGAGGACGCGATCGCCAATGCGGAGGCGGACAACGATCCGGCGCGGGCGGAGAAGGCGCGCGCCGAGCTGGACATGCTGGCGGACGAGCTCTCGCGCGGCGTGGGCCTCGGCGGCCGCGAGCGCCGAGCGGGCGCCGCGGCGGAGCGCGCGCGGGTGAACGTGCAGAGGCGGCTGAAGGACGCGCTCGAGAGGATTGCGGCGGCGGATCCGGAGCTGGGCCGGCATTTGTCGCGCAGCGTCCGGACGGGGACGTTCTGCTGCTACGAGCCCTAGCGCCGGACCCCTCACCCTAACCCTCTATCCACACCGCTGCTCCGCGGGGCGAGGGGACCTGATCGGACCCGGACCCCTCACCCTAACCCTCTATCCACACCGCTGCTCCGCGGGGCGAGGGGATCGGAGCGGACGGCGGAGGGGAGGGGCCGGAATCATTCCTATTTCTCCCTCTCCCGCTTGCGGGAGAGGGTCGGGGTGAGGGCAAGCCGCCTGAGGTAACGCGCGGAACGATGTTCCATCCGCCGTCACGCCCGAGGGGTGACTGCCAAGGAGGCAGAAGCCATGGAAGACATCGCACCTGTCGCAATTCCGGTTCTGTTCGTCGTGTTCGTTGTCGCGGAGCTGATTCGGCCCGCCCGCAAGCTGCCCAAGGTGTCGTGGTGGCAGCTCAAGGGCGTGCTGTTCTTCCTGATGACGGGCGCCATCGCCAGCGTGCTGCCGTTCGTGTGGGCGGGCTTCGTCGAGAAGCACGCGCTGCTGCACCTGTCGGGCCTCGGCACTGTCGGCGGCGCCGCGGTCGGCTACGTCGTGTTCCAGTTCTTCACCTACTGGTGGCACCGGCTGCAGCACACGTCGCCGTTGCTCTGGCGCTGGTCGCACCAGATGCACCACAGCGCCGAGCGCGTCGACATCTACGGCGTGGGCCTCTTCCACCCGTTCGACGTCGCCGCGTTCACCGCGCTGGGGAGCCTCGTCTACTCGCTGCTCCTGGGCCTCTCGCCCGCCGCGGTCGCGCTGGCGAACGTCTACGGGCTGTTTGCGTCGTTCCTCCAGCACGCGAATATCCGCACGCCCCAGCTGCTCGGGTACTTGATCCAGCGTCCCGAGGCGCACGGCGTCCATCACCAGCGCGGCGTGCACGGGTACAACTACTCGGACCTGCCGCTGTGGGACATCGTGTTCGGCACGTTCCGCAATCCCGCCGTCTGGCGTGAACAGGGCGGCTTCTACGACGGTGGGTCCAAGCGGATCGGCGCCATGCTGATCGGCCGCGACATCTCGACGCCGGAGTCGAACCCGATGTCGTCGCGTCCGGAGCTGGTCGAACCCGCGCGCGCCGCCGCGTGAGGATCGGGTGCGATCCTTTGAACCTGTTTGCCCTCGCCCCGCGCAGCGGCAATGTGGATGAGAGGTTAGGGTGAGGGGTCCGTCTTCACCGCGGGCCCCCTCACCCGCCGAGCCTTCGGCTCGTCGGCCTCTCCCCCTTTCGGGGGCGAGGCGCAGATACTTCATCCAGTCACCCTCTGTTAGTGTCGCGGGGTGATCAAGCGGTGGCTGGGATCGTCGCGCGTCGCGGTGGGGGCGGCGTTGCTGGCGGCGGCGCTGACGCTGCCGTCGCTGAACAACGGTCTCGGCATCGACGATCACATGTACCGGGCGCGCGTGCTCGAGGGCTGGGACGCCGCCCGTTCGGCGCGCGACCTGTTTCTTTACGCCGATCCCGATCGCCCGGCGCTGGCGCGCGAGGCGATGGCGCGCGGCGAGCTGTCCTGGTGGGCGGCGCCGCGCCTGCGCTGGCGGTTCTTCCGGCCGCTCGCGCAGCTGGTTCACCACGCGGAGTTCAAGGCGTTTGGCCGCGGCGGCGAGCGGCTGATGCACCTGCACAGCGTTCTCTGGATGGCGGCCCTCGCCGCGCTCGTCACCGTCCTTTATCGCCGGCTGCTGACGCCGGCGTGGGTCGCGGGGCTGGCGGCCGTGTTCTACGCGATCGATCACGGGCACGGCTTCACGGTCGGCTGGCTGGCCAACCGCTGCATGTTGATGGCCGGCGTGTTCGCGGTGCTCTGCCTGATCGCGCACGATCGCTGGCGGCGCGATGGCTGGCGGCCGGGCGCCGTGCTCGCGCCGCTCGCGCTCGCGATCGCGCTGCTGTCGTCCGAGGAGAGCGTCGCGATCGCCGGCTACCTCGTCGCCCACGCCGTGTTCCTCGATCGCGGCACCGGCCGGCGGCGGATGCTCGCGCTCGCGCCCGCGGCGGTCGTCGTCGCGGTGTGGTACTTCGTGCGCGGCGCGACCGGATACGGATCCGACGGCACCGGTTCGTACACGAACCCGTTCGACCACCCGATCGCGTTTCTGGAGCAGGCCGTATGGCGCGTGCCGATCTACGTCCACAGCTTGCTGGGCGCTTTGCCCGCCGATCTGTGGGAGGTCTACTTCGTGCGCCGGGGTCTCACCTGGGTGATGGTGGGCGCCGGCGTCCTCTTCACGGTGCTGGCGGTCGCGACGCTGCGGCACCTCGTGCGGCGCGATCGCGTCGCGTCGTTCTGGGCGCTGGGGGCGGCGCTTGCGCTGATCCCGGTGTGCGCCGCGCACCCGACCGACCGCCATCTGTTCCTGGTCGGGCTGGGCGGCATCGCGCTGGTCAGCCAGCTGGTCGGCGCGTTCGTTGAACGGCACGATCCCGCCCGCCGGCAGTTGCTGCCGCGCGCCGCGGTCGTGGCCGTCGCGTTCGCCCTCGTCGTGCGCGGGGTGCTGTCGCCCGTGGCGCTCCCGATCCGCGCGATGATCCCGGGCGACGTCAGCCGCGGCCTGGATCGGATCGAGGCGCTGGTCCCGCGCGACGAGGCGCTCGCGCAGCAGGACGTCGTCCTGGTCAACGCGCCGTTCAAGTACCTCTGCAACTTCGTCAGCGTGGTCCGGCGATCGAAGGGCGGGCCCGTGCCGCGTCACTGGTGGTGCCTCGGGGTATCGCCCGACGGCGTGGAGGTCCGGCGCGACGACGCGCGCACGCTGTCGCTGCGCCCCGATCGCGGCTACCTGGCGAGCTTCGAGGACACGAACGTACGCTCGCGGCGCATCCCGTTCGCCGCGAACGACGTGGTCGATCTCGACGGCTTGTCGATCACTGTCCGCGCGCTGACCGCCGACGCGCGGCCGCAAGCGATCGCCGCCCGCTTCGGGGCGCCTCTGGAGAGCCGCGAGCTGCGCTGGCTCGTGTTCGAGGACGGCGCATACCGCGCGTTCCGCCCGCCCGCCGACGGCGAGGTGTTCCACCTTCCCGCCCAGCGCTTCGCGTGGAGCGATCTCCTGCGCGGCGAAAGGCCCGATGCGACCCGTTGAAGCCGGCTGCCCTCGCCCCGCTCAGCGGCAATGTGGAAGAAGGGGGCAGGGTGAGGGGGCCGTCTTCACCGGGGGCCCCCTCACCCGCCGAGCCTTCGGCTCGGCGGCCTCTCCCCCTTTCGGGGGCGAGGCGAAGATCTCCGGATCATTTGCACAGCGCGAATCATTGAAGCGGTTTGCCCCCGCCCCGCGCAGCGGCAATGTGGATGAGAGGGTAAGGGTGAGGGGTCCGTCGTGAATCGCAGTTTCGAACGCGGGGCGGGCGCCGCGCTGGCGGTGCTGATGCTGGTGCACGTCCTGCGGCTTCCCGAGCACGGCTGGGTGCTGCTCTGGGGCTGCGACGCGTCCACCGTCGCGATCGCGATCGGGCTGTTGCTGGGCGCGTATCGCCTGTTCACGGCCGGCGCGCTGTTTCACCTGGCGATCGGCGTGCCGGCGTTCGTCATCGGGCTCGCGACGACGTACGTCCCGACGATCACCGGCGTCGGCGTGCACACGCTGCCGCCGCTCGTCGGCGGGGTCGTGATCGCGCGCCGCCGCCTGCCCGGGCGTCCGGCGATAACCGCCGCGGCCGGCTACCTCGGGCTGATGACCGCGAGCTACCTGATCGCGCCCGCCGACCTGAACATAAACTTCTCGCGCGCCGTGTTTCCGCCCCTCGCGCGCTTATTCCCCAGCCTGCTGCTGTTCTGGCTGGTGCACCTGACGGCGGCGGCGATCGTTCTCCTGTCGATGCAGGCGCTGCTGCGCCGGCTGGTTCGCGCGCTCAGTTCCGCACCGCGGCCAGCGCCGTTGCCCCCTCCAGATAACGCGTGATCACCGACTGGATGTGGGGCAACTGCTCCAGCTGCTTGATGCCCGCGATCTCCTCGTCGCTGAGATCGGGGTGCCAGAACTGCATGAACACGTTGTAGCGGTTGCTGTCGCCGCGGTTCCAGACCTCGTGCTCGAAGGAATCGTCGAACACGACGCACCGGCCCTCGGGCTGTTCGCGCGTCTCGTTCGAAACGCGCAGCGCGACGCCGCGCGGGACGATGACGCCGAAGTGGCAGGTGAGCTGCGTGTTGGTGGCCCCGCAGTGCGCCGGGATGTGCGTGCCCGGCGTCAGCCGCGATACGAACACCGTGCCCGACCGGCGCGGGATCGCGTCGACGAGGCCCATCAGTGTGGGGAACCTCCGGCAGTGCTCGTCCCAGCGGTGGCCGCGGTAATCGAGATACAGCACGTGCCAGTCGCCTGAATCCGCGGCCTCGTGCAGGATCGGCCCGACGTAGTCGCGGAACGTCACCTGCTGCTGCGCGAGGAACGTCTCCAGCTCGGCGCGGATCGCGGCGTAGTTGCGTTCGAACGCCGCCATCCACGGGAAGTTGGCGGCGTCGTGCCAGGGCTACGCGTCCAGGTCGGGCAGGTAGAAGCGCGGGCGCTGGGCCGGATCCGCGGGTGGAAACAGCGGCGGCTCGCCGGCCTGGTCGCGGCGCAGGACCTCGGGCAGATGCTCGAACAGCTTCAGCAGCCGGTTCATCGCGCAGCGATGGTACAACGGGAGGCGCGCGTGGAAAGCGCATCTTTCTCCGCGCGTGACCATGATCATCCTGATTGTCGTCGCCGTCGCCGCCGTGATGATCGGGCTCGAAGCGCTGCGTCCGGGCCGGCGCTGGCCGCGCGTGCGCGGCTGGTGGCTGCGCGCGATCGCCATCAACGCCGTCCAGGCCGGCGGCGCGTACCTGGCGGGCCGCACCTGGGAGCCGTGGCTGCGCCACCACCAGCTCGCGTCGGTCGCGTCGCTGGGGTCGGTCGCCGAGATCTCGATCGGCTACGCGGCGTTCGTGCTGCTGCTGTACTGGTTCCACCGCGCGCGCCATCGCTTCGATTTCCTGTGGCGGTGGCTGCACCAGATGCACCACAGCCCGCAGCGCATCGAGATCCTCACCGCGTTCTACAAGCACCCGCTGGAGATCGTCGCCGAGTCGCTGCTGGGCGCGACGCTGCTCTACCTGTTCCTAGGTGTTTCGCCGCGCGGCGTGCTGGTCATCTCGATCGTCAGCGGCGTCGCGGGACTCTTCTATCACTGGAACGTCGCGACGCCGCGCTGGCTCGGCTACGTCGTGCAGCGGCCCGAGAGCCATTGCATCCACCACGAGACCGGCGTCCACGCCTACAACTACTCGGAGCTGCCGCTGGTCGACATGCTCTTCGGAACGTTCCGCAACCCGGCGCGCTTCGAAGGCCGCTGCGGCTTCGGCCCGCGCGGCGAGACGGCGATGGGCCGCCTGCTGCTGGGACGCGACGTGCAGGCCGCGGACGGCGCCGTACAACGAGATCGATCAGTTGCGATCAGTTGAAGCCGGTTGCCCTCGCCCCGCGTAGCGGGGAGAGGGTAAGGGTGAGGGGTCCGTCGTCACCGCGGGCCCCCTCACCCGCCGAGCCTTCGGCTCGTCGGCCTCTCCCCCTTTCGGGGGCGAGGCGAAGATCTGGTCGGCGCGCCCGTCGACAATCGTGGGGATCCCCAGGGGTGACGATGACGCCACCTTTCAGGGCGTGAGGACGATCTTCCCGATCGCGCGCCGATCGGCCATGCGCTGGTGGGCGACGCGCACGTCGGCGAGCGGAACGACCGTGTCGATCTGCGGCTGAACCGCGCCCGACGCGACCCACTTCATCCACTCGGAGGCCGCTTCGCGCGCCACCTCCGGCTGTCGCCACAGCCCGCGCAGGTGAAAGCCGATCACCGCGACCGAGCTGTGAATCATCTTGATCGGGTCCAGCCGCGGCGCCTCGCCGCTGGACGCGCCGATCACCACCAGCCGCCCGAACGGCCGCAGCACCGCGAGGCTGCGCCGCGTGACATCGCCGCCCACGCCGTCGAGCACGATGTCCGCGCCGCGATCGGCGGTCACGCGCCGGACCGCGACGTCGAAGTCGTCGTAGCTGCAGACGACGTCCGCGCCCAGCGCGGCGGCGCGGGCGCGCTTGTCGTCGGTGGACGCGGTCGCGACCACGGTGAGGCCCAGCTGCTTCGCGACCTGCACCGCGGTCGTGCCCAGCGCGCCGGCCGCGGCGTGAATGATCACGGTCTCGCCGGCGGCGGCCCGTCCCAGGCGGGAGAGCGCCCACCCCGCGGTCAGCAGCGAGACCAGCAGCGCCGCGCCCTCTTCAAATGAGAGCGCCTCCGGGATCGGGAAGCATGTCGCGGCGGGCACGACCGCCTGCGACGCGTGCAGGCCCTTGCCGGTGATCGCGGCGACGCGCGCGCCGATCGGCGGGCCGTCGACACCGGGGCCGTGCGCGACGACGACGCCCGCCGCCTCTTGCCCGGCGATGAACGGCGGCTGCGGTCCGCCCGGGTACGTGCCCGCGCGCTGCAGCAGGTCCGACCAGTTGAGCGCGGCGGCGTGCACGTCCAGCAGCAGCTCGCCGGGGCCCGGAACCGGATCGGGCAGCGATGCCAGCTCGAGGACCTCCGGACCCCCGAAGCGCGGGACGCGGACGGCGTTCATCGGTCCCGCGCGATCCGCCGCGCGACGAACGCGGCGTCGCGGGCGATGCCGCGGATGTAGGGGGACGCGAACGTGCGCGCGAAGCGGGCGCCCACGAACGCGAGGCGCGGCTCGCGCGGGCTGCGGCAGCGGTGCGCCACGGGCCAGCCGCCGGCGTCGATGTCGGCCAGCGTGCCCAGGTGAGCGGTGACGGGACGGAAGCCGGTGGCGAGCACGAGCAGGTCGGGCTCCAGCGTCTCGCCGCCCGCGATCGACACGGCGGCCGGCTGATAACCCGCGACCGCGCCGACGCGCTGGATGACGCCCGCGCGGATGGCGCGCGGGATCGCGAGGCCGAACATCGTGTCGCGCGACACCAAGCGCGGGCCCAGCGGCCGGGCGGGCAGGTGCTCGGGCAGCCAGGTCACGTAGTGCAGATCGATCCCGAGGAGGTGGCTGGGCACCGCCTTCAGCGGCGAGCGCAGCGAGATCCACGCGCGATCGCCGGGCTGGCGCACGCGCAGCCAGTTCGCGAGCACGTCCGCGGCCGAGGCGCCGCCGCCGACGACCAGCAGCCGGTGCGCGGCGGCGACGTGCTCGGCGCGCACGTCCAGGCTGTGCATCACGCGCATCGGTCCGTTCATGTCGGGCGGCAGGTCGTCGGGCAGGCGCGGGGCGCTGACGATGCCGGTCGCGTTGATGACGTGCGTCCCGTGGACGACGTGCGCGCGCCCGCCGGTCGTGCATCGCACGGCGAAGCCGCCGTCGTCGCGTTCGATCGCCGTCACCTCGGTGTCGGTCGTCACCGTGAGCGCGAGCGTCTCACGATAGCGGTCCAGCGCGGCGATGAACTGTCCGAACGTCGGGTAGGTCGCGCCCAGCCAGGCGGTGTCCATTCCCGGAAGTCGCGACAGCCGCGCGGGCGAGAACAGACGCATGGCGGGATCCACGCGGCGCAGGCCGGCGGCCGGCGCGGCGCCGCGCTCGAGCAGCGTGTAGCCGATCCCGCGCCGGGCCAGGCACGCGGCGGTCGCGAGGCCCGCGGGGCCCGCGCCGATGACGACGGCGTGGCTCACCGCGCCCGCGCCTTGAGCTGCGCGATCCGCGCGCGGTGGCGTTCCTGCGCTTCCTCCCAGCCGGGCTGGGGGGGCAGCATGACCATCACCAGCGCGGCCCGGCAGGCGAGCTCTCCAGCGGACGGCAGGATCTCCGTGTGCGCGACGATCGAGTCGCGCTCGATGCGCTCGGCGCGGGCGCTGATCGAGAGCTGCGCGGGCAACGACACGGGCACGTGAAACGTCGCGTGCCGGACCATCCCCAGGAACGACCAGCGCGGTTGTCCCTCGCGGTGGGCCACGATCTCTTCGGCGAGCGCGCCCGCGACCTGCGCGGCGAGCTCGATCTGCAGCGAGCCGGGCAGGATCGGATGGCCCGGGAAGTGATCGGCGAGGAAGGGCAGTGCGTCCGGCACGTGCGCGCGGGCGTCCGCGGTTCCGGCCGCGACGTCGATCCCCAGCGACTGGAGCCATTCGAACATCGTCACGGACCTTGGGTGCGCAGATGGTCGACGAGCCGGGCGATGGCGCCGACGGTGGCGAAGCGGGGGAGGCCGTCCGTCGCGATGCGCTCCGGGAAGATCGCGGCGGGTGAGTCGGACAGCAGCGCCATCAGGCGTTCGCGGCCGAGCGGCGTCAGCGTGCCGGCGTCGGCGAACGCGGCGTCGGGCAGGTCGGCGCGCGCCAGCCGATACAGCGTCCCCTCGGCGATGGCGACGCCGAAGTGGTCCTCGATGCGAAACAGCAGATCGAGCATGTCCATCGAGCTGAACGCGAGGTCGTAGAACAGCAGCTGCTCGGGGCGGATCACGCGGTCGGCGGGCAGGGCCTGCGTCGCGCGCACGAGCGCCGCGACCTGTTCGAACGTGCTGGCGTCGGCCGGCGTCGTCATGCGTCGGCCCCCGGCGGCGGCGCGAAGATCAACGCGGCGTTCTGACCGCCCATCCCGAACGAGCAGGACAGCACGCGCCCGGGCGCGATCGTGCGCGCGGCGCCGACGACGTGGTCCAGGGCGCAGTCCTCGTCCGGCTGTTCCAGGTTCGCGGTCGGCGGCACGACGCCGGTGCGGGCGGTCTCGATCGCCACGACCGCCTCCAGCGCGCCGGCCGCGGAGATGGAATGCCCGAGCGCGCCCTTCGCACTGGACACGGGCGTGCGCGGCCAGCGCGCGCCCAGCAGGCGACGAAGCGCCGCCGCCTCGGCCGGATCGCCGGCGCGCGTTCCGGTGGCGTGCGCGTTGACGGCGCCGATCGCGTCCGCAACCAGGCCGGCGTCGTCCAGCGCGCGGCGCATGCACAGCTCGGCCGCCGCGCCGTCGGGCGGTGGGCGGTTCAGGTCGTACGCGTCCTGGCTGGTTCCGAAGCCGACGATCTCGGCGAGGATCGTCGCGCCGCGCGCGCGGGCGGCGGCGAGCGGCTCCAGCACCAGCGCCGCGCCGCCCTCGGCCAGCGCGAAGCCGCGGCGCGCGCGATCGAACGGCCGGCACGCCTGCGCCGGATCGTCCGCGTCCTGATCCGCGGCCAGCACCTGCAGCCAAGAGAAGCCGATCAGGTAGAACGGCGTCACCATCGCCGTCGCGCCGCCGGCGACGCAGGCCGCGGCGCGCCCGCGGCGGACGAGGTGAAACGCTTCGCCGATCGCCTGCGTCGCCGCCGAGCAGGCCGTCGCGATCATCCGGCGCGGGCCGCCGAAGCTCTGCGCCAGCGCGGCGAACCGCGCGCCCGCCGAGGTCGCGCCGGGCGCCTCCAGCGCGTCGCGGAAGGTGTCGAGGCCGGTCGTCCAGACGAGACCGGCGCGCGCGGGCGCGAGGCCCGCCTGCGCGAGCGCCTCGGCGATCGGGCGGCGGCTCATCTCCAGGTCTCGCTCCGGCGTGTCCAGTGGCAAGCCGGCGATCTCGCCGGCCGCCGTGACGGGCAGGCCCATCTCCGCGGCGCGCGGCAGGCGGCGGATGCCGGACCGTCCGCTCGCGACGCCCGCGACGAGGTGCGCGGCGGTCGTGCCGAAGGGCGACAGCGCGCCGCAGCCGGTGATCACCACGCGCTCGGCCGGTGCGGCGCTCATCGCACCTCCGCGACGACGGTGATGCGATCGCGGCCGTCTCCGTCGGCGGGCGGCACGGCGTAGGCGAAGGGACCGCGCTCGTTTCGCGCGAACGTCGCCAGCGCGTCCAGCCAGCGCCGGAGGCCGGCTGCGGCGTCGGGGCGCGGGGGCGTGCCCGCGGCGGGCGGCGAGGGCGCGCGCTCGACGGCGACCAGGCGGATCGCGGTGGCGTCGGCGGCGGAGGCGCGAAACAGCACGGCCACGCCCAGCGCCGACGTCCCGGTGGGCGTCTGGTCGCCCGCGAACAGCAATGTCTCGTCGTGAGGGCCGGACGGCCGTTCGAGGATCCATTCCAGCGCGGTCCACACCTGCCCGGCGGCGCCACCCAGCCCGAGGCACGGCGCGTGATTGCCGAGATCGATCGCCAGCGCGGACAGCGCCAGATTGTCCATCGCGTGCAGCGTGTACGTCGGGTTCACGCGCATCCGTGCCGCCTTGCCGGTCCGCGCGAGGTCGGTCTCGAACGCGTGCGTCGCGCGCCACAGCTCGGGCGAGCCGGCCTGGCAGGGCGCGAGCGCGACCAGACGCGCCTCGGCGGGCGCGTGCGCGCGCGCGGCGGCGTCGTGCGCCGCGGTGAGCGCCAGCTTCACGGGCAGGTTGAAGCGGCGCGCTTGCCGCCAGAGCTCGGCGTGCGTGGCTTCGGCGGCCGCAGGATCGTCGGCGATCGCGCTGAAGGCCACGAAGCTCATGCCGCCTCCTCGGCCCAGGCGAGCGCGTGGTCCGCCCGGGACACCACCTGGCACACGGCGTCCGCGCCCAGCCCGGACACGCGGACCTGGTGGGCCCCCGCCGCGGCGATCTTCAGCGGCGCGCCCAGCAACGCGGTGACGGCGCGGCGCCGCAGCTTCAGCGCGCACTCGATCGCGGCCCAGAGCGCGCACGGATCGCGATGCGCGCCGGTGACGCCGAGCCGCCGCAGGATCGCAGGCAGCCGGCCGGCGTGCGCGCGGTCGCAGACGTCCACGGCGAGGCGCACGCCGCCGGGCGCGAGGGCGACCGCGATCCGGCCGCCGTCGTGCGACAGTGAGATCGCGAGCGGGACCGCGCCGCCGGTCACGCGCGGGGCGCCATCCTCATCCGACAGCACGTCGAGGTGCTGGGCCGCGGCGCCCAGCCGGCGCGCGAGCACGCGGCGCGCGGCGAGCCGGCCCGCGATCCATTCGTCGCGGCGCGATCCGCGATGGCGCAGGCGATCGAGGTGGTCGCGCTCGCTGTCGGTCAGCAGGTCCGCACGCGGTGGCGACGCTCTCACGACCGACAGCCACATCAGGGGGCCGCCGGTGTGTCTGCCCGTGCGGCGTCGATCATCGCCGCGAGCCGGTTCAGCGTCGCGCCGCCCTCCAGCGCGCCTGCCAGCATCTGACGCGTCACACGCATGCGGTAGCGGTCCTCGACCGCCACGACCACGCCCAGCACGATCACCGACGAGAACGGGATGACGCTGTCGAGCGGGTCGTCCGGACCGCACCCCGCGACCGGACGCGCGAGCGCCGGATCGGGCGCGGCCGTGATGATCAGGGCGCGCAGGTCGGCGATGTCGACGGGCTCGATCATCGGGCGCCGGACCCCTCACCCCGACCCTCTCCCCGCTTCGCGGGGCGAGGGAGAAGGAGCGGACTCGGACGTGGGGTGCCGAGCTGCGCGGTTCTGCGCCTCGCCCCCGGAGCGGGAGAGGCCGACGCGCCGAAGGCGCGGCGGGTGAGGGGGCCGCCGCTGATGCCGGACCCCTCACCCCGACCCTCTCCCCGCTTCGCGGGGCGAGGGAGAAAGAGAGGTGCGCGCCGGTTCTTGCGGCGAGGGGAAAGGAAGGATCTGCGCCTCGCCCCCGAAGGGGGAGAGGCCGACGCGCCGAAGGCGCGGCGGGTGAGGGGGCCGCCGCTGTGGACGTGGCGCACGGCGCTAGCTCAGAAGCGGCAGGCGCACCTTGCCCGGCTTCTCCGGCGTGTCGGTGCGGCCCTCGCCTTCGGCGAACCGCACGGGGGCCGGCGACACCGGCTCCGCGAGCGGGAAGAAGCGGGGATCCTTGTGGCGGTAGACGTTGTTGTACGAGCAGCCGGGCATCAGCCGCCCGTCCGGCATCACGTAGTGCGTGCAGCACTTCTTCAGGCGCGCGACGTCCAGGTCCCACGCGTCCATGAACGCGTGAATGAAGATCGCCTTCGATCGCGCCTCGGTCCGCCGCTCGATGTCCGCCGCCGACAGCGGGTTGCGCGAGTTGAAGGTGTCCTTGAGGAACGTCTTCAGCGACGCGAGGATCACCTCCGAGTCCTCGCCGACCTTGGTGGCCGACCACAGGCCCGTGATCGCGTCGAGGATCATTCGCTCCAGGCCGGCGTCGGTCCGGATGATCGCGCGGTTCGCCATCGCGTCCAGGTACTGGCGCACGTCGACGAAGTCGGGGAGCGGCAGGTAGCGGCCGTCGTTCATCCGGAACAGGTACGTCGCCGTGTAACAGCTCGGGTGCGAGCACGGCACCGGATGGAAGTGCTCCTTCTTCAGCCAGCCCGTCCCGCGCTCGATCAGCTCGTGCACCTCGGGCATCGTCAGCCGGTGCCCGGCGGGGTTCGCGTGAAACCCATCGCCGCCGTCGCCCGTGTGGGCCATCGGCTGGATGACGATGCTGCTGCACTGGGGCAGCTCGACGCCGAAGTTGATCAGCGCGCCCAGCTCGTCCGAGTTGTCACCCTTCGACACCGTCGGCACCAGCACCGTCGGGATGTCCAGCTCGCGGATCATGTCGATCGCCTTCATCTTCATGTCGATCAGCTCGACGCCGCGCAGCTTCGGGTAGACGTTGGGGCGAAGCGTGTCGAACTGCAGCGACGCGTAGGCGCCGCTCGCCTTGAAGCGCTCCGCGAACGCGCGATCGTTGGCGAGCCGCCGGCCGTGCGTCGACACCAGCACGCGGCGGACGCGTCCGGCGTGCGGGCCGCGCAGGATGTAGTCGACGAAGTCGAAGAACTGCGGGTGCAGCGTCGGCTCGCCGCCCGACAGGAAGATCGTCGCCAGCTCGCCTTCCTTCGCGAGCAGCCGGTCGACGCCCTGGCGGAAGTCCTCCTCGGAGATCGAGTAGCCCTGCTGATTGCGGACGATGCAGATCGGGCAGGTGAGGTCGCACTTGTCGTTGATCTCGAAGATCGGCGAGCAGGTGTGCTGCAGGTGATCCTCGCAGAGGCCGCAGTCGTTCGGGCACCCGTGCTCGACCTTGGTGGCGAACGCGTAGGGCAGGGTGCCCGGCTTCGTGTAGTTCAGCGACTTGACGTAGTAGTCGATGTCCGACGAGACGACGACCTCGAAGTAGCCGTGCGCGGCGCACTTCTTCTGCATCCAGACCTGCGCGTCGCGGAACACGATGTGCGCGTCGACGACCTTGCGGCAGGTCGGGCACAGCGAGCGCGTGAATCCGAAGAAAGCGCCGTCTCGATCCCGTTTTGCTGGCAGCGCATCCATGTGGGCACCTTAGGCAGGTTGTTTATGGCGTTCAAGCGACGGGACCAATCCACGTTGCCAGCGGCGCCACCGGTGATTGATAACAGGCGCAAGCGTCACCGCCGTCACGCCCACCGCGGCACCCGCCACCAGATCGACGGCGTAGTGCATGCGGAGGTACAGCGTGGCGACGACCAAGCCGAACAAGATCGGCGACAGCGCCGCGAACAGCCAGCGCCGGAAGCGAAACGCGATCGCCGCGACGACCGTCGCGTGCGCGACGTGCAGCGACGGGAAGCAGTCGCGCGCGACGCCGCGGAAGTCGTCGATCATCCGGACGAACGACGGGCAGTACGCGTTGCCGGGCAGGCGATGCGGGAACAGCTCGGCCTGGAACGCGTACGGGCCGACGGCCGGCACCAGCAGGTAGCCGGTGAAGGCGAGCGCCGCCGCGAACACGCCGGCCAGCATCAGATCGCGGAACAGCGCGTGCTCGCCCAGCGCGTACAGCGCGACCGCCAGCGCGGCCGGCAATACGAAGTACGAGCCGTAACAGGCGGCGAGCGCCCACGACAGCGCGGGCGACGCGAACCGTTCCATCCACAGCGCCGCGTCGACGCCCAGCCAGGCGCGGTCGATCCGGATCAGCGCGGCGTCCACGACGTGGGGCCGCAGCAGCGGCGTCAGCTGCGCCAGTGCCTCGTACAGGACGGCGACGCCGTAGAACGGCGCGAAGTCGCGGGCGAGACGCAGCAGGCGTGAACGCGGGCCGCCACCGGTACGCGCGATCCAGACCGCGCCGCCGACGGCGACGCACGCCACGAAGTAGACGTGCAGGCGGCGCAGCACGCGCCAGAGCGGCGGCGCGAACGTGTCCGGCACCTTGCCGGTGACCGCCACGATGCCGACGAGGGCCAGCGCGAACGCGGCCAGCACGACCTCCTCGGGCCGCACCCGCGTACGATCAAGCGCAAGCGCCGCGCTCATGCGACCGTCCCGCCGTCCAGCACCACCACGGCGCCGTTCAGATAGGTGTTGCGCCCCGAGGCCAGCCAGGCCACCAGCTCGCCGCACTCGGACGGGCGGCCGATGCGGCCGAGCGCGCACGAGTCGACGTAGCGCTGCTGGTGATGTTCGGGGATCGTCGATCGCAGCCCGCCCTCGAAGATGCCGGCGGCGATCGCGTTCACGAGGATGCCGTACGGACCCAGCTCGTGCGCCAGGCTGCGCGTCATCCCTTCGATCGCGCCCTTGCTGGTCGCGTAGTGGACCGGGCTGGCGATCGCCCGCGCGCCCGCGATCGAGCCGATGTTGATGATGCGGCCCCACTTCTGTCGAACCATCCCGCGCGCGGCGGCGCGCGACAGCCGGAACACCGCGTTCACGTTCAGCTCCATGATGTCGTCCCAGTCGTCGTCCTCGAGAAGGACGAACGGGACCGCCTCGCTGACGGCCGCGTTGTTGACCAGCACGTCGACGCCGCCCCAGGCGTCCTCGACCTGGCGCACGACCCCGGCGGCCGCGGCGCGGTCGCGCAGGTCCGCCTGGATCGAAAGGCCGTCGCCGTGCGCGCGGATCAGCGCCAGCGTCGCGGCGGCGCCGTCGGCGTTCGACTGATAGCTGAACGCCACCTGCGCGCCCTCGCGCGCGCAGACGGCGGCGATGCCCTGGCCGATTCCGGCCGACCCGCCGGTGACCAGCACACGCCGGCCGCGGAGCAACCGATCGCGCGGTTCAGGCGTTCCAGTCGACATCCCGCTCCCCGCCCCGGCCGCGCACGTCGACGCGGCACACGACGTCGCCGGCCTCGCGGCACGCCCCCACGATCGTCTGGACTTCGGCGTCGTCGGGCGCGACCAGACAGATCGCGGCGCCAGGAAAGCCCCACGACCGGGTCACGAGCTGCGCGACGAAGCCGGGCGTCATCTCCAAGATGCTGCTCGGCAGCAGCCTACCACCGATCGTCGCGTCGGAAGGCGGCACCAGCGGCGCCTCCAGCGTCACGAGCAGCACGTCGGGCGGCGTCGCGGGACGATGGCGCGGCGCCGCGTACACCAGCTTCCGCAGCATCGGATCGCGCAGCGGCGGCGGGGGCGCGGGCGTCCGCCAGCCAGGCGCCGGGCGCGCCGACGCTGTCGCGCCGCCGATGGTCAGCGCAGCGCACGCGCCGCCCAGCGCCCGGCACGCGACGATCGTGCTCCGCGACGCGGCCCGGCCCCGCACCAGCGGCCGTCCGTCTGACGCGTGCGCGGCCGGCATCGTCAGCGCGCGCGGGATCGCGGCGCGCGCGGCCAGCGCGGCGAGCGCCGCCGACAGCAATCCTGACGCGCCCAGCGTGTGACCGAAGTTGTGCAGCGCGCCCGTCAGCGGGACGTCGGCGTCGATTGTCCCGCGGAGCGCATCCAGCTCGGCGCGATCCGCCGCGGATGGTCCCGTCCCCTGCGCGACGACCAATGACGGCGCGATCGGCGCGAGCGTCGCCAGCACGCGCACGAGGCCGTCGTCGCCGTCCAGATCGTGTCCCAGCACGGGTCCGCCCAGCGCCGTGGCGTCGCCCGCCCGTCCGCGCGTGAGGCGCATCGCCACCGCTGCCTCGCCCAGCGTGAAGCCGGTGCGGCGCGGCTGCCAGGGCGGCGGCTCGTCGTCGCCGGCGAGCAGGCGCAGCGTCTCGAAGCTGTCGTGGCTGGGCCGCGACACGATGTCGGCCGCCAAGACGACCGCCTCCTCCGCGCCTGCGGTCAGCGCCCGGTGCGCGAGGAACAACGCATGGAGACCGGAGGCGCACGCCGCGCTCGCGACCGCCGGCCTGCGATCGGCCCACGGCGTCCCTTCGAGCGCGCGCGTGAAGTCGAAGCTGGCCTGCCAGCCGGCCGGATCCCACGCGTCCGCCGCGCCGTTGCAGGTCGCGACGAACAACGGCACGGACGGCGGCGGCGCCGCGCCGTCGAAGCAGTCATCCAGCGCCGCGCGCGCCAGCGCGGCGAACCGCGCGCCGCCCGTCAGCGCCGGATCGATCGCGCTCGCGGGCCGGTGAACGCGCGCCGGCGCGGCGTCACCGGGCGATCGTGGCCAGGCGACGGGGGCGGCCAGCGGCGCGCCGCCGACGACGTCCGCCGCGCGTCCCTGCGCGGTCGCGAGCCCGACCCCGGTGATCGAAACGTCCACGGCGGCGAGCCTTTGCCTACGGATTACAGGCGACGCACATCAGCGTCGCGGGGTCACACGAGCTACCGGTCACGCAGCCGACGCTCTCGCAGCTTTCGCCGGGTTTGCCGTTGGCGGCGCAGACGCCGTCGGCAGTGCAGGTCCCGACCCAGCAATAGCCGGAGTCCGGCTGGCCGTCGATCGGAAAGCACGCGCCGCCGGGCCTGCCCGCAGCGACGCAGGTCCCGTTGGCGTCGCACTTCGCCCAGGGCGCGCAGCCCGTCGGCGCGTCCACGCACGATGCGCCGATAGCGCGTCGGACGGCGCACGCGCCCTGCTGGCAGAAGTCGGTCGCCAGACAGCCGGTGTCGTCGCCGCACGGATCGCCCGTGCGCGGGACCGTGCAGGTCCCGGTGCCCGCGCTGCAGATGGTCGGCCACGCGCACGCGTCTCCGATGGTGCACGCCGCACCGGCGGCCTTCGGCGGCACGCAGACGCTGTTCACGCAGGTCAGGTCCGGGCGGCAAAGCTGGACGTCGACGCAGGGAGGGCCGCTCGCGCCACAGTAGAGCCCGCACGCCTCGTTCTCATTCGCCCCGCGCACGCACACTTCACCGCAGGTGGCGTTGAAGTCGACCTGGAGGCAGGTCGAGGTGGTGCCGCACACCTCCGCGTC
>Ga0070684_100000589_pt1 | contig 25054 bp, 23 predicted proteins | sample KBSC723LmetaG_FD_65653 | JGI IMG/M metagenome (GOLD analysis project Ga0070684, IMG submission 65653) | Corn rhizosphere microbial communities from Kellogg Biological Station, Michigan, USA - KBS C7.2-3L metaG | ecosystem: Host-associated > Plants > Roots > Rhizosphere ...
CATCGGAAGTAGGTTATTCCGCGGCTGCACAAAATCCTTCTTAATTTTATTAAAAAATGAAGACGCAGTCTCTGTCATTGGAGGTCTCTGGATCAATTGGCAATGTTTCTGCCGAATGTATGGTTCCCGAGAATGCAAAGTGCATCATGACACTTGCACATGGAGCAGGAGCTGGGATGAATCATTCTTTCATGATAGCATTAGCAAAATCACTTTCTGAAATGGAGATTACATCTATGCGTTTCAACTTTCCGTTCACCGAAAACAAAAAGGGGAGACCAGACCCTCCTGTAATTGCACATAAGACGATCGAGACAGCAATTTCCAAGGCGAAGGAATTATTTCCGGAGCTGCCTCTTTTCGTTGCTGGAAAATCCTTTGGCGGAAGAATGACGTCACAATATCTGTCCGCTCATCATGATGCCTCGGTGAAGGGGATCATCTTCTATGGTTTTCCTTTGCATCCTCCGGGCAAGCCATCCATAGAAAGAGCAGAGCATTTAAGAGACGTAAAGATCCCAATGCTGTTTTTACAGGGAACAAGAGATGAATTAGCCAAATGGGATCTTATAGAATCGGTTTGTGCTTCGCTGTCACTTGCAACATTGATGAAAATAGAAGGGGCAGATCATTCTTTTAAAGCGGGAAAGCAAAATGTGATGCAACTGCTTGTTGACAACACAAAAGGTTGGATCGAAAACTTAGGTTGATGGTTCACTGCTGAGACGCAAAATTTTACGCCTCAGCTTATACTTACACGTCATTTTCACAAGAAAAGGTTTTCCGTCATTGGAAAACCTTTAATATTTTCTGTATTATCCTCAATTAAGATCATCCTGTGAAGTACGTGTAGATCGCAATGATCAGCGCGATCAGCAGCAACGAGAGGAGCACGTCTTTTGTCGTCCAGGTAGCTCGCATTGCTTTCCTGTCTTCCGCTGTTAACGTTGAGAACGTAAGCCCGCCAATCTTTGCATAATCAGGTTGTTTAGTTGCATAGCTCACGATAATAAACACCAGGATACAAACAACAGTGATCAAAAGACTGTAATACTGGAAGAAGATATTATTTACTACCCAAAGGAAGGAACCTTCGGTATACGCCGCTCCACTTAATTTAACTGGTGTATCAACGATCAACCTGAATAGTCCCATGATAAAACCTGTCAATAATGTAGCTAAGCAACCCGGCCCATTGAGACGCTTCATGAAGACACCAAAGAAGAATACAACAAATATTGGTGGTGCGAGGTAAGCCTGTATGCCCTGCAAGTAATCATACAATCCTCTGGCACCCTGTATCACTGGTATCCAGAGTAAACCGATAATGACCATCACAACGGTAGCTATTCTTCCAACTCTTACTAATTTTTCCTGCGATGCATTTGGTTTGAACCTTGAATAAAAATCCATTGTAAACAATGACGATGATGCATTGAATACACCGGCTAAAGCGCTCATTAATGCTGCCAGCAAACCCGCAACCACAATGCCTCTCACTCCAACCGGAAGCACATGTGTCACCAACAGTGCGAATGCACCTTGCGCCTGTTCACGGATCACGTTCCCATTTGCATCAATCAATCGGTGCTGTATATCCTGATTAATTCCACTTTTTGCCAATGCAAAGCATATCATCCCCGGAACGATGAAAAGAAATACCGGCGTTAATTTCAAAAAGCCGGCGAAGATAGTACCCCGTCTTGCCTGCTTTTCATCGCGGGCGCCCAATATACGCTGCACAATATATTGATCCGTACACCAATACCATAAACCAATGATTGGTGCGCACAACAACATACCTGGCCAGGGATATCTGTCATTAAAGTACCATGCCTGTCGCCCCGCTTCTTTCACGGGGGCCCATGTTCCTTCCACTCCATTGGGTACAATCGGCTTCCATAAATTAAACATTTCGCTTCCGCATATTTCTCTTAATCTATCCCAGCCACCAAGAGCTTTCAATCCAAAATAAGTGACCATGATGGCACCAATGATCTTTACAAAAGTTTGAAGTGTTTCAGTATATACAACTGCTCTCAACCCTCCGAGGATGGTATAGATACCTGTCAACACAATTAATAAAATAGAACCGATCCAGAAAGTATCCATTCCTAAGAAGTGTACTTCAGGTAACAATGCCCTGAACACAACCCCACCTGCATAAATGCCAACAGCGATCTTAGTTAATATATATGCGATCAATGAAATGATGGAAAGAACTGCTCTTGCTTTCGGAGTAAACCTTTTTTCCAGGAACTCTGGCATTGTAAAAACTTTGGATCGCATATAGAATGGGCCCATTACCCACCCCAATACCAATAAACACCATGCATGCAATTCATAATGTGCAAGGGCAACCCCATCGGTAGCTCCTGAACCTGCCAATCCAACCAAATGCTCAGAACCAATATTCGAAGCGAAAATAGACGCGCCTACTACAAACCAGCCGAGATGCCGGCCGGCCAAAAAATAATCATCGGCAGATGTTTTACCTTTCTTTTTAACGGCCCATACAGAAATACCGGCAATAATGGCAAAGTAGAAAAGGATGATAGCCCAATCTAAACCCGTTAGATAACTCATAGCAGTTGTTTTTTCCTAAGTGTATTTTAAAAATTAAGTAAATAGTTCCAGACTATTTTTAAATATAGTACATTTCATTCCATCTCAATTGGTTTTTTAGATCGTAAAGATTTGAATTCTTACCGATCAATATTGATTCTATACCGGCCATTTCGGCGAAGTCCTGCAAATGTTCTGCGGTAAGATTCTGACTGTAACATGTATGATGTGCGCCCCCCGCCAAAATCCAGGCAGCGCAACCAGTCTTCATATCAGGATACGGCTTCCATAATACTCTTGCGACGGGCAAATTTGGAAGGTCCTGCTTTGCAGTGAGAGCTTCTACTTCGTTTATCAACAAACGAAAGCGATTTCCCATGTCAATAATAGAAGCATTGAGGGCCGGACCACTTGCAACATTAAACACCAAACGTACCGGGTCAGCTTTTCCTCCGATCCCGAGAGCATGTATCTCGCAAGAAATACCTGGCGTGCCGTCAGGGAGGTTTCTATCAGCGATCGATGCGCAAATTTCCAGCATGTGGGAGCCGAGTACCATTTCATTGCCGGGCTCAAAATGATAAGTATAATCCTCCATGAAAGAATTTCCACCCGGTAACCCAATTGCCATTGTTTTCATGGCTCTTACCAGGGCTGCAGTTTTCCAATCTCCTTCGGCACCAAAACCATAACCATCATTCATCAATCGTTGTACAGCAATTCCTGGCAATTGCACTAGCCCATGCAAGTCTTCAAACGTATCTGTAAATCCTTTGAAATTCCCATCCTGTAAAAAATTCCGCAGGCCAATTTCAATCTTTGCTGCTTCCCGAAGAGATGTATGCCGGTCACCGTCTTTTTTCAGGCTACTTGCTAATTTATATTGATCATTATATTCTTTGCAAAGCGTGTCAATGTCTTTGTCTGCGACATCATTAACCATTTTGACAAGGTCACCGATGCCGTGGCTATTGACTGAATAACCGAATTTTAATTCTGCTTCCACTTTATCACCTTCCGTTACGGCTACATAACGCATATTGTCGCCGAAGCGGCAAAATTTTGCTTGTTGCCAGTCATGCCAACCACTCGCTGCGCGGGCCCAAATGTCAATACTCTTCAGCACTTCCTCATCCTGCCAGTGGCCAACGACTACTTTTCGGTTCATTCGCATCCTGCTCATCATAAAACCGAATTCCCTGTCACCATGAGCACTTTGATTCAGGTTCATGAAATCCATATCAATTTCATTCCAGGGAATGTCACGATTGAATTGAGTATGTAGATGCAACAATGGCTTCTGCAGGATCTTCAAGCCACCGATCCACATTTTTGCAGGTGAGAAGGTGTGCATCCACGCAATGATACCAATGCAGTCTTTGTCTGTGTTTGCTTCCTGGCAAATTGCGAAGATCTCTTCCGGTGATTTTACCGTTGGCTTGAAGATCACATTTGCGGAAATGTTTTTTGATTTATCGAGAGATAAGGCTATTTGTTGAGAATGCTCTGCCACTCTTTCCAGCGTTTCATCGCCGTACAAATTTTGGCTGCCGGTGATGAACCAAAGAGAAGGTTTTTTAAAATCGTTCATTTAGTTGTTTTTTCGTGAATCGTCAATCGTCAATCGTGAATCGTCAATTTATTAACCTAACATTTTTGAAAGCATGCTAAACGTTCGCTGCATAAAGCTCCCTAATGACTGTAGATTTTCTTTGCTGCAGTATTTCAATTCAGCACTGATATCAAGGGCGGCATCTATTTCAATTACTGAGCCCCGGGCTATTTCATAATATCGTTTTCTTTCCGCGGGCGATTTCCTTGAAGCACCTTCAGCGATGTTCAGACAAACTGAAAGAGCTGCTCTCCTGATTTGCTGCACCATGTTGAATCGTTCTTCAGAAGGCAGCAACTTTGTAAATCGATAACCTTCCAAAGTGAATGATTTTGCTATTGCAAAAACATCCAGCTTTTGATGATTTAATTGAAGAAACATAGGTTTAGGTTTTGGTTTATTTGCATTTGCTATTGCCGATTGACGATTCACGCTTCACGTTCCTACTGTCCATAATAACTGCCATCTCCATGCTTGCGTTCAAAATGTTTTTTTATAAGAGATTGCTTTAGTCTTGCGACTTTAGGATTTATTTGTTCAGTTAGGAAAGCCATTTTTGCCAACTCTTCAAGAACCGCTGCATTATATACGGCTTCCGCAACAGTTTTACCCCAGGCAAATGGTGCATGGTTTCCGACAAGGATCATTTCTATTTCTTTATAGGAAAGCTCGTTTTCTTTCAGGCAATTCAGTATCTGGAAACCTGTTTCATGTTCATAATCGCCGGCGATCATTGAGTCACTCATGGGAGCAGCGCATGGAATATCGTAAACAGAATGATCGGCATGAGTGGTTCCATAATTTGGAATATCCCTCAATGCTTGTGCCCATGCAGTAGCATATGTGGAATGTGTGTGAACAATGGCCCCCATTTCAGGGCAGTGCTTGTATAATAATGCGTGTGTTTTTGTATCGGTTGAAGGGCGGAGTTGGCCATAAACGACCTTTCCATCAAAGTCAACGATCACCATTTCAGCATAATAAAGTTTTTCGTAAGGCACACCGCTGGGCTTTATTGCGAACACTCCCAATTTATGATCAGCGACGCTTACATTGCCAAAAGTAAATTTTACCAATCCAAGTTTTGGCAATTGCATGTTGCCATCGTAAGCTGACCGCTGAATGTCCAAATATTTTTCATCGTCGTCCAGGTATTTTTCTGATGTTTTTTTCATGATGAAAGCTCTGTCAAAGGAGGAGAAGGGATGTTTTGTGATGTTTTGTCGTTCCGGTTACTGTCAGAATAAATTTGTTGCTCTATAAAATTACCCAAATCATTATACTGCATGTACCGCCTGATATAAATCGATGCCTTACTTGCATCAGGAAAATATTCGGCATCAAAGCCACTTCCCATAGCAGCCATTGCATCTTCTACTTTTGAATGAATGCCTGCCGCGGTTGCCGCAAACATCGCTGCTCCTGCCGCACAAGTTTGCTCTGATCTGTGAATACGGATCGGCATGTTCATTACATCCGCCATCATTTGCATGATAAAAGGAGATCTTTTTGCAACGCCGCCTAATCCGATCAATCCCTTCACCGGTATGTCCTCCTCATTAAAACGATCCACGATCTTTTTAGCACCAAAGCAGGTGGCTTCTACTAAAGCCCTGAACATCCTGGGGGCATCAGTGGCCAATGTAAGCCCGGTAAAGCCTCCTTTCAATAATTGATTCGCATCCGGTGTTCGCCGCCCATTCATCCAATCCATCGCTAGTTCTGAATTTTCGTCCAATGGTAACCCAGATGCTTGTTTACTTAACTCAGAAATAATTTTGTCAATTGTTTCTTCGATCTTAACTGCGGGTTCTCTGAGTAAATTTCGCAAAGGCCATGCGAGGATGTTTTTGAACCAGGCATATGCGTCACCAAATGCGGATTGACCTGCTTCAAGGCCGATCATTCCGGGAATAACAGAACCATCTACCTGTCCGCAAATTCCCTTTACCAGTTTTCCTTGCATATCCTCAACGGGCGCGACCAACATATCACAGGTTGAGGTACCCATCACTTTACTTAAATAATATGGTTCGATTTGTCCACCCACTGCACCCATATGAGCGTCAAATGCGCCGATTCCAATAATTACCTCTGTTGAAAGTCCCAACCGCTCGGCCCAATGCTGACTTAATTTTCCAGCCGGTTTGTCGGCAGTATAAGTATTTGTAAAAAGTCGTTTCGTAAATCCGGTGAGCAGAGGATCTAATGAAGAAAAGAACTCGTCGGATGGCAACCCACCAAATTCAGTGGCCCATAACGCCTTGTGCCCAGCGGAGCAAACGCCGCGCTTTAACGAAGAAACATGCTTGCCGCCTGTTAATAAAAATGGGATCCAGTCGCAGTGTTCCACCCATGAATAGCAAGCTTTTTCTATAACCTTATCTTGTCTCAGGACATGAAGAAGTTTTGCCCAAAACCACTCCGAAGAATAAATACCACCTGCATACTTCAGATAATCTTTCTCGAAAGTTTTGTTGTGCTCATTGATCTGTGCAGCTTCGTTCACCGAAGTATGGTCTTTCCATAGCACAAACATCGCATTTGGATTATTTTCAAATTCGGGGAATAATGCCAGGGGAGTTCCTGTTTCATCAGTGGCAACGGGAGTGGAGCCGGTCGTGTCAACCGAAATTGCTTTAATGTTTTCTGCAACGGAACGGCCTGCTTTTTTGAGGCAATCTTTAATCGTGTATTCGAGACCTTCTACATAATCAAGTGGATGCTGCCGGAACTGCTGTTTAGCAGGCTCACAATACAATCCATCCTTCCAACGCGGATAAAAAAAGACAGCAGAGGCTACTTCTTCCCCTGTATGCGCGTTTATGATGACCGACCTAACCGAGTCGGTCCCATAGTCGATCCCTATGACAAAGCAAGCTTTCTCCATGATTATTACGTGTCAAAATAACAATTATTATTTGAAACATAAAAAAACTTCTCTAAAATGAAGATAAAGATTATTTAAGGTTGTCGGGGTTGGGTATGAAATTGAGAAAGGCATTAAATTTTGAATTATACCTGCGCCTGTCAAGTTTATAATAAAACGCTCCTTTCTTGGAGTTTTCCCGTTCTTTTTCTTTTTGTTTCACCAGCAATTTTGTTGACAATACTTTGCGGCTAAAATTCCTCTTGTCCAGCCGGGTATCATAGATACCTTCATAAAGGTCATGAAGCTGGGGGATCGTAAATTTTTCGGGTAACAATTCAAAGAGAATAGGGTGCAATGCAGCCTTGTACTGCAGCTTTTGTTTTGCCTTCTCCACCATTTCTTCATGATCAAATATCAGGCGCGGGATCTTGTCCAATGGGAACCATTCTGCGTGATAGTCAGTGCTCAGCTGTTTTTCATATTTATGAATATCGATAAGGGCGAAGTAAGCCACGGAAACGGTTCGCTCCATCGTATCACGCCCGGGGTTGCCAAAAGCCTCCAATTGTTCCAGATACACCCCCTTAAGTCCTGTTAGCTGTTTTAATATTCTTTCCGCCGCATTCTCCAGGTCTTCATTCGCTTTTACAAACCCTCCCATGAGGCTCCATTTTCCCTTTTCAGGTTCAAAACCCCGTTGAATAAGAAGTAGCTTTAGCTGCTGCCCGTCAAAGCCGAAAATAATACAGTCTACTGCCAATGGCACGCGAATCTGGTTGGGATAACTTTTCATTATAGGTATAAAGAAGTTCTAAGAACAATTGTCCTATTGACAATTTTAAAGGGTACAAAATTGTAGATATTTCCCCGAAAAAAAAATTGTATGAACAAAGAGTTTGTGTAAACTGGTAAGTCGTGTGCTTTGTTGAGCTTAGCGGACCAGTTCATAACGTTGTTCTTTCACTGGCTTGCCAAAAGCCATTGATGGTTTTTGTTCAGTGAGAGTAAACCCAAATTTTTGATAGAGATGCGCTGACGCCGGCAATTCATCCGTCGTCCATAAATATGAACCTTTGTATTTGCATAGCTTAAAATGGTCCATGTATAGCTGCATTAATTTATTTCCAAGACCAATTCCCCTGTATTCAGGCTCGATGATAAAATAGCGCAGTTGGGCTACATCGCCACGGTGCATCAATAGCAGGAAACCCACTATTTTATTTTTGTGTTCACATATCCATACCGCGTCTTTTTCAGCGTCGTATTGCCTGTGAAATTCGGAAAGGCCCTCCGCAACATAGGCTTCAAACTCTATCCCGTAGCTATATTCTCTTTTATACAAGCGCCCATGCATGTAAACTACATAACCGATGTCACCTGGTTTGAGCTCTGTGCGAATATTAATTTCTTCCAAACTGACCTTCTTCTTCATTCTGCCAAAAGTAACGTTGTTGCCGTTACAGTAAGTACCGAAGGTGTAGTTATAATAATAGTGTCGACATTACGCACAGCAAAAAGTCCGATAGGCCTTACCAGTATACTGCGATTGAACTCACTGGAAGATAAAATGAGCGAGGTCAACCCACAGAGGCTAACGTGAAAGGCATAGTTATGCGGTTCCCTTCAGGCTTGTTAACCTTCCCGACTATTGCATCATTTTTCTTTTCTGCATATTAATTATATTCACTCATCAATTATGAACTATGCCCAAATACAGAAGTGCTGAGTGGTTTGGTAAACGAGACAAGATGGGTTTTATCTATCGAAGCTGGATGAAGAACCAGGGCTTCCCGGAAGACATGTTCGATGGACGCCCTGTTATCGGTATTTGTAATACATGGTCAGAGTTGACGCCATGCAATGCGCATTTGCGTGAGATTGCCGAGTGGGTAAAACGTGGCGTGTACGAAGCGGGAGGATTTCCGTTGGAATTCCCGATCATGTCGTTGGGTGAAACTTTATTGAAGCCAACAGCAATGCTTTTTCGCAATCTTGCAAGCATGGATGCCGAAGAATCCATTCGCGGCAATCCACTCGACGGCGTCGTATTACTGACAGGTTGTGATAAAACAACTCCGTCTACAATGATGGGTGCAGCAAGTGTTGATCTGCCGACGATCGTTGTTCCCGGCGGCCCGATGTTAAATGGAAAATATAAAGGGCAGGACATTGGCTCCGGAACAAACGTGTGGAAGATGACCGAAGAGTTAAAAACAGGAAAGATCTCTTACAAGGACTACATGTTTGCTGAAAGCTGCATGTCACGAAGTCCTGGTCATTGCATGACGATGGGCACAGCATCAACGATGGCTTGCATGGTTGAATCATTGGGTATGAGTTTATCAGGAGCAGCCGCCATTCCTGCTGTTGACTCAAGAAAAAAAGTATTGGCGCAATTGTCGGGTAGAAGAATTGTTGAGATGGTGAGAGAAGATCTTCGCATGTCAAAGATATTATCGAGGGAAGCATTTGAAAATGCCATTATGGTTAATGCTGCAGTGGGAGGATCATCCAATTTTATTATTCATTTGACTGCAATCGCAGGACGGGTGGGCGTTGAATTAGATCTGGAGGATTTTGATAAACTCGGGAGCAAAATTCCTTTGCTCCTTAATTTAATGCCTTCAGGGAAATATTTGATGGAGGATTTTTATTATGCGGGCGGGCTGCCTGTTATCATCAATGAATTGCAATCGTTGCTGCACATGGATGCGATCACGGTGACGGGAAGAACTCATAAGAAAAATATTGAAGACTCATGCAGTTGTTATAATAAGGACGTGATCTACAGTTTCGATGATCCGATGATCAGGGAGGCTGGTATCGTTGTGCTTAAAGGGAATCTTGCGGAAAAGGGTGCTGTTATTAAACCATCGGCAGCAACACCCGCTTTGATGCAACATCGGGGAAGAGCAGTCGTGTTTGAAAATATCGAAGACTATCATGCAAGAGTTGATGACCCTGATCTTGACATTGATGAGACCTGCGTAATGGTTTTGAAAAATGTCGGACCTGTTGGATACCCGGGCATGCCTGAGGTGGGGAACATGACGTTGCCCAAAAAAATACTGGACAAGGGAATAACTGATATAGTGCGCATTTCTGACGGAAGAATGAGCGGTACAGCTTACGGCACCGTGGTCCTTCACGTTTCGCCTGAGTCAGCAATCGGGGGAAACCTGGCACTGGTACAAAACGGAGATGTGATCGAGCTGGATGTACCAGGCAAAAAAATTAGTCTTGAAGTTTCTGATGAAGAACTGGCAGAGCGAAGAAAGAAATGGATGAAGGAAGAATATGTTTCTGAGCGAGGCTATGTGAATTTATATGTAAAACATGTAATGCAGGCAGACAGGGGTGCCGATCTTGATTTCCTGGTTGGCAAATCGGGAGATAAGGTGACGAGGGACTCGCATTAATAGCCCAACCCTTTTATCCCTTCCCAATGGGAATGGAGACCGAACTATGGGAACATATTCAGCTTTTGGAATTAGGCATTTCAACTAAGTTTTATTGTTGGCCTTTATTTCATGGACGAAGCGTAAGAAATGGGAAAATAAATGAAAGGAAAATTATTTATGCAAGCCATTATTATTTCATTTTTGTTTCTTGCTTTGGTTGGTGTACTTGCTTATTGGGATATCAGGTCCTGTAATAAAAGAATAGATGATTTAAATAACACTACTCCGAGACGTTACGTTGATCTATCTCAGTGGCACAATTTCAATCACTATGAAGAAATCCCCTTTCAAGAGAGCTTATCGCAGTTGGATACCGTCTTCATGAAAACGCTTTATTTGCTGGTTATACTCCAATCGTTTTTTTTGATAAAGAAACTAAAAGTGAAAAATGCGTATTTGATCAGCGCGTATTTTTTATCATCCGTAATGGGGAGCTGTTTGATTTTCGCAGTGAGCACGTTTACGGAGTATTTCGTAACGGGTTTGAATCCATTTTTAAGATATGTGCCGGTTTTTTTCCTTGTATTACAAATCGTAATCTGGGTTTATTTAAATATGTTTCTGTTCAAAAAATTAGCTGAAAAGATATCGGAGCGATGACGTGAGTGCGATGCAGATAGACAGGAACAGAGTTGCAACAGATTAATCAGAGTTAGTAAGCTTGTACTAAAAATTAAAAAAACAAGACATGAAGGGAAAGTCAAACACTCATTACTCATCACTCATCACTCATTAAATGACCCTGCTTATTCTCGCATTCTGCATTGCCTGCCTGATCCTTTTAATTACCTGGGGTAAGGTAAATCCTTTCCTTGCATTTATAATAGTATCAATTGTAGCGGCCTTGCTGTTGGGGATGCCCGTAAACAGCATTGCACAGTCGGTCAATAAAGGAATTGGCGATACACTCGGCTCATTGGTAATAGTGATCGTATTGGGAGCCATGCTCGGAAAATTGGTTGCTGAAAGTGGAGCAGCGCAAAGAATTGCTCACACACTCAGGAATGTTTTTGGTTATAAAAATCTGTCGTGGGCCATGTCGCTCACCGGTTTTATTGTAGGCATTCCCTTATTTTACAACGTTGGTTTTGTTTTACTGGTACCGATCATTTTTTCTGTGGCTTATAGCTATAAATTACCATTGGTCTATGTTGGTCTTCCGATGTGCGCATCTCTTTCAGTGATGCATGGATTTCTACCTCCGCATCCTTCACCGGTAGCATTGCTCGCGCAGTTCCATGCTAATATGGGAATGACCTTTGTTTATGGTATCATCATCGCTATTCCAGCCGTCATTATTGCCGGGCCTCTGTATGCAAAGACCCTGAAGAATATAAAAACAAACCCGACAAAGGTATTTACCATGCAGGATCTGAGTGAGGACAAGCTTCCGGGCACTGCTAATAGTTTTATTTCATCATTACTTCCGGTGATATTAATTGCTATCACAACGATCGCAACAAGTATTTCGGGTAATGGCACCAACTGGAAAACGATCGCAACATTTTTTGCTGAGCCAAACATTGTAATGCTCATCACGATCATCATTGCCACATACACTTTGGGAGTTTTTATGGGCCGGCCGCTACCCCAGGTCATGAATATCTATGCGGAAGCTGTAAAAGATGTTTCCATGATCCTGTTGATCATTGGAAGCGCGGGAATACTAAAACAAATTTTTATTGACAGCGGAGCAGGGAAGGATATCGCCGCAGCATTGCAGCAATGGCAATTACCGGCCTTATTATTAGCATGGATCGTAACTGCGGTATTAAGACTTTGCCTGGGATCGGCTACTATTGCCGGAATGACGGCCGCAGGTATTGTTTATCCACTTACATTGCAAACCAATATTGATCCAAACCTGATGGTACTTTCAATTGGAGCTGGAAGTCTTTTTTGCTCTCATGTAAATGATACCGGTTTCTGGATCTTCAAAGAATACTTTGGGATATCAGTAAGGGATACGTTCCGTTCCTGGTCGGTGATGGAAAGCATTGTGTCCGTCGTAGGACTCATTGGTGTGCTAGCGATCAATGCGGTGTTGTAAGTATTTGATTTCAACTTTCTATTTCTTTTGAACATACAAGGATACAAGTCTAAGTCTTTAAATGCCTTATATCTTATGTGGTTCTTAAAGTTTATATTCGGGTTTTCTTATAGCAAATCGAAATTCTATGCCTCGGATTTTTATTATGGTTATTGCTTGTGTCTTTATTTCTGCATTTACAAAAATTAATGTCGTGAAAAATGTTCAGCCAAAACAAGATAGTGTCGTGGCCAAAGGAGCCGTGCTGAAAAAAATATCTGATCAATTCAGTTTTACCGAAGGAGCTTCAGTAGATAAAAAGGGGAATGTATTTTTTACTGATCAGCCGAATGATAAAATATGGAAGTATGATACTCAAGGAAAGCTCTCAGTTTTTTTAAATAAAACAGGGCGTTCCAATGGTACCTATTTTGACCGCAAGGGAAATTTATTAACCTGCGCTGATGAAAAAGATGAACTGTGGTCAATCGATCCAAAAGGAAAAGTGACTGTTCTGCTAAAGGACTTTGAAGGTCATCGATTCAACGGCCCCAATGATCTGTGGGAAGATCTAAAAGGTGGAATTTATTTTACAGACCCTTATTACCAACGCCCGTACTGGGACAGGACTTTCCCTGATATAAAAGGAGAGAAGGTTTATTATTTAGGAAAAGGAAAAAAACACGCTGTTGTAGTAGCTGATGACCTGGAGCAGCCCAATGGCATTGTTGGCACACCCGATGGAAAATTTTTGTATGTAGCGGATATCAAAGCTGGCAAAACTTATAAATACACTACCAATGCAGACGGAAGTTTGTCAAACAAAAAGCTTTTTTGTGAGCTGGGTTCCGATGGAATGACACTTGATAACGAGGGCAATGTCTATCTTACAGGTGATGGCGTGACGGTCTACGACAAAGAGGGTAAAAAGATAGAACATATCAAGGTCCCTTCTCAATGGACAGCCAATCTTTGTTTTGGTGGTAAGAAAAAAAATATTCTGTTCATCACCGCTTCTGAATCGGTTTATACAATTGAAATGCGTGTGCGGGGAGTAGAGTGATGAATAATGATCACTGATTACTCATTACTCATTCGAACCGCAGGCGCATACCTTTCGATGGCAATGTCACTATTACGATAGCAGTCTTCATTGATTGTGGCCAGCTTTGATGGGGAGAGTCTTTCACTTAATCCATAAAATTGCTGAAAGCTCATGATCAATGGTCGCCACTTGTCAGGATCAATTCTGTTTCGATATCCATCCATCAAAATCTTTTCGTCAACGTGCACCTGTGTAACCTTTAATTCAATACTGGCTATTCTTCCTTTCAGGTCATTATTATCGCCAGCAATGTAATGCACTGACGCAAGTTTTGCTTCCAGGTTTACAGGACACTCTAAGACTCGCGGGGCCTTGACGGTAGTAGCGTGAATTGGCGTAACGCCGGCTGTTTGAAATTTATTCTGCTCGTGACGGTAGCCTCTTTGTTGCTTGTATGCGGGTACAGGGTTGCGACCTGTCGTCAATGCCAGTCTGTTGACAGCAGCTACCTGGTGCATTGATGGCAAATTGATCACGCATTCTCTTGTTCGCAAAATGTTTTCTGAAGTTTTTGATGCCGCGCTAATACCTATCACACAACGCCAGCTAAGCCAAAAGATCGAGGAAATAGGTGCGAGGTTGTAAGATCCGTCTTCATTCACTGTGCTGATCAGGATCACCGGCGTACCAAAATACAAAATGGCGGGATCGATTGTGCGATGCATAATTTATTATTTATTGTAGAGCAAAATTGTCGCTTATAGCGATTTTTAAAAACCCGTTTCTTGCTGTGTTTTTAAGAAAATGGAACATGGTGTTGTGGAATCCCATGGTGCCATGCGAACGCAAAAGGACAGGTTAGTACGGCGTATTTTAATTTATATAATTCATTGTCGGGTAGTTCTTTTTACGGCTTCAGTAAACAGCCGCCCTTCTTCCTTCCTCTCTTGTCTTAAATTATTTATTATTCTTTTTATCCCAGCAGGGCGTACTTAACGCCTATATGTGCCATGTATGAATAAATCTTTGAAGACAGGTACCTTATTGATGATAACATTACTGACTGGCATCTTTTCTTTTGCACAAGCGTCTGATCTCTTTACTTTGAACGGCGATAATGTTTCTGAGGTGACTTGCGGAGGAGTGCTCTTTGGTCCGCATTTTAACCAAAATTTTTTGTGTACGAACCGCGGCTCTGTTTTTCTTAACAAGCAAATTGACCTTTCAAAACCATTCAATACCAGTTTTACCATGGATATGATCGACGGAATGGGAGAGGATGGAGGCGCTTTTATGTTCGAGTCCGATCCGAACGAGACCAGCGATGGGTTGTATGGACTTGGTGTCAATAGCACCAAACATTCCGCGGCTGTTACTTTTGATGCGGTGCATAATGATGAACAGAATGACCCGGTATATGATCATATCGCCATCCAGATCAAGGGTGACCTTGATCATTCTTCTGCCGGCAACCTCGCGGGCCCGGTTTCTATGGAGCCATATTATTCAACTGATCCATTCGGCGTTACTACTTTTCGACATTTAATTACTATTGATTGGAATCCCGCTACGAAAAAACTTTCAGTTTTTGTTGATGGCACGATGGTCCTTTCAGCAGTAAATGACCTGGTGCAAAATGTTTTTAATGGCAATCCCATGGTCTATTGGGGATTTACAGGTTCCAACACACAATTAACATGGTATCCCGCGAATGCTGATATTGATTGGGGGCGCTTGTACTTTTATTTTGGACAGATCCTTACCCGGTTCGTGAAAAAGCCCGAGGGTGATTCATGTTTTGCAGGGCCTGTCCAATTTTTTGACAATTCGATCTATTCCTCCGGTGATGGTACAGACCCGCTCGCATTTGCAAAATGGCATTGGAATTTTGGTGATGGTTCATTTTCGACGGCACGAAATCCGCCACCTCATCAATATCCTGCGCCCGGTTCATATACAGTCAAGTTTGCAATCACAAATTCTTCTGGCTGTGCCTATGATACGGTCGTTAGAAAGATAACACTAGGCTCACCACCAAAACCAGATTTCACTGCGTTTCCATTGTGTACTAATACCGACATTCATTTCACCGATAAAAGTACCGCTGATGTGGGTATTCCTGTTGCATGGACATGGCAATTTGACAATGGTACAACAAGTATCGGGAAAAGCCCGGTAACACAATTCTCAACTACAGGCCCACATAATGTATCACTCACTGTACAAACTGAATTTGTTTGCAAGGCAGACACAAGTATCGTATTAATGATCGGTGAAAAGCCACTGATCGATTATTCATTTACCAAAGATTGCCTTGGGAATATTCAATACCAGTCAACACTTATCAATACAGTCACGGTTGATCAATGGCATTGGAATTTCGGAGATGGTCGTTTTTCGCATCAAAAGGATCCACTACATTTTTTTGAAAAGGATAGCAGCTATGTTACTAAACTTTGGGCCGTTGCTGGTGATTGTGTTTCTGATACAATTGCAAAAACAATTCCTGTCAGCAGGGTTCACGCATTTGCGGGCAATGACACCATCGCTGTCGTCAATCAAGCCATTCAATTGAATGCAACCGGTGGAACAAATTACGAATGGTCTCCTCCTTATTTTTTAAGTAACCCCCATATTTCAAACCCGGTGGCGACATTAACGAACAATCAGACCTATGTTTTAGCCGTCAAAAATGATGACGGTTGCGAAGCAAAGGACACATTGACAATAAAAGTGTTTGAGCATGCTGATGTATACGTTCCTTCAGCATTTACACCAAATGCTGACGGAAGAAATGATATTCTTCACATCGTCGCACCGGGTCTGAAAGAATTATTTTATTTCAGGATTTATAATCGCTGGGGACAATCGGTGTTCGAAGCAAAGGATCTTTTAAAAGGATGGGACGGAAGAATAAATGGACAAATACCTGGAACAGGAACATATGTGTGGGTAATGAAAGGTGTTACCTACCTGGGTAATATTGTTCAAAAGAAAGGAACGGTAACATTAATAAGATAGGACGAGCTATCCTGCCTGGTGTCTTTGTCTCAGATTTTCTTTCAACTTCTTTTTTATTTCCTGTTTTTTGGAAAGATAAGTTTGAAACTGGCTACTTGTTAATACATGTTTTAGTTCCACATCTTTTGCCTTGTCATTGTCTGTTATCTGTTTCATCTTTTCACTTTTTGAAAGTGAATTGACTTTCAACTCGTCCATTCTTTTTGCGTATTTGAGATTGATATCGCGTACGACTGGAAGTTGTTCATCAGTCAAACTCAAATTTATTCTCATCCACTCAGTCAGCTTTGTCGAGCGTTCCGTAGCATCTCCTAATTTTTGCGCAGAAGACTGCAGGCATATTGAAAGAAAAATGAATGCTGTGAACAAGATCTTTTGCATAATGAACAATGAGTAATGAGTAGTCAATAATCAGTCTACCGCCTCCCAATCCCAAAGCACAACATTCCATTCCGTTTTATCGGGAGAGACATAGGTGTTTATTTCCTTAAAGCCAATTCTTCTGTGTGCTTTCAAAGAACGCAAATTTGTTGCTGCAATTTCCGTAATGGCAAAATCATATTTACTGCCGTAATGTTCTCTATAAGCGGCGTAGCAATCATCAAGAATACCTTTCCCGCGATAAGCCTTGTCAATACAAACCTGTCCTACCACTAAATACTTGTAACCCGATATTTTTTTATCGTTATAAAGAATTGTATCAAATAATTCAAACATGGGAATTAATACAGGTATATCGAAACGCGAGGATTTGGTCATAGCGAGAAGATAGCCGATCACTTTTTCGTTGTCCTTAGCAATGATGTGCGTTTCAAAGTCGTTGAGTTTCGCCAGTTGTGCACAAGAATGATCTACAGTTACAAATCCCTGGCTTTGAATTTGTGGTTGCGTTAAACTTTGAGGGAGATTTATTTTTTGTAAGCTCAGTATTCCTTCCAAATCATTTTTTGAATTGGCCGTAGTATAAATGACCATAAGAGAAGTATTAGCTATTTGATTACAATATAGCCAATACCTCTCGATACAGACCTGTAATAGTCATCAGAAGCTGCCACAGCATGAAACAACAGGTCGTGCTGCAGCCTTAACCAGAAAATTATTTATGATCACACTACTGACCGGGCACTTTATCTATCGGGATAATGTTGAATTTATCATCTGTGATCATGTCGCCGAGTTTTGCACCCGTTAGGTCAAGTGCTTTTCCGCTTGCGGCCGTTGCACCTTGCATCAGGCTCGCGGCGTCCTTCTTACCCGGGATAATCAGGTTTTTTACCATGTCAGCCAATTTACTAACATCACCGGCTGCGTTTGTGGCACCAGATGCCAATGCATCATTTGTCGGAGCAAGGAGAGTAAACGGTTTTTTCATAACGCCTCCAAGCATCTTATCCAGTCCAGGAGTTTGGAGAAGGTTGGTGAACTGGGAGAGATTAGGAACTCCACCCAACTTAGTCAGCAATGAAGAACCGCTCTTGAGAAGGTCCGAGCCTGACCCGCAGCGAATGCTTGCTGCACTTAATAATAAGGTAAGCAGCAGAACATGAATGCTTAGTTTTTTCATGTCAAGTTTCATTTAAAAATTAAAGAATGGTTTTGGAGTCCGGGGAGTTGTAGTTGGCTCTATTAAATGTAGAACAAGAATGAGGCGATTTAAACATTTCGATATGGAAAGATGCCAAATCTTATAAAATCAATTCAGATTTTTGCGCATCGGTTCTCATTACATAAGAAAAAATTAATCTGAGCGTGAATTTACGATTCGGTGATTGTAAATAATTCCATTTTTTCGTCTCTGCCTCTCAATTCACTTTCTCCTACAGTTTTTATTTGGAACGAACTGCGCGATGCAAGCTTGTTAACCAGGTCATACGAAACAAGTATGTCAACATGGTAATAGTTGCAGAGTCCCTGGATGCGAGCTGTTGTATTCAGTACGTCGCCGGTAAAAACAATTTCTTTTTTAATAACACCTATCTCGCCTGTGGTTACTTTTCCGCAATGGAACCCTGCCTTGAATTCAGGCAACAAACCGAATTCCTCGTGATACTTTTCTCCTTGCTTGCTGAGAGCTTTCTTCATTGCAAAAAAACAGTGAAGGCAGTTATTGTTTTGCAACCCTTTTCTCAAATCCCACGACACGATCATTTCGTCGCCTGCGTATTGATAGATAACTCCGGAATATTCGACAACTGGTCCTGACAGGTCCGTATAATATTCCCTTAACATTTCAAAATACTTAACATGACCTAAGGTTTCAGCGATCGTCGTCGAAGATCTCATGTCGAGAAACATATAGATCCTTTCTTCTTCGATCGGCGTGTGATACTTCCCGATGAAAAAATTATTGAGGGCCTCGTGGCCAATACTTTCGCTTACCTCGGTATAAAATTGTGAAACAACGATGGCGGCGATCATATAAAGAACGACACTTAAAAACGAGTAATGAAAGACAAAAGCCCGAACATTCGCCCAAACCTGCCGGTTAAAGACGGAGGTTCGCAGTTCAACAAAATTGGCGACTAGAGAAAGAATGATCGTGAATACTACGATTATGGCAACGTAGATCGTTGATTTGAATAAGATCTTTTTGCTAAAACTTTTTTTCGCAAACCATTTACTAAAATATACTATCTCAAGCGTCCCAATTAGCAATCCCGTGATAAGAGCAGCGATGGGGGTAACAAACACATTCCGGGTAAAGTTGTAAGGATTCCCGGTGGATGGATAATGGTCAAGATCACCAAGAAGTCCTTTTTCAACCAGTGTGTAAATTATACTGAACACAAGCCATATAATACCAAAAGGGACGATCCGTAAAATGTTTCTTTTGGTTTTTGGTAATAGCATAGTGCAAGTTGTCTGCGGACATAAAGTTTAGAGGTAAGGTAAAAAATTCATCATTAGAATTGAAAAATTAACTGACAAATAACCGATCGATTCATTTTTCGGTAACACTTTATAAAACCATGCAAAGTTCATTTTCAAAACCGGCCGGCCAGGTTTTCAAAGGTGTATATTGAACTTAGTTAAATTATTTACTCTCTCGTTTTTTTGCGATGCTATCGTAAATTATAAAAACAAAAATCCATAACATGCCTACCGCAAATGAAATGTTTAAGGGCGTCATCAAACTTGATGTACGTGACTCCAAAGCCGACTGGACACCTTTTGAACTAAAGCGACCCCCGGAAGGTGCGCCAAACATTCTGATCGTATTGTATGACGACACAGGTCTTGCCGCATGGTCACCGTTTGGCGGAAAGGTGAATATGCCAACACTGCAAAGATTGGCCGACAACGGATTGATGTATTCACAATGGCATACCACTGCACTATGCTCGCCAACCCGTTCTACTTTTCTCACGGGGCGTAATCATCACGTAAACCGTTGTGCGTGCATAATGGAGGGTTCGAATGGCTTCCCTGGATGGGCGGGACGTTTACCGGCCGAGTGCGCAACGATTGGGCAAGTTTTGCAAGACAACGGTTTTAGCACGTTCTGGCTTGGCAAAAATCATAATGTTCCGGAAGAAGATATTTCTGCCGGTGCCGCAAGATCAGAATGGCCGCTCGCAAAGGGCTTCGATAGATTTTATGGGTTTCTCGGTGGCGAAACTAATAATTGGTATCCTGACCTTGTCGAAGACAATCATTTTACTGAGCAACCTTATAGCCCTGAAGAAGGTTATCATTTGTCGAAAGATCTTGCCGACCAGGCAATAAAAATGATACGCGATCAGAAAGCAGGCACACCCTCTAAGCCATGGTTCATGTGGTTTTGTCCCGGCGCTAATCATGCTCCGCATCATAGCCCGAAAGAATATGCTGACAAATATAAGGGCCAGTTCGATGAAGGTTATGAAGCTTATCGTGAATGGGTACTCCAGCGTATGATCGATAAAGGGATTGTTCCTAAAGACACGAAGCTTACACCGATCAATCCACAACCGGAAGAGGTAGCTAAAACTGTTCCTGGTGATGCGGTGCGTCCATGGAGTACGTTAAATGCCGATGAAAGAAAATTGTTTTCACGCATGGCAGAAGTGTATGCTGGTTTTTCCGAATACACAGATGTACAGGTAGGACGTATTGTGGAGTATCTTGAAAAATCGGGACAGCTCGACAATACAATCATCTTCTATTGTTCGGATAATGGCGCGTCAGGCGAAGGCAGTCCCAATGGCTCGGTCAATGAAAACAAATTCTTTAATGGGTATCCCGATGAATTAGCGGAAAACATGAAATACCTCGCTAACCTGGGTGGCCCCGAAACATACAATCACTATCCAACCGGTTGGGCCGTGGCATTCAGCACGCCATTCCAGATGTTTAAACGGTATTCGCAATATGCCGGCGGTACCTGTTGTCCGCTTGTGATCCATTGGCCAAAGGGAATCAAGGCAAAAGGAGAAGTGCGTACACAATACCATCATTCAACGGATATAGTTCCTACAATACTGGAGATTGTTGGTTTAGAAATGCCGAAAGTCTATAAGGGCGCTGAACAATATCCATTGAATGGAGTTTCGATGAAATACACTTTCGACAATGCAAAGGCACCTACGCAAAAGAAGCGGCAATACTATTCTATGTTAGGCACACGCGGTATGTGGGAAGACGGATGGAAGGCAGTAGCATTGCACGCTCCGCTTAGTGGCGCGGGTCATTTCGATAAAGACGGATGGGAACTCTATCATGTTGATGAGGATTATTCCGAATCAACAAACGTTGCGGATAAGAATCCTGAAAAATTAAAAGAATTGGTTGACGCATGGTTTGAAGAAGCCGATAAGAATTTTGTCTTGCCTCTTGATGATCGCACTGCCATCGAAATACTTGGCATTGAGCGTCCGAAACCCGAACCTCCCCGGGAAAGATATGTTTACTATCCTCACACTGGAGCTGTACCTGAAGGAGTAGCGGTCAGCATTCGCGGACGTTCATATAAGATCATTGGCGATGTCGATATTACTGATAAAGCTTCTGGCGTCATCTTCGCGCATGGTTCACGCTTTGGGGGTCATGCACTTTTTATTAAAGACAAGAAGTTGTATTACACTTATAATTTCCTGGGCATCACTGAACAAAAATTTGTTTCTAAAGATCCTCTTACTCCGGGTAAGCACACACTTGGAATGGAATTCATTCGTGAAAAGACAGGGACATATGGAGAATCGACAGGTTACACCAAACTTTATGTCGATGACAAGGTGGTCGCCGAGGGTTCAATGACAACACAGTCAGGCAAGTTTACTCTCGCAGGCGATGGACTTTGTATTGGATTCGACAGCGCGGATAATGTGAGCTCGGAGTACAAGAGCCCAAATAGGTTCACGGGCGGAACGCTTCTTGGCGTCGGTATTGATGTAAGCAAAGAAGTTTATCTGAATATGGAAAAGGAAGCAGCAGGGGCACTTTCAAGAGATTAGGATTGTTAGTAAGTATGGTTCAAAAAAGTGCCCCCGTGTGAAAGCTGGGGCACTTTTGTTTTGCTCAAACCTTTTTACCTGTTTTCTCCGAGGCCACAATGTAATTTTCTATCCCTCTTAATACAACGTCCATATCTTTTTTCACCTGTTGATTTTTATTGCAAACTTTTGAGCCTTGTAATTGAAGAAACAATTCGACACTTGGCGAAATTCTACTGTGGGTAGTACATGGTTTTGAAATTAAGCACAACTATCGGAGAAGCTGATAAGGGGATTCGCTCTTTCCTAGGCGACGCGCCATGCCTGATTTCACGCTGAAAATAAAATATGTCCTATCTTTTAGATCAAAATTCAACAAAATGAAACTGCTCGTTATTATTCTGTTTTTGTCATGCACGCTCTTTGCTACTGCCCAAAGCTGTTTAAACGATACCCTAAAACAACAAATGATAAGAGATTGGGAACGTGCAAAAGAGTATACCCGGGAATACCTGGATGCGATGCCAGCTGATAAGTACGGCTTTCGCGCGGCAGACAGTATACGCAGTTTCGCAGAACAGATGCTGCACCTTTCACTGTCTGATGTAGGATTGGTTTTTTTCGCCACCGGCTATAAGGATCCTGATGTTCAAAAATTGTTCTTCAAACCAAACTTTGAAAAAACAGCGAGCATCCAAAACAAAGATTCAGTTATGTACTACGTAGCAAGAAGTTATGATTTTGCGATCAACGCTGTAAAGAATACAGACTTCAACAAACTGACAGAGATGGTTACACAGGATATGCCAGGAGGCCGGCGTAGTGCAACGCGTTTAGCATGGTTGTTAAAAGCATTCGAGCACCAAACCCATCACCGTGCGCAATGCACAATATATTTGCGGGTAGCAGGTATTCGACCTCCTGCGGAAAAATTATGGTAATATCCGTTCACACGCCGATGCTTCGCTGAACGGCAACTCAAAACATTAAATTAAAATGCGGATTCGTGCCTTCACCTACTTCTCTTTCTTCGTATTCTTCTCATTTGCGGCAATCCTTTCTGCGTTTGGTCAAAACAATAATGATAACACAAACAATGGCAATAAAACCTCAAAGGACTCACTTTATATCATTAGGTTGGATACTTTACTCCACTTGCAGTCATGGATCAGTAAGAGCCAGATGGAATATACAGTTGTTTATAATGAAAATTTCAAACTGGTGCTCGCACCGAATGTTACAAACAACCTATCGTTGGGTTTTAGCTATCGCTACCTGGACCTCGGTATCAGTTTCTCTCCGCATTTTTTGAATGCTGGCCAGGAAAATGGAAACAAAGGGGAGACTGAACAATTCAGTTTCAGGACCAGTTTCAGTATGCACAGGTTCAATCTTGGTTTTGACCTCAGTTCGGTGAAAGGCTTTTATTTAAAGAACAGCGCTGAATCTCTCAGAGCCGCCTTTCCCGATTCAGCATATTCTGTCTATCCCAATTTCACAGTCGGTTATTTCAGCGCGTTGTTGAGATATAATGTGAATCGAAAGTTTTCAACGGCGGCTCTTGGTGGAGGTACGCAGATCCAGCGCCGCTCGGCCATAACTGTGTTGCCTTCTTTTCAATTTGCAACGTTTAAGTTCGGCAATAGTGGAAATACTGCAGGAATTCAAAATAAAAGTACTTACAGCACTGATCTTAATTTGTTATTTCCAGTAGTGGGTACCATTGTCATCTCACCAGAATTTTCTGCAACTCTTGGAGTGGGCCCTAGTTTTGGAGTGGATTTTTTTAAATCAGTTGCACTCGATGATTCTAATAAAATAGTAATATCAAAAGGTACGAAGCCTACAGCCGGTTATAGTTTACAAACTGCGGTCAGCTATCATAAAGGAAGATTTTTTGGAGGCATCGAATCAAAGTACAGAAGTTATGGACATAAGATTGAAAATGTCTCGAGGCTGATCAAACAGTACTCTTATTTCCAAATATTCATCGGCTGGAGACTAAGAGCTCCCTCCTTTGCAAAAAAGTCACTCGATTGGGTTAATAAAATATCGCCTGTCGATCTTGATTGACAAAATTCTTTTGTTCCTCCTTATAGTATCAGGCAAACTCTATTATGTTTCTTAATGAGTGGTGGATCTTCCGTGTTAAATTGGAATTGGTTTGTTGATGACACAGTTACTAAAACGTACGCCCTGACGAAGAGATTATTTCTATCATTCACAATTGTATTAATAGCTTCCTGCAGTGATGAACTTGAAGCCCCAAGCTGAACCTCCGCCTTATACTCTCAAATTTATACCGGCTTCAATTGAAGAGATCGATATTGCGTTCCCACTGTACAACAAGTGGCATTTGTCTGGCCAGGTGGATGTGCAATTTGTAACGCAGGGAGCTTATCAGATAAAAAAGCCTTTTGCTTACGGTCAACGTTTTGTTGTAAGGCCATGGATTGAATATTCAGGATTTAAGAACATGAAGCTATGGCTTGGATACTCTCACAATCAAAAATATGAAGTGAAGCCTGCAGGTAATTATGGAAACTCTTGAACAACCTCGCCAGGTATTGTTATCTTTTCGCCACATAGGAAGATAGGTCACATAGATTCACACAGGCGGCCAGCAACATCTTTTCAACTTTATAAATTTTGGCAGATTACAGTTTTTTATTTCAAGTTTACATAAGCTCTTAAACTAACTTTAATCACTGCCACTACAATCATTTATCATTTCTATCAACCCTGTTTTATGATTCATCTGCAGAGCTTTGTTATACGCTATTGAAAAATCGATTTTTTAATAAATAAAAATAGTTATGAAAAAAACATATAGTCCAAATGTTGCAGAGGCAAAATCGGCTAAGCAATCAGGGATCATTTCCAACGATCCTCGCGACATCGTAAGAGATGCTTACGTGTATGGTTTCCCATTGGTGGATAATTACCGAATCCTATCAGTGTTTATAATGCAGAAGGCTATTATGAAAAGAATGCGCAAAACGCTTATACGTTGAATGATCTTACTGCAAAAAAAGAAC
>Ga0070684_100000592_pt1 | contig 24970 bp, 21 predicted proteins | sample KBSC723LmetaG_FD_65653 | JGI IMG/M metagenome (GOLD analysis project Ga0070684, IMG submission 65653) | Corn rhizosphere microbial communities from Kellogg Biological Station, Michigan, USA - KBS C7.2-3L metaG | ecosystem: Host-associated > Plants > Roots > Rhizosphere ...
GGCTTCGTCTGCCCCGCGCCGAGTGAAGATTTCGAACAAAAGGCTTAGCTGGTAGCCGGTTTGCTAAGTCAGGATGGCGAAGCCATGCGCGAACTTGAGAGAGGCAATTGGGCTTTCAAGAATATGCGGGCAGGCTTGGAGAGTTCACTTCGGGTTGTGAACGTTGCGCTGTAGCGAGAGGTTTCAGGTGGATCAGCAGACGATCGGCCGATCTTTCCGGAACGACTCCGCCTGGAGTCATCCGGCGGTGGCCGCCGCCGCGAATATCCGCAACTGGTACGCCGTCTTCACCGTTCCTCAGAATGAAAAAGCGGTCGTCAAGCACTTAGACCTGAGGGAGATTGATTCTTTCCTCCCGACTTATGAAACGGTTCGGGTATGGAAAAACAGGCAGCGGATGAGGCTCGTCCTGCCGCTCTTTCCGGGCTACCTGTTTGTCCATGTCAATCAAAGAGAGCGGTCTAAGGTTCTCGCGTCTCCCAGGGTGCTGCATATTGTGGGCAACGGCAGGGAGTATGTGCCACTTGCCGATGCCGAAATCGAATTACTACGCTCCGGTTTGGCCGGCCAGCGGATCGAACCGTATCGCGAACTCGTTGTTGGTGACAGAGTTCGCATCAAGAGTGGCGCCATGCGGGGCGTTTGCGGCACGCTGGTGAAAAAAGGCGACGGGATGCGATTTGTTCTGACCCTTGAACTGATTAACCAGCACGCGGCGGTCCAGGTGAACGCTGAGGATCTGGAGCCGATAGTCGCTTGATGGGCGATTCTCTGGCGTGGGCGTGCATCGCAGAGAATCCCGGGTCGGACACGAGCGCTCGTATCGATGAACCGGTGAGCCGGTACGTGTTTGCCTTCTAAGTTTTCCAGTCAATTTCACCTGGTCTGCCGTCGATGCCTTTCCATCGCATCCTGCCGCGGGCCGACTGATAAGTGACATCGAATCCCTCGTGGTCCCGTTTTTCCGGGTCTGCACGTTGCGCGCTCCTTGCCCCGATCGAGGCGAAGGCGAGCAGGCGGCTCGTCCTTCAGACATCAAGACCAGTAGCAGTGAATCGAAGTTCCCTAACTTCGTTGGGGATTGTAGCCGTCAAGTTTGGAAGAGCCTATGCGTACATCGACAAAAGCGGTTCGGAGGGACAAGATCATGCAGGCGGCGGGCCGCCTGTTTGCGTTTCAGGGCTACCACGGAACGAGTACGCGCCAGATCGCGCACCTGGCCCATCTGAGTGAGAACACGCTCTTTCGGTACTTCGATCACAAGGAAGACCTCTTTTGGTCAACTCTCCGTGCGTACTCATCATCGCTCGACCTTGATCGAGACTTAATGGACGGGATTGCAAATTGCGAGCCGACGGAGACGGTTCTACCTAAGATTCTGGAACAGTTCAGTGATGCCACGATCTGCAGGCCTGAATTACTCCGGCTGATTGCGATTGCGTTTGTCGAGATGCACCCCAAGGCCGAGAAGTTCCTTCAGGAACGTCTCTCGCCGGCTCTTGTGGCCATCAGCCGCTATTTGGAGAAGAACATCAAAAACGGGAAGCTCCGGCCGCTGGATCCCGCTCTTCTGGCAGTAGCGTTGATGATGACAGCTCTGACCTACGCGGAAATCTCGCGGATCATCGATAAGGACAAGCCCATCCTGAATTATCAGGAAAAGAACCGCGCGCAGGCCAGATTCTGGCTGGAGATGCTCGCGCCAGGGGGTCCTGCCAATGCTTTGCCGGTACCTGCGATCGGAGCGGGAAATCCCGCCTGACGCCGACCTATTCTGTTGTGTCGCGGGGAGGATTCTTGTCGAGACTCTCAAGAAGTCGCCAGATTGTGGGCAGGCTAAGGGCGCGAATTTCTCCGGTGGCCAGGGGAAGAAGAGAGTATCTATATGAGCTTTGAGCGGAAACAGGTTCCGGTATTCATTTTGTGCGGCGGTCTGGGCACGCGACTCCGAGAGCAGACTGAGTTTCTGCCCAAGCCGATGGTTCAGGTCGGGCATCGCCCCATTCTGTGGCATATCATGCGCACTTACAGCGCGCACGGGTTTCGCCGCTTCATCCTGTGCACCGGATATCGAAGCGAAGTGATCAAGTCGTACTTTCTCAACTACTCCTCGATGAACTCCGACTTCACCGTAAGCTTGAAAAGCAACGACGTGAGGGTGCATTCAGTGGATCACGACGATGACTGGGAAGTCACCGTGGCCTATACGGGCGAGGAGACGATGACCGGAGCGCGAATTGCGAGAGCGGCGGAAAGATTTCTCGGAGATGAAGCGCATTTCGCGGTGACTTATGGCGATGGGCTGACCAACGCCAATCTTGGTGCGGAACTCGACTTTCATCTTTCCCATAACTTCCTGGGCACCGTGCTGGGCGTCAATCCTCCTTCCCGGTTCGGCGAGTTCAAGCTTGACGGCGAGCACGTCATGGAATTCGAGGAGAAGCCAGATTTTCGCGAGAAATGGATCAACGGTGGCTACTTCTTTTTCCGCAGGGAGTTCGCCCGTTACCTCACCAGCGACGTGGGCTGCGTTCTTGAGAGGGAGCCTCTTTCGAGGCTGGCGCGCGACCAGCAGTTGCAGGTCTACCGGCACCAGGGTTTCTGGCAGTGTATGGATACGCAACGCGATTGCGATTTTCTGAACGGACTGTGGAAGAACAACCAGGCGCCTTGGAAGTGTTCATCCCCCGTGCCCGGCGCCGTCTAGCCCGGGGCCACGGAACCGATATCGAACGACTTTGTTGCTGAATTGCTAAAGGAGAAAAAATGCGTGTACTTGTGACGGGCAACCGCGGCTATATTGGCACTCATCTAGTGGAGATTCTGAAGGCCGAGGGCCATACCGTCACCGGCGTCGACCTCGACTTGTTCGAGGGTTGCGAGTTCGACTCCTTTGTCGAGCCCGACACGCAGTTGCGGCAGGACTTCCGTACGTTGACCGCGCAGCAGGTTGAGGGTCACGACTGCGTCATGCACCTGGCCGCGATCTCGAACGACCCCATGGGCGACCTGGATCCCAATATCACCTATTCCATCAACCGCGATGGATCCATCGGGCTGGCAACTCTGGCGAAAAGTGCGGGCGTTCCCCGTTTCCTGCTCGCGAGCTCCTGCTCCATCTACGGCAAGGGCGAAAAGCTCGACTTGACCGAACAGGATGCATTGAATCCGGTGTCGGCCTATGCCGAATCGAAGGTCGACGCGGAAAAAGGCATCGGAGCGCTCGCCGACAAGAACTTCACTGCCGGCTTCCTGCGCAACTCCACCGCTTACGGTTACTCCCCGATGCTTCGTATCGATCTGGTGGTCAACAACCTGTTGGGCTGCGCGTTATCTCGCGGCGACATTCGCATCATGAGCGACGGCACCCCGTGGCGTCCGCTCATTCATTGCCGTGACATCGCGCGCGCCTTCGTGGCTTTCGCCAAGGCGCCGGCGGAAAAGATTCAGAACCTGCCGATCAATGTTGGCGGAAATGCCGAGAATTTCCAGGTTCGACAGGTTGGGGATTACGTGCAACGGCTGGTTCCAAAGGCCTCGATCGTGTACACCGGCGAGGTTGGCAACGACCCTCGCAACTACCGTGTGTCCTTTGATTTGCTTGGCCGGCAGCTTCCGGAGTTTTCTCTGGCCTATACCCTGGAAAGCGGCATGGAGGAGCTTCACCGGAAGATGGTCGAGCACGGTTTCTCGCTGGAAGATTTCAATGGCGACCGGTATGTGCGGCTGCGCACGCTCAAGCAGCGTATGGACCGGCTGGCTGCGACGGCGGTTGCCGACTGAGAGCAAGCGCTTTGTGAAGTGGAGTGCGAGGGAGATAGATGAAATTCACCGAGACGCCCCTGAAGGGCGCGTACCTGATCGACCTTGAAAAACGCGGAGACGACCGGGGGTTCTTTGCGCGCTTTTACTGCGAGCGCGAATTCGGCGAGCACGGCCTGGTGACGAGATTTGTTCAGGTCAACAACTCGCTGAGCGCTCAGCGCGGCACGCTGCGTGGCATGCACTACCAACTGCCGCCGAATGGCGAAGTGAAAATAGTGCGTTGCATTCGCGGATCGCTTTTCGACGTGATCGTTGACCTGCGGCCCAAGTCGGCGACCTATCTTGCGTGGTTCGGCGCGGAACTGACCGCTGAGAATCGCACGATGATGTATGTGCCGGTTGGGTTTGCGCATGGGTTTGTCACCACCTCGGACGACGCGGAGGCGCTGTATCTGGTCAGCTCGTTCTATGCGCCAAGCGACGAGCGCGGGCTGCGCTGGAACGATCCGCGAGTCGGCATCAAGTGGCCGGTGCAGCCGGCGGTGATCTCGCCCAAGGACGAGGCCCACCCGGATTTCTCAGAGGACCATCATTTGAATGCCGCGCTGAAGGGCATGTCCGTATGAGGATTCTCTTCACCGGAGCCAGTTCCTTTACCGGATTCTGGTTTGCGAAGGTTCTCGCCGGACGCGGGCACGAGGTTCATTGCACGTTTCAGGGCACACGCGAGTCATACGATGCCGCGCGCAGGCGCCGTATCGACGCGCTGCCGGAGTCGGTTGTGCGGCATTGGGAGACGGCTACCCAATCGCCACGGCTGCTGGAAATCGTGGAAAGCCAGAACCGCTGGGATCTGGTCTGCCTGCATGCCGCCTATGTGAGCAATTACCGCAGTCCTGATTTTGATGTGGCGCAGGCGCTTCGCAACAACTCCGACGGGCTTCCGGCGTTGCTCGAGAAACTGGCTCAGCGGGGAATGTGCCGCGCAATCGCCACAGGCAGCGTATTCGAAGCCGAAGAGGGGGCCGGCGAAGAACCGCGCCGCGCCTTCTCGCCCTATGGGCTATCAAAGACGCTTACGTGGAAGGTCCAACAGTATAGGACGCAGATGCTGGGCGTGAAGCTGGGAAAGTTTCTCATCCCGAACCCGTTTGGGCCCTTCGAGGAGCCGCGGTTCACGGCCTATCTGATGAAGACGTGGTTTGCCGGCAAAGTTGCGGAAGTCCGCACGCCGGATTACATTCGGGACAACATTCATGTGTCGAAGCTGGCGGTGCACTATGCGGATTTCGCCGAAGATGCGGACTCGGCAAGCGGCACAAAATGTGCGCCCATGGGATATGCGGAATCGCAGGGCAACTTCACGTTGCGCTTTGCGGGTGAGATGCGAAAGCGCGTGGGGCTAGCCTGCGATGTGACGCTCGGGAAACAGAGTGACTTCAGCGAGCCGCTGATGCGCGTCAACACTCAGTTACTGCCGCTTGCGCCAGAGCAGTGGAGCGAGACGGCGGCGTGGGACGAGCTGGCGAATTGGTATCGGAGCGAGTTCGATGCCGCCCAACACCGCCCGGAAACAGTCGCTGAGGGAATCGCGGGAGGAAAGACAAAGTGAAAGTCGCGGTGATCGGCGGCGGAATTGTGGGCCTGGCTACAGCGATCCGGCTGCTCGAACGCTATCCATGGCTGGAACTGCTCCTGCTCGAAAAGGAAGAGGGGCCCGGCCGGCACCAGAGCGCCAATAACAGCGGAGTTATGCATTGCGGGCTGTATTACAAGCCGGGATCAATCAAGGCACGGCTGGCGGTGACGGGCATTCGCCGCATGGTGGAATTCTGCGAGAAGCACGACATTGCGCACGAGTGCTGCGGCAAAATCGTTGTCGCAACCGAACAAGAGGAGGTCCCCCGTCTGCACGACCTGCTGGGGCGCGGCAAGGCCAACGGGCTTCAGGGACTGAAACTTTTGAAGGGCGAGGAAATTCGCGAAATTGAGCCCCATGCGGCGGGAATTGAAGCCATCCGAGTGCCCGAGGAAGGAATCGTCGATTACCCTGCGGTATGCGAAGCCATGCTGGGCGAAATTCGCGGGCACGGAGGCGAGGCAAAGTTCTCCTCCGAAGTCACTCGAATGCGCGAGGGAACACGTTGGTTAATTGAGACGCGCAGCGGAGATTACGAGGCCGATTTCGTGATCAATTGTGCCGGCTTGCACAGCGACCGGGTCAGCCGTATGACGGGCAACCGCAACACGGCGAAGATCGTTCCGTTCCGCGGGGAGTATTACAAGATCAGACCTGAACGGGCGGACCTGGTTCGGCACCTCATTTACCCTGTGCCCGATCCGAAGTTTCCATTTCTCGGTGTCCACTTTACGCGCATGATCCACGGAGGAGTGGAGTGCGGGCCAAACGCGGTGCTGGCGCTCAAACGCGAAGGATACCGCAAGACTGACTTCTCGTTGCGCGACACGGTCGAGAGCCTCACCTATCCCGGATTCTGGAGATTTTTCCTGCGCTATCCGCGAATGTGCATTCAGGAGATGGAACGTTCCTTCAGCAAAGAGCTATTCTGCAAGTCGCTGCAGCGCCTGGTTCCGGATATTCGCGTCGAAGATCTTTCCCCCGGCGGGGCCGGTGTCCGCGCGCAGGCCATGACATCGAGTGGAGATTTACTCCAGGACTTCTGTTTTGTTGCGCGCAAGGGGGCCCTGAATGTTCTCAACGCGCCCAGCCCGGGAGCGACGGCGAGTTTAGCAATTGCAGATGAGATTCTCGATACCGCACAGGAAGCATTTCCTGTTAGGCCCCAAACCGTGGCCTGAAGCAGGAGTACTCCTCAAATGAAAGGCATCGTCGCAGTCGACCTTTTCTCACCACTGGCAATCAGGGTGAGCCTGGCTGCTTATGGAGCTTCGGCCTCGACTCCGCGTTCCAGTGATTGAAAAACTTTTCCCCGAAGATTCCAAGGCGTAGCCCAGACGCCTTCTCCGTTTCGGCGTTTCCTATGGGCTTGACTGGGCGCAACCATCGTTTTCGTTCTCCAGAAGTGGAGGGAGTCTAATGGATATTGTTATCGCCGCCGGTCATTTGCCGTCACCGAACGGTCCCCAGGCTGGCCATAAGTGCAGTTACTTCGCCTACGAATATTTATCACATCGGCACACGCTGCACCTTCTTGCCTTCGCCACCGACAACGAACTTACTGGTCTGGGCAAAGCCAATCTGGGATTATTCGCCTCTCACGACCTCATACGTGTGAATAACCAGGTTCGACTTAAGGGGGTGCTCACGGCACCCGGACTGCCGCTGGCCATCGCGGCGAGACACTCGGGATCCTATAGAACGAAGCTTGATCGGATAATGCGCGCCAAGAAACCTGACCTGGTGATTTACGACCATACGGCGATGTTTCAATATGTTGGGATGGCGCCAGCTACCGCGGTTACGGCGGGTATCGCGCACGATGTCTACTCGCAGCTCTGGGATCGAAAGGCAGCAAATTCGGGAAACCCCGCACTGAAGCCGCTGGTGAGTGCCGAGTCGCAGCGCATGAAGAGGTGGGAGTCAAGCGCCTTTAAGTCTCTGGATTTCGTTGTCACGTTCAATGAGAAAGACAAGCATCTTATTGAGGCTCTTCAACCGACGGCAACGACGCTCGCGATCGATCCCTGGATGTCACTGCCAGTCTGCAAGCCGGGATCAACGCGTGAACCGGGAGCCATGATGTTTTGGGGGGCCATGGAACGGCCTGAGAATGCGGATGGCGCGCGATGGGCTGCAAATGAATTGCTCCCGGTAATTCGCCAGAGCGTACCCCATGCGAAGCTGTACATCGCGGGCAATCGTGGGGAACTACTGGCGCAGGAATTTGCCGGCAGAAAAGATATCGTTGTGACCGGATTTGTTGAGGACGTCGGGGCCCTGATGTCCCGCATGGAAGTCGCGCTTCTGCCGCTGCGGCTTGGTGCCGGTATCAAGATCAAGACGCTGGAGTGCATGGCGGCGGGGCTGCCGGTGGTGACGACGTCAGTGGGAGCCGAAGGAGTTGGCGGAACCGAAGGACGTGATTACCTGATCGCTGAAACCGCCGAAGAGATTGTCGAACGCACCATTTCTCTCTTGCGCAATCCGGCGGCCGCACGAGAAATGGGCGGCCGAGCGGTAGAGTTCATAGCCAAGCGCTGGGATTTCGGCGGTCGAATGGAGCGCCTCGAGGCTGCCGTCCTCAAACGTGTCGTCGAGCAGAGAGACGAGTCGTACCAGAAAACACTTAGCATGACGAGCTGACTTTCGAGTCCGGACTTCGCAGCCAATGCTCCGCCACCTCCTTGATCTCAATTCCCTAACTACCGTCCGGGAGTCACGTTAAACGTAAGAGTGGAGTTTCCGACGCCCGGCCCGGTAGCTCGGATGACGATCGTTTTCGACATACCTCCCCCGCCCGAATCGGAGGTGATATTTAGAAGTACAGGTGCTCTTTCTCCGGGTTGTAATGTCAACGTCTCTTTTGAAAGGTAAGCTATCCATCCTCGAGGCATTTTAGCTTCGAGAGAGACCTGCAGTTGGTGATCGGAGAAGTTATACGCAAAAATCTGCAGGGGTTGGCGAGCTTTGACGAAGTCAGCCGATAGGTTGCGTTGCCCGGGTCCAAGAACCTGAAGTTGCTCTCCAGAGAAAGCAGCCTGCAGGACGACCGGTGAAGGAGTTGGGTTCGCAGAAGGTGGAGCCGGCGCGGGACGCGGCGTCAAAGATACATGTGAAGACGGGTTTTGCGCCCATTGGGCGACTGTACCCGCCGGCAGCACGATAAACACCGGGCTCGATGATACGTTAATTTCTCGAGTGGACGTGGGATTGAGGTTTTGGCCCATCACATTGTAGGCGGCGCTCATCGAGGCTGGAAGGCGCAGGGACGAACTGCCAGAACCGGTCCACGCAACCAGAACGTCGCTCGGCTTGCCGTCTGGAAGAGCCGAAAACGCGTAAACAGAACTTGCACCCGAGATCTCAAGTTTGCCGATGGGATGGGCACCTGCAAGTAATCTGCCAACCGCGGCAAGTGCAAGATAGGCAGGCCGCGGGGTCAGGTCTTTGTGAAGTAAGCCAAACTGAACCTGGGCATCCGGCATCCGGAAATTCCTTCCGGACTCGCTTCGGTTCTGCAACATGAAATAGAACGCCTTCTGCGCTCCCTGGAAGAGAGTGACGGTGTACATCTTGGGAAGGCGGTCCATTTGAAGCTTCATGTCGGCGGGAGACGGATCGTCTTCAGAGGATTCCGGCGAGATCCTGACGGGATTGTTGAATTCGGTGATCCAAAATGGCTTGCCACGAGCGGCGGGTTTGAAACTCTTATAAGCATCCGGCAGATTATCGATATCTGTGTAGTGATGGAAGTCGAACGTGTCGAAATATGCCGAGGCATCGTTCGCCTCGAGATCTTGCAAGACTTCAGGCGAAGTACGCATCATCAGCGACGATGAGCACACGGTCACGGACGGGTTACCCGCCTTGAGACCCAGGTAGGCCACCTTTTGAAAAGTGGCAATCTCAGCTCCGCTGTTGCGCGCATTGGGCTCATTGAATGTCTCAACAGCTTCTAAGTACGGCTTCCAGCGAGAAGCGATTTCGCGATAGAACGCAAATGCGTCGCGCAGATCCGGAGGAAAACGCCGATCCTCAGCCCCGGTCCAATCGGGCGCTTGATGCACATAGCCGAGCATGTGCAGTCCGGCCGAGTGCATGGTTTTGAAATAATTGTCAAACATGTGGTTTATGTCCATTTCACCGCGCGCGGGCTGAATCTTGGACCAAGCCAGAGCGCCTCTCCCCCATCCGGCGCCGCCGAGCGCAGCGAGACTTGCAGTCCGCTGCCACACCTCTTGGTTCGTATTCCACGGGGGCGACGGAACCACGATTCCAAGCGGCGAGTCAGAGGGTGTCGGCGCCTTCAAGGGAGCGATCACGGCAAGAGAAACCGCGGAGGAATTTCCGGAGCGCAGTGTGTAATATCCAACGGGAAGCGAACCCAAATCTACGCGACCTCCGTCAGATTTTCCCGATGCAACGACCTTCCCTTCTATATCAGCTGCCTGCCACTCTCCTCCGGGGCTTGCCGTAAGCTGCAAAACAATTCGCTGCCCCTGAACAAAAATGTTGCCGGGATTTCCGGGTAGAGGACCAGGCGTCTGCGCCAAGCCGGAAATGCAGACACCCACAATCAGGGCCGCGATCATCGTCATCTTCATGCCCGTATGCTAAACTACACGTCAGTCAACCTGCATCCCGGCGTCCTCGCTGCAAGCCGTTTGCCCATTCGTTGGGTATGGACAACTCGTTGTAGACAGGATATTTGCGAGCAAGCGGAAGTGGTCGAAGTCCCAAACGAACGTATGCTGCGTCATTCTGGTGGCGTGCTATATCCGGCCAGTCTTTTCTCCGCCGACACTGGAGGACACAGGGCGCCTCATGGCGGTCAGGCTTGCAGTTCGAATTTTGTTCCGGGGGCAATGCGGACACACAGGAAAGATCCCCAAAAAGAGGAGATTGTTCGATCTTGAAACAAAATATTTTCGCAGAATCTTAGTGTGTGTGCACGCAAACTGATATCGTCATTTTCGTTAATCCAAACGCTACTCGCTTTTCGACGACACGGCAGTATGCGAAAGCCCTTGGGTAGTGTGTTCCGACGAGGGTATATGGCGTAGACCATTGACCGCGACGAGACGCCAGTTCGAGAAAAGATTCACAACCAACCAGGAGCGGACAGACAAGTGAACGGACCAACTCAACCTATGAAGTGACGTCTACCGCAACGGTGGCGCATTAGAGGCCGGGCTGCGTTAGCGTGCCTGTTCAAGCCGCATTGGCGGCTCACATCGTAAGTCTCCCGGCCCTGCTGGGATGACACTCAGCCGGAAGTAGGAGTACGAATAGGTGAATTCCTCACTGGAAAAAGATCCGACACTCAGGGACCTCCTGAGAATCCTGAGTCGTCGTAGGCGCGTCCTCTGGATCACGGCACTCTCTCTGTTCCTCATCTCAGTCGCCCTCTGTATTTTCCTCACACGACGTTACGAGGCAACCGGCGTCTTTCAGATGCAGGAATCCAGCGCAGACATGATGGATCTGGGAGATATCATGGGGTCGGCGACATCGAGCGCTGGCAGTTCCCTGACACTGACCACAGACCTTCAGACCTACGCGAACATTCTGGAATCCGACACGCTTGCATTAAAAGTAATCCAGGAGCTTAACCTCGAAAAGAACGAGGACTTTCGTCCTAAGTGGAATCCTATTGAGCCGATCATCAAGCTGATCACGCCACAAGGGGAACCAGACCGCCCTGGAACTCCGCTTGAAGATGCGCCTCACCGCCGGGAGGAAGCACTTAAAGTCTTCTATAAGCATCTCGATGTGAAGGTGGATGCGGGCACGCGGCTGATTGAGGTCAGCTATAGCAATCCAAGCCCCAAGGTGGCAGCGGCTGTCGCCAATAGCCTTATCCAGGGCCTGATCGACTTCACCTTCCAGACAAAGTTCGATGCCACCAACCAGGCAGCCACCTGGCTGCAGGGCCAGTTGACCGATATGCAGAAGCAGGTGGTTGGCCTGCAGGGTCAAGTAGTCGAACTGCAAAAAAAGAGCGATATCTTCGGCACTGGCGGGAGCGATCTCCAAGGGAAGCCAATCATTTTCAGCCCAGCCCTGAGCAGTTTGGAACAATCGACTCAGGTTTTATCGCAAGCACGAATCAACCGCGTACTCAAGGGTGCAATCTACCAGATCGTAAAAACAGGGAATGCCGAACTGATCTCCCAGCTGGCTGGCTCGACGATGATCAGTCAGACCGGTTCGGGAATGACATCATCCCTGGGCCTTGTCCAGAATCTGCGCACGCAGGAGTCCCAACTTGAAACGCAAATTGGCCAGGAGACCGCAATCTACGGGGCCAACTATCCCAAACTGATCCAGGATCGCGATGCTCTGAAGAGCGTTCAAAAATCCCTGCAAGACGAAATCGGGCGCATGAATACTCGCGCCGAGAATGACTATAAGATCGCAGTTCAGACCGAAGAAGGCGCCACGAAGGCATATGACTCCGATAAGGCGGCGGCTGCAAAGCTGAATGAAGATGCAATCCAATTCACAATCCTCTCCAAGGAAGCGGATTCGGCTGAGACCATCTATGAGACCCTCCTGACCAAACTTAAGGAGGCTGGTATCCTGGGTGGCCTGCAATCTACGAACTTAACCAAGGTCAATACTGCGAGGCCTCCAGCGAAGCCCGCCAGTCCGAACATTCCTGTGTTCCTGGCACTGGGAGTTATTCTGGGGCTCTTCTTCGGTGTCTGCGTGGCGTTTCTCCTGGATGCCATCGACAACAAGATCCAGACATCGGAGGATATCGAAAACTTAAACATTCCTCTGCTCACCGTCGTGCCCATGATGAAGAAAACGGAAGGGCAGAAGATCGAGCTGGGCGAAAAGTACTCGGCTTTTGGCGAGGCAATGCGAAGGTTGCGATCTACGCTTTTGCTTTCCCAGATTGCAGCACCCCCGAAGGTTGTTCTTGTCACGAGCGGGAATGCGACGGAAGGAAAATCGACACTCTCGCTAAACCTGGCTGCCGCTTTTTCTCAGCTCGACAAGAACGTCCTCCTGGTGGAAGCCGACTTGCGGCGTCCTGTTCTCCAGAAAAGGCTTGGCCTGAAGGCCCGAAACGGGTTGAGTACGCTCCTCACAGACCAGTCTGCGGAGTTTGCGCCTGAATCACTGCAAGAGTTCCCTCACCTGTACATACTTCCGGCAGGCCATGTCCCTCCATTCCCGTCGGAGTTGCTTGGATCGGGCCATCTCGCGAAACTTCTCGAAGTCTGGCAAAAGCAATTCGACTTCGTCATCATCGACTCCCCGCCAGTTCTGCCATTAAGCGACGCGCAGGTACTGGCGCCCCTGGCGGACACCTCGGTACTGATTGCGCGCGCGGGCGTCACGAGCAGGATTGCACTGCAGCGCACATACAGCATCCTGGTCCCGCACTTGAAAGACCCAAGTAAGCCTGCGCTCGGTGTCGTACTCAACGCAGTCTCATTGAGTTCAGCCGCGTATTACGGTTACTACGGCTACTATGGGGATAAAAAGTATGGGTATGAGCAGGAATAGGGAGGCAAAAATGAGAATTGTCAAGGTAATCTTCGCCGTGCTCGTTTGTGCCGCGAGCGTTTGCTGGGCGCAGAACGAGAGTCTGCAGAACGAGAGTCTCCTGATCGGTCCCGGAGACGTCCTTCATATCCAGGTACTCGAAGCCGCGGACCTCACGCAGACTGTACGGGTAATGGACTCAGGCGAGGTGCCGCTCATTATCGGCGGCAATGTAAAGGTTGCCGGACTGACGCCTGAAGGGGCGGCGGAAGCCATCCAGACCGATCTCAAGGAAAAGAAATACCTGGTGGACCCCCATGTCAGCGTTTCGATCCAGCAATACACGGTGCAGGATGTCACCATCCTTGGAGAAGTCAGATCGCCGGGCCGATATTCGATAGGGACTCCGCTGCCCGTACTCACCGCTTTGGCACAGGCACACGGGCTGGATGAGATGGCGGACCGGAACATTACTATCCAAAGGCGCAATTCCGACCAACGAGTCAAGTACTTCGTTTCCAATGATCCGGAACAGGCGCTGAACTCTCATTTGATGGTCTATCCCGGCGACACCATCCTCGTCCCCAAGGTGAAGATCGTCTACGTCCTCGGGGACGTATACCACCCCGGCGGGTACCCCATGACGGCAAACGACTCCACCATGACGGCTCTGGAGGCGGTGTCGCTCGCGGGTTCGTGGCAACTTCATGCGCGGGAGTCACAGACCCGGATCATTCGTAAGCAGGCCGACGGCACTTATGTCGAGATGCAGGTGTCTCTCTCCGACATGGTAAAAGGCAAGAAATCCGACCTGCCGCTGGAAGCCAATGACATCATCTACATTCCCTTTAGCTATGCGAAGAACCTTTCCCTGGGACTATCGAACATCATTTCCGCTGCGTCGGTGGCGGCGATCTACACCACGACGCGGCACTGAATTGGCGGCCGGCCCCGCGGGCGACCTCAGCGGTTAGCTGTTGCAAAGCGCAAGACACGACGAGACCGGGCTTTGGGCTCCCGTCACGGCGCCACAACATAACTATCCAAGACGAAACTCCAGAGCAGGATAGGAAAACGGTATGAGTTTGAACCCCGTGGCACCCGGCGCAGGGGCCCGCGACTTGCGCCGCGGGATAACGACGGCGAACCCGCAGGCGCTGGCGAATCCAGTCTTTAATGATGCGAGTTACGCCAGAGGCAGCTTGCCGTTTTTCTTGCTTCGCATCTCCATAAGTGCCCTTCTGCCATTCATCATCGCCTTGGGAGCGATGTTTCAAGTGCAGATGCTGCTGTTGCACGGGCACATAGTTGCGAACTCGGTCGACTTGAAGCTGCTCTTCATGTTTCCGTTTCTACTCGGCATGTTCCTGCGAGCCCGATTCAGCCACAGGCGGGTTGTGGCCGTTACGCTCGTCTTTGTCAGTTTTCTAATCCTCGATGGCATCCGTTTCTATTTCTCTCTTAACATCGCCGGAGTAGACGTTGTACAGGGGGCTAACAGCTATTACTCATACGTATTCCTTGCTGTCCTGGCGCTCATGGTGCCGTTCCGTCTCCCGGAACGCCGGGTTATCCAGATCTTCGTCTGGACATTCATTGCCTGTGCAGTCGTGGGTTTGGCGCAGTTTATTGCGAATAAACCGCTCATTCCGGACCACAGCAGTGACGGCTCATTTGAAGTGAATGGAACCCAGGCCGTGAATTTTCGACCGTTCAGTCTGTTTACGGATGTGCACCATTACGGCATGATTGGGGTTGTGGCCGCCTCCCTCGGCTTTGCTTATTGGCGCAGGCGCCGCCGCGTCGTTGGCCTGCCGCTCCTCTTGAGCGGAATCCTTGTCACCGTGACTGCGGGATCACGAGAGGTCATGCCCTCCCTGGTTGCGGCCCTGGGCACTGTTGCTCTCTTGACCCACGGCGCGTCCCGCAGGTGGCACCGCCTCTTACCATTGCTTTGGTTGGGGCTTGGAGTGAGCGTAGTTGGCATCGGGTATGTGCTTGCGTCGGGTGGCGGCGTCACACATACGCTGTCAGACACTTCGACCCTCATCATCCGCCTGCAGAACTGGCAGACCTATGCTGCCATGTTCGGACTTAACGATCCTTGGGGCATCCTGTTCGGCTTCGGATTGGTCGAGAATCACAACGCTGCCACAAGTGCCGTATTGGTGCCGATCGATAACTTATTTCTTTGCACCACGCTTCACATCGGCCTTGTCGGTTTGGCATTGTGTATCGCACTCCTATGGACACTCTGGCGTGAGGCTCTTTCGGCCGCCCAGGAGACTGACTCTGCGCTCGCCATCGCCGTAGCCGCCGCGTTCTCCACCTTCTTGTGCCTCGGCATGTTTCAGCCAACAGCGGCGCCAGCTTGTACCTACTTCATCCTGTACGCTGTCTCACAGACGGCCATGTTCCGCAGAGTAAGGGACCAAAGATAACATCATGCCTCTTTGAGAGAGGCGACACAGGAGGCTGCCAGTTGTCTTCACCGTCCGAAATCTGGCCGAATTTCTTCATCGTCGGAGCGATAAAGTGTGGCACGACATCGCTCTATGAAATCCTGAAATCGCATCCGCAAGTGTTCTTTGCGGAATTGAAAGAGCCAAATTACTTTCTTACCGTCCCTCCGACCGATGAACAGGCGAAAGGCCGGTTTCGGGAGCATTGCACGGGCAGGCCGGAGGCTTACCTCGATCTTTACCGCCATTCAGGCGCCTACCCCGCAATCGGAGATGCCAGTGCCGCCTATCTTTGGGACGAGAATTCTGCGCGCAGAATTCACGAGGTCGTCCCGGATGCTCGCATTATCATTCTTCTTCGCGAGCCGGTAACTCGCGCGCATTCTCACTACCTGATGAATAGAAAGTATGGGTTCGAACCTATACCAACGTTCCATGAGGCGGTGCAGAAGTATAGCGTCGTGAAGAGCAAATGCGCTTGGGAAAGCGGTATGTATATTGATTGCGGCCGCTACTATGATGGCGTCAAGCGCTATCTCGACACTTTCGGCCCGAAAAACGTACTGATTCTCCTTACCGACGATCTCAACAAGCAGCCTGAGCGAACCTTAAGCCAGGTGACACGCTTCCTGGGAATCGACCCCTTGCCGAATGATCGAGTAGACATGAAAGTCAAGTACAATAGCTTTGCCATCCCACGATTTCCGGCTGCGTACAAATTCCTGCGCCATAACATTTTCAAACCAGAAGTCAGACAGAAGTACTTTCCGCTTGCGCTTCGGAGATGGCTTCAGAACTCTCCGCTGCTGAATAGCCACGACAAGCCGACGATAGATAAGGAATCAAGGCTATTCCTTCAGAGAATTTACGGTCCGGAAATCGTGCGCCTTGAGGAATTACTCGGACGCAAGTTACCGCAACTCCGGAAAGGCTGGCTCTCAGAACCGGAAGTGACACCGGGAACCTCGGGCGATCTGACCAGAGAAATAAGCGAAACTTCTTAGTCGGTCTCCATCGGCGCCTTTTCGTTCACAATCACACGCTCCTCTCGCGACAGTTCACCTACCCGATCGTGTGGCTAAATCGAGGTCTAACTGAGTCGGTTCGACGGCGAGAAGAATGGAAGGGAGTTCGCGACGTTCCCTCATCGCGTGGCTCTAGTTCAGACGGGGAGAATGGCGGGTTTTATGGAAGCAGGTTACGAAAATACACGCAGCAGATTCGTTCAGGGAGGAGGTCACCAACTGTCCAACTGTACTTCAATCTGGCCTTCTTTTTACATCGTCGGCGCTGCCAAAGCGGGTACTTCTTCCCTCTACGAAGCGCTTCGGTTACACCCTGAGGTGTTCTTTCCGTGGATCAAAGAACCGAACTATTTCCTTTCGGTCGCTCCCCCTCCCTTAAAGCTCGAAGGCATTTCATCACATTGTTACAACAATCCCGAGGCGTACCAGGAGCTCTACAAGGACGCGGGTAATTACCGGGCGACTGGGGATGCAAGTGTGACGTATCTTTGGGATGAGGATGCGCCACGCAGAATCTTCCAAGTCCGCCCCGACGCGCGCATCCTCATCATCCTGCGCGATCCAATTGAGCGTGCGTACTCCCATTACCTGATGCTCAGAACGCTCCGCCTGGAGCCGGAGAGTTCTTTCCTCAAGGCTCTTCAGGTGAGTCAGCGACGCGATAAGAGCTACATTTGGACGGGTACGCTCTATGTCGAAGTGGGACTTTACTTCGAGCAAGTAAAGCGCTATTTGACGACGTTCGGCTCCGAGCAGGTACTTGTCTTGCTCACCGAGCATCTGAATGAGAATCCCAAGGAAACCATGCTGAGAGTGACGCAGCATCTCGGGATCGGCCCAATTACAGCCGATGATCGAGAGCTGGGAGCGGCTCGCAATGCATTCGGAAGCCCTCGTTTTCCGGGTCTGTATCAGTTTGCAAGCCGGCGTCTGATCTCGCCGGACCTAAGAAGGAAATACTTGCCGCTCGGCGTGCGGGAGTGGTTGCGCGCGAGTTCGCTTTTGTATAGTCACAGGAAGCCTCAGATGGACAAGGAGTCGCGCCGGTTTCTTCAGAAGATATATGAACCGGATGTCGCTAGATTGGAACAACTTCTCGGTTACGATTTATCGGCATTGAGAAGGTCCTGGGACAAGCAACGGGGCGCATAAAGCTCGTGGTCTGCCACGAGCAATCGAGACTATGGTATTTCTGCCCTCCGCAATTCGGTCAACGGTATCGCGTTGAGCTAAGCTCCGCCCAACCTGAGCAGAGCGGGCGCATGGCAAAAGACTGAATGCGCGGCTGGATCGGCCGCTGGGCGCCAAACCTGATTTGATAACCGTGCTTAGGAGTAGGGCTTTGATTCAGACACTGAATATCAGAGTTCGGAAGGTTTTTTCCGGCTTGGATGAACACACACGCGAGGTCGTCTTCAAGTCGTCCTCTTCTTTGCTGGTGAGGGTGTTAGGAATAGTCGCAGCGTTCGGCGTAAGCGTCGCGTTGGGCAGGACTCTGGGAGCCACCGGGTTGGGTATCATCAACCTGGCGCAGCAAATCGCAACGCTTTTGCTGGTCGTCACGATGCTCGGCATGGACAACGTCCTGATCAAGAACGTCGCTATCGCGTACGGGGAGGAAAACCCGAAGGGAATCGCCGACAGTCTCTACACGGCTTCCGTAATCAATGGATCGCTGGCGACGGCGCTTACAGTGGTGGGAATCCTTGCATCACCTTGGCTGGCACGCCGCGTCTTTCACTCCCCAGCCCTCGAGATTCCGCTCATCGTTACGTTGGCGGTGCTGGTGCCCCAGACGTTTGCGCGAGTTTTTGCGGCCTCGCTGAACGGCTTTCACAAGGTATGGCAGAGCAACCTCGTGAACAACACCTTGAGCATCTGGGTGGTGGCGGTTGGTCTCGTCGTAATGCATTTCGCTCACGCGCGGATCACAGTCATCCCCGTGGCGATCCTCTACGCGCTCGGGCGGCTTACCGTCTTCTTCAGCATGGGGCTATACCAGAGGAAGCTGTTCCGCTACAAAGGTCCGTACCGGATGAACGCAAGACCGATGCTGAAAATGGCACTCCCGCTGCTGCTCTCCTCGGCCTCATTCCTTGTCATTGCCAATGCCGATGGAGTGATGCTGGGCTGGCTTAGGTCTCCGCATGAGGTGGGCCTCTACAGCGTGGCGGGGAGACTGGCCATGATGGAAAGCGTTCTCCTGATGGTGAGCAACTCCGCCATCAGCCCCAAACTTGCTTCTTTGTATGCTCAGGGCAGAACGGAAGAGATGGAAAAGATGGTCAAGAGGGTTACCGGTGGGTTGATTCTCGTCGCCGTCACGAGCTTGGGCCTCTTTCTACTTTTCGGTCATACACTGCTGTCCCTCTGGGGCCGCGAGTTCGTTGGAGGATATGCGGTGTTAGTGGTTCTGGGCATCGGCCAATTCTTCAGCATCTCGACAGGGTGCTGCGGGCTGCTGCTGGTATTGTGTGGCCGGGAGAGGCTCGTAGGATACGTCTCAATGGCATGCCTGATTTTGAACCTGGTTCTAAACTACTTTTTGATCCGCGCGTGGGGAGCGCTGGGCGCGGCAGCGGCAACAACCATCACGGTAGCAGCTCAAAATCTGGCCAACATGATGCTGACTCGAAGAGAAATTGGCTTCTTCACGATCCCGGTTTAGAATTGTGTCTAGCTCTCCCGATACCTCGATGCGCACTCCGTCGAGTGTGAGAAGAGTTGTTCCGTGTGGACACATATTCTGCGAGCGCAAGCACGCGCACCCTGGCGCTGTATCTTTCCCAGCATAGAATGAACGAAGAGACTTATGAATGCACTCGACTTCTACAATGCCTGGCTCGATTCCCGCGTGGCCTCCACCGACATTGGGGTTGACGGCGGATCTTTCAAGGCGGCCAAGAAACGATTCGGCGCCGGTGCGGCGTGGGATGCCGTGAAACGGAACCTGCGCACTACCACCAAGCTGCGGTTCAAATCGGCATTCAAGCTGCCCAGTTTTGCCCACTATCCAATCAATGCCGCTGAAAAGCGATTCGGCATCGATTACGTCAGATATATTTGCGAAAAGACACCGGTTTTCGCCGACGGCCTGTTCGCCGGCGACAGCCAGGAAGAGATCAAGCGAATTCTCTCCACTCACTTCCTAGCCGCCCATTTTGATCATGTCCCGTGGAAGGAGATATTCCCGGGCCCTCATTATGAGGAGTTTCGCAAGGCTGAGCGCAAACATATGGCGCTTCTCACCAAGAAGGGCGATTGTTACAACTACAACGGATTCAAGACGCGCACCGTCGGCTTTGAATATGGCGTATTAGCCAACCATTGCGGACTCGATGTGATCCCCCGCGAAAGACTTGAGTCCGTCAAAGGCTCGGTCGTAATCGATTGCGGCGCATTCGATGGCGACAGCGCCTTCTATTTCTCCTCGCTTTCCGCGTATCGAATTCTCGCCCTCGAGCCCGACGATCACAATTTCAAGGCTTTGCACGAGAACATGGAATTGAATTCCATGGAATCGGTGGTGCCGCTGAAGTGCGGAGTCGGCGACGAAAAGTGCACGGTCAGTTTCTCCACCGGCATGGCTTGCGCGAAAATCGCCGACGAGGGAGATATGAAGATTGAGATCGAGCGCATCGACGACCTCGTCAAAGAGCACGGTTCCGGACGCCCGGTCGGCATCATCAAGATGGATATCGAAGGTTACGAAACCAAGGCGCTCATGGGAGCCGCGCAAACCATTTGCGCCGATAAACCCATCCTGGTAATCGCTCTCTATCATTCGGGACGCGACTTCTTTGAAATCCCCGCGTATCTGAAGTCGCTCAGGCCCGACTATTCCATGCACATTGCAAGCCTCAATCCCCTCACGCCGATCTTCGAGAAGTACGTCATCGCCTACTAATCGACTGCGGTTACCGACCGCTTAGAAGACTGGTTCGGATTCTCGTTTCCCCATCTGCGTAGTTTCTGCCCCGAATGCGGTTTCCGGAGCAGTCCTCTTCTCTATGATCTGAAGAGGCCACCGATGGATGACGAATCGAGGCTCTTTCTTCAGCGTATTTACGAGCCAGAGATCGCGCGGCTTGAGGAATTGCTCGGGCGCAGATTACCGCAACTGCGGAAGAACTGGATATCAGAGCCTGCTGTCACTCAAGCAGAGCAGGCCGAGATGCCACCCAGATGGACGGGCCTCGATAGGCCGGCAGTTCTAAGCGTCTGTTCACCGTCTCCAATCTGAAGATACTACGCGGCTCGTGGGTTTTTGGCTATTCCTCGGGGCGGCCGGTTTGTTAACTCTCGGCGCGGCTCGGCCGAACATGTCTTTCTTTCATTAAGCGCGGCCGATGCACCGTCAGATGTACTTTCCGTGCATGAAAGAGCCTGCTCAGTGTGTTCAGCGGCCTTCATTCCGCCGAGTAACATCGAATCTGTCTCACCGGATCATCGGGTTTCAAGTTATCGGCGTGCTTAACCTCACTCGTTCCTTCGCAACATGAGTACCTGAGGACGCGGCATGCACTCGATGGCCCAAACGTTGTGGCAAGGGCACTATTAGGAGCGCGAATGCATCGACTATTTGTGACCGGAGGCTCAGGATTCATTGGTACGAACCTGATCGAATCCCTACTATCCGATGGAATTGAAGTTATGAACTTCGATGTCAGAGCTCCCTTGAACCGTGCTCACATGCCGTTTTACGCACGGGGAGACGTTCGTGATCTGACCGTTCTGAAAAGAACAATGAGTGAATTCCGTCCGGACTTTATCGTTCATCTGGCTGCGCGTTGCGATCTGGATGGAGATTCGGTTGAGGATTACTCAACCAATACGGCGGGCGTGCAGAATATGGTTGAAGCGGTGCGCTCCAGTCAAGGTGCGCAGCGGGTGATTTTCGCGTCGTCTCGTTACGTGCATCGTACCGAGCATCAACCTGCAAGCGATACAGATTACTCACCGTTTACCGCATATGGAGAGAGCAAGGTCGTTGGCGAGAAGATCGTTCGATCTAACGATCTGGAAGCGGTATGGTTGATTGTCCGCCCCACATCGATATGGGGGCCTTGGTTTGATATTCCATATCGCGGTTTTTTTTCCGCCGTTCGGAAGGGGCTGTATGTTCACCCCCGAGGTGAGAAGATTTACAAGAGCTATGGATACGTTGGCAACTCAGTACATCAGATTCGACGCTTTCTTGAGTCGCCAGCGCCCCTGGTCCATGGGAAGACTTTCTACTTGTCCGATCATCAACCCATTGAGGTCCGCGAACTCGCCGAACTAGTGCGGAAGGCGTTCGGTGCTCCCCCAGTGCGCGAAGTGCCGCTGAACTGGATGCGGCGACTTGCCGTCTGTGGCGATCTTATGAGGAAGGCTGGAATGCGAAATCCTCCTTTGACATCATTTCGACTGACTAATCTGAGGACCAGAATGGTGTACGACCTTTCTGCAACCGAGCGGGTAGTCGGAGAGCTTCCATTCAATCTTCAACATGCGGTTAGCCTCACTGCTGGATGGATGCAGCAACACGTGTAGTTCTCAACCAATGCGTCGTATATCGATTTAGCTCTTGCCTTGGGCGGGTAATTTGGATTACCAGGAAAATCTGGGTTGGCGTTATGGCGCAACCAGGAAACCAGGCGGCTGCGGACCGAAATGGACTGAACCGGGAGAGGGCTGCGAACCGCTTTTTGACGCATCTCCCTAAACACGTTGAAAGTGTGCGTCTCCAGTTCTTCGCCGATTACTTTAGGTGTGCTGCGCCCTTGACCCGGTTTTTGGCGTCGTCGTATACTATGCTCCTCAGCACACGACCTTGAGAACTGACGTGAATGGAGCCGTTCCCCTGCGTGACCGCCAGGTATTCGGGCGTCATAAGATTGGATCGCAGATCCCGGGCTTTCGCGTCTAAGAGAACGGCGTGAACAGGTATCGCAGATCAGGTTATTTCCGCACCCCACCCCGTGTTTGCAGAAGGCTGGTTTATCGAGAGAGAGGAATCTCGAGAATCAATTCTAAGGAGTAGCGCATTTTGCTGCTCACCAAACTTATACAAATTGGGCAAGGAGACTTCCAAATGAATATTGCTGGTAAGAGAGTGCTGGTTTGTGGCGGCGGCGGATTTATCGGAGGCCACTTGGCCAAGCGACTTCAGGAGCAAGGCGCGTCCGCGGTCCGGTGTGCCGATATAAAGCCGCTCGATGAGTGGTACCAGGAACTACCTGGCGTCGAGAATCTGGTCCTCGATCTGAAAGACAAGGATAGCTGCTACCGTGCCGCAGAGGGCATGGATGTAATCTTCCAGCTCGCCGCTGACATGGGCGGCATGGGATTCATCGAGAATAACAAGGCCCTGTGCATGCTGAGCGTTTTGACCACGACACACATGCTCATGGCGGCTCGGGACTCCGGCGTGGAGCGTTTGTTCTACTCATCCTCGGCCTGTGTCTACAACGGAGAGAAGCAGAAAGTTGCCGAGGTTGTGCCGCTCAGGGAAGAGGATGCTTATCCTGCATTGCCCGAAGATGGTTACGGCTGGGAAAAGCTCTTCAGCGAGCGCATGTGCCGTCACTTTGAAGAGGACTTCGGCCTGGAATGCCGCGTAGCTCGCTATCACAATGTCTACGGACCCCTTGGTACCTGGGACGGCGGTCGGGAAAAGGCGCCGGCCGCGATTTGCCGCAAGGTACTTACCGCAAAAATGTCGGGCAGGCACGAGATCGAGATATGGGGCGATGGGCACCAGACACGCAGCTTCATGTATATCGACGACTGCACACGCGGCACGGTGGCCATTCTCGAGAGCGATATTCGGTACCCGATTAATCTTGGCTCCAGCGAACTGGTCACCATCAATCAGCTCGTTGATATCGTCGAAGAGATCGCAGGCGTTAAGCTCGATCGCAAATATAAACTTGACGCGCCCAAGGGCGTGAACGGTCGCAATAGCGACAACACCAAGATCCTCGAAGAGCTTGGCTGGGAACCTTCCATCCGCCTCAGGGACGGCATGGCGAAAACCTACGAGTGGATTGAACGCCAAATGCTCGTGGGTGCGAAATCGTAACCCCTGCCGCAGCCAGTTACTTCAACCGGTCACCCCGACTGATCGAGGACACTGCATGGAAGAGTCATCGGACCATCGTCAGATACTCGGTATAAACTTCTTCATCGGAGATGCGGACGCGGCTGTAAGGCGCATGTCCCAAGGCGGGCTGCTGGTTGTACCGGCCGCCCCTGCCCTCAAGGATATGGCGGCCAATCCTTCCTATCGCGACGCATTGTTGAATGCCGATGTCGCCATAACCGATTCGGCGTTCATGGTCTTGATCTGGAATTTTATCGAGCGCGATTCCATTCGCCGGGTATCCGGCCTCGAATACCTTCATGTTCTTCTCCGTGTGCCCGAGGTTCGCCAGCCGGGAAACACCTTTTGGATCATGGCGGGACCGGCCAGCGCCAAAAGGAATCTTGAGTGGCTCCAAGCCCAGGGTATCTCGGTGCCGGAGTCTCACGTCTACAACGCGCCAATGTACGGTGCCGAGATCCACGACCAGGACTTGCTGCAAAGACTCGACGATCTGAGGCCCAAGCATATCGTTGTTACAATAGGCGGCGGCGTGCAAGAACGGCTTGGCCTGTTTATCAAGCGGTCTTCCGGCTACACTCCCGCTATCCACTGCATAGGAGCGGCAATCGCGTTCCTTAGTGGCGATCAGGTAAAGATTCCAATGTGGGCCGACACCCTTTATCTGGGGTGGCTGTTCCGCTGTGTTTCGGCTCCGCGAACATATGTTCCTCGCTACTGGTCAGCACGTAGGTTGTTCCCCATGATGGTGCGATTCAGAAGCCGCCTCCCAGTAAGCTAGTTGTTTGCAATTGACCCAAAACCCACAGACAACTCTGGCCCATCAAGGAGCATGTTGTCTCGCAAGGCCGGAAAACGGCCTCCAGAGACCAGGCAAGCAGGCTGGTAGACACTCCTTTCGACCGATTCTTCGCCGAGAAAGGCGAAACTCTACCCGCGAATTTTGCAGGCAGGAAATCAGCCACCTTCGCATCGTTACTTCGACCGTCAACATAGTGCTCTTTCCTCCACGCTCTTCCATCAATAACGTCTGAACGTCACACGTGGCTCATACGGTTGACGCAGGAGCTTGCAGATGTCTCCCGATTCCGCAATCTGGCCTAATTTTTATTGTTGGCGCCGCTAAAGCTGGCACTACTTCCCTTTATGAAGCACTCCGGAAGCACCCTCAGGTGTTCTTTCCGTTTATGAAAGAGCCAAATTACGTTATCTCGGTGGCTCCGCCATAAGACCAAGGTGCGGTTCGCAATGCATTGCCTACTCGGTGTTTCGATGCGATCCAACAGCTGTCTCCATCCTGCATATCAACGATCGAAATTGCATGATCTCTGTAGCTGCAGTCCCTATACCACCTCAACGAAGAGTCACCTTTGGAAGGTCGAATGAGCGGATATCTGAGTAGTCTTGAATCGGAGTCGATAGAGATTTTACGGGAGGCGATTGCGCTGGCGGAGAAGCCGGTGATGATGTACTCAATCGGCAAGGACTC
>Ga0070684_100000593_pt1 | contig 24951 bp, 16 predicted proteins | sample KBSC723LmetaG_FD_65653 | JGI IMG/M metagenome (GOLD analysis project Ga0070684, IMG submission 65653) | Corn rhizosphere microbial communities from Kellogg Biological Station, Michigan, USA - KBS C7.2-3L metaG | ecosystem: Host-associated > Plants > Roots > Rhizosphere ...
AGTGACACTCGTAGCGCGCGCTTTAGCACCGCGTCAGCGGCTGCGACGCGCGGCTAAAGCCGCGCGCTACGGGTGAGAGATCTACTTCGGCAACGCGAACGCCACGTAGCCCTTCGGCTGATCCTCTCGTGGAGTCCGGTTCGGTCCAACCCCGGGATCCGATGCCGTCATCAGCAGATACTGACGCCCCTTGTATTCGTACATCGAGGGAATGCCTCGGCTGGCCGCACCGAGCTGACGTTCCCAGAGCTGCTTGCCGGTTTCCGCATCGTAGACGTGCAGCTTGTCGTCGCCCCCGGCGACAAACACGAGGCCCGTCGCCGTCGGAATGACGCCGAACTTGAAATCACCGGCCGTGCCCGTGCCCTTCACGCCAAGGCTTGCGAGGCGCGGATCGTCACCGAGCGGCACCTGCCACCTGATCGTGCCCTTGTTCAGGTCGTAGGACGTCAGCGTCGTGAAAGGCGGTTTGACGATGTCCGAGTGCAGGCCGTAACCATCCATCGTGTAACGTAAGGCAGGCACGTCGATCCCTTCGGGGTACGGCTGGGCGCCCCGGCCGCCGCCGCCGCGCGCTCCACCGCCTTGCCGCACAACCGCCGGTCCCGACTGGACGACGGGCCCCGGCGGGAATGCCGGTTCCGCGCCGGCGCCCGCGCCACGGCCTCTTCCGCCGCGTCCGAAAGAGTCGGCCGAACTCAAGTAAGAGACGACTGCATCGAGCTCGCTCGCCGAGAGATGCGGAAGCGGCGGCATCCGCCCCTTGCCGTTCAGAACGGTCGAGCGCATCTCTTCCGTCGATAGCCGACCGGCGACGCCGATGAGCGATGCGCCATTCGGTGTGCCACTGCGATCGGCGCCGTGACACGCCTGGCAGTCGCGCTGAAACACCGTCAGGCCGGCGCCCCCCGCTCCGCCACGCCCACCGCGCCCGCCGCGTGCCGCCTCTTCCTCTGGTGTGAGCAGCCGCATAATCGCCGGGATGTCGTAGCTGATGACGTACACCGTGCCATCGCTCGGATTCGAAGACGTGCTGCCGAAATTCGATCCGCCGTTGTTCCCGGGCATGTGGATCGCTTCGCCGAATCCAATTGGCGTAAACAGCCCTTCGTTCCGGGCCTTCGTGATCCGCTGTCGGAATTGTTCACGCTGTTCATCCGTCAGCAGGTACGGATTGAGGTCGTCGACGGTGTATTTCTGCCGGGCAAATGGCGGCGGAGACGTTGGGAACGGCTGCGTCGGCCAGACTTCCTCGCCGGGAACTTCCGTCTTCGTCGGAACCGGCCGTTCTTCGATCGGCCACACCGGCTTGCCCGTCACGCGATCGAAGACATAGAGGAATCCGGTCTTGCCCGCCATCGCCACAGCCGGAATGGTCTTGCCGTCTTGCTTGATCGTCGTCAATTGCGGTGCTGACGTGTTGTCGTAGTCCCACAGATCGTGGTGGACATTCTGGAAGTGCCACAGGCGCTTACCGGTCCGCGCGTCGAGCGCAAGCAGGCAATTGGCAAAAAGGTTGGCGCCATGCCGATCGGCGCCGTAGAAATCGAACGTCGCGGACCCGGTCGGGAAATAGGCGATGCCCCGCTCCGGATCGATCGTGATCTCGCCCCACGTGTTGGTTCCGCCGATGTACTTCCACGCATCCTTCGGCCAGGTGTCGTATCCGAACTCGCCAGGATGGGGGACGGTGTGGAACTGCCACGCCACCTTACCGGTCTCGATGTCGTAGGCGCGCAGGTCGCCCGGCGGTGACATGTACGCTTCGCCGGTAGCCGAGCCGATCAGCAGAAGGTTTTCGAACACCTTGCCGGGAGTGTTCGACTGGATGCGGCCGATCTTCTCCTTGTCACGTCCAAGGCCTTCGCGCAGGTCGACGACCCCATCCTGACCAAACTTGACGATGGACTTGCCGGTCGTGGCATCGATTTCCTGCAGGTAATCGTTGATGCTGAAGATGAGCCGGCGATCCTTGCCGTCTTTGCTCTCCCAGTAGTTCATGCCTCGCCGGGTGATCCCTTCGAGCCCCTCATGAATCCAGATTTCCTTCCCGGTCTCGGCGTCAAGCGCCACGAGCGAATTGCTGCGGCCTTTGCCGTAAATAACGCCGCGCGCCACGATCGGATTGAACATGGTTTCGCCATACGGATACGTCCAGGCGACATCCAGCTTCGTGACGTTGGACTTGCTGATTTGCTTGAGCGTGCTGAACTTCGAATTGTCCGGCCCGCCGCCGTAATCGCGCCACTCGCGCGGATTCTGATCGCTCGCCGACATGGCCGTCGCCGCGATCGCGATGAGGAGACCAATTCTGCTGAGACGAAAGGTATGCCGCGCTATCGCTCGACCCCTCAATACCGCCATCAATGAGAACTCCTTCGGAGGTAAGACGGCGCTATTCTACAGGGTTCTGCAGGATTCCACAGGGTTCTGCCGGGTTCCGCCAGTTCGTTCGTGGTCGCTCCGACCTAGGCCATCGCGAGCGCGGCCTTCACTCGCGCGGGGGTGAAGGGGATTTGCCGGATGCGGATGCCCGTCGCGTCAAAGATGGCATTGCCGACGGCCGCCGCGATGACGGTGATCGCGGTTTCCCCAGCTCCGGTGGCTTCCGTGTCGTGGCGGTCGATCAGGACACTTTCGATCGTCGGCATGTCGTCGCCGAGCATGAGACTGTGATAGGTCCGCCAGTCGATCGACGTGACCTTCTGATCGTCCCAGGTCACCTCTTCGCCAAGCGCGCGGCTCAAACCCTGGAGCGCCCCCCCTTCCAGTTGATTGCGCATGCCATCGGGATTCGACACCGGGCCGCAGTCCTGCGCGACATACAAATGCTGCGCGGTCACCTTGCCCGTCGCCGTATTCACCGAGACGTCCGCGACTATCGCCACGTATCCGTTGTCGCCTTCGTAGACGACGCACGCCATTCCGCGCCCCGATGCGAGACCCGTACGAGACGCGCCAGGTTTGGGAGACGGCCGTGGCTGCCAGTTCGCCGCTCTCGCGGCCTCGACGATCACGTGCTTGAGCCTCTGGTCGCTCAGATGACGCATCCGATAGTCGACCGGATCCGCCTTGACCTGCGCGGCAATCTCGTCGATCAGGCATTCGTGCGCGAACGTGTTCTGGAGCCTCGACGGGGACCGGAGCGGCCCGGTAAAGAACGGTGAGGCAACGGTATGCGTCAGCACCCGCTCGCTCGCGACGATTCCGGCGCCGCCCGCGGTACCGCCCACGCGGCCAGTGACGTACGACGGAGCGGCATTGCTGCCATTGTTGAAGCCACCGGGCTCCGTCGCCGCGCGTGGCGCAAACGGGGCCGGTGAAAACCCGGCGAGCATGCCGGTGACGACGTTTCCTGGCGTGTTCGTGCCGGGGCGGCCGCCGAGCGACGCGTTCCACGATTCGCAGTCCCACGCGACGATGGTGCCGTTGGCATCGAGGCCGACGCGCTGGTCGATGACGTAGGGGAAGCCGTAGTTCTCCCATGCCATCTCGTCCTGTCGCGATAACTGCACGCGCACCGGCTTACCGACCGCCTGCGACAGGAGTGCCGCGTCGTACGACACCGTATCCGCGCCATTGATGCCGTAACAGCCGGCGCCACGCACGAACACGACCCGCACGTTGTCTGCAGGTACGCCCAGCAGCATCGCAACGCCGCTTCGCGTCGGGTACGCCGACTGCGTCGGCGACCAGACGGTCGCTTTGCTGCCCTGGACGTCCGCCACCGCGCACGACGTCCCCATCGATCCGTGCATCTGATAGGGGTGCAGGTAAGTGGCCTTGACCACCGACCCGGCTTTCGAGAGCCGATCGTCGACGTCCTTCGAGTTGACGACATACGCATCGCGCGATGGCTGCTTGCGGAGAAAATCGTAGAGGTCGCGCTGCGCTGGCAGTCCGCGCCCCGGTGTCCATTGGACTTGAAGCTTCTGCGCCGCCTGCCGCGCCTGCCACGGCTTCTCGGCAACGACGCCAACGAAGTTCTTCCGCGTCACGACCTTCACGAATCCCGGCAAGCCTCGGACGGAATTCTCGTCGACAGCGGTCAACGTCGCGCCAGCCTCGGGTGGCCGGACGACGACGCCATGCAGCATGCCTGGAACCCGAACGTTGTGAACGAACTCGAACTGCCCCGTCGCCATCGACACCATGTCGAGGCGTGGAACAGACTGGCCGAGCACCTTCCACTCGCCGGCGGGCTTCCGCTTCGCCTGAGGGTCCAGCTGCAGATTGAACGCTTTGCCCGACAGGAGCTCGCCGTACGCGACTCGCTTCGAGCGATCGCTCTTCACCGAAATAACGCCGGCATCAAGCAGGAGCTGATCTCGATTCACACCAAGGCGCGTGGCCGCCAGCCCGAGCAACGCTTCCCGCGCCGTCGCCGCCGCCAGCGCCAGGTTGCGGTCGTTGAAGTTCGTTGGCGTCGACTGGCTCCCCGACGTCGTCCCCTGATCGGGGCACACGTCGGTGTCGCACTGAATCAACCTGACCGCGCTCAGGGGAACCGACAGCTCCTCGGCAACGAGCTGCGTCTGCGCGGTGAACATCCCCTGCCCGAGATCGCACTTGCCGGTGTATGCGGTGACCTTCCCGTCAGCGCCAATCGCGATCCACGAGTCGAGCCGCCGCGGATCGATGTGAGATGCGCGCGTGTCGAACGGCCCCTGCGCGCCAGCGAGCGGCAGCGCCGAGGCGGCGCCGAAGCTCACGACGAGCACTCCGGATGCCTTGAGAAAGTCGCGACGCGAGAATCCGGCGCGCTCGAAGGCGTTCCTCGCATCGGGCGTCATCGCACACCCCCGGCCTGGTACCGCTTGATCGCGCGAAGCATTCGAACGTTGGTAAAGCATCGGCACAGGACGGTCGACATCGCCTGCTGAATCTCGGCGCCGCTCGCTTTTGGGTTCTGGTCGAGCAGCGCTTTCGCCGTCAGGATCACGCCGCTCAGACAGAAGCCGCATTGCGCGGCCTCCTCGTCGATGAATGCCTTCTGAATCGGGTGTGGACGCTCGATTGTGCCGAGCCCTTCCAGGGTGGTGACCTCCGCGCCGCTCACGGCGCTCACCGGCGTGACGCACGATCGCATCGCTCGTCCTTTGACGATCACCGTGCATGCGCCGCACTGCCCGAGCCCGCATCCGAATTTTGGACCGCGCAGCGCGAGGTCGTCACTGAGCACGTAAAGGAGCGGTGTGGCCGGATCGACGTCGATCGTATGAGGTTTGGAGTTGACGGTAAGAGTGATGGAGCTCATGTGGGTTGAGGGTACGAAGGGATGACGTGGGTGTCAAATTGCGTTGGTGTCTCGGAGATTGCGAAGGTAACGGAGAAGATTCACAACGAAGGAACGAAGGTTCTTCGTTGTGAATCTTCTTCGTTCCCTTCGTAACCTCCAGCCACCACCTCCACGCTCGTATACAATCCCCACCATGAGCAGGCGTCCCACTTCCCGGCGAGAATTTCTCGTCGGCACCACAGCGGCACTGATCTCGGGCCGGATGGCTCGCGCGCAGCGGCCGCCGCTGACGGCGCAACAGGTCGCGGATCGAATCCGCTCCAGCGTCGGCGTCCCGTGGCGCCCGCAGTCGCTCGACGGGTTCAAGGTCGGCGACCCTTCCACGCCTGTCACTGGCATCGCCACGACTGTGATGGTCGACATCAACACGCTGAAGCGCGCGGTCGCCGACCGGCAGAATTTCATCGTCACGCAGGAACCAATCTTCTATTCGAATAACGACGATCCAGGGAACCGCGCGAAGGACGCCGTCTATCTCGCGAAAAAGGCGGTGATCGACGAGCATCGGCTCGTCGTCTGGCGTTTCGCCGAACACTGGAACGCTCGCCAGCCCAATGAAGCCGCCAAGGCTCTTGCGGCGTCGTTGAAGTGGACGGGAGCCGAAGCACCTGATGCGCCGCAACTGTATCGGGTACCCGAAACGACGCTTGCCGGTCTCGTCGGGCAGGTGCGAAGCCGCCTGCCGTTGCGCGGCGGGCTGCGGATGGTCGGCCAACCGGGGATGCGGGTGCGAAGCGTCTATCTCTCCCCCGGGACGACGTCGCTGGCAAACGCGGTGGGGAGCCTTCAGAAAGCGGACGTGATTCTGGCTGGCGAGCCACGCGAGTGGGAGGCCATTCCCTATGCGCTCGACACGTGGTCGGCGGAACGAGGCAAAGGTCTAATTGCGATTGGGCGGGTCGTGTCCGAAGGGCCGAGTGTTCACGCCTGCGCGACGTGGATTCGGTCGATCCTCCCTGATGTTCGCGTCGAATCCATCCCCACCACCGATCCGTACTGGAGCGTCAACGTATGACCGCCCAGCAGGTCGTCGAGCGCATTCAGCAGAAGCTGCAGGAACTGAAGATCAACTGGCGGGCACAAACTGTCGATACGTTCAAGGCTGGCTCACCCCAGACGGAGGTGCGGGCCATCGCCACGACCGGCATGGCGACGTTCGATGTCCTCCACCGCGCCGCTGCGGCTGGTCGAAACTTCGTCATCACTCACGAGCCCACCTTCTACAATCACATGGACCAGACCGCCGATCTCGAGGCGGATCCGATCTATCAGGCGAAGCAACGCTTCATCAAAGACCACAACCTCGTGATCTTCAGATTTCATGACCACGCGCACGCGCTGCAGCCCGACCCGCTCGTCGCGGGGTCGGCACGAATGCTCGGGTGGACGCAGTACGCGTCCCCGAACGAGCCACGCATTTACGTCCTGCCAACCACGACGCTTCGCGCGCTCGCGGTCGACGTGGCGGCGAAGCTCAAGGGACGGGCGATTCGCGTGGCCGGCGATCCCGATATGAAGGTGACCCGGGTTGCACTTGGACCCGGCTACGGCGTGCCCGCGCTGACGACCTCGATCGACGTGGCCGTCGGCGGAGAGACTGCCGAGTCGGGCGGCAACGCCGAGTACATTCTCGACGCTGCGGCCGACGGTCAGAAGAAAGGCATGATCCTGCTCGGCCACATGATGTCGGAGGACTGGGGCATGCGCGAAGTCGCCGAGTGGCTGGGACCGCTGGTACCGGAAGTCACGGTCGAGTGGATTCCGGCCGGTGAGCCCTTCACCATGGCTACATGAAATGCTGAATGCTGAATGTTGATTGCTGAATGCTGATTGACCGGAGTTGCCAATGAGCACGATCACTTCACGATTGTCGCGCCGCGCATTGAGTACGCTCGTTGTCGGAGCATTCGCGGTTTCGCCACTGCACGCGCAGGGCACAGCGAGCAGCAGTCAACCCAACATCACTCCCGGTGATCCGGCCGGCGGCCGTGCGCTCGTGCAATCGAGTAAGTGTCTCGATTGTCATCGCATCGGCGAAACCGGCTCGCGTGTCGGGCCCGATCTGTCCGACATCGGCAGCCGGCGTTCCCCTGCTTTGCTTCAGCGCGCGATCGTCGCGCCGGATGACGAGGTGCTGCCCGAGAGCCGGTTCGTCCGCGTCGTCACGAGCGAAGGAACAAGCGTTCAAGGAAAGCTTCTCAACCAGGATGCGTTCAGCATTCAGATGATGACCCCGGACGAGCGCCTGAAGTCGTACGCGAAATCGCGTCTTCGCGAATTCTCGATCGTCCAGAAGGGCCTGATGCCGTCGTTCGAGGCAACGCTGAACACTTCGCAGCTCGCCGACGTCGTGAGCTACCTGTCGACGTTGAAAGGTGATACGCGTACCGCGGGTGCCTTGAATGCCACGGGGGCGACAGGCGCTGGAGAGCGAATTCTGCACGCGGAACGCGAGCCGCAGAACTGGCTGACTTACAGCGGGTCCTACGCGAGTCAGCGATACAGCGGGCTCAATGAGCTGACACGCGAGAACGTGAAGAACCTGGCGCTCAAATGGGTGTGGCGTCCACGTTATCTCGACAAGATGGAGAGCACGCCGATCGTGGTTGACGGCGTGATGTATACAGTTCAGAACAGCGAAGTCGTTGCGCTCGACGCCGCGACAGGTCGCAGCTACTGGACCTTCCGATACCGCGTGCCGCCCGAGTCGAATGCGTACGTGATGGTGGTGAAAGGCCTCGCGTTCGCCGACGACCGATTGTTCTGGCCCACCTACGACGGACACTTGATCGCGATCGACGCGAAGACCGGGAAATTACTCTGGAACAAGACGCTGTTCGACTACAAGAAGGGTCTTCAGCTGAACGTTGCCCCACTCGTCGTCAAAGACAAGGTGATTCTGGGTCCCGCCACCAACGAGTTCGGCACGAACTGCTGGGTCGCAGCCTATGACGTCCGCTCAGGTGACGAAGTGTGGCGGTTCAAAACCGTGCCGGAGCCAGGAGAGAAAGGAAACGACACCTGGCCAGGCGACTCGTGGCAGCACGGCGGCGCTCCGATCTGGGTCACGGGCTCGTACGATCCTGCAACCAACCTGACGTTCTGGGGCACCGGCAATCCGAATCCGGGATGGAACGGCGGTCCGCGCAACCCGGGCGACAACCTCTACGCTGATTCAGTCGTCGCCCTCGACGCTGACACTGGGTCCTTGAAATGGCATTACCAGTTCACACCCAACGATGAGTTCGATTGGGATTCGGTGCAGGTGCCGGTCCTGGCCGATATGGACTGGAAGGGTCGGCCGCGCAAGGTGATGCTGTGGGCCAACCGCAACGGCTTCGTCTACGTGCTCGATCGGATCACCGGTGAATTCCTGCTCGGCAAGGCGTTCGTGAAACAGAACTGGAATCTCGGTTTCGACAACGGTCGACCGGTGCGCGATCCCAAGGCGAAGCCTACACCCGAGGGCACGCGGATCGAGCCAGGGACTCAGGGCGGCACGAACTGGTATTCCCCTTCGTTCAGCCCCCGCACCGGACTGTTCTACGTGTCGGCGTGGGACAACTATTCAGCGATCGCGAGGTCTGCAGACGTCGCGCCGTGGGAGGACGGGAAGAAGTACACCGGGCGTGCACCGGCCGGCCCCGGAGGCGGCGCGGCCAACAGGATGCCCGTTGCCTACCGAACCGAGGATGAAGGCTATGGCGCCGTCCGCGCGATCGATCCGAAGACCGGCGACAAGAAGTGGGACTTCAAGATGGTCGACTACACGGAGAGCGGTGTGCTGACGACAGCATCGGATCTGCTCTTCTCCGGCGGCCGCGAGGGACACTTCTTCGCCCTGGACGCGCGTACTGGTGAGCTGCTGTGGAAAACCAACCTTGGCGGAACCGTCGCCAGCGGCCCGATCACGTTCGCGGTGGACGGCCGGCAGTACGTGGCGGTCGCTGGAGAGGGTGCGCTCTACGTATTTGGGTTACCCGAATAGAACTACTTTTGTTTCTCAGTCACCTGCCGCACCACCCGCAAGAGATTGCCGCCGAGGAACTTCTTGATGCGATCCTCCGACCATCCGCGTTTGAGCATCGCATCGGTGAGCAGGGGCAGATCGCGGACGTCGCGCATTCCGCGTGGCAGCGTTGGACCACCATCGAAGTCCGATCCAAGCATGACGTGATCGTCGCCGACGAGCGCGATTGCGCGCTCGACGACCGCGAGCCAGCCGTCGGGAGTCAGCTTCATCTCATCGGGCGCGGGCGGTTTGAACCCGACCATCGGAAACTGCGGCGCGGCGAGCGCATCGAGCTGCTCGATCGTCATCTTTGATTCTTTCGCGCCGATGTCGGTCGTGTCCCAGAACGGCTTGCCCGCGTGCTCGGTGTTCCAGTTGAACACCTTGACGTTGTGAAACTCGTTTCCGATCTGGAAACCCATGACGCCGCCCTTGGCGGCAAGTTTCTTGAGCAGCTCGTCCGGCATGAGACGCGGGATGTTGTTCACGCTCCGCAGGCCATGATGCGTCGCAAGAACGGGATCCGTGCTCGCGTCGATCGCCTGCGAGATCGTCTCGTCCGAGCCGTGTGACACGTTGATCACCATGCCCAGGCGGTTCGCTTCCCGAATCACTTCACGACCGCGATCGTTGAGGCCATGCCACTTGGCCGGCGCACAGCACGAATCGGCAAAATTGTTCGCCCAGTTGTGAGCAGACAGCTGGAACGATCGCAATCCGAGGCGGTACAGAATACGCAGCACCGCTGGATCGCCGTCGAGATCGAATCCGCCTTCCAGATCCATGAACGCCGCAATCTTTCCGGAGGTGGCGATCCGCTCGACGTCCGTCGCGTTGTACGCCAGCTGAATCTTGTCTTTGTTCTTCTCTAACTGACTGTAGGCGGCGTCGATCAGCCGCAGCGTCTGCTTCGTTTCGAAGCGTGCGGGATAGTACTGCTCCGTCACGAACAGCGAAAAAAACATCGCATCGAGTCCGCCTTCTTTCGCGCGTACCAGATCGAACTGGCCGTCTTCCACGCGTTGCCCCATGTCGCCGCCCCGGTAGAACTGCCGATCGACAACGTGGACGTGGGCGTCGAAGACGAGCGCGTCTCGGTGGACGCGCGCCGCGCGGTCGGAGATTTGCGGACTGGCAGCCACGATTGTCGAAAGCACAATCGCCCAAGGGGCGATTCGGAGGACCAAGTCAGCATTTCTTACTTTGCGATGGGGCCCCACCCCCATCGCCCGCCAGCGCTCGCTCGTTCGCTCGCGCCGCCGAATCGCGAGGCCTTCCTTACGTACGAGCATGCTGAGATCCCTGAGGCGCCCGATACTGCACTGACAGATGTGGCGTCTCGAGCCGCTTCTGGCCCTGAAGTCGCGACGTCAGGCAGCTCTCCAGAATGCCGCTGACGAGCAGCGTGCGCTCCACCGGATATGGAGCCTTCCCGGTTTCGAACATTTCCTCGATTTTTCGAACAAGGCACGCGGAGTAGGTCACGTTCGGCTCAGGCGACAGGAAGAACTGCGTCGACTGGATTCCCCCGCCCTTGATGCGGGCGGCGAAGTTGAAATCCTTTACGGCACCGTTGAGCATCAGTAACGTCGCCTTCAGGCCGTCTCGGTACTCGATGAAGTAGGCCGCCGGAGTTTTGACCAGCTTCGGCAACTCTCCTTTCGCGACGAGATCCTGCGTTCGACCATCGACGACCGACTGCCCCTGCGGCGAGTCGCTGCGCGACAGTGCCGCGGTGAGCAGCTCTTTCGAGTACCGGCCCTCGGCGCCGGCCTTCCAGACCGCGTCCCCCTCGACCATCTGCACCGAGGCGACACCGGACTCTTCTCCCCTGCGTCGCTCCACCATGCACTGCAGGGCTTCGAGCCCATGAAAGTCCATGACGTCGGCGCCCCCGTATCCGACCATCAGGGCGCTTTCGATGTCGGTGTTCAGCGGCAGCTCGATGTCCGGAAGCCGCCACGTCACTGGCAGCGATGATCCGGCCAGCATCGGGAATTTCAGGCGCTTTGACGCATCAACCATCCACTTCGCGTGCTCGAAGCTGTACGACAGGTGTTTATCGTTGTAAACGGGAACCGCCACACCGTCCTTCTCGAAGACGTCCACGCACTGCTTGACGAACTCGTATCGCGGATAGAGCACCTGTCCCTTCTCGTTCCGCTTGTAGTCGCCGTGTTCGCCGATCACCAGCACCGCATCGACCGCGAGCTTGCTGCCGCCGCACCGAAGCGTCTCCGCGATCGTTGGATAGACCTGGAAGTCGAATTCCTTCGCGCGCGCGGCGCTCTGGTCTCCTTCCGGCTTCTGATCGACGTAGAGCGAGACCACTTTCATATCCGGCTTGTGCCACGCTCCGTCGCGCGGATAGCCGACCAGGAATCGATCGCCTATGTGTTGCGCGTGCGAGAGGTATCGGTAGACGGTCGCGACGACGGCTACGCGTTTCATCGCTAGGTCCTCCAAAAAGTCGACGGCTTTGGCGCCTGATATTTGATCGCCAGGTGCGGAGTCTCGTATCTCGCGTGTTGACGATACAGACTCTCGACGCCAGCCGCCGTCAATCCCGTCGTCAGTAACGTTCGCTCGACCGGGTACGTTTCCTTCCCCGTCAGATACATCTGCTCGAAATTGTTCACCAGCGGGCTAAAGAAGTTCGCGAGGCTCGTGCGGGCCGGCGGCATCGGCAAATACATCTGGGTCGAGAAGATTCCCGGCTGACCGTCGATGCGCGCGGCGAAGTTGAAGTCCTCGATCAGGCCGCTCATCAACACCATGGTTGACATCACACCGTCCTGGTGTTCGTAGCGATAGGCCACGGGATCCTTGACCAGCCCTCGCATTTCGTCGATGGTCGGCATGACGTCATTGAATCCTTCACGCGCCGGCTTGAGCGTGTGGCTGCGGCAGAGCGACGCTTCGAAGAGATCCTTCGGCCACACACCGTCCTGATGTGCCTTCCAGAACGCGTCACCTCGATAGGCCTGTACCCACTTGACCCCTGATTCGCCGCCGGCGCGGCGCTCCACCATGCACTGCAGCGTCTCGAGTCCGTGAAAATCGTAGCTGTCCACCCCGCCGTAGCAGACGCACATCGCCTCGCGGACTTTCGCACCCAGCGGCATCTCGATCGACGGCGTTCGCCACGTCACCGGCAGGCTCGACCCGGCCATCAACGGGAAACCCATCTTCCGCGAGGTGTCGTACATCTCCTTCGCCCATTCCCAGTTCCACGACAGGTGCTTGTCGTTGAACATCGGTACCGACCGGCCGCTATCCTCGTACACCTTCACGATCTGCTTGAAAAACTCGTATCGCGGATACTTCGTTTGTCCCTTCTCGTTTCGCGGATATCGTCCGTGTTCGCCGACCAGGACCACGCCATCGACCGCGAGCTTACTGCCGCCAAGCGTCAGCGCTTCCGGGATGGTCGGATACAGCTTCATCGTCGGAAACTGCTGCAGCCGGCTCTTGCTGACATCGTCGTCGCGGATTTGATCGATGTAGATGGAAACGAGGTCCATCGGTGGGTGATGCCACGTTCCGTTCCAGCCGTACCCTTCGAGGAAGCGATCGACGATGTGCTGAGCGTGTGAGTACTTGAAGTAGGTGGTGCAAATCGCCGCCAGCTTGGGGCGCGCCGGGCGTCGTTGGAGGCGCAACGCTACGGGAGCGGCGGCCAGTCCAAGGAGCCATGAGCGTCGCGAGATCTTCATCGGGATCCTCCGAGACGGATGATCTCAGCCTTCCGGCTAAAGCCGGAAGCCACAATAAGTAAAAATGCGCGTCACAGCCGCGCGTCTCTGACGCGGCGCTAAAGCGCCGCGCTACGGGTTCGGCACTCTGGACGGAGCGTGCAGCGTCACGCCTTTGCGGCTGGTGGACACCGAGATCTTGTCGGACAGCTTCGCACCTTCCGGCAGCGTGTATTTGATCTCGTACTGGTGTAACAGCTCTTCCGCGACCTGCTCAACCGCTTTGGCGTGCGTGCTGGCCACGATCTGGTCGTGGCGGCCACCTGAATCCTTGGCGCCATCTCCCAGCACTTGATTCAGGGCGAACTGTCCTTCCGACAACTCCTGATCCCGCAGCTGCCCCTGTTGCACGGACACCGCGTCGGTGCCCCTGGCTTGGGGAGGCGCGCTCCCCTGAGCCCCTGCTCCCGACACCACGTAAAGGACCGCTCCGCTCTTCCGCAGCTTCTCGCGCACGTCGTTGCCCATCAGCGTTGTCGGACCTTCTCCACCGAGCCGCATGACGACAATGGCCGGACGCCGCTGCTCGTGCTGGACCTCTTTCGTCGCCTCGTCAATCGCCTCCAGAAGTTGCGCGGTACCGGTCTGTCGGCCACGCGGCCCGAGCCGGCTGACCGCCGCACTCAGCTCCCGTCCGTCGTGCGAGAAATCGACGAGCTTTTCCGGCTGGACGACAACCGAGTACAGTGCGAATTCAGCGTGACCGAGCAGCTTCTGCATGAATCGCGCGATGCCGAGCTGAAAGGCACCGGTCCCTTGATCGGCGTCAAGAAGAGCGATTCGAAGTGGAATCTCGGCCGGGGCGACGCTGACGACCGTGCTGGCCTTGCCGCCGTCCTTGATCTCGAAATCGGCGGCCCGCATGTCGGTGATCGCCGTGCCGTTCTTGTCGGTGGCGGAGACGTAAATCGTGCGGGTTTGAGGTGTCAGCGCCTGACCGCGCGCCGACAGTCCGGATTGCGGGAAAGCTGTCACCACAGCAACCAGGACCGCACCGGCAATCGGACGCGTCAACGCGTGTGACATAGATACCTCGGCGCGTCAGTATAATCGAACTCGCCGTGCTCCATTTTCAGAGGTACATTGATGACCAATCCTCTCTCACGCCGTGAATTCCTCGAGATTTCGGCCTGCGCGTCCGCGATGACCGGTGCCCTTCCAACCGGAGCTGCGTCTCCACTGCCGCGCGCGGCAACGGACACTTCGATCGACCAGTCAGCCGGCTCGGCACCAGACTGGTTCACCGGGCCGATGGCCGGCCGATCGGTATCGCGCGCGAATCAGGGGATGGTCGCCACGAGCCAACCGCTCGCATCGCAGGTGGGCCTCGAGATCCTGAAGCGCGGCGGGAATGCCGTAGACGCGGCAATTGCCGTCGCCGCGATGCTGAACGTGACCGAGCCGAACATGACCGGCATCGGCGGCGACTGCTTCGCGATGATCTACACGGCGAAATCAAAGAAGCTCGAGGCGCTCAACGCCAGCGGCCGCTGCCCGAAGGCGCTGACGCTGGACCATTTCGTCGCCAAGAAGATCACCCAGATGCCGCTGAGTGGGATGGAAACCATCACCGTCCCAGGCGCGTTCGACGGCTGGCTGACGCTGCTCGAGAAGTACGGAACGATGAAGCTCGCCGACCTGATGGCTCCGGCGATTTCGTATGCCGAGAATGGCTTTCCGGTCATGGAGAAGATCTCTGCGGACTGGGAGCCGGAAGTCGGCAAGCTGAAGCAGGACCCCGCCGCCGCGGCAACCTACCTGGTCGACGGCGGTGCGGCAAAGCCAGGAACGATCTTCGCGCAGAAGAACCTTGCCAAGACCTTCCGCACGCTCGTGAAGGGCGGACGCGACGCTTACTACCGGGGGGAAATCGCCCGCGCGATCGTCGACTACTGCCAGAAGCATGGCGGCTTCCTCGCGATCGAGGACTTCGCCGCGCAGAAGTCGAACTGGGTCGAGCCGATTTCGACGACGTATCGTGGCTACACGCTGAATGAGCTGCCGCCGAACAACCAGGGGCTGACGGCGCTGATCATCCTGAACATCCTGGAAGGCCTCGACCTGAAAGGCATGCGTAACGATCCGGGCCTTTACTATCACACGATCATCGAGGCAACGAAGATCGCGTTCGCCGATCGGAATCGCTTCATCGCGGACCCTGCATTTGCCAAGGTGCCGGTGAAGGAGTTGATTTCGAAGGAGTACGCGGTCAAGCGGCGGGCGCTGCTCGATCCAAAGAAGGCCATCGACCCGCCGAAGTACGGCGACGTCAGCATGGGCAGCGACACCACCTACTTCACCGTCGTCGACAAAGATCGCAACGCGGTCTCTTTCATCAACAGCCTGTTCAATTCATTTGGATCGGGGATCGTCGCCGGCGAGACCGGCATCATGCTGCACAACCGCGGCTCCGGCTTCTCGCTCGATCCGAATCATCCGAACAAACTGGAACCGGGCAAGCGGCCGTTTCACACGCTCATTCCGGCGATGGTGCTCAAGGACGGTAAGCTGCTGATGTCGTACGGCGTCATGGGCGGCGACATCCAGGCGCAGGGCCACTCGCAGGTGCTCATCAATCTCGTCGACCGAGGCATGAACCTGCAGCAGGCCATCGACGCGCCGCGCATTCGCTACATCAGCGGCAAGGGCGTGATGCTCGAAGACACGCTGCCGCCGAGCGTGATTTCCGAACTCGTCCAGCGGGGCCACGAGCGGGTGCTTCCGCCGGAGGGCATCAAGCATCGCGCCCTGATGGGCGGTGGTCAGGCGATCATGATTGATCCGGACACTGGGGCGCTGTCAGGAGCGTCGGATCCGAGGAAAGATGGGCTCGCGATTGGGTACTAGTCGCGAGCCGCTAGCCGCGAATCGCGAACCGCGGCTGCGTCAGTAACTGCGCGAATCCGGCACGGCGTCCCACTTCTTGTCGTCGAGGAAGATCCCTCGCATCATGAAGAACGCCGATCGGATCGCGGCACCATTCGTACGCTGGTCGGGCTCGAGGTGCGTCAGCACATCTGCGAGCGTCTTCATTTCCAACTCCGTCATCGCCGCCGCCTGCTTGGCGTACTCCTTCACCGCGGCGTCGATCTCGGCCGGCCCCTTGTTGGCCGCGATGGCCGCGCCGATGGCCGCGTGCGAACTGGCCAGTGCTTCGCGCGTCGGCGCGGCCGCCTTGTGCGCATCGTCCAGGAGTCCCTTGACGGTTTTCTTTTGATCCTTGGTCAGGTTGAACCCGTTGGCGAGGATTTCGAGGCGTGAGTACTGATACCCGCCTTCGCCGGTGGGCGTACCGCCACCGCCACCCCGGCCACCGCGCTGCGCGTGCGGCGAGACCGAAATGCCAAGGAAGACCAGGGCTGTCAACAGGCCAATCGAACGTCGTGGCAGAAGAGGCCGCGTCATTGCCCACCGCCTCTCTGCGCGCCCCTGCCGCCGCCCCCACCTCGCGGCGCTGAAGGCTGGAACATGCCACCCATGATCGCAAACGCTTGCGCCGCGTTTTGTTGCTGGTTCGGCTTCAACAGCGCGTAGATCTTGGCGAACGTGCGGGCTTCAAGCGCGGCCATTTCTGCGGCCGCTGCCTTGTAAGCTTCGACGGCCGGCGCAATCTCTTCAGGCTTCTTTTGAAGTTCCACGTTAATGAGGCGCTGCCGAAGTTCCAGCATTTTCTGACCGATCGGCGCAGCCTCCCTGCTCGCGTCCATGAACAGCAGCCTGACCTCGGGCGCCTGCGTTTTCCCATCCAGCTTCAACTTGTCGATGATTTTTTCGCCGGGAAGCGGCTCGTCAAGACTCAACTTGGGCGCCCCGGTGTCCTCGTTGCCCATGCCGCTCTGGATGGGTACGCTTTGAGCCCCGACGATCATCGGGAGAAGCAGAAGGAGTGTGACAATCACCGACGCGGGTGTGCGTAGCTTCTTGGTCATCTTTTATTACTTTGCGCTGGGGCCCCACCCCCAGCGCCTGCCAGCGCTCGCTCGATCGCTCGCGCCGCTGTTTCGACGCCCCTTGCCACTCTATTATCGGTACTGCAGATTCGGCAACCGGGATCCTGGATCACGGGTCGAACCAGAAACGAAAAACCCCGACGGGCTGAAAAGCCCGCCGGGGTTTAGTTTACGCGAGGCGCGCGATTCTACCAGTCAAATCGCACGGTGAGGCCCATCGTCCGCGGCGCGATGGTTCCGGCCGCGAGGCCGTCGCCCGTCGCCACGTACTTGCCGGTGTTCGCGCTGGTGTTCACTCCGTTGGTAAACGAGTACGCGGCGTTCATGTTGGTGAACTGCACCTCGTTGAAGATGTTGTAGGCCTGAAACTGCAGCTTGACGCCGCTGTTCTTCCTTCCCATCACGTTGACCGGGAAGCGGCGCGACAACGTCAGGTCCCATTCATGCCACGTCGGCTGACGCAGGATGCCGACCGGCGTATTGCCGAAGTTGCCGACGCTGCCGTTTGGCAGCGGCATGGTAAAGGCGTCGACATTGAAATGCACCTGATCGGCGAACGGCAGGTTCTGGTTCGACGCGATCTGCGCCGCCGTCAACGTGAACGGGTCGCCCACGAGCTGGCAGCGCGACGTGATGCCGTCGGTCAGCGACGGGTTGGTGTTCTGGACGCCGGCGTTGGTCGACGAGCAGGTCGGCGTGATCGGCGCGCCGCTCAGCAGCCGCGTGACACCAGAGACCTGCCAGTCGCGAACGATTGGCTTGATGAACGCGTTGTTCGTGAACGACGGGATGTCGTAGCTGTAGTTCACGATCATGTTGTGCTTGCGGTTCTCGGCCGTCGGCCCCCAGTAACGGGCCCTGAGCGCGGACTCACCGCCGATCTGGTCGGTGTAGGGGTCATAACCGGGATTTGATCCGCTGCACCCCTGCGCGCAGTAGCCAACGCCGTTCGCGTAGGTGTAGGCAAATCCTGCCTGGAGGCCGTGCGACAACCGACGCTGCACGTTGAGCTGCATCGCGTTGTACTGCAGCGACTGGGTGTACAGATCCGGCACGAAGGCCGAAACCGATCCCATCCCCGGGTACTTCCCGTAGAACTGGCGCAGCGAGTTATTGTTCAGCGGCGCGTTGTTCACGAGGTTCTTGGGGTCGCCGTAGACGTAAAGCGGTAACCGGTTGACGTCGACGGTGCGGCCGCCTTCCCACGCGAAGTTGCCAACGTAGGCGATCTCCGCGACCGTGTTGAAGCCGATGTCGCGCTGGAACGCCACGTTGACGTTGTACGACTTGGCCAGTGGCTGGTCGAAGCCGCCGACGTTCACGTTGACCGGCGTCTGCACCAGGTTCAATGCGCTCGAGCCGCCGGCGAACGCGGCGATGTCGGCAAACGTCGCCCATCGCAGCTGATTGCTGCACGACACCGGGCAACCGCCGGCGAACGCGTAACCGCCAGTCCCAGTCGAGCGCGGGAAGTTGTAGAAGATGCCGGATGACGCGCGGATCGCCGTCTTCCCGTCGCCGGTAACGTTCCATGCCATCCCGACGCGAGGCGCGTAGACAAAGTATGGGAACTTGAAATACGTGCCCGGCTTCGCCCCCGAAATGCCATCAGTCGACACGCCGTTGATGAAGTTTCCCGAACCAGGAACGATATTCCCGTTGTATGCCGTCGACAGCAACACACTTGGATTCGCCGGATCGACAGCCCGCTGGTTCCCGGCCGGGCACGCCTGGTTGCCCGTCACCCCCGCGAGCGTGCAGGTCAGCACGTACACGCGAGCGGCCTGTGCGGCGGCCCATTGATCGGTAAAGAAGCCCGTGTGGTTGTTGTTGACTTCGTAGTCCGAGCCGCTGTGCTGAATACGCAGACCGTAATCAAGCGTAAAACGCGGCGTCGCACGCCAGTTGTCCTGGATGTAGAAGTCGTTCTGCCAGTGACGAACTGCCTTGTCGACCCGCGCCGTCAGCTCGGTGTAAGTGCTGAACGCGCCGAGCAGCATGTTGGCGTAACCGTAGCCCGTGTTCAGCGGGTTATTGCCGTCGTTTCCGAAGTTGTAGTTGCCAACATAGTCCGCCGAGCCGGGTTCGGTCTTGTGGTTGAACTCCAGGTAAACCCCAGCCTTGAGGCTGTGTCGGCCCTTCGTGATCGACAGGTCGTCGGCCCACGACGCGCGCGCGCTCATGTTCAGGCGCGGCAACGGCAGGTTGCCGTTGGCCGTCATGTAACCGGCGAGGTTGGATCGGCTGCCGCCGCTGGTGCTGTAGCGCGGCGCGTAGGGCCACTCGTCCACCTGCGCCCCGCCGAAACCCGAGAGGGCCGGCGGATCACTGTGGTCACCGAACGGCAGGAGGCGCGGCGCGACGATTCCGAGGCTCGACGCGTACAGCTGGGTGTAGTCGTAATCGGATCCCACTTCGGTTTCAGGGCCGGCCTTGAATCCCCACCGGTTGTGGGTGTAGCCGAAGTTCATCTCGTTGACCATCGTCGGCTTGAGCACCTGCGTGACCGTTCCCGATGCGACAATGCCGGGCGCGTTGTTGGCCACGTGTCCGGTGCCCGGGGTGAAGTTGTTGTAGCTCCACGTGTCGTCGCGATCCTTCAGAAGCTTGAAGCTCGCGCGGGTCGCTGCCGTGAATACCTGGTCAACGCGGATCACGTTGTTGGTTCGGCCGTGTTCGGGGGTCGTGTCGTACGCCGAGTTCGACGTCCACTCCTGGCCCGCCTGCAGGTTCAGAATGCCATTCGGCATCGGTTGCAGGTTGAGCATCTTCTGCCCCAGCGCGTTGATCCGGTCGGCTGGAATGATGTTGCCGGGGAACTGCACGCCCGTCTGCGGATCGATGATCGGCAGAATCGTGCCGTTGGTCTGTCGCGTCTGCGAGAAGTCGCCGGAGCGTTCCAATGCGGTGGGCAGGTTGAACCGCGCGGTCGTTGTCGGCCGCTTGTCGTTCGTGTATTCCTGCGACACGTAGAAGAAGGTCTTCTTCTGCATCTTGCGGGCATCCATGACGCCCGGAATGACCAGCGGTCCGCCGAAGCCGTATCCGGAGATGTTCACGTCGTACAGCGGCTTCGGTTGGTTATTGACCTTGCGGAAGTAGTCGTTCTCGTTGAACTGGTCGCGGCGGCCGTTGTACCAGGCCGATCCCTTGAAGATGTTCGAGCCGGACTTGGTGACGACGTTGATCATGCCGCCGTTGTTGCGGCCGTTCTCCGCCGTGTAGCCGTTGGAGATGACCTGGATTTCGTTGACGGCGTCCATGTTCAGGTTCACGAACGCGGTTCCGCATCCGCCTTCGTCGACGATGTTGATGCCGTCGATGCGGACGTCCTTGTTCTGGGATGGTGCGCCGTTGATGGTGATCTGGGTCGCGGAGGTCCAGGAGGAATAATCGCGATTCAGGTTCGTGTCCTGGACGCCGGGGAGCACGGCGAGCAGGTTATAAATGTCTCGCCCCTTCATCTGGATGTTCTTCAGGTCGTCGCCGGTGACGGTTTTGCGGCGTGCACTGTCGGCCACCTGCACAGGCGTGACTTCGGAAGTAACCGAGACGGTTTCGGTGAGCGCTCCGACCTGCAGTGTGAGCTTGCCGAGATCGCGGATTTCCGCGGCGGACAACGCGATGTCCGAGACGGTTACGGGCTTGAAGCTGGTGAGCTCTACCTTGAGGGTGTATCGCCCCGGATTCAGGCCGGTGATCCGGAACAATCCATTTTCATTGGTGACCACCGTGCGAACGGCGGCCGTTTCGCCTTCGGTCGCGGTAACGGTTGCACCCGGCACCGCGGACGACGAGCTGTCCACGACCGTGCCGGTCAGTGTTCCAGTAGTGCCCTGCGCGAGAGCGGACGACGCTCCCGACAGACAGATCGATGCGACCACGAACGGTAGAACCCATACACCCCGAACGTTGTTCATCTCCGGCTCCTTCTGACTTGCGGTTTGCCGAAATCAGGGAAATTCGCGCGCAAACTAACATGAAATGACTAGGGGAGCAAGCCCTTCGACTCGCGCGATCGAGCGCTCAGGGCAGGTGACGACGGCTGAATCGCGGCTCGCGGCTCGCGCGCCGACCCAGCGGGAAGCTGGAAGCTGAAAGCTGGCAGCTGCCGACTGGCAACCGAAAACTGAGCTAAGCAAGATGGAAGCTGGAAGGTGGAAACTGACTATAATTCGGCCCGGTCTCCTTACTTAGGAAGGCAGTTTCATGCATCGACGCGCATTCGTCCGGCTTCTCACGGCCGGCGCCTGGGTCAAAGCGGCCGGAATCGATCTCATTGCCAAAGGCAAACCTGCAGCTCCGGCCAAGCCGGGATTACAAATCCGTGCGGACCTGCCAACCCTGAAGATCGTGTCGCGATACTCCCCGGCAGCCGTCCCCGGTATGCCCGGGCCCTATCCGGGCCGCGTGATCAAGGTGAAGTCAGACAACTGCGTCGACACGGCAACCAACACCGCCAACGATCAAGTCGTCCGCGAGATGATGGCGCAAGGCATGCGGGCCCTGACCGGTGCCGCCTCGACCGAGGACGCCTGGCGCCGGTTCTTCGCCCCCGCCGACGTCGTCGGCATCAAAGTGAATTGCGGCGGATTCCCGAACTGCATCTCCGCGTACGAGATCGTCGGCGAAACCGTTCGGCAGCTGACGGGCCTCGGCGTTCCGGTCTCGCAGATCTACGTCTACGAACGGTTTCAAAACCAGATGGACGAGTGCAACTACGCGGCGCACCTGCCCCAGGGGGTGCAGACGGTCGCAGCCGAGCGTGCCAACCGCAACACTGACAACAGCGGCTACGATCCGGAGACGTTCCTCGAGGCCAATCTCTTCGGTGAAGAGGATACCCGCTCGAACATGATGCGGCTGGTATCGAAACGCCTCACCAAGATCATCAACATCCCGAACATGAAGGATCACGGCGCGACCGGCGCGACGGGATGTCTGAAGAACATCGCCTACGGAAGCTTTTCCAACGTGGCGCGCACGCACCAGCGCGGCAAATCGCACACCTATTCAGTCGTCGGCACCCTGGCGTCGATGGAGCCGGTTCGATCGCGAACCGTGCTGCAGATCATGGACGGCATCCGCGGCGTCTGGCACGGCGGGCCGTTCGCGCGCACGACCAAGTACCTGTTCTACCCGAAGCAAATCATGTTTGGCACCGATCCTGTGGCCATCGATCGCCTGCTCCTCGACATCATCGACAACGAACGGAAGGCGCACGGCGCAATCTCGATCTGGGATCGCAATCCAGCGTCGTTGAAAATCGACGACGGTCGCGCACGCGATGCCGACCCCAACGTCAACATCATCATTCGTGAGCCAGGACACGTGGAGTTCGCGGCCTCGCTCGGCCTTGGCGTCGCCGACCTTGCGAAGATCAAGGTGCAGGAGCTGACGGTCTGACATGGCGCCCGCGATTCTGTTCCTGCTCGCCGCGGTGCCGTGTCTCTACTGGCCCCACGGCATCGACACGCGTCCAGCAATCGAAGCGGCCGGGATCAAGCACCTGTGCGCGCCGGCCGATCAGGCGGACGGCTGGCGCAAGGCCGGCTTGACCGTCACTACCGTCAGCGAGAATGACTTCGGCGCACGCGAGGCGCTGTCGGCGCCGGGTGTCAGCCCGCGACCGGGTGTCGCCTCACCGACCCGCGCACCATGGATTGTGGCGAGCGGCTGGCGCTTCATGCGGTCGCCGTCAACGAAGTATGCCTATTCGGCTCCGGCCGGAAAGGGCGCGCTCGCGGCAGCCGAAGCCTTCGCCTACGGCGTCGACGCGATGATCAAGGTCGATCCCGCCGACCTCCCCAGCGTTGGCGCGATGATGGCGTTCTTGGAGACGCTACCGAATGAAGACCTGCCCCCCGTCGCCGACTTCGGCGTCGTCGACGATGGATCAGCGATCGTCGGCGAGGTGATGAACCTGCTCGCCCGGCGCAACCTCTTGTTTCATGTCGAAAAGGAGCCAGCGGCGCAATTCCGCGTCAACGTGGTGGTGGGCTCTGCTGCGTATCCGCAGGCGGAGGCCGCCGATCCGAGCACGTTCGCGCAGAAAGTCCGTTCGCAGCTGACCGACGAGCAGCGGAGCCTGCGGCTTTTCGGCAGCGAGGTGGTGATCGGGCGCCTGACGAGCGACGGCAAACGCGCCCGGCTGCATCTTATTAATTACGGGGGCCGCGACATCGAAGGCCTGCGGGTTCGCGTGCGTGGCGGTTACAAAGGCGGCGACGCCTACATCGCCGGCACGGGCAAGGCGGCGCTGCAGGATCTGGTCGTCGCCGACGGCGCGATCGAGTTTTCGCTGCCGAAGATCGGAACGTATGCGGCGGTGGATCTGAGATAGAGCGTCCAGTTTCCAGTTTCCAGTTTCCAGTTACCAGTCGGAGGTACCAAGGACTGAACCGGGACCGTATTCGCTGGTGCGATCGATCTCCCGTAAAGTCCACCGAGCGATAGCTCTCTTCCCTGACGCGCCGCAGCGCCGCGTCAGAATGCAACCCGCGGCTACGCGAGGGGGCAAGGAACGACCCATGACAACCTTCATTCAGGATCTCCGTCACGCCTTACGCCTGATGCTGCGCGCGCCTGGGTTCACCTTTGCCGCCCTGGCGACGATGGCGTTGGCCATTGGCGTCAACACGGCGGTGTTCTCGGTCGTCTACGCCGTGCTGCTCCGGCCACTGCCCTACCTGGATCAGGATCGCATCGTGATGCTGTCGGAGGAACACCCAGGAGGACACGCGATCATCCGCGACCCGCGGTTGAGCAACCTGACGTTTGCCGCGTGGCGCGAGCACCCGCGGACAATCGACGGGCTGTCCGCCTACTCGACGCAGGCGTTCACGATCATGAACGGGAACGAGACCGAGCGAGTGAATGGCGGGTCGCTGTCGCCGGCCGCGTTCGGAACCCTCGGCGTTGCCCCCGCAGCTGGACGGTTCTTCCGCCCGGAGGAAGCGTTCGCTGGCAACAACAACGTCGTCGTCGTCAGCGATCGGTTCTGGCGATCGAAGCTGGGCGGCGATCCGCATGTCGTTGGCCGGACACTTCAGATTGACGGCCGGGTGCACGAAATCATTGGGGTCGCCCCGGCGACGTTCTACTTCCCCGATCGCGACGCGCTGCTCTGGACGCCGTACGTCCTGCCGCCGACGACGGATGGATCGATGCGGATCATGCCGGCGCTGGCGCGGCTGACAGCTGGAAGCAGCGTCGAGCAGGCGGCAGCCGAAGGTACGGCCGCGGCGCGGACCGTCAAGCGGCCAATGGCCGCGGAGTTGCTGTTCGGCAAGGGTGGACCGGTCGAAGTGCGCGTCAACAGGATCGCCGATAGCGTCACGCAGCGTGTGCGCCCGGCGCTGCTTGTGCTCATGGCAGCAGTCGGCCTCGTGCTGCTCGTTGCCTGCGCGAACGTGGCGAATCTGCTGCTGGCGCGAGGAACCGCCCGCGCGCGCGAACTCTCTGTGAGGGCCGCGCTTGGCGCCGGAGCCGGCCGACTCGCGAGGCAGATGCTGACCGAGAGCGCGGTGCTGGGCCTCATCGGCGGCGTCCTCGGCGTTTTCATGGCCTGGGCGCTGACGAAAGCGGTTCCCGCCTGGGCACCGGAAGGATTCCCGCGGCTCGACGACATCCGTTTGGACGTGCGCGTGCTCGGATTTGCGCTGTTGTTGTCGCTGCTCGCCGGCGCAGTCGCCGGCGTTCTGCCTGCCTTGCGGGCATCGCGCGCCGAACTCTCGCCAACGCTCCGCGCCGACGACAATCGCAGCGTCGGCAGCGGCGAGCGCGTGCGCGGGCTCCTGCTTGCCGTCGAAGCCGCCGTCAGCGTCGTCCTGCTGATCGGGGCGGCGCTGCTGGTGAGAAGCTTCGTGACGCTCGCGCACGTCGACCCGGGGTTCGATGCGCGGAACGTACTCACGGCGCGCGTCTACCTGACGG
>Ga0070684_100000599_pt1 | contig 24812 bp, 25 predicted proteins | sample KBSC723LmetaG_FD_65653 | JGI IMG/M metagenome (GOLD analysis project Ga0070684, IMG submission 65653) | Corn rhizosphere microbial communities from Kellogg Biological Station, Michigan, USA - KBS C7.2-3L metaG | ecosystem: Host-associated > Plants > Roots > Rhizosphere ...
GTTGTCGGTTGGCTTGAGGCGATGAAAGCCGAATGGCTGACCGACGACGAGCGGGCGGCCTGGCTGCGGCTGATCGCGGTGGTCCGGCTGCTGCCGGGGGTGCTGGAGTCCCAGCTGCGGACCGCCTCGGGCCTCACCCACTACGAGTACTTCGTCCTCGCGAGGCTGTCCGACGCGCCCGAGCGCACCCTGCGGATGACCACCTTGGCCCAGCGCACGAAATGCCACTCTGCCCCGGCTCCCACACGTCGTGAACCGACTCGAGGGGCGCGGACTCGTGGAGCGCTTGCCTTGCCCTGGGGATGGGCGCGCCACCCACGCACGGCTCACTACGGTGGGATGGGGTGCGGTCGTCGTCGCCGCGGCACCGGGACACGTCGAGAACGTCCGCGACAGCGTCCTCGACCCACTCGCTCCCACGCAGCTCAAGCAGCTGCGCAGCATCGGTGACGCCCTGCTCACTCGACTCGACCCCGACCGGCGACCGACTGGACTCTACGACCCGGAACGGGAGGAGGCGGGCGCCTCTTGAGGACTGGCTCGCCAGCCATGTGGATCGTATGCAACCGAGCGGGCGGCTACATCTCTGCGCGCGGGGTCCGAGCAACCCGAAGCTGCGTGACCAGTGGCGGCAGCGGCCCCCCAACTCGTCGGTGCCGGTTGGGTCCCAGTGCCCTCATTCCTTCGCAGAAGGCTTTGACGCAGATCCCGACTCGTGAGCCCGCGGCAGGACGGACAAGACCATGCCGATGTAGGTGCGGAACTCGGCCATGTAGTCGGTGAGGAACTCGCGCGTCGAGTCCTTGGTGACCTCGCCGTCGTCACGGAAGACGTCGGGGGAGTACTGGATGTACGCCTCAGGTGTGGTCATCTGCCGGGCGTTGCAGAAGCTGAGCACGCCGCGGAGGCTCTGCTGCCCCATCGCGGTGCCGATCTGGCCGATGGAGGCGCCGATGACCGCGGCTGGGATGTGATCGAACGAGTTCTCTCCCCATGGCCTGGAGGCCCAGTCGATCGCGTTCTTGAGAGCTCCGGGGATCGAGCGGTTGTACTCGGGCGTCACGAAGAGCACCGCATCGACGGCAGCGATGGACGCCTTGAGCGCTTCGGCTTCGACCGGGTAATGGTTGTCGTAGTCCGGGCTGTACAGCGGCAGATTGCCGATCGGGAGCTCGGTGAACTCCATGTCGTCCGGCGCTAGCCGGATCAGGGCGCGGGACAGGACGCGATTGATCGAAGTCGATGAAAGGCTGCCGACGAAGTAGCCGATTTGGATGGTCATGGCGCCTCCTGCGCACCGAGGCCGTCCGTCGGAGGACCGCCTTGTCCAACCAATCAATCACGGCGCCCCTCGACAAGGAAGGCAGCTGCGGCGTCATGGGGGGCTCCGGCAGGAGCGCCGGCAATCTCGGTCGCACTGCCGCTCACGCACCAACGCATCCGAGCGAGCTGTGCGGGTTTCGCCTGATTCACCCGCTGAGGCAGGGCGCTACCTTGTTGCCGACTGCCGTGCGGGGTGCTTGAGTGCTAGGACGGAGCACCCACCCGCGCAGGGGGACCGATGAAGGCCATTCAGTACACCGCGTTCGGCACTCGCCCAAAGCTCGTGGAGATCGACAAGCCCTCGCCGGGGCCGGGGGAAGTCCTGTTGCGCATCACGGCCTCGGGTCTGTGTCATTCCGATGAGTTTGTGATGATGATGCCCGAGGAGGGATACCCCTATCCGATGCCAATGACGCTGGGGCACGAGCCGGCCGGCGTCGTAGAGGAGCTGGGCGACGGTGCCAGCGGTATCGAGGTCGGGCAAGAGGTCATCGTCTATGGCTGCTGGGGGTGTGGTGTGTGCGAGATGTGCGCCGACGGCACCGAGAACCTGTGCCTGAACGGGATGATCTCGCCGGGTCTGGGAACGCACGGGGCGATGGCGGAGTACATGGTTGTGGACACCCCTCGCCACGTGGTCCCTATCGACGACCTCGACCCGATACGCGCTGCGTCCCTCACTGACGCGGCCCTGACGCCGTACCAGGCCATCAAGAACGTCCTTCCGCGACTGGTGGGTGGATCGACCACCGTCGTCATCGGGGCCGGTGGTCTCGGGCACGTCGCTCTGCAGCTCCTGCGCCAGCTCACTCCGACCAGAGTGGTCGCGCTCGACATCGGTCAGGACAAGCTCGACTTCGCCATCGAAAACGGGGCACACGAAGCGTTCGAATCCAACGCCGAGGCCGCAGAGAGGGTCAAGAAACTCACCGGCGGTCTGGGCGCGACCGTGGTCCTCGACTTCGTGGGGGCCGATGTCACCGGTGAGCTGGCCGTGGCGTGTGGGGGCGTGGGTTCGGCCGTGGTCGTGGTTGGCGCAGGGATGGGTGGCGCCAAAGTCGGCCTGACGTCCGCGCCGTACAACATGACTGTGTCAACCTCGCTGTGGGGCCGCCGCAAGGAGCTGCTCGAGCTTGTCGAGATGGCGAAGCGCGGGCAGATCAGTATCAAGACCACGACGTACGCGATCGAGGATGGCGAGCAGGCATATCGCGACATGCACGCGGGGAGCATCGTCGGGCGAGCGATCGTTGTTCCCTGAGCCGCGTAGGCCCGGTCTGTTAGGGCCAGGGGCGCTACCGGCGCCGGTTCCTCAACGCCGTGGGCATCATGGCGGCGCGTATGTGGTCGCGAGCCGCAGCTTGGATGCATTCCGCCTCGCGTGCCGGCCTTCTTCGTACACGATCGACGCGGAGCCCACCATTGCCGACTGCCACCGGATCGTGATACGTGCACTCAGCCGGTGCGACCATTCTGCGGGGGCAGGAGTCCGGAAACGCCCAGCCCGACTGCAGGGAGCGTCTCTTCGAGGAGTTCCCGCATTCTCACCGGTGTGAACGTCGCGCCCTGCCGCAGTTCCGTACCTGGCGCGCGGTCTCACCTTCGTGATGGCTCCGCCGCGCACGCCTACCCAGTGCCTTGGATCGGCGAGTTCTCCCACGTGCACCCGTCCTACGACGGGTCGCTCCACCTGGCCCCGCCACCGGACCTGGCCGCTGACGTATCCAGCAGGGGCTGGGGCCGCCCCCACCTGCGGGCCGGAAACCCGGCTCCCACCCGGCTTCATGGTGATCTACGGGCCCCAGCACCGACGTCGACCCTCACTGAGGCAGCACCGAAGCCTATGAACCCGGACCGGCATCGTATGGACGAGTGCTGTTCAGCCGATGCGCAGGATCGGCTTGACCGCGGTGCCTGACGCGGCGTCCGCGGCGGCCCGGTTGATCTGGTCGAAGTCATAGAATCGGACCAGCCGATCGAAGGGGAAGCGACCCTGCATGTGCAGGTCGATCAGTTGTGGGATGACGAGGTCTGACACGCTGTTGCCCTCTACGACTCCCATCAGGGTCTTGCAGCTTTGCATGTATGCGTTGGCGGGGAGCTTGATCTCCGCGTCAGGCAGCGAGGCGCCGAGGATCGCTCCGACGCCTCGCTGCCGGAGCGCTTCCACGCACTGCTCGATCAGGACGGGCAGCCCGGTTGTGTCGAGCGCATAGTCGACGCCACCCCCAGTGACGCGCCGGATCTCGGCCACGGCGTCGGTCTCCTTGCCGTCGATCGCGTGCGTGGCACCGAGTTCCCGCGCGAGCTCGAGGCGCGCTGGGACGACGTCGACGGCGATGATGGTGGTCGCGCCGGCGACCCGGGCCGCCATCACCGCGCTGAGCCCCACAGCCCCCGCCCCAGTCACGACGAAGCTGGCCCCCGCACCGACGCGCAGCGCCCGCCACACCGTTCCGGCGCCGGTCTGGATGCCGCACCCCAGGGGGCCGAGCAGCTCCAGAGGAGCGTCGTCGCGCACCTTGACGGTGTTGGCCACGTTGGCGACAGCATGTGTGGCGAACGAGGACTGGCCGAAGAACCGGTCACGCAGCGTCGCGTCCCCGTCAGACAGTGCCAGGGCATGGGCGCCGTCGGGACGTTCGCCGGCGAAGTTCATGTCGTTGAAGTTGGCGCAGCTGGCCGGTGACCCTTCCAAGCAGGGGCGACACTGCCCGCACGGCAGGAAGCTCAGCGCGACGTGGTCGCCGGGCGCAACCTTGGTAACGGCGCTCCCCACCGACTCGACGATGCCCGCGCCCTCGTGCCCGAGCACGATCGGCAGCGGCACGGGATACACCTGGTCCCGGACGACGAGGTCGGTGTGGCACAACCCCGTGGCGACGACACGGACCACGACCTCGTCCGGTCGCGGAGGCTCCATGAGCACGGTCCCGAGCTCGAAGGAACCCTTCTCCCGGACAATGGCCGCCGTGACCTCGCGGGTTGTCGCCGGCGTCACGGTTGTCATCGGTTCACCGGTACTCGAAGACCGCCCAGGTCACCATCTCGGCGTTGGGGATGATGGCTTCCTCGTATCCGTAGAGCTGGCCGTACTTGGGACGCAGCGCATCAGCCACGGCGTCGGCGATGGCCATGTTCCAGTTGGCCAGAAATCCGGTATGGGCGGAGGCGGAGGGGTCGACGAAGTCGGTGAACGGGTGCGCGCCGATTGCTTCTCCGACCGCGCTCTTCATATCGGCGACGAAGGCGAGTTCGAAGTCGATGTCCTCCCGGGTGCCCAGGTTGCCGTGGCTTCCCGACAGGTGGCGCCACTCCAGGTCGTATACCTGCCTGAGATTGTGCTCGTGCCAGTGGAACCGCTCGTTGCCCGCGAACTTCCAGAACGGCGGCTGGTCGGGGTTGATCAGGTCCGAGGAGTGGACGACGCCGTCTTGGGGGATCAACCATGCCGCGTGGTCGTCGGTGTGCGCGGCCCACTCGAAGCCGTGCAGCTCTACGGTGCAGTCCTCGAACGTCAAGCTGCCACGCGGCCAGTCCACAACGTCGGTGATCGCCGGGAACGAACTGTTGCTCAGTTCCATCGCCTGGCGGCTCTTCTCGCTGCCGAAGACCCGCAGCGAGTGGCCCGCCCGGTCGGCGGCCGCAACATACTTGTCGATGTCACCGATGTGGTCGGCATGGTAGTGCGGATAGATGGCTGCAGTGATCGGCTTGTCCGTCACCGACGCGACCGCCGCGGCGATGGTGTCGTACACGCCCTCGAGGGTGTCGAAGATCAGCACCCCGCGGTCGCCGACATAGAAGACGGTGCCGTAGTTGAACGACTGCGCCCAGTACACCCGCTCGGCCAGGCGTTGCAGCACGTAGGGCTGGGACATGTTCCGCGCGTACAGGTCACCGAGCTTCAGCCCCGGCTGCAACACCTCCTCGGCTGACGGCTCGACGTACGTCGCGCCGATCGTGGACGGGACTCTCGGCGAGGCATCCATGGAAATCCCTTCCGTCGCGGCCCACGGAGTCGGCGTTTTCGTCGGCGCCATCCCGCCCGACACTCCTCCGGCGACCTCGCACCGTCAAGGGCTCAAGGTTCAGTTCCGCCGATCCAGCGCGGTACCCAGGCATCGCCCGGCCCAGGCCCCGAGCTCCGCCCGTGCAGCAGCCCCACATCCCCTCATCAGTAGGTGCGTCACACCACGCGGGACGCGTCGTGCCGAAACGATGCTCGGCAGTGATACATCAAGAGTACGGACCAACTGGTACCGGCCGGAGTCACTGCGGGTTCGGACAGAACACGGCGGTTCTCTTCGCGTGCCCATTGTCTCGGCTATGAGCGGTTTCTCGTGATTTCAAATGTTCGCCAGGCTCTGGAGAACTGTCTGCAAGCCCTCGCGAGGACCCCGTCCTTGCGGGTCACAGCCGGTCCCAGTCAGTCGTCCGAGATCTGTGGCGAGCTCCATGGCGACCGTGACGGCGACTAGCGGGATCCTTCCCGGGGAAGCTTGTCCTCCCGTGCCCCGGCCACCGTGAGGCGCGGTCACGACCGAGAACCACCTCAAGGGATGGGTTTGCCGGGCTAGGCGTGGGATCCGACTCACCCATCGTGCCGGGGGTCTGGGTCGACGCCGTTGAGCAGTGGTCGCGCAGGGTTCGCGATCTCTTCGATGCGGCGAAGGTCAAGGGGCGCGTCGGGGCGGGATCTATCATCCCGATCCGTAGCGGGCGCCCCGGCGGGCGGGTTCAGCGAGGCGCGCGATCCGCTGGGTGGGGAGGTACACCGGCCCGGACCGCGGCGGCTCGCTGGCGACGCCAACGCTGCAACCGCGATCGCCCTGCGCGAGCCGACGAACTCCGCACCGACGGGCCAACTCGCCGAGTCACGCGTGGGTAGCCAGCTGGTCGTGGAGCCGCACCGCGGAACCGACTGCGGGGGACAGTGCGGGTTCCGCGGTGCGGGTCTCATAGCCGGTCAGCAGGTCGTACTTCACGTCCTGCCCGGCGGTCTGTGGGTGATGCAGTTCCTCGACCAGCACGTCGCGTTCTTCAGGTTGTGGAAGCACGCCAGGAACGGGTCGACTCGGGTCGCGCGCCCGCATGCCGGCGGCCCCTTCGTGAGTCGAGGCTGCGGGCGCCGGTCAGCGACCCGCAGACGACGCAGGTGGTCGCCCAAGGGAGCAGCTCGAGCCGTGTCTGCGGGATCTCCCGCCCGCGGCCGGCGCAGGTGCCGTACAGCCCGGCGTCCAATCGATCCCGGGCGGTGCGCACCTCCTCAATAACCGTTCGATGCAGTCGCGGTGCGCGGCGGCGCCAGCGTCGAGATTCGTTGGCCGCAGGCTCCGCAGCAGGAGAGCCGTTCCAGAGTGATGCGGTGAAACCGGAGTGCGTCCGGTCCGCACCAGGGAAGCGGCGGCCGCTGGATGCGGTGCAATGGGTGTGCATGGTCATGCCCAGTCCTTGGTGAACGCCGCGTTCGTTCAGCGACCACAGGGTCGAGACAAGGGAACGCGAAGAGAGGCGACGTTGCTACGACGTCACCGGGGAATGCGCGATCGGGACTGAGTCGGTGGGGCGCGGTCGACGCTGCGACGCAGGACGTCGAGCCCTCGGATGCCGCGAGCCTCTTCGCTGAGCTCCACGGCAAGCAGCGCGGCGCCGGACGGCACCTGCGAAGGCATATGACACTGCTCTTCCGGGGCCGGATGCGTCGCAGCCGAAGATGCCTCCATGTCTTGGACCATAGCAACGATTCCGCGGAAAGCCAGTTCGCGTCCGTGACGCCTCCGGCCCGCAGGCCTGCTCGGGACCTCGGCGGTCGCTGCGGTGGGCTTGGCCTTTGAGTCGGCCACATAGCGTGATGGCCGATACGGCTGTCTCGCAGCCGAGTCGGAGGTCCGTCGTCGTTGGATCAGTTCGGACTAGAACCGGGGAGGCCAGCACTGGGAAGGTCACGGTTGCCCACTCGCCGCGGCGCGTCGCCTTCCAGCGGCAGCCGGGGGCCGGCGGGCGTCGTCATGGAGCTGCTCTCCATCGATCGGATCGGTCCAACTATTCGGCCTACCCCGAGGATGACTTGTTTCATGCAGGGGCGCACCCTGTTGGGACCGGGCGACCTGACGGAAGGAAACAGATGCCGCCGCGACATGCGCTTCAAGCCCCCAGAAGTCATCCCAGTGGCCAAGCAGGCTGATACCGCCTCCCCCTGGGCCTGGCACGCTTTGCCGGCCAGCGAGGTGGTTGGCCGCCTCGAGGTGGACGTCTCGCGGGGTTTGTCGACTGCAGAGGCAGTTCGGCGACTGGCCGTCTTCGGGCGGAACCAGCTCGATGAGGCCAGACGCGAGCCTCGCTGGCGCGCCTTCCTCGGGCAGTTCCAGGATCTTCTGATCATCATTCTGTTGATCGCTGCCGGAGTGAGCCTGGTCGTGTCACGGGAATGGGTGACCCCCGTCGCGATCCTCGTGGTGGTCTTACTGAACGCAACGATCGGATTCGTGCAGGAGTCACGTGCGGAGGCTTCGCTGGAAGCCCTGCGGCAGATGAGCGTGACGACGGCGACGGCCCGTCGGGATGGTCGGGTCGTCCGTCTTGACGCGGTCGACGTGGTGCCGGGCGACGTGATCGTTCTGGCGGCCGGTGACCGGGTGCCGGCCGACGGCAGGTTGTTGGAGTCAGCCTCGTTGGAGGTGGCGGAGTCAGCGCTGACCGGCGAGGCGCAGGCCGTGGCGAAGTCCGCGGAGGCACTTGTCGACGAGAACGCCGCGCTGGGCGACCGAACGACGGCGCTGTTCATGAACACGGCGGTGACTCGTGGCCGCGGGGAGGCTGTGGTCACCGCTACCGGGACGGCCACTGAGACCGGTCGCATCGCGGAGCTGCTTCACCAGGCGAAACCCGGCCCGACTCCGTTGCAGCACCAGACCGATGCGCTGAGCAGAACTCTGGCCATGGTCGCTGGGGCCGTCATCGCAGTTGTCTTCGTGCTCGGTCTGGCTCGCGGACTCGACTTCGGCGACATCTTCGTTAGCGCGGTCTCACTGGCTGTTGCGGCCATCCCCGAAGGGTTGCCAGCCGTGGTTGCCTTCACCTTGGCCATGGGGGCTGCACGCTTGGCGAAAAGGGGGGCGATCATCAAGCGGCTGGGGTCTGTGGAAACCCTTGGCAGCACGTCACAAGTCTGCACCGACAAGACCGGCACGCTGACGTTGAACCAGATGACTGCTCGCGAGTTGTTGTTGGCTGGGCGTCGATTCACCATTTCGGGCCACGGATACGCCACCGACGGACGGATCCGCACCACAGACGGATCCCGGCTGCCGCCCACCTTGGACCACGCGTTGCTGGCGATGGCACTTTGTACGGACGCGGTGCTCCGAGATGGTGAGGTGGTGGGTGACCCGACTGAGGGGGCCTTGGTGGTGCTGGCCGAGAAGGGCGGCATCGACGTCGCCGCACTGCGGCGAGCACGGCCACGGTTGCTTGAGATCCCGTTCGATTCGGACTACAAGTTCATGGCGACCTTCCACGACTGGATCGATGACGCCGGGCGAAACATCGTCCGCTGTTTCGTCAAGGGCGCGCCGGATGTGCTGGCCGCGCGCGCAGACCGGTGCCTCGGCGGTGAGAAGATCCTCCCGTTCGACGCCGCCGCTCGGCAACGCTACGACCAGGCGAACGACGAGCTGGCCGAGCAGGGCATGCGGGTGATGGCCGTGGGGGCTGAGGATTTCCCCGCCGTGAACTTCAAGGCTCCTGAGGATCCGAAGGGTCTGCTAGACCGGGTCGTGTTGTTGGGGTTGGTCGGCATTGTGGATCCACCGCGTCCCGAAGCGCGCGAGGCGATCGCGGAGAGCCGGGAGGCCGGGATCCGGATCCGCATGATCACTGGGGACCATGTCGCGACTGCCGCTGCGATCGCTACCGAGCTCGACATCCCCGGCCAGGCCGTGACCGGCGCTGAACTGGATGGGGTTGACGACGCCGACCTCGGGGCCCGACTTGACGCCATCGGTGTCGTCGCCCGGGTCTCACCGGAACACAAGATCCGCGTCGTTCGGGCCTTGCAGGCCAGGGGTGATGTGGTTGCCATGACCGGCGACGGTGTCAATGACGCACCCGCGCTGCGTAGAGCCGACATCGGTGTGGCGATGGGAGTCACAGGTACCGAGGTGACCAAGGAGGCCTCGACGATGGTGCTCACCGACGACAACTTCGCGACCATCGTGGCGGCGATTCGCGAAGGCCGCGGGATCTACGACAACATCGTCAAGTTCACCCGCTTCCAAGTATCGACTGCCCTGGGGTTCGTCCTCACCTTCCTGGTCGCCTCCCTCACCGGGCTTGCCGGTGGCGCGCCGTTCACGGCCCTGCAGATCCTCTTCGTGAATCTGGTCATGGACGGTCCCCCGGCGATGTCCTTGGGCGTGGACCCGGTCAGCCACGACGTGATGAGCCGTCCCCCGCGCCCGCGCCATGAGTACATCCTGAACCGCGAGCGGCTCCTCCGAGTACTGCTGACAAGTACCGTGATGGCGGCCGGCACCCTCGCCGTGCTGGCGTGGGGCCCTGGGCCCGAGGCCAAGATGGGTGAGGCAACTGTCACCGCGACGATGGCCTTCTCGACGTTCGTCTTCTACCAGGCGTTCAACCTGCTCAACGTGCGCCACGACACTCGCAGCGTGTTCAGCCGTGAAACCCTGAACAACCACACCGCATTCATCGCCACCGCCGCCGTGATCGTCCTGCTAGTCACCGTGGTCGAGTTGGGCGCCCTGCAGCAGTTCTTCACAACGACTGACCTCACCTCTCGTCAGTGGTTGATCTGCGCGGCCGTCGGATCCACCATCCTGTGGGCGGGCGAACTGGTCAAAGTCCTGATCCGCGCTCGCGTTCGCAGATGTCGCCGCGAAGGTCGCGGCCCCACCGCCCAGACCAGCTGAGCAACAAGACAACCCGGAGGTCGCACCGACGGACCGATGACATGGGCGAAGATCTAGCACCGGAACCCGCTCCGAAGGTCGCGATGGTGGTCGGACGACGGATCCAACGGGGGAGACCAGGCGCTTCTCAGTGCACTGGAGCATGCCGACCAGCTGCAGGCGCCGCGCATCGGACGCAGAAAGCTGCCCAGGGCCGCAGCTTCAGCCGTTCCATAGGGATCTGCGTCATACAGCCCAAGCACATGCCGTAGCTCCCGTCCTCCAGCCGCGTGAGCGCAGACCGGACCTCGTCCAAGACGGATTCGATACTGAGCCGTTGAGCCTCGATCGCAAGGTCGTCGGTGGAGTCAGGAAACTGGGCGAGTAGCGCCTCACGTGTGCGTGAGGCTTCATCGAGCGCCCTGCGAACGTGAGTGTGGACGGAGCGATCAGAAGTCTTGGAGATGTTCATGGCCATACCTCGCATGTGGAATTGGCGCGAACCCGAGACGGGAACGCGCTTGATGGGCGCACGAGCGCCCTGGATGAGGGTCAGGCGAGATGCGGCGGTGCGCGGTCGACGCTACGACGCAGAACGTCGAGCCCGCGGATGCCCCGGGCGAGTTCACCCAGGGCGATGGCCAGAAGAGCGGGGCCGCTGGGGACGTGCGAGGGCTCGGCAGAAGCCCTCTGCACCGTCATCGCGTCCCCGATCATCTTGAGACGATACCAGGGCATCGACTCGGACTCGAGCGCGCCGGCACCGCCTCCCGCGGCACCATGTGTGCAGATGTTCATCTGGCCCAACCCGTGGAGCTGCTGTCGGTCATCGGCCGACCGCAGGCGGCCTGCTCGCCGATGGCTGGAAGACACCCACGAGCCGGCGGCAACAACCGGGGACGAGAGTCGGGGGCGAGTCGGGCCACGCCTAGCAGAGGCACCATGCCGGTCGCGATCTCCATCGAAGGCATCAAGCACGACACCGTGGGTGCGGCCTGGAACGAGGGCCGAACTGCCACGGCCCTTTCGTTGTCTGGGATTGAGCATCCGACGGGCTCTGTGGATTGAGCAGGGCCGGGCCGTCGATCCGCTCGGGTAGTGAGGTTGCAGGGGCAGCGGTGAGGCCCAGTGCCAAACGGCTCCGTCAGCGATGTCTCCGTGCGAGTGTGCGACCTGGCCAGCCCTCGGCCAACTCATCGCCGTATCCCGAACTGGAGTCGCAGTGATCGGCGACGAGTCGGGTGAGTGCCGGGCCATCGAGATTGTTCGCGACTGACCCGAGGTCGGCTCGAGCTGGCCGCGCCATTGGGACTGTGGGGACGGCGTCCGGCGCTGCATCGTCAACCCATCCGAGGGGGCAGTCCGGGTCTCGTGGTGGTCGTCTGCTGGCGCGCGCAGTAGCCATGGCGATGTCCGTCGCGACGCTGAAGATCCGCTCAACACGGTCGGGGTCTGCCCAGCGGTGGTTCTCCACGAACGGGATCCACTGGTCCGGTGCAATGGTGGGCGTCTCGGAGTACTCGAGCTCCGGCCACGTCACCGCCAACTCGATGAGCTCGAGAAGCACATCCTGGTCGGTCTCGATCGCCATCAGCCGGCGATGATGCCACCGCGTTGCGCCGTCGAAGCCGCAGGCTTGACGGCATTGCGAACTGAGGATCGACCTCCCCTCGCCGACGTCTTCGACCGACGAGAGCGGTGGAATTGCCCGAGCAGGCTGGATGACTGGCATGTTGGCCTCCCCTACGGCGCGCCCGGCGAACTCCCTCGTCGGGCTGTGCTCCGACCGTAGGCGCGTACGGGAGGGGAGGGTACGGCCGAAGACGGAAGGGCTACGGGCCCTGGCTTGCCGGTGACGAGCAAGGTAGCGATCTGGTGTGAGCGGCGCCGGTCAGCCGTAGAGGGTGGTGAAGTTGTCTCGGAGGACCATCTGTCCGAGCTGGCCGTCACCGGCCGCTGCACGGAGACGGGCAAGCTCGCCTACGTGATCACCCCACGGCTCGTCGCTGGCGAACAGCAGCCGATCCTGACCGATCCCACGCCGTTCGATCTCCTTGACCAGCCAACGCGGAGCGAACCCCACCGCCCAGCTCGTGTCGGTGTAGACCTGCTTGCCGGCCTCGATCCAGTCGAAGAAGCGGCTCCCGATCAGCTTGATGTGAGCACTCACTCCGCCACCGAGGTGGACCAGGTGGATCTTCACGTCGTCGCCGTAGCGGTCGACGAGAGCACCGATCTGGTCGATGTCGGAAGCGCCACCGGTGGACGTGTGAACGTGTACGACGAGCCCTCGAGTGCGTGCAGTGTCGAAGATCTGATCCAGCTGCGGGGCACACGCTGGATCATCGACCGTCCCCCCGAGCAGGAAGCTCGTCTTGAGAACCTTCACGCCCTTCTCACCCGCATGGGCGAGGGCACCCGCGTTGAGCTCCGCGTCCTGAGGCCTCGGCGACACCCACAGCCCACAGCTGACCCTGTCGTCCGCCGCGGCCGCCTCCAGCACGAGCTCGTTGAACGAGAACGACACCGCGGCGTCGGGGACGCCGTAGTTGGGCATGACCAGGGCTCGCTCCGTGCCCTCGGCATCGAGGTCGGCCAGAAACTCCTTGACCGTGCCGCGAGCAGAGCTGTCGGGGTTGACCGGCGGGCCGCCGTAGAACGGGAAGGCCGGAAGGAGGCCGATGTGACGGTGGGCGTCGTTGACGTAGTTGGTGGCCATGGCACCACTATACTACAGATTCGTATCGGATAGTAGAGAAGTCGCGCCCTGTCCCGCTCACGAATCGCGTAGGGCGATCCATACTGCGCGCGCTTCGGACTTGCCCTCGTTCACCCAGTGATGCGGCTGGTCGCCCAGGAAGTGGAGTGCGTCGCCGACCCCGACTTCGTGCCGCGTGCCGGCGATGTCGAAGACCAACGTGCCCTCCAGGGTGAAGACCAGCTCCTCCCCGGCATGGACCAGTGGCTTGTCGCCACTGTCCGCACCGGGTTCGACGGTGGCGAGTGCGGCGGCACTGCGAAATGGGGCGTACGGCCCGGAGATGCCGGCGAGGGTCAACCCCGCATGCGGGGTGAAGAGGGTGGGTCGCTCCGAGGCTGGCGTGAACGCCACCGGCGCTGGTACGTCGCCTGCCCGCTCGACGAAGTACGTCACCGGGTGGTCAAGGGCGGCGGCGACCTTGAGCAACGTGGTGATCGTCGGAACCATGTCGTTTCGCTCGATCTTGTGGATCGCCGCGGCCGACACCTCGGCCTTGACCGCGAGCTGCTGCAGCGAGAGCCGCTGCTCCTGGCGGAGCTTCTTCACCTTCGGGCCGATGGAACTGACGATCTCCTCGACGTGCTCCTCCTTGCGGACCGAGTTCGCCGAGGTCGTCTTGGTCCTGGTCTTGGTCTTGGTCATGTCCGTGATCCCCTTGACGCCTTGGTGGCATGCAATATAGTAAACGAAAGTCAACCATGGTGGGCGGTTTTCGGGCCCACCTGTAGACGGAGGAACGTTGTGGCGCGCAGGATCGTAGTCGTCGGTGGGGGAGCGGCAGGGATGGGCGCGGCGGGTGGCGTCAAGGCCGTCGATCCCGATTGTCAGGTAACGGTCTACACCGGCTTCGACGACGTCGCGTACAGCCCGTGCGGGATCCCCTATGTGCACGGCAAGGAGATCGACAGCTTCGAGCGGCTGTTCCTCGCCTCCAAGCAGGCCTACGTCGATGCCGGGATCGACGTCCACTACAACGCCGAGGTCACCGAGGTCGACGTGAGCCGCAAGGTCGTCTCGGTCGCAGGTGAGGGCGAGGTCTCGTGGGACACGCTCGTGCTGGCCACCGGGTTCAACTACGCGGACCCGGGCGTGCCGGGCGGCGGTCTTGGCGGCCTGTACTACGTGAAGGACATCCGTGAGGCGATCGAGTGGGACAAGGTCCTGGACACGGTCAAGTCAGCGGTGGTGGTCGAAGCCTCGCCCTTGGGCGTGGAGATGGTGACGGCTCTGGCGCATCGCGGGATCGAGACCCACCTGGTGGACCCGAGTCCGTGGCCGATGTCGGAGGTTGCCGATCCCGACATCATGGAACCAGTCGAGGAGTCGTGGCGGGAGCTCGGCGTCACGACGCACTTCAACACCACGCTGAAGGCCTTCCGTGGCGACGATCGCGTCGAGGCGGTGCAGACCTCGGAGGGTGAGATCAAGGTCGACCTCGCCGTGATCTGCACCCACAAGGAGCCGAACAACGCCCTTGGCGTCGCTGCCGGCCTCAAGGTCGGCTCCACCGGCGGGTTCATCGTCGACGAGCGGATGGCGACCTCCGCCCCGGGGGTCTACGCCGCAGGTGACTGCACGGAGATCCCGAACGGGCTCACCGGCGTGCCGCTTCAGGGACTCACGGGCAGCCACGCCTACGCACAGGGCAAGACCGCCGGCATCAACGCCGCTGGTGGCTCACGGGCCTACAGCGCCGTCTACGTCCCCTGGGGAACGGCGGCGGGCAAGTGGATCATCGGGGGAGCATCACTCGGTGAGACCACCGCGACAGCGCTGGGGATCCCGTACGTCGTGGGGACTGCGCAGGGCATCTCCCGAGCCCGCTACTACCCCGGTGTGAAGCCGGTGAAGGTCAAGCTCCTGGCCGAGCCCGGGAGTCTGCGACTCCTCGGAGCCCAGATGGTCGGCGGGGAAGGCATCAAGGAACGCGCTGACTTCCTTGCGGTGGCGATCAAGTTCGGCCTGACGCTGCACGACCTGGCAAGCATGGAGAACGTGTACTCGCCGGCGATCGGCGCACTCAACGAGCCGATCGTCGTTGCCGCCCAGAGTGGCGTCGACGCCTCGCGGAAGAGCTGACGATGGCCTTCTCACGCTGGCTGCGGAGCAACGCAGAGCACTACCTGCTGATCTCGGCGCAGGACCGGATCGCCCACCAGCACGGAGCGCGATCCCCGAATCCGCCGCGTGGGCTTCGCGAGTTCTTCTGGCTGCGCATCTTCGCGCCGGTCTACCGGGCGCTGCCCTGGCCCCTGCGGCACAAGATCATGCTGACGATGCCCGGAAGCCACCGTCGGCAGTGGGCGGCGCCGCCGCGGGCGCACGGCTCCGCCGTACCACCTCGTCTCCGAGCACATGAATCCAACTAGAGAAGGAGCCCGGCAATGGCACAGATCGTGGGTGAGCGCGTCAAGAAGGGCGACGCGATCGTCGACTACGACGACAAGGTCTTCGAGGACATCCAGGCGGAACCAGGAGAGAGCGCGTACATCCTGATGCACACCGTGCCGTTCGAGGGGTCGGTGGGGTTGGTGAACATGCTGACCGCGACCCGCATCAACCGGAAGGGTTTCGACACACACCTGGTGCTCTACGGCCCGGGCTCGTTGATGGCCTCGGCCGCGCGTGGCTACCCCAAGGTCGGTGACGAGGCGTTCCCCGGAGCCCTCGGCTACAACAAGCAGCTGCAGACCTTCATGGACGAGGGCGGCCACGTCTACGCATGCAGGTTCTCCGCCGCCGCGCTCTACGGCATGCGGGAGATCGACATGATGGAGGGCGTGAAGCCGATCAACCCGCTCGACGTACTGGATGCGGTACTCACGGCCCGCCGCAGCAACGCCCTGATCATGCAGACCTGGACGGTGTGAACCCTCCACTCGCCGGCCGCCACGACAAACGGGGCGGCCGGCAAGCACGTCAGCAAGGGATCTCGGCGTACAAGCGGGCGTGCTCCTCGGCGGCGCGCTCCCAGCTGAACGCCGGGATCAGCTCACGACCACCCCGGACCAGGGTCTCGCGCAGCCCAGCGTCGCCGACCAGCCGACCCATGCCCCTCGCCAACGACTCCGGATCTCCGGCCCGGGTCATCACCGCCGTCCGGTCGGGCGTGAGGTACTCGCGCAGCACGGCGATGTCGCTGGACACCACCGGAAGCTCGGCCGCCATGGCCTCGAGGACGGCGAGGCCCCACCCCTCCTTGATCGACGGGAACACCAGCGCGTCGGCGCTTCGATACCAATCCTGCAGCTCGGCATCGCTGATCGAGCCGGCCAGGATGATGTCGCGTCCCAGCTGCAGTCCCAGACCCGGCAAGGTCGCGAGCACGTCGTCGCGATAGCGGGTGTAGTCCTGGAAGGAGTGTCCACCGACCACGACCAGCACCGGTGGCGGGTCCTGCTCTCGCACGAGCACCGCCATCGCCTGAACGAGGAAGACGCTGCCCTTGCGCGGCTCGATCCCACCCACCGACAAGAACACGAAGCGATCCGCCACCCCTGCGCGCTCACGAACGGCGGCGCGACGGTCGGCGCCGATCGGAGCGAAGCGGTCGGCGTCGACGCCGTTGTGGATGACGACCGCATCCACGTCGTGGTCGGCCTTCAGCCGGTGGCGCCAGTCCTTGCTCACCACCACCAGCTGGTCCGGCTCCTCGATGGCCTTGCGCTGACAGTCGATGAGGCCCTGCGTGGTGAAGTCGTCGACGTGATGCACCGTCCGCACCACCCGCACGCGTGCGCCGGCGTCCCGCACCCGGGCGGCAGCGCGAGCTGAGATGCAGTCCTGGGTGTGAAAGACGTCGACCTCGTCAGCGATCTTCGACAGCCCCGCCTCGAGGTCATCGATGGAGTTGAAGACCCTCTCCTCCAACGTGTCCGCCGGCGGCGAGGTCGGCACCAAGGAGTACGGCGCGCGCACCGGCCGGAAGAAGTCCTGGTCGGGATTGCCCAGGGCGATGATGCGCACGGGCATCGCTCGGTCCACCATCGCGTCGGCGAGCGACAGCGTGTGCACGACGCCGCCCCTGGCCTTGGTCGAGTAGGTGACCAGAGCAACGCGGGGTTCGTCCGTTCGGTCAAGCGCAGCGCTCACGGCGAGATGCTCCGCGCAACGCGGTCGCCGGTGGAGATCGCCGCGGCGACGAAGGAGGCTCGCGCCGCGGTCTCGGTGACGATGCAACCAGCCTGTATGAGTCGATCTCGCTGGGCCTGGAAGCCCTGGGGGTCCTGGTCTGTGCCCAGGACGTAGGCGACGACCTGGGGACCACCGTCGGCCATCGCGGCCTCACACGCCGGCGCGAGAGTCCGCGCGGGATCGGCGTCGGCGCCATGGCCGAGGACCACGTCGAGGATGATCACTGCGACGTGCGGGTCTGCCGCGTGCACTGCGAGCACCTCGAGTCGCGCCTCGGGGTCGATCATCGGGTGGGGCCGGCCCCGGGTGTACTCCTCCTCGCCGAGGTCCAGGCACTGATGCGAGTCGGGCGGCGCCGGCATGCCCCAGGCTGGGTTGATGGGTGTGTTGGAGCGGACCTCACCGACCGCCTTGCTCAAGATCACCAAGGACTCGTAACAGAGCGTGCCTCCCGAGAACAGCCCCCGGATCAGACGGCGACCGGGTGCGAGCCTCGACCGCACTTCGTCCAGCGTCGGACCGAACGTCGCGGTCGTGTCGGGTGCGGCGTGTCCCAGGACCCGCAGCGTTGCGATCACGCCGGACTCGAGGGTGTCGGCGAGCACCACCCCGGCCGGGGCCGGGAACTGCGGGTCCAGCCCGATCAGCGCAGCGACCAACGGCTTCTCGCCGGCTGACGCGAGCACCGAGGCAGCCACCTCGGGCGCCGGTGGTTTCGAGACGAAGAGGATGACCTCCGTCGCCGGGTCCTCGCGAAGGGCGGAGACCGCCGCTCGTGCCATCCGCCCACCGACCTCTGCCGACAGGTCGCGTCCGCCGACGCCGAGGACGTGGCTGACACCAACGCTCCAACGGTCGAGGAGTGACATGACCTCCTGCGCGCCGGTGCCTGCGGCCGCGACCACGCCGACGGGTCCGGGCTTGACCACGTTCGCGAATCCCAGACCGACGCCGCCGAGCATCGCCGTTCCGGCGCCCGGGCCCATCAGGAGCCGGCCACGGGACAGCGCGTAGTTCTTGAGGGAGACCTCCTTGTTGACCGGTACGTTGTCGCTGAACAGCAGGACGTGCAGGTCCGCCGACAGCGCCTGGTACGCCACCAACGCGCCGTAGTCCCCGGGCACGGAGATCACCGCGACGTTCGACCCGGGCTGGGCTCTCACCGCATCGGGCAACGAGCGCGGCGCGTCGCTCTGCGCGACCCTGTCGTGGGCTGGGTCGGACGCGGTGACCGCGGACTCGCCGGTGGCCAGTGCCTCCTCGGCGATCGAGTCCGTCGTGGCCCTGACGACGAGGAAGAAGTCGTTGGAGCTCGTGTCGGCCACCTGCGCAGGTTCGACGCCTTCGGCCCGAAGGGTCTCCACGTTCGCCGGGGTCGCCATTGCCGCGCTCGCCCACTCGACGCCGTCGACCTCCCGCATCGCCCGCATCCCACGAAGCTGTACCACGGAGTCGACGTAGGTGTCGGGGAAGAGCCTGATGGCCACGCTCATGTGAGCGCTCCTTGGCGGCTGTGCTCATGGATGATCCGCGTTCCCACGGATGTGTTGTCGGGGTCGGTGTTTCCTAGCGTCTCGACGACCAGCTGCGGCGTCGTGATCACCGCGACCCGAGGGTCACCGCCCTCGACGAACCGGACGGCTGCGCTCACCTTGGGTCCCATGCTCCCGGCCGGGAACTGCCCCCTCCTGAGGTGTCTCTTCGCTTCCTCGGAGTCGATCCAGGTCAGCCGACGCTGGGTCTTCCTGCCGAAGTCGAGCTGGACGGCGTCGACCCCGGTGATGAGGACGAGCGCCTCGGCCCGGAGCTGGTGGGCGAGTTCGGCAGCGGCGTAGTCCTTGTCGATGACGGCGTCCACGCCGTCCCAGACGTCTCCGCGACGACCCACGGGGATCCCTCCGCCCCCGCCGGTGACGACGACGTGGCCGGCGTCGAGCAGAGAGCTGATCGCCTCGATCTCGACGAACCCACGGGGGAGGGGAGATGCGACGACGCGGCGGAACCCGCGTCCGGCGTCCTCGGTGATGTCCCAGCCCCGGGTCTCGGCCAGCCGGGTTGCGGCCTCCTCGGAGAAGAACGGCCCGATCGGCTTTGTCGGTCGCTCGAACGCAGGGTCGTCCAGATCCACGATGACGTGACTCAGCAGGGCGGCGATCCGATGACGGCGCCCGCACACTCCGTACAGGGCGATCGCGATCAGCGACCCCAGCTGTCCCTCGGTCATGGCACCCAGGCTGAACAACGGCATCGCCGGCACCTCGCCGCGCCCCAGCTCCTGCTGAATCGCGAGGTTGCCGACCTGAGGACCGTTACCGTGGACGACGACGACCCGCCACCCTGCCTCGAGCAGGGCGCAGATGGACACGGCCATCGCCGCGGCGTTGGTGCGCTGCTGCTCGTAGGTGCCCTTCTCGCCCTGGGCGAGGAGGGCGTTGCCGCCGAGGGCGACAACGGCGGTTCTGGTCACGACCCCTCACTTCCTTGGACAATCGGCGCCTCGAGCACGTGCATGCGAGCGGACCGGACGTTCAGTATGCTGGGTAAGCATAGACGATAGTGAACGCCGTGACCAAGCGCGCGCCCGCCGTCCTGGTAGAGGTGAGAGATGGATCGTCCCCTTGGCGGCATCCCGGCCGAGACGATGGCGAGGTTCGTCGCCGCCGAGTCACGCCTCTATCCGATGGCGCTCAGCGACCCCTCGGCCTACGAGCGGGCGACCGCTCTGGTGGGGCTCGTCGCTGACGAGTTGCGGCGAAGCAGCGCCGACGTACCGTCGGTGCTCGAGCGGCGCGCTGAGCTCGTCGGCCGACTGCCGCAGCTGGCCACGGACGCAGGCCTTCTCGTCGGCGGTCTTCCCGCGGAGGCCGTGGTCGATGCCGCGTCCGCCCTGCGCTGCCGGGAGCTGGGCGCTGGCTGACGACGGGAGTGCGCAGTGCCGGTCGGCGGCCTTGACATTGACCTCCGAACCTGCCTTTACTAAAGATTATGAATCGTGTCGTGAAGTAGACAGACCGGGAGAGCGCAATGAGCATGGGTAGTGGCGGGTCCGCCGCGCCGACGTCACTGGGCCAGCCCCCCGGACGGGCGGCCGGTCCGACCGGCGCCGCCGAGGCGTTGGCAGACCTGGTCGTGGACCTGCAGGCTCGCGGCCTCCAGGTCGAAGTACCGATCGAGCGGCGTACCGGGGGAGCCGGTCCGTCCGACTCCGGCATGCTCTGGGTCGGTGGCATCCCGATCACGGTCCCGACGGACAACGCGGCCGCAGCCGGATCTCCCTACGTGTTGAGGGCCGAGGACGACGGCTACGCCATCTTCGCGAATGGTCGCAGGGTCGCCAGCGCATCGACCCAGCAACGCCCACGCTTCTACGACCTCACCACCGCCGACGGGGTCCCCTACTGGAAGATCGGCCTTCTGCACCTGGACTCGTTCGCGAGCACCGTGGTGCAGACCTGCTCCTACTGGGGCAACGACGACCAGTGCAAGTTCTGTGGCATCGGCGTCTCGCTGGACTCCGGCCGCACGATCGTCAAGAAGAGTCCAGAGCAGCTCGCTGAGGTGGCGACGGCAGCGAAGGAGCTCGACGGTGCCGTGGACGCGACCCTCACCACCGGCAGCTCGAACGGCGTGGATCGCGGCGCTCGGTACGTGGCGCGATGTGGGCATGCCGTCCGGGAGGCCACCGGACTACCGGTCGAGGTGCAGTTCGAGCCCCCGATGAAGCTCGACGTCATCGACGAGGTGGCCGACCTGGGTATCGACTCCGTGGGGATCCACGTCGAGTCGTTCGACCCCGCCGTGCTCGAGCGCGTGGCTCCGGCCAAGGCCCGCACCGGCATCGACCAGTACTTCCGTGCCTGGGAGCGCGCCGTCTCCCGGTTCGGCGAGGGCCAGGTCTCCACGTACGTGATCCTCGGCATGGGCGAGGACCCGGAGCTCACTTTGGAGGGCTGTCGGCGCGCGATCGACATCGGTGTCTTTCCGTTCGTCGTCCCGATCCGGCCGGTCGCGGGCAGTCTCATGGAAGGCGTCGTACCACCGTCGCGCGAGTACACCGAGAGCATCTATCGCAAGGTCGCCGCCTACATGAGCGAGCGGGGAATGGCCGCGGACGTGGCCAAGGCCGGATGTGCCCGGTGCCAGGCCTGTTCGGGCCTGCAGAGTGTCCAGGCCCTTCTCCAGATCGGGCCCCGCCCGGTGTCGATCTCTCATGCGGTCTGAGCTGAGGCTCGAAGGACCGGCTGCCCCCGCGCGGGTACGACCCGGCGTGCCATCGACCGGGCACGCAGTCGTATGTCGGCGGGCGCAATCCGCGAGCGAACGTGAGGAACACCTGGCCATTCGTCACCAGGTCTTCGTCGAAGAACAAGGGGTGTTCACCGAGTCCGACCTCGACCTCCGAGACGCCGAGGAGACCACCGTCGCGGTGCTGGGCTACGCCGACGGGATCGCGGTGGGCACCGTTCGTCTGTTCCCGCTCGATCCCGCCCGAGGCCGCTGGCAGGGCGATCGGCTCGCCGTCATGTCGGCGTACCGCACCCACGGGGTCGGGGCTCCGCTGGTCCAGTACGCGGTGGCCACTGCCGGCGCCCGCGGAGGGAGGACCATGGTCGCGCACATCCAGCTCGACAATGTCGCGTTCTTCCGTCGACTGGGCTGGGCACCGATGGACCAGCCGGAGATGTATGCGGGCCGCCCTCATCAACCCATGTGCATCGACCTGCCGAGCCACTGCGAGGGGCTGGCGATGGTTCGACGACTCGAGGACGGGATCAACGGGACAGGCCGGTGACCTCGGTGACGGCCAGGTCGATGACGACGGCCCGCTGACCACTCGAGCGCAACGCGACGAGCCCGGAGTCGTCGATCACGCCGACCACGGACGCCTCCAGCCCGTGCTCCCGGAACGCCGACACACACTCGTCCTGGCGGCCCGGGGGAGCGCACATGAGGAACGCGTACGCCGGAAAGCAGGTCACCCAGTCCTGCATCGGCACGCCGTCCGGGCGGGGGAGCCGCTCCAGGTCCAGCGTCACCCCGAGCCGACTCCACTCGAGCAGCATCGCCAGCGAACCGACGAGGCCCGCCATGCTGACGTCCTTGGCGGCGACGCAGGCACCGGAAGCCGCGACGGAGGAGGGAATGCGTACGTCGTCGCCCATCTTGCCGGCGCGCTCTGCAAAGGAGCGGAAGAACGGAAAGTCACTGCGCATCGCCCCCGTGGTGCACGCGGCGACCACCAGCGACTGGCCGACCGCGACGTTCGTGGTGGACAGCACCGCCGCGGCGCGACCCACTCCGAACGCCGATACCGCAGGTGCACCGTCATGCAAGGTCAGGTGTCCGCCGGCCAGCCGCACGTCGTACCATCCACAGGCGTCCTTCATCCCCCGCAACGCCTCGCGTGCGAGCTCCGGACTGCCGACGATGGTGTCGACGATGGCCAATGGCACGGCACCCATGGCGGCGAGGTCGTTGACGTTGGTCAGGACCGCCGCGACACCGGCGCCGTAGGGGTCCGAAGCGACGAAGGCCGGAAGCAGGGCTTCCCCGCAGACGATCACCTGATCGTCTGCCGCCTCGACCGGTGGCGAGTCGGACCGGGTGGCCACGACGGCGCCGTCGTCACCTGGGCCGTGCACCCAGCTCCCGGCGCCGAGGACCTCGCTGACCAGCTTGATCTCGTTCTTCGCCCGCAGCGCGGAGTGCGACCGCAGGAACCCGGCGAGCTGCTCCAGCTCGCTCTCGGCGTTCGTGCCGGTGCTCATGGTGCCCCTCACGGTCGGTTGATGCGGGTGGTCGGCTGGCTGCCGTGGCCTGTCGGAAAGTGAACGCTACATGTAGTATAGGCAATGTGATCATCCCAACGTTCCTCAGCCTGCCGGAGCGCAGTGCCAAGCCCCGGTTGGCCGGCCTGACCCATGTGCTCGACAAGGGGATGAGCGTTGACTCGGCTCGATCGGCACTCGCCGCCGCCGGGCCCCTCATGGATGTCTGGAAGTTCGGTTGGGGCACGGCGTATCTCGACGTCGGGTTGCCCGAGAAGCTGGAGCTGTTGAGGGCACACAGGGTCCGATCCTGCCTCGGTGGGACGCTCCTCGAGATCTCCTGGGCGCAGGGCAGGGCCGAGGAGTGCCTTGACTGGGCCGCCGCCACGGGGTTCGACAGCGTCGAGGTCTCCCGAGGGGTCGCACCGATGAGTCTGGAGGACAAGCACGACCTGCTTCGCCTCGCCGCACAGAGATTCGTCGTGCTGTCCGAGGTGGGGAGCAAGGACCCCGGGGAGGTCCTCACCGCCGAGCAGTGGACCCGCGAAGTGGCGGAGGACCTGGCCGCCGGCGCCCGCTGGGTCATCACCGAAGGTCGTGAGAGCGGGACCGTCGGGATCTATCGGGAGGACGGGTCGATCCGGGAGAAGCTCGTGTCCGCCGCGGTCAGCGGCGGCGGCATCGACCGTCTCCTGTTCGAGGCGCCTCACAAGGACCAGCAGGCCTGGCTGATCCGCGCGTTCGGCCCTGACGTCAACCTCGCAAACATCCGGAGCGACGAGGTGGTGGCGCTCGAGACGCTGCGCCTGGGGCTCCGCGCGGATACGTGCGACCTCACCCGGCGATGGCAGCCCGCGTGATGGAGCCGACCGGCGCCCGGCGCAACGTCGTGCCTGGCGCCTATCGAGGCGTGGCGGTGACCACGGTCGACGGTGACGTCGACGAGGAGTCCCTGAGGCGCCACTTCATCGGGCGGGACGCCTATCGCCGAACCCGGTTCGTCGTCGTCCGCCACGGCCCTGACACGGCGGTCGCGGCGGTCCAGAAGGAGTCCGAAGAGCCGCTGTTCTCACCGATCTCCGGGCTGCAGCTCCTGGTGGGGGTCGACGACTGTGTCTTCCTGGAGAGGCCGGAAGTGGACACCGCGATCCCGACGGCGTTGGCGGAGGCAGCCGCGAGTGGTGCCCCGGACAAACGGGGGGTGGTGGTGCAGGGCCGCTACGGCCACGTGAGCTTCATCATCGACCCGTCCCCACTCCGGATCACGGTTCGCGAAGTGACGCCGCCCTATCCGGCGAAGCTGGTCGACCAGGTCCGGCGTGTGCTGGCCCTGTCCGAGCACCTGCCGCCGATCGAGCTGGTCCCTGATGTCATCGAGCTCGATGACCTTGCGCGGTCCCGCCGCTCGGAGAACTACCTCCTGCCGTGTCGCGGTGGGGGAGTGTCCATCGAAGGCTCGACCACCGACTACCTGGACGAACATCCCGAGAGGCGTGACTGGACCCTGATCGGTTGTGAGCGGTCACAGCAGATCCACGAGTGGTTCTACGGCGAGCGCGCCCCGCAGGTCGACATCTGTCCACGGAAGAGGGTAGGCGGAGCCGGAGCGATCCTGGCCAAGTGTTGCCTGCTCGAGAGCCACAACGAGGTCGATGACGGGCGCGTGGTCGTTCCGTGGGGTGCCACGCTGGCCCAGATCTCCGCGGCGTTGACGACCTTGGTCGACGAGTGGGAGCCGACATGGGCACCCGCCTGAGCGACTCCGAGCAGTACGCCCATCTGTGGGGCACTCCCGAGCTGGCGGAGGTCTTCGAGGAACCCGCGCGGCTGCAGCGCTGGCTGGACATCATCACCGCGCTGGCCGTTTCGCAGGCGCGGCTCGGAATCATTCCCGACGACGCTGCGGCGCAGATC
>Ga0070684_100000600_pt1 | contig 24811 bp, 18 predicted proteins | sample KBSC723LmetaG_FD_65653 | JGI IMG/M metagenome (GOLD analysis project Ga0070684, IMG submission 65653) | Corn rhizosphere microbial communities from Kellogg Biological Station, Michigan, USA - KBS C7.2-3L metaG | ecosystem: Host-associated > Plants > Roots > Rhizosphere ...
GAGGGGTTCGGCTTCAACACCGCTCTCAGCAGCGCGACCCCGAACTGGGACCAGTTCTACACAACGACCGGCACCGGGCTCGGGCTGTCCATCGTGCGTGTCGCAATGCAACCGAATGGCAGCCTGTCGGGAGTGATCCCGCCGGCGAGCTACAACGCGAAGGTCATCGGGTCGCCCTGGAGTGCGCCCGCCGCTGACAAGGACAACAACAACACCCAGAAGGGCGGGCACCTGAAGACGACCTCCTACGAGTCATGGTCGACGGCGATCGCCAACTTTGCCAAGAACAACAAGCTGTACGCGATGGGGGCGTCGAACGAGCCCGACTTTGCGTCGTGTGGGTCCTCCATCGGTCCACCCTGCTACAGCGACTACGACACGATGGTCTTCACGGCCAACGAGATGGTGAATTTCGTCAAGGTGCTGGGACCGAAGCTCAAGGCCGCGGGGGTCAAGCTGATCGCGCCCGAACCGTCGGAGTGGATCCACCTCTGGAGCAATGCTTCGGCCACGGGCTCGACGGTCGCGGGCCATCCGAACAGCTCGGACCCGCTGAAGTGTGGATGCTTCTCGAACACGCCGACCACCACTGGTTGCGCCAGCACGTGCGCCCAGGGCAACGGATACGACTACGGCCACTTCCTGGCCAAGGATGCGACGGCGTGGGGCCTGATCGACATCATCGGGACGCACGAGTACGACACGCAAAAAGCGGAAGCGTGGCCAGCCGACGTCGACGGCGGTAAGAGAAGCAAGCCGATTTACGAGACCGAGGTGTCGGGCGTCCATTACTGGCCGAACGAAGGGCCGTCGAGCGACATCAGCAACGGCGTCGTGGTCGCCGAGTGGATTCACTCCGCCGTCGTCGTCGGCGAAGCTTCGGCCTGGCTCTACTGGTGGTACCAGGCGAGCGGCGACAACGAAGGGTTGATCATCTCGACCTCGTCGTTGACCAAGCGCGCCTACACGCTCGGCAACTACTCCAAGTTCGTCCGGCCCGGCTACATCATGGTGGACGTCACCGGCAACTCGAATGCGAGCCTCCTTCTCTCCGCGTTCAAGGGCACGGACGGCACGGTCGCCGTGGTGGCCGTCAACAAGGGCACGTCGGCAGCCACCGTGCCGATCACGATCGCGGGCGGGACGGCGCCGGCCTCGTGCACGCCGTACGTGACCTCGTCGAGCGACAACCTCGCCGCGAAGACCGCGGTGACGGCGACGGGCGGGACCTTCACGGCCTCGCTCGCCGCGACGACCGTGACGACGTTCGTCTGCAAGTAGCCTCGCGCCTCACGCCGCGCGCGCGAGGCACGGCGCCACATCGAGGACGTCGATGATCCACATCGCGATCCAGGAAGCGCTCGACGGCAAGCCCGTCGACTGGCTGGAGAAGGTCACCGACGAGCAGTACCAGGCGAAGGGCGCTCCTTGAAGTCGCCGGCCAGGTCGGCACGTCTGCGCCGCCGGGTGCGGTGACGCCGCCTACGGCTTTCCGACGAAGGTGGTCACGCTCTGTGCATCAAGCGTTGCGCTGAAGCGCGCGTTGCTGATCGTGATGGGGCTCTTCGCGGCGAGGCTGTCGGTGGCCGACGTCACCCACGGCGTGACGCTGCAGGGGACGGCGCCCGAAACGTAGAGCGACAGCGGCGTGGCGGCCGTGTTGCTGTTGATGGCCACCATGACCACGGTCCCGTCCGCCGGGTTCTGATAGGCGCTGACGAGGACGCCCGACGGCGCGGTTCCGGAGGTAGAAACCCGCATGTAGCCAGGCCGCACGAAGCGCGCATAGTTCCCCAGGACCCAGAGGCGTTTGGTCCACACCTTCGTGCTCGTGTCGTAGAGGCAACCGCCGTTACCGCTGGCGTTGTAGAGCCACCAGATGTGCCACGCGTTGAGATTGGCTTTGGTGAGGTCGTTGTGAATCGTCGTGGCCATGGGCAGCGCGCTGGCGATGCCATCGCCGGTCGAGTCGCCGTTACCCCTCCCGGTGTCGACCTCCGTCTCCCAGTATTCCTTGCCTGCAGCGGCTATGGACGGTTGGGAAGGCAGCGTGCCGCACCCGTATTCATGGCTCGCGAAGATGCTGACGGCGTTCCAGGCGGCCGCGTCGTTCTTGATGGCGTTGAAGTAGCCGGTGAATCCGCAGGCATTCATGGTCTCGGGCCCCATGACCTTCACATTGATGGCTGCCATGGCAGGGCCGAGCACGTCGATCCACGCGGCCAACTGCGCCGCAGAGTAGGAGGTCGTGCTGTTTATCCCGCAGCTGTCCGGCTCGTTCTCGGCGGACACGGCGTAGATCGGTACGCCCTGGGTCTTCGCGTTCTGCACCCAGGTCACGAGAGCGCTGGCCAAGCCCTGCGGGTTCGTGAGCACGGGCATGCTGCCGGTGCAGCCGTTGGGGTTGGTCTGGGTGGTCGTGAAGCTGCCGCCGGTCGCGCCATTGGTACCCGTCCCCCAAGGAGTCATCCACACCGTGACGCCGTTCTGAGCCGCCGACTTGGCAATCGTGAGCCCGTCGCCGTAGCGAATGCGGAGGAGCGTCAAGCCGGCGCCCTTGGTGGTGGACCACAGATAGTCAGCGTCCGACGCGTTCGCGTAGCTCCCTGCCCAGGCCGAAGACACGCCGAAACCGGAGATCTTCTGCTGCAGGCTGGACAGGCTGACCGTCACGTCGCCGCTCTGGGCGGTGCCGCTGCTGCACGCGGTCGGGTTGATGACGCCGCCGCCGCCGCCGGTGCCGGTTGTGCCAGCTCCTCCGGTGGCGCCTCCGCCCGCTCCACCGGTTCCCGCTCCGCTCGCGCCTCCCCGCTGACCGCCCCCGGCGCCGCCGCGGCCGGTGGCATTTCCGCCCGTACCGCCGCGACCGGACGCTCCGGCGACGCTGCCGGCCGCTCCAGCGACGCTGCCGCCCCTGCCGCCATCGCTCGCCCCCGCGGTGCCAGTGACGCCGGTGCCGCCATCGCCGCTCGACCCCGCGGTGCCCCCGCCGCTGCCACCATTTCCCACCACCCCGCCCGTACCGCCATGCCCCGCACCGTCGGCCCCCGCCCCGCCGCCTCCCCGACCGGCTGCGCCGGTCCCATCCGGCGCCGAACCGGCCCCGCACGATGCGGCAACGATGGCGAGTGCGGCAACTGCAATCTTGCCCGGAGAACGACGGAACGACATCAAGCCTCCTTCGCTCAAAGCTCGGTCTGCCAAAGGATCAGCAGTCTTGGATCAATCAATTGCCGATCCATGGACGACGTTGTCAGAAATGTTCTGGTGGTCGTGCCACCTACGCCGCCCGCTGGTCCTGTCGATTCGGGGCGCTTGCTGCGAAAGATGACGACGGTTAGGGTTTCGCTATGGCTGACAAGCACAGCCGCCCCACACGAAGGGAGACCGACAGCCGATTGGGTTCCGAACGTCGAAAGACGGACCAGGAGCTCGCGAATAGGGTCTCCAGCGAGGAAGTCGAGGCTGCTCAGGTCCTGAGGACCGCACGCGACCGCGCCGAGGAGGTGTTGCGACAAGCACGCGACCGAGCGGACGAGAAGTTGGTCAGGAACGGCGGATGGCCTTTCGAACAACGCGGGATTGAAGACGAGCGGCGTCGAGAGGACCAGGAACTGCAACGGGAGTACGCGCGCGCCGATGACCTCGCCCAGGGGCGACGTCGCGAGCGTGCTCAGCTCGTGGCCAGCCTCCTGCTCGACGTCCGCCTGGAAACGGACAGGCGCCTGCTGCTGGAGCGCGCAGACGCGGACGAGATCGTGGCGAAGAGAGATGAATTTCTCGGAATGGTCAGCCACGACCTTCGAAACGAGTTGGCGGGAGTGGCGATGAGCGTCGCCCTCCTCGTCAGGAACGCACCCGAGGACGACGCAGGCGGGAAGCTCCTCAGGGCAGCGACCAACATTCAGCGGATCAATCTTCGAATGAGCCGCCTGATTGGCGACCTCCTGGACGTCGTCAGCATCGAAGCCGGCAAGTTCACCGTGGTCATGGAGGACGACGACGTCCGCCGTGCGGTCAATGAGAGCGTGGAGTCATTTCAGCTGATCGCATCGGCCAAAGAGATCACGCTGGCGGCGGAGACCACCGGTGAGCCGATCCCTGCGCGCTTCGATTACCAACGCATCCTCCAGGTGCTCGGAAACCTGCTGACGAACGCCTTGAAATTCACCTCGCACGCGGGTCGCGTGACCATTCGTGCCGAAGCTCGGCCCGACGAGATTCGAGTTTCGGTCGCCGACACAGGATCGGGGATCGCACCTGAACGGCTCGAGTCCATCTTCGAGCGCTTTTCACAAGGCAGCGGCAGGGACCGAAAGGGGTTGGGACTCGGCCTCTTCATCGCGACACGGATCGTCGGCGCGCACGGCGGACGGATCTGGGCGGAGAGCTCAGTCGGAAAAGGAAGCACGTTCCACTTCACGTTGCCGCGCCAGGGCGGATGAGTGGCGCGCAGGCAGAAGCCGCGTCACGGAAGCGGATGCCGGGCGAAGAACTCCCACATCATCGGACTTGCTTTGAAGTCGGTGACGCCGTACGTGGGCCCGCCCCCCGGCCCGCAGCTGCTGTCCTCGGGCCAACAATGGCCCATTCCGGTGACCGTGCAGAACACGACTTCGGCGCCCTGTTGACACCCTCCGTACGTCACGCACCTCGTTGAGCCCATGTTGTAGCTCTCCATGGGCGTGGTGTTGCAGCCGTTGCGCATGACCCATCCGTTCACGTCTGGTTGGGCGGTCGAATACGAGATGGTCATGTCCGCGGTGCCGTGCACATAGAAGAGGGAAACGGCGCGCGGGGTCGTGCGGCATTGTGCTCCGCCGGAAACACCGCCCACCGCTGCGAAGACGTCGGACGCCTGGCATCCCAGGTACTGGGACATCATCGATCCGTTCGAGATGCCGGTGGCATAGACCCGCTTCGGGTCGATGCACGCGTGGCTCTCGACGTCGGCGACGACGGCCTTGAGGAATCCGACGTCGTCGGGCGCCGCGGCGCAGCCGCCGATGGTGAATCCCGAGTTCCAGCAGTCGACACCCTGCGGGTACACGACGATGAACCCGTTCTGGTCGGAGACCGTATTCATCTTCGACCAGGAGCGAACCATCGCGCTCGTGTTGTGCGCGCCGTGGATCGTCATCACCAGCGGCACGGCCGTCGTCCCCGTATAGCTGGCGGGGATATGGACATCGTACGTACGGTCGAGTCCACCGAACGTCAGCATCAGCTTGTTCTGATCGCCGGGCTTCCATCCGTTCGCCGGGCACGATCCAGGGGTCCCGTTGCCCCCAGTTCCGACCGAGCCGCTCGCTCCCGAGCTGCCAGCGAGACCCGTGCTTCCCGCCGCGCCGCCCCGGCCAGCGCTGGCGCCGGTGCCGCCTCTGCCGGCTTGCCCGCCAGTCGATCCGGCAACACCGCTTCCGCCGGTCGCGCCGCCTGCTCCGCCTGTCGCGCCGTTACCGCCGCGGCCCGTGGCACCACCGCGACCACCAGGGGCGCCTGCCGTGCCCGTCGAACCGGCCACGCCGGTCGTCCCCGCATTGCCTGTCGTCCCCGCAGTGCCTGTCGTCCCCGCAGTGCCGGTCGTGCCGGCGGCGCCCGTGGCACCAGCGGTGCCTGCCCCGCCGCCTCCCGTGCCGCTGCCGCTCGATGAGCCTGGACCGCAGGCCACGAGCCACGATGACGACGCCCACAAGCAAATGGATAGAAGGCAGACCTGTCGGTCACGCGGGAACGTTGGTTCGTTCATGGAAGCCTCGGTGTGCGGCGAATGGCGCGCTTCGGTAGGGAGTTCCAGTTGGCTCCGAAACTGGTTCACCGGTCCTGGCGCAGGCCGCCGCGTGACGTGCCGCGCTGCTGTGTGCCGTCAAGGCGATGGAGTTCAACCGGCGCGACGGCGACGCGGGCAGAAACGTTTCGCGCCGCGGCGAGGCGAGCAGAAACGTTTCGCGCGGCGGCGATCCCGGTTTCGGCGTTCTGCGAATCGAGCCATTCTCACAAACAGACCACAGTTCGAACATTCAAGCCCTGGATCGCGCGTTTCCTCGCGTGTATGAGGACAAAAGGCGCGTCCGCCGGTGGCACAAACAGACCCCGCGATCAGCGCAGCCTGCAAGGGGAGTACGAAGATGAGAAAGTTCCGACGCTCCTTTTTTTCCGGCGCACTGAAGATCGTCGCCGTCTCTGGATTCGCGTTCGTGATCGCGGGCGGCTCGGGCTGCGGCGCCGGCGATTCGTCTGGAGCGAGTGGCAAAGGCGGCTCGTCGACGACGGGCACAGGCGGCACAGCCGCGACGGCCGGGACCAGCGGCGCGTCGGGCGTCACCGGCGGCGCGGGCACGAATTCCATCGGCTCGGGCGGAACCTCTGCAGGCGGGACCACCGGCACCGGCGCCACGGCGGGCACAGGTCCCGGCACAGGCGGCGGGACCGCCGGCGCTGCGGCGGGCGGCTCCGCGGGTGGAACTGGCGGCGGCGCCGCCGGCACTTCGGCGGGCGGTTCGGCTGCGGGAGGCCGCGGCGGGTCGCCCGCCGGAGGAAAGGGAGGCGGCGGCAGCGGCGGCGCGGCCACCGGTTCTGCCGGGGCGGGTGGCAGCGGAACAGGCGGAAGCGCCGGCTCCGGTGCGGTCGGTGGCGGTGCCGCCGGTCGCGGTGGCACCGGCGGCGCGACCGGCGGTGGGGGCGCGGCGGGCGCGAACAACGCTTCCGGTCCGCCGATGGGCTGGGCGTCCTGGAACACCTTCGCCGCGAAGATCAACTACAGCGTCATCAAGCAGCAGGCCGACGCCATGGTTTCGAGCGGCCTCAAGGCTGCCGGCTACCAGTACGTCAACATCGACGAGGGGTGGTGGCAGGGAACGCGCGACGGTTCGGGCAACATGACGATCGACACGTCCGAATGGCCCGGCGGCATGCAGGCGATCGCGGACTACATCCATGGGCTCGGTCTGAAGGCCGGCATCTACACGGACGCGGGCAAGGCTGGATGCGGGTACTACTTCCCGACAGGCCGCCCGGCGGCCCCGAACTCCGGCGCCGAGGGCCACTACGACCAGGATTTTCTCCAGTTCTCGAAGTGGGGCTTCGATTTCGTCAAGGTCGACTGGTGCGGTGGCGACGCCGAGGGTCTCAATGCGCAGACCGCGTACCAAGGCATCAGCGACTCGATCAAGAAGGCGACCGCGCAGACGGGACGGCCGCTGGTGTTGTCGGTTTGCAACTGGGGCAAACAGAATCCCTGGAGCTGGGCGCCGAGCATGTCGACGATGTGGCGCACCAGCGCGGACATCATCTACTTCGGCGAGCAAGCGAATCTGGACCGCGTCCTCGGCAACTTCGATTCGGCACAGCACGCGACGGCGCAGAGCCCGGGCCACTACAACGATCCGGACATGCTCATCGTCGGCATGTCGGGGTTCAACCTCGCTCAGAACCGAACCCACATGGCGTTGTGGGCGATCGCGAGCGCCCCACTCCTCGCCGGCAACAATCTCGCCAGCATGAGCAGCGACACCAAGAGCGTGCTCACCAACAGCGAGGTCATCGCGATCAATCAGGATCCGCTCGCGAAGCAGGGGACGAAGATGGCCGGAGGAGGGACTGGCCTCGAGATCTACAACAAGGTGCTTTCGGGTACCGGCCGGCATGCCGTCCTTCTGCTCAACCGGAGCACGGCGACGGCGACGATGACGGTCCGGTTTGCGGACATCGGTCTCGGATCAAGCGCGTCGGTCCGGAATGTCTGGGCAGCGACGGACCTGGGAACGAAGACGACCAGCTACGACGTCAGCGTGCCCGCCCATGACTCCGTTCTGCTGCTCGTGACCCAAGCCGCCGCTCAGTAATCGACTGTCGATCCGGTCTCGCGTCTCAGCGCGCCCGCCTCTTTTCTTCAAGCTCGCGAGACCCGAAAGGCCGGTCGGAGCCCTCTATCAAGATGTAACGTTGCGTGCGGTCGCGCCCAGCTGGCGGCGCTACCAAGAGGCACATTCTCATTTCCAGCTTTTTCGCATTTAATGCCGCTGCCGTGATCCCAGGCTCGACACCTGGGACTTCGTTAACCATGTTGCCTCGAACAAACGAGCTGCAGGTCGCTGAGGACCATCCATCAGGGGGCAACCGCGCCGGGGCGCGACGCGTTCGTGTGCGAGCTTGTGTCGAGGCAGCGGCTTGCCTGGCCTTGCTGTTGATCCCGGCTTGCACCCCGGGCAGCTCCGTCGTCTCCACGGGCGCGGCAGGAACGACAGGCGGCGGCGCAGGCACGGCGGGTTCCGGCAGCGGCGCGGCGGGCATGAGCGGCAGCGGGGGTCGTGCGGGAGGTGCGGGGATCGGGCAGGCGGGAACCGACGGCGCCGGCGGTGGTGGCCAGACGGGCATGGGTGGAAGCGCAGGAGCACCTGCGGGTGGGGCGGGTGGCATGGCAGGCGGCGGGATCTCAGGAAGCGCCGGAAGCAGCGGCGGTAAAGGTGGCGCAGGGACCGGCGGCGTCAGCGGCTCGAGAGGTGGTAGCGGCGGCGGATCAGCCGGTGCGGGCGGCGGTAGTGCGGGCGGCCCGGCGGGTGCTGGCGGTGCGGCAAGCGGTGGTCAGGGTGGTGGCGCCGGTTCCCGAACCTGCCCAGTCGCGCCGGCGGGCGAGATGACCGTCTCGCTCGCCGGAACATGGACCTTCACGCCATCGGGTTCCGCTGCGACGACGATCGACGTGCCTGGCGGCGGATGGGTCGCGCAGGGCTTCCGGGTCAGCTCGGCCCGCTACGAACGGATGGCCTCGGTTCCTGATCTCGGGCGACCACAAGCGACGTACCTCGAGCTCGGCGCCGTCAATCACCAAGCGGCGCTCAGCGTCGACGGCGCGGCGATCGGGACAAACACGACGTCGTTCACACCTTCCGTGTTCGACTTGACGCGGGCGGCGCGTCCCGGCGCCAGTCAGCGTCTGACCGTCGACGTCAAGGGACGGGACGCGCTCAAATCCTCGAGTGGCAAGAAGCTGGTGCCCGACGCCGCCGGCTGGTCCGCCAACGTCCCGCAGGGAATCTTCCGATCGGCGGCTCTCCGCGTCGTTCCGGCCTTGCACGTGTCGGACGCGTTCGTGCGTACGGATGTCGCGAACGACAAGATCAGCGTCGATGTCTGGGTCAAGAACGACGGCGCGTCCGCCGCGACGGGCACGGTCGGCGTGACGTTGTCGAGCTGGACGTGCGACGCGACGACCTATCCGACGCTCGCCTCGGTTCCCGTATCTGTGCCCGCAGGCATGGTCATGAAGGTGACCGTCGGCCCGGTCCCGTGGGGGCTCGGCTCGTCGTCCTACTGGTGGCCCAACGTCCCCTACACGCAGGGGTACCGCGCCACGCTCCACGTCGCACGCGTGAGCGTCACGCCGGACGCGGCGGGGGGAGGCGCCGCGGCGGCGCACGCGATCCCGGTGCGCTTCGGCTTCCGCCAGAGCCGCCAAGCCGGCAAGTACTACGAGCTGAACGGCGTGCGGGTGAATTTTCGCGGCGACAACCTGCAAGGCGCGAACTACGACAGCATCAAGGCCGCGAAAGACGTCTCGGACGCGTACGATCTCGTTCCCGGATTCTTGCCGCCGTCGGCGAACAACCCGGGATGGCCGAAGGCCGTCGATAACTACCTGCGCCTCAACTACAACGTGAACCGGATCCATCAGGAGCCGGCCAGCCCCTACATGCTCGACGTGGCCGACGAGCTGGGGCTGATGATCATCGACGAGACCGCGATCCGCGGCAGCAACAACGACCAGGACTTCGCCGAGGGCCTGGCGAACATGCTGGCGCACGCCGACGCGCTCGTCCGCCGCGATCGGAACCACCCGTCCGTCATCCGCTGGAGCCAGGCGAACGAGGCCGAGTACGGCTCGACGAACTCGAACATGTTCCAGCTGCAGCTCTATCAGGCGATCACAGCGGCAGATGACACGCGCCCGGTGAGCGCCGACAGCGCGCTTTCCGGCACCGGCGCCGGCGGCAGTTACACGAACATCACGGCGAACAACTTCTCTGTTCTCGAGCACTATCCGGGCGGCCTCGGCGTCTACACGGAGTCGGTGACAGCGAGCAGCACGCGCCCGTTCGGGGTCGGCGAGTACATCTGGCCGAAAGACCAGACTGTGCAGGGGCTCATGTGGTTCGCGACCGCGACCATGCAGATGCGGCAGAAGGACGCGTCCGATCTGCGGCCTTACACGTTGCTGTCGGGTTGGGCCAGCGTCGTTCCGGGCATTCGGACGACGATGATGAAGCTCGAACCGACGTACCCGGCCGGCGTGATCAGCCCTCCCCTCTTCGGTGAGGACAACCTGGCCGATCCGTGGTCGAACCCGATCATCGTGCGAATCCAGCGCGCGATGAGCCCGGTCGCGGTCGCCGACGTCCCCTACTGGAACGCGAACCGGATGTCGAACGCCGCCGGCGCCTGGCCGGCCGCCGTCGAAACTGTGAGCCGCGGCGCGCGCCTCTCGCGTCAGCTGATCGTCTTCAACGATACGTTCGCCGGCACGGCGGTCGATCTGTCGTGGGAGATGCACGAAGGGACCGCGACCGGCGCCGTGGCTGACCAGGGCTCGATGCGCCTCACGATACCGCTCGGCCAGCGAACCACGATCACGATCAACGTCACGGCGCCATCGACGGGCACTGCTGCGGTTCTGATCCTGCAATCGAGCAAGGACGGCCGGGTGATCTTCCGGGACGACGCGCAACAGTTCAAGCTGCAGTGACCCGGACGGTTTGCATCATGTGCGCTGTTGCTCGTGCCTGCCGCCGTTGGTAGGGACATGCTCATGGCCTCACCGGGCACCTGGGAAGTTCTTCGGTTCTGCTTCTCCGGCGGCGGGCGCAGCTCACTGGCGGACGGCGTCGCAGTTCTCTCCGCGTGGTGCCTCACGCTCGCCGTCCTTTTCTTCAACGCCTTCTTTGGGCTGCTGTTTCCGGACGGGAACCTCCTCATCCGGGGTGTCGGCACGCTCATCCTTTCGGCGCCGTTGCTGTGCCTCTACGCCCGGGCGAAGCGCTCCGTGCTCAAGAGGAGAACTGACTAACGCGCGAGTGGCAGCGTGAAGGTGAAGCGGGCGCCGCCCGAGGATGACTCGGCCCAGATCTTCCCGCCGTGGGCCTCGATGATTCCAGAGGCGATGTAGAGCCCGAGCCCTGATCCCAGCGAGCTGGTCGCTGAAGCCTTCCAGTAGCGGTCGAAGACATGAGGAAGATCGCCTGCCGGAATGCCCGGACCGGTATCACTGACAGCGATCGAAAGATCGTCGCCGCGGCGTTCGGCCCGGACGGCGATCTTGCCGCCTTGAGGAGTGAACTTGATCGCGTTTCCGAGCACGTTCGAGAGCACCCGGAGGATTCGGTCCGGGTCCGCTTCCAGCGTTGGCGTATCGATCAACGTCGCTTCGACGGTGATTCGCTTCGCGTCCGCCAAAGGAGAGGCGATCTGCAGGGCCTCCTCGACCAGTCCCCGACTCTCGACGGGTTGAAGGTGCAGCGAGAAGCGGTGCGCCTCGATGCTCGCCAGATCCAGGAGGTCATCGGTCATGGACTTCATGTGCACCGCCGCCCTCCTGATGCGTTCGGCGCCGCGGTGCAGGACCTGGACGGTTTTCTCGTGGCCTCCATGTGCCGGCGTCACCATCGCGTCAGCGTGGAGCAGGATGCTCGCGAGCGGGTTCCTGAGATCATGGGAAACGACGGCCAGCAGGTCGTCCCGCGCCCGCACCGCCCGCTGCTCGCTCGAGAACCGACGCTCGAGATCGACTTCGATGGAACGGCGCTGCAGATCGTCTGCCGCTTCGAGGTCGCTCGGCGTCCACGGATGCGCGCGAAGTCTCACCTCCTCGCGCCACAGCGCGAACGAATGACGAGGCCGCAGGCGATCGCCGGAAGGCCCCGCCGCCACGGGCTTGTTCGGATCGCCGGCCCAGCTCACGGTCTGGATCAACTCCGGGCGGAACCACAAGATTCGCCGCTGGAGCGCACCCGGCAGCGCAAAGGTGAGTAGCCCGCTGGAGACGTCGGCCGACACACGCGCCGCAGGACACACGCCGCCCAGCGACGTGGTCGCGAACAAGCGGAACCGCTCCCGCAGCTCGACCCACGCCGCGATGTCCTGAACAAGAGGCGCCGGCGGCGTATGGCCGTGCGTCATGATCTGTCCGCCGCTCACGACCGCCACGCCCTCGGCGCTCACGATCCCGAGCAGCTCCTTCGGGTGGGCGAGCAGACTCTCGAGCACGTTGACGTCGGCAGCGCTCTCGCGCATCGCGCGTGTGAGTTCCTCCTCGACGGCTCGACGCGCCGCGCGCCCGGCGATCTGGTCACGGTCCTCGATCGCCGCGATCTGGAGCGAGGCCATTCGCCCTAAAACCTCGCACGCCATCCGCGTCTCCTGCGACACCCGGTGCGGGCCCGTGTGGTTCAAGCAACTGATGAGCCCCCACAACCGGTCACGGACGACGAGCGAGATGCTCATGGAGGCGCGGACTCCCATGTTCGCCATGTACTCGAGATGAACCGGCGAGACGCTGCGCAGGACGGAAAAGCTGAGGTCCAGCGGTCCTCGCGTATCGGCGCGGAGGGTCGGAACGACGCGCGCCGGCCTGGCCTTGCCGTCGAAGATGAGCCGCAGCCAGTTCTTGCAGTAAAGCTTGCGCGCCTGAACGGGGATGTCCGAGGCCGGATAGTGCAGCCCGAGATACGGCTCCATCGCCGGCTCCTTTGCCTCGGCGTCGACGGAGCCGTGCTCGTCCTCGTGGAACCGATAGAAAAGGATCCGCTCGAATCCGCTGACGCGCCGCAGTTCCTGGACGACGACCTCTCCGAGCTCCGCGAACGTGACCACGCGTTGAAGCCGGACGACCGCGGCCCGGAAGGGGTGCGGCATCCCGGTGGGCGGACCCGGATGTGGCTCGAGCTCGAGGATCGCCGCCCCATCGTGACGGTGGACGATTCCGTCGAACTGCTTTCCCTGCGCGACGATCTGCAACGGATTGAGGTCGTGCCACCGCTCTTCGACCAGCGCTTCCCTGACCGCGGCGACCGACCGTGAATCCAGCAGGCTCGCGAGCGGGTGATCGAGAACGTCTTCGACGCGAAGCGGGAGATGATCGCCGACGTTCTCGCTCACCTGCGTGACGGTGAGCGACGGCTCGGCCAACACGAACAGTATGCCGAAGGGCTGGATCGTCCCCGGGATGTGGATGGGCTCGCGGTCACAATCAGTCAGGTCCACCATGGCACCGCGCCCCCTCGCGCGCCGGCTGTCGAGAGTGCCGTCATCTCTCCACCCACAGCGCGAACGCCAGAAACGTCGCGCGCGCCGAGGCGACGATCTCGCCGGTCGGCGCGCCCGCGCGCACCATGCCTTCGATCCAGTCCAGGAAGACGCTCCACCTTGCGTGCGTCGCCTCCGCATCGCCGGTGAAGAACGAGGCGCCGCTGCCCTGAGCGACTCCGAGCCGCTCGCGAAGCGCAGGGGCGATCACGCGCCCCCCGAGGCAGGCGCCCTCGAGCACGTACAGGCAGCCGGCCGCTTCCTCGGGGGACGACAGCCGGGGCAGATCAGCGCAGCGAGGCAGGTCGGCCAGCTCGCGCCGAGACAGGCCAAGCGACAAGAGATCGCTCTCGATGAGTCCTGTGCGCGCCCGCAGCGGCAAGCCGAGCGCGGGCCCCGCCGACGCCACGCGCGCCAGCCCTGCTTCGATGGGCGCGTAGAAGCCGAAGAAGCGCTCGAGAATCCGGCGATAGCGGTCCGGGGAGAGATCGGGGCCAAGCAGATCCAGCCTGCTCTCGAGACGGCGATGGATGTCGGCGGTGGCGCGCTTCAACTGCGCGCGGACCGGCGAAGGGCCATCCCATCGGCGATCGGGAGGGGATGCTGACGGCTGATCGGTCATCGGCCGCGGATACTATAGTGTTCGCAACGACGGCCATCCGGCGCCCGACCGAGGGTACGGGAGTATCCGGGGCCGACTGATGACAGCGCGGGACCATATCGACCGACCGAGACCAGCTTCCAGGAAGTCGAATCCCCGTCGACGCCCGTTTCAGTCGACCCCCGTTCAGATGTTGGTGCTCTCGGGGGGCACCACGCTCGGATTCGGCACGCCGGCCGCGGGACGCGGATCCGTCGTCTTCGGACAGTCGCAGTTCAGCCCGTAACACGTCATCGACAAGGAGCCGTACGCGTACCCGTCCACGAGCACCTGGGTGCCGCACTTCTCCGCGGCGGCCAATGCGGCGACATAGATGAGCGGGATGAAGTGATCGGGCGTCGGAACAGCCCGTTTGAAGTCGGCGTGGCTCTGAAGCGATGCGATGTCCGCGGGACGCTCGGTCAGGATGCGGCGGGCCTCGTCATCGAATCGCCTTGCCCAGTCGAACCCCGCGTCCGGCTGGGCCCAGTCGATGGCGCGCAGGTTATGAACCACGTTACCGCTGCCGATGACGAGCACATCGCGACCGCGTAGCGGCGCGAGCTTGGCGCCGAGCTCGAAGTGCCAATCGAACGGGCGGCGCGCATTGATCGCGAGCTGCACGACGGGGATGTCCGCTTTCGGGAAGGCGTGCACCAGGACCGACCACGCGCCGTGGTCGATTCCCCAGGTGTCCCGATCGAGGCCGACCGATGTCGGCTTCGCGATCTCGGCAATCTCCTCGGCGAGCTGCTCGTCGCCGGGCGCCGGATAGTCGACCGCGAACAGCTCCGGCGGAAAGCCGAAGAAGTCGTGGATGGTGCGCGGGCGAGGCATCGCCGTCACGGCCGTGTATCCGACGTACCAGTGCGCCGACACGACCAAGATGGCCCTCGGTCGCGGGACGGAAGCGCCGAACGCGCGCCAGGCGGTCGTGAACCGGTTCGTGGCGAGAGCGTTCATCGGGCTGCCGTGGCCGAGAAATGCGGCGGGCATCCGTCGATCGGGCGTGCTCATGTCCACGAACTCTACGCCGAAACAGCGGGGCGATCGGGCAGCCCTATGCGGCGTGGCGCAGGTGGCGCGCGAATGCGGCCATCGCCATGCGATGAACCAGCCCCTGTGTCGCGACGTAGACCGCGAACGGGAGTCTTGGAACGTAGTCGTGGAGGGCCGCGAGCGCCGTGGTTCGACCGGGCAGCTCGCGGAACTCCAGCCGTCCCCGTGAAGGGTCGCGGCGCGCCAGCAAACCGCCGGTCACGTAGAAGAGCGGGCGATCGGGCGTGCTTCGCTCGGGCGAGAAGCGGAGCTCGATGAGCGGCCGCCGCAGGAGCGCGAACCGGAACTGGCAGACGATCGGCGGGCCCTGTCCGTTACCGCCGCCGTCACCGCGCGTGATGTCCACGTGAAGAAGGAACCGGAGGTGGCGGGGCAGCCAGCGCAGGTACTCGTCGGCGATCCAGCGCGCGTCGTGGCCCCTCGGCAGCGCGAGCCGCTGTACGGAGCGGACGTCGCCCGCCGGACGCGCCAGCCGGCGGATCGCCTGCGCCGGATGCGCCCCGAGGCGTGCTCCGCCCCGCGCTGAGGCTGCGCGGGCGGCAAGCGCGTCGTCGAGCGCGGCGACCAAAGGCGTCCCAGGGACGCCAGCGCGCTCCTGCAGGCGGCGATCCCGGGCGACCATCGGATGGCGCAGGCTCTGCACCAGCGGCATCACCAGCGCCCTCGGCGCGCCACCGAACAGCGAGACCCAGAGCCGCGAGAGGCCGGGCGAGAAGAATGGCACGGGCAGCATCGGACGGCGGGGCAGCCCGAGCCGCGCCGCAGTCAACCCCATCAGCGCGCGGTAGCTGACCACGTCGGGCCCGCCCACGTCGTAGTCCCCGGCCGGCAGATCGCCGTCGTCGATCGCGAAGCGGAGCAGCCGCACCACATCCGCGAGCGCGATCGGCTGTGTCGGGGTGAGCGTCCAGGCGGGACAGATCATCGCGCGCAGGCGCTCGACGAGCCGGACCATGATCTCGAACGACGATCCGCCGGCGCCGATCACCATGCTGGCGCGCAACGCGATCAGCGGGACGCCGTGGGCGGCGAGCGCGCGCTCGACCTCGAGGCGGCTCGCGAGGTGCGCGGACAGGCGCGCGCCGCCGGCAGGCGGGACCAGACCGCCGAGATAGACGATGCGCCGCAGGCCGGCCCGCCGGGCGGCGCGGGCAAAGTTGTCGGCGCAGATCAGGTCGAGGTCCTGAAAGTGCCCCTGCACCAGTCGAGAGGTCGGGAGCATCGAGTGGACCAGGTAGACCCCGACGTCGGCGCCGGCGAGCCCGCGCTCGGCGTCGAGCAGGGAAAACAGATCGCAGCGCCGCCAGTCGAGCGACGGCCGAGGTCCGTCGGACCCGGCCGGCTCGTCGGCCGGCGGCGAGCGGCCCAACGCGATGACCCCGTGATCGGGGCCGAGGGCCCGCGCGAGCGCACGCCCGACGAACCCGGATGCACCGGCTATGGCAACAGTGCGCATGACGACTGCTCGAAGCGGCCCCAGGAAGCCACCTCGCATGCCGTGAACGTAGCCACTCGCTGCGCTCTCGGAAAAGGAGCGGCAGAGCCTCAGCGAGCGACCAGCGCGAGCGGCGATCGCACTAGGCGGCGACGCGCGACTTGCCTCGGCCCGGCTGAACGGCGGCGGTGAAGGTCAGGCTGGGGTTTGTCGCGATCGCGTCCTGGAGCGCCCAGTCGCTGTCGAACAGGATGAGCGGGCGATCTTCGACGTCGAGAACCGCCGTGATTCGGCCGGGGCGCTCGAAGCGATTCGGATCAAAGGGGGTGCCAGTCACCCAGCGGGCGTGCTTGTAAGGGAGCGGGCTCAAGCCCACCGACACGCCATACTCGGCCTGCAACCGGTGCTGGATGATCTCGAATTGCAGCGCGCCGACCGCGCCGAGGATGGGGTCACGCGACAGACGCAGGCGATCGTAGAACAGCTGCACCGCTCCCTCCTCCGACAGCTGCTCGAGCCCGATCTTGAGCTGCTTGCGCTTCATGGGATCGCGGAGGGTCGCCACCACGAAGTGCTCGGGTGAGAAGCGCGGCACGCCTTCGAACTCGAACGCAGGTCCGGAGACCAGCGTGTCGCCGATGCGCAGCGCGCCACCGTCCCACACGCCGAGGATGTCGCCCGCGTACCCCTCGTCCACCTGCGTGCGCTCTTGTCCCAGAAACTGGACCGTCCTCGAAAGCGTGAACGGACGGCCCGTGCGCGCGTGCTGCACCTCCATGCCGCGCGTGAATTTCCCTGAGCAGATCCGCACGAACGCGATCCGGTCCCGGTGGCGCGGATCCATGTTCGCCTGGATCTTGAAGACGAACCCCGAAAATTCGGACGAGTCTGCAGACACCACGCCGGCTTTCGTCTTCCGATCCCCGGGCGGGGGCGCCAGGTCGACGAAGCGGTCGAGAAAGGACTGAATCCCGACGTTGGTCATCGCGCTCCCGAAGAACACCGGCGAGATTTGCCCCGCCAGGAACCGCGCGCCGTCGAAGGGATGCGTCGCCCCGTCGAGGAGGGCGATCTCTTCCTGCAACTCGGCGAAGGCCCGCGGCCCCAGGGTCGCGCGCACGTCAGGGTCGTCGAGAAGGCCGTCGCCGCCCGCCCGGTCGTGAACGCCGACGAAGGTGCTGCCCGAGCCCACCGGCCAGTTGACGGGCGTGCAGGGGATGCCGAGGATGCGCTCGATCTCGTCCAGCAGCTCGAGGGCGGGCCGGCCCGGTCGGTCCATCTTGTTTATGAGGGTGATGATCGGGATGCCGCGCATCCGGCAGACCTGAAAAAGCTTGATTGTCTGGGGCTCGACGCCCTTGACGCTATCGATGAGCATCACGGCCGAATCCGCCGCCGCCAGCGTCCGGTATGTGTCTTCGCTGAAGTCGTCGTGCCCAGGCGTGTCGAGGAGGTTCACCCGGCATCCCGCGTACTCGAACTGCAGAACGCTGGTCGTGATCGAGATGCCGCGCTGGCGCTCTACCTCCATCCAGTCGCTGGTCATGCGGCGGCCCTTGGAGGATCTCTTCGTCGCCCCCGCAAGGTGGACGGCTCCGCCGTGTAGCAGCAGCTTCTCTGTCAGCGTGGTCTTGCCCGCGTCGGGGTGCGAGATGATGGCAAACGTCCGCCGCTTCGAAACTTCCGCCTTGAGATTGGTCATCGGGAAACCAGCCCGACAGTATGCGTGATCGCGAGGGGCCTCCTAGCGAGAACGTCTCCGGCTGAGTTTTCGACGCGTCGGACCATCTGAACCTCGGCAGCCTCGGCTCCTCACGGCGGGCGCTGTTCCGCCTGCTGCATCTCCTCGCGCGAAGGCTGGTCCAGCGGATAGACGAGCAGGTGCCGTTGCGCGTCCAGCGCGAACGGGTTGTCCGGGTATCTCCGAACCATCTCCCGGGCGGCGTCGCGGGCCTCGTGAAAGCGCCGCAAGTTGACCAGCGACTGCACGATGATGAACGCGCGCTCGGGCGCGTCGGCGCTGTTGGGAAAGCGTCGCTGCCCGTCGCGCGCGAGCGCCATCGATCGCCCGGGCGCGGTCCCGCCGACGTCGCGCAACGCGGCCATCAACGCGGGCTCGCTCATCGCGGGCGGTGCGTCTCGACCGGGCGCGACGCCTCCGAGCGGGGCCGGCTGAACCGGGGCCGGCGTCGACGGGAGGGGCGCCGCCTGCGGTGCGGTTTCAGGCTGCGGCTCCGCCCGCGGCGACTCCGGTGTGGTGGATCGCGCGCGCCAGATCAAAACGACCGCGGCCGCGGCGGCGAGACCGACCGCCGCGATGGCCGCCGTGGTCCGCGTCATCGCAGGTTCGGTATCTCGTCGCGCGTGATCGTGTACGGGCTCGCGTACGCGCTCTGGATGTTGGCGAGCGAATTGTTCGAGGTCTGGTAGCCGGCCCAGATGTTCCACAGGACCCAGGGCGCGGCGGATGGAAACATCGTCGACGGCTGCGGAACCACACCGGTCTCGTGCAGAGTGATCGGCACGGTGGTGCCGATGATGTTGCGCGCCGACGAATACATCGACGTGAACGGCGGGTTCGTTCCGTAGGTGTCCGGGCCCGCGAGATCGATGTAGCTCTTGCCCGGGTACCAGGAGGCGTTGGGCGAGCCGCTGGAAGGCGCGAGCCAGACGACATTGTTCAGGCCCTTGGTGGTGGTCAAGTAGTCGTACATGTACTTCCAGAGTTGAATGAACTGCGTCGCCGTGCCCTTGCTCCACCAGAACCACCCGTTCGGCTGGTACTCGTGAAACGGCGCCCACAGCACGGCGACGTTCGCGTCCTCGAGCTTCTGCAGCTCTGTCGCGACGTAATCGAGCTTGGACCTGAATGAGTTGTTCTCGCTCGTCCCGTTCGTCAGCACGTTCGTGACGTTCACGGCGAGCATCGAGTTCTCATAAGTGTCGGAGTTGCCTGGCGCGCCCATGTGGTAGCGGATCATGGTGATGCCGCCCGCCTGCCAGTACGCGATCGCACGCGTCGACGTGCCGTTTGGATAGAGATAGTCGCCGCCGAGGATCGCCGGCGACTTGCCGACGTTCGTGACGTACCAGCTGATGTCGTTGGCGGGATTGCTCCAGCTCGTCTCCTGCTGGCCAGACAGCACGTTCTTGCCGTAGAGGCTGTAGACGTAGCAGAGGAGCTTTCGCGCCTGCGCGGAGGCGTTCGCGTTGACCGGGTTGACGGTGCAGCTGGTGCTGCCGCCGGCGCCGCCCGCACCAGCGCCGCCGCCGCCCACGCCACCGGCGTTCGCGCCACCTCGCCCTGCCCCGCCGCCCACGCCAGCGCTTCCGCCCGTGCCCGCGCCACCTCGCCCCGCCGATCCCATCGTCCCCGCCGCGCCTGCGGCGCCCGTCGTGCCACCACGACCCGCTCCACCCGTCAGGCCCGCTGCACCTGTCGTGCCCGCGATGCCGGTCGCCCCGCCGCGACCACCTTCGCCGGTCGTCCCCGCTGCGCTGGTACCACCTCTTCCCGTCGTTCCCGCGCCGCCATGCCCAGCCGCTCCGGACGTGCCCGCCGCGCCGTCGCCGCCGGCACCAGTCGTGCCCGCCGCGCCTGCAGCTCCGTCCGTGCCCGCGGCGCCCGTCGCAGCCGCGCCAGCCGTCCCGAGCGATCCGGACGTACCGGCCGCGCCGGTCGCGCCCGCCGCGCCAGTGGTGCCGCCTCGACCGGTGGCGCCTCCAACACCAGAGGCATCGTCGTCGACGGCTTCGGGGTTCGTACATGCCGCCACAAGCAGCGCGGCGAGAAAAGGACCGATCCGGCGCATGTTCATGTTCGGCGCGATTAGGGAAAGCGCGGCCCCAGACCTTCTGAGAAATCGCGCCGTCCTCGACGAAGCGATTTCCGAGAAGGTTCGCCAGACTTCGATCCCTACGTCCGTCGAATGGCCGACGGTGGTCCACTTTCAGGGTCTCGCGTGACTCTAGCCGCGGGAGACGATGAGGCATGCCGGGCCAGCACCAGCGGATGAAGTCACTCAGACTCATCGTCCTCCCGCGCCCCGCGCCCCGCGACGACGCGGAATTGGTCCTGGCGCTTCAAGCCGGAGAAGCAGCGCGCAAGCGCCAGCCAGCGCAGAGACCAGCGCCAGGACGAGAGCGCGCACCCGTCGCTCGCGGCAGATTCGAGGGCTCGAACAGGCCACATGACGTCTGAGTTCCGTTTCGCGGCCAGAATGGTCCACGACGTCGGCAGGCCGGGAACAAGGCGCTCACACGCGCGCCGCTCAGTCGAGCCCGAGCCGCAGCTGGACGCGTCGTTTCAGCCCCGCTGCCGTTCGATGCGGCTGCGCGGCGCGCAGCACCCGTAACGCCCAGGTCGCGGAGCGATCCGCCCGGGCCGCGGGGTCGTTGATCAGGCGCGGCGGATCGTGGGGCGCGTCCCCCCTCGCATCCAGCTTCTCGTCTCGAGCGCTCACCTCCCCGGTCATAGGGTGGTGCGGGGAGAGGACCTTCATGCGTCGCGCTCAGGTCACGCGGCGACGATCGTGGTCGGACCGACGCGCGCGCCGACCTCGTTTCGTCGTCCATCCGAGCGCGAGAGCAAGCACGAGCCCGCCTGACGCGCGACCGCCACGCGCGTTCAGATCGCACGAGCACCCTGTCGAGACCCCGTTGCCTTGCCCCGCTGTTCCCGGGGTCCCAGCCGTGCCACCGGTCGTGCCCGCTGCTCCACTGGTGATCGTGTGCGCGCCGCCCACGCCGCTTCCGCCCGCTCCCGACGCGCCGCCCGGCGCCCCGGCATCCGCTCCGCTCGCCCCGGCGATCGACGATCCGCCGATTCCGCCCGCGGCGCTTCCTGCGGCGCCGCCGCCGTCAGCCTCGGGCGCCCCGCCGGTCGCCCCACCGCCGCCTCCGTCTGTCCCCGTCGTCGCGCCGCCTCTACCGCCGGTGCCGCTCGTGCCGCCGCGGCCGCCGATACCGGCGGCACCACCACCGGCACCGGCCCCGCCTCCTGCGCCGCCCGCCCCACCGCCGCGGCCGCCGCTTCCCGCATCGCTTCCAGCGTCCGCGCCGCTCGTCCCGCCACGCGCGTCCACGCCGCCGTCCGGAGGCGGCCCGGCGCCATCAAGTCCAAAGAAATGGATCGCGTCTGCCAGGTCGAGAACGAGATTGTGCGGCTGCCCGGTCTCCTGGATCGCTTCGACTTGCGCGACGCCTGCCGCGTCCGCGTAGCGGGTGCGGATCCAGCCAGACTGAATGGCATTGCTCTCCGTCGACGTCGGCGTCGCGCTGACGGCGAGCACATTCGTCCATTGCTTGATCTCTTCCCCGAAGTTGTGGAACACGAGCGTCGCGTCCTCGGTGCCGTGCCAGAGCTGAATGCGAGGCCGCGGACCCGCGTAGCTTGCGTACGACGCGCGCACGAGATCGCCCCATTGAGCACCCGTCCTCGTCACGTTCCCGTTCGCGCACGATGAATTCCAGCCGAGGCTGTCGACACTTCCCTGGGCGAAGCAGGCGAACGGTACGCCGGCGAACGCGGCGCCCGCCTTGAACACGTCGGGGTACGAACCGACCAGGATGTTGGTCATCATTCCGCCCGACGAATGGCCGGCGACGTAGATCCGATTCGGGTCCGCGTTCTTGTTTTGAACGAGGTAGTTGACCATCGACATGATGCCGCTCGCGTCACCGCCACCGTTGTGCGTCAGCACCGCGGTCGAGTGAACGTCCCAGCAGCCGTCGCTGCTGACGGCCGACGGGCAGACCAGGAGGAAGCCGTGCTTGTCCGCTTGCTGCGCGAAGGCCGTCCCGTTCGCACAAACGTCGGTTCCCTTCCCGTGACATGCATGCACGCCGACCAGGATCGGGGGATGCGACGCCACATTGGTCGGCGTGTACAGGTACATGCCGATGCCGGTCGGATTGTTTCCGAAGCCGGTGACCTGCTGAACCGTCGCGGCGGCGGCGCCGCGCGCGGACAAGCACCACAGCCCTGCCGAAATGGCCGCTGTGTAGGTCAGGCGCCTCTTCCACCGATCGCCGCTTCGGGTTCCAACGTTCATCAGCGCTCTTAAGGGCAGCGGATCGCAGCGACCTTCGCGCCGATATTAGCCGCCCGATCAGCGGGCGAGGATTCCGGTCGGACCGACGCGCGTGAAGCTGATCGCGCATTCGTCGACGAAAAGCACCGTGGGGCTCGGGTTCAGGTCCTTGGCGACATTGACCACGTCCCACTCGGTCCAGGCCGTGGGGCTGGTCGCCTCGCCGCTCAGGTCGACGACCTGCTGGCCGTCGAGCCAGATGGTGAGGCGTCCGCTCGCATCGGCGGCGTTGCGATAAAAGGCCTCGATCTGAAACCAGACGCCGACCGGCAGAATCGGCTCCGGGACGTCGAGGCTGCGCACGCCGGCAATCCGGAAGTCGTAGAGCTCGAGCGTCATTTCGCCGGCCGGCGTCTGCTTCAGATCGATGTCGAACAACTCGCCTTCGCTGCCGGCGTCGTCGGCGGCCGCCCGCTGGCGAAACTTGAAGATCACCCAGTAACCTCCGACGGCGATCGTTCGCGGGATGTAATACCAGGCGCTGTAATACGCGGCGGCGGGCAGCGAGCCCTTCCTGCCAAGACCCACGTTGTGCTGCGCGCCGTCGCTGCCGGCATTGACGGTCAGCTTCGCCGCGAACGCGCCGTTGCGCGGGTGTTCGCTCGAGATCTCGGACGTGTCCGGCGGAACCGGGACATCGGCGCGCCCACCGGGCGCGCCATTCCATTCGTCGAAGCTATTGCCCTCGAACCGGGCCACCCACAGCACGTCCGATCCCACGTCGAGTCGCGGGCTGCACGCGGAGCCCGCGAGCGCGAGCAACGCCCCGCACACCGGCATCGCGACCAGCCTGCGACCTTCCATCTCCGACAGCTTACCGAGCGTCAGCGTGCCGGCGGCTCAATTTCTCCACCGTCGACGTCACCTTCTCTCTTTTTTTGCAGAAGGTTGTCCGCGCTGGAGGCCCTGTGAGCAGCCGTAGACCTTCACGCGGGGCCGCGCGGCTCCGTTCCACTCCGGGGAGGAAGACATGCGCGCCTTCGCTTTACGTCCTGCCGGTCTCCGAGGCCTGGCCGCGATTCTGCTGGTCTCGGGGATGGGCTGCAGCGGAGTCATTGGCGCGGCCACCTCTGGAACAGGCGGAACCGGCGACGGCGCGAGCACCGGCTCGACCACGGGAACAGGCTCCGGAACGGGGAGCGGGGGAAGCGCCACCGGAACCGGATCCACGACCGGCGCCGGCGGGGGAGCCGCGGGAACAGGCGCCGCGCCGCCCGCCGACATGTTCGCCACGGCGTGCGCGGCCAGCAAGGGTGTGCTGAACGCGGGCCTGACGCCGGCACGGCGGCTGACGCGCGACGAGTACAACAATACCGTCCGGGATCTCCTGGGCACGACGGGAACACCGGCCGATGCCCTCGGCCAGGACGAAAAGATCGGGCCGTTCAACAGCAACGCCATCGCGCCGATCGACGAGCTCCAGGTGCAGCAGTCGTCAGAGGTCGCGGGCGCACTCGCGATCGCGGCGCAGCCGAAGATGGCCACGCTCTCGCCGTGCAATCTGGCGACGGACACGACGACGAGCTGCGCGACCAAGTTCGTCACGGCCTTCGGTCAGAAGGCCTACCGTCGCCCGTTGACGACGGCCGAGATCACCCAGTACGTGACGCTCTACACGCTGGGCAAGGGCGGTACCGGCGGCGCGGCGAATGGGTTTCGCCTCGTCGTCGAGGCGATGCTGCAATCGCCGTTCTTCCTCTATCACCATGACGTGGGAGGCACAGGGACGCCGCAGGCGGGCACGGTGCCTCTGACGTCCTACGAGCTCGCGTCGCGCCTCTCGTACTTCCTGTGGGGGTCGATGCCGGACGATGCGCTGTTCGCGGTGGCGGCGAACGGCACGCTGACGCAGGAGTCGACGATCTCCGAGCAGGTTCAGCGCATGCTGAGCGACGCCAAGGCGCGCATCACGATCGGATCGTTTCACCGCCAGTGGCTGGACCTGACCGATCTGCCGAGCCAGCCCAAGGACGCAACCGCGTTTCCGATGTTCACCGCCGAGGTCGCCGACGCGATGATGCAGGAGACGACGCTGTTCGCCGATTACGTCGTCCGCCAGGGCGACGGCCTTCTGAAGACGCTGCTGACGTCGAACGCCTCGTTCCCGCAGGGCGGTCTGTTCGGTGTCTACGGCGTGACCCAGCCGGCCGGGTACCAGGTCGGGACGCCCGTGATGCTGGATGCGACGAAGCGCGCGGGCATCCTGACCCAGGCGGCGTTCCTCACGCGCTGGTCCCACAACAATCAGACCTCGCCCGTCCATCGCGGCAAGCTGATCCGGTTGAACGT
>Ga0070684_100000601_pt1 | contig 24806 bp, 29 predicted proteins | sample KBSC723LmetaG_FD_65653 | JGI IMG/M metagenome (GOLD analysis project Ga0070684, IMG submission 65653) | Corn rhizosphere microbial communities from Kellogg Biological Station, Michigan, USA - KBS C7.2-3L metaG | ecosystem: Host-associated > Plants > Roots > Rhizosphere ...
TGACCCAATAAAGAAGGGCGCCACCCGCCGCGATCAGCGCGACGAAAAGCACCCCTTCCACTATGATGGCACCCATTGGTTCGCTCTATCCTGGCGCGACTCGGCGCGCCGTCGTTGTACGCAGCACTACGGAGCAGCCGGCCGGCCGGTTTCGCCCTCCCCCGCAGCTCAGGTGCTCTCGGGCCGACCGAACAGCAGCTGCAGCATCACGACCGCATCCGGCCGGCTCAGCACGTACGCGTGGTCGCCGACCTCGAGGCGCGTCGCGCCATTCGGTGCGATGAGCTGTTGGCCGCGCACGATCATCGTCACGGCGGCGCCTTCCGGGAAGGGGAGCTCCTCCAGCGTCATCCCCGCCACGGGCAACGCTTCATCGATGTAGTACGACAGGAGCTGACCGTCGAGCTCATCGAACGACTCCACCGACAGCACGGCGTTCGGTGGCGGCGGCTCGGCCGATTCGAGGTTCAACCAGCGCGTCACGGCGGAGACGGTCGTACCCGGCAGGATCGCGTTCAGCACGACGATGAAGAAGACGATGTTGAAGATGCGCGGCGCATCCGGCGCTCCCGCGAGCACGGGGAACATCGCGAGGATGATCGGCACCGCACCGCGCAGCCCGACCCACCCGACGTAGACGATGTCGTTCCACGGGAAGCGCAGCGGGATGAGGCACAGCGCGACCATCACGGGTCGCGCCACGAACGCCAGTGTGAGTCCGATGATCGTGCCGATCCATGCGGCGCCGAGCAGCTCCGACGGATCCACGAGCAGGCCGAGCACGAGGAACATCGCCACCTGGCCGAGCCAGGCGAGCGCGTCGTGGATGCGCCCCAGCGCCGTGCGATACGGGAGTCGGCCGGAGCCGAGCGTGACCGCGGCGACGTACACGCCGAGGAAGCCGCTCCCGTGGATGAGCGTGGGCAGCGAGAAGGCGAGGAGTGCCGTCGCGAGCGTCAGCACGGAATAGAGCCCGCTCGCCGGAAGCCGGACGCGCTTGATGATCCACCGGGCGCCGGCACCGATCGCGACGCCACACACGGCGCCGATCACGATCTCGCGCACCATCCCGAGCTCCACCATCCACAGGCTCTGCACGTCGCCGTTCATCAGACGGGTCGTGAGTGCCATCGTGAGGATCACCGCCACGGGGTCGTTGATCCCCGACTCCACCTCGAGCGTGCCGCCGACGCGATGCTTGAGCTGGATCCCGCTGCCGCGGAGTACGGCGAACACCGCCGCCGCATCCGTGGACGAGACGATGGCGCCGAGCAGGAACGACGCGTCCCACGGTAGCCCCAGTGCGTGCGCGACCACCGCGACGATGAACATCGTGCCGACCACGCCGACCGTCGCGAGCAGACCGGCCGGCGCGAGCGAGCGCCGCAGCGTGTCGACCGGAGTATTCAGGCCGCCATCGAACAGGATGAGCGCGAGCGCCGCCGACCCCGCGCGGAACGCGAAGCCGTAGTCGTCGAACACGATGTGGCCGATCCCGTCGCGTCCCGCGACGATCCCGATCGCGAGGAAGACGAGACCGACCGGCAGCCGCAGTCGCTGCGATGCATGACTCAACAGCGCACTCGCGGCGAGCAGCAGCGCGACCACGGCGAAGAGGACCGCCGACGCGTGCGGTTCGTGAGGCAACGCCTGCATCGACCCGGTGGCCGCCTGAACCATCCGCACCTCGGGAAAGGATTCGCGAAGCGGGGCAGCGCGAAGGTGCTCGCGCTGCCCCGTGCAGGCTAGTCGCGACGACCGGCGCTCTTACGTCGCTCCTGACGGACGAGCATCACGGCGCTCGCGACGAGGAGCAAGCCGCCGGCCACGAACAGGTACGGCTTCCATTCCTCAGCCAGGTAGAAGGCGAGGATCAACGGCAGGAGCCCCAGGAACGAGATGCGCAGCCAGGGCTCGATGCTGGGATGACGGTCCATCTCCTCGTCCTGCGGGGAACGAGGCTCGGGAATCATGGTGTTGGACATGAGTGGATCCTGGGCGCAATGCGCCCGCTCTCGGTCAGGGATGCACGCGACCCGCGTCGCGCCGGCGACAACGCTGCCGGCGACGGGTGCGTGAGGCGTTCGATCGCGCGAATCGTCAGGTGTGTCGGAGTCGAGACTCCGACCTCACCGGGGCACGTCGAACGCGGAGGACTCCGCGGTGACTACGAGAGGTACGGAGGCGCCGTCGCGTCGTAGGTGAGACGGTGCGCCGGTCCGATGGGGAGCGACGTCGGCTCGGACAGCGCGACGCCACGCGCTGCCATCGTCGCGGGAAGGGCGAAGCCCGTCTCCGCGCGGCTCGGATGCCAGGGGACGATGATGCGCGCCGGCCCACGCGGCGATGACTCGCGCAGCTCGAGCGCGGCGAGTCGCACGCTCGGCGCCGCGGCGATCATCTCCCGCGTGGGCTTCGCTACGGACGCCGTCGCACGCGCGTGCACCTGCGTCGTCGCATCGGCGTGCGACAACGAGAGCAGCAGCAGACTGATGAGTGCGATGAACCGGCGCATCGATCCCGTGGCGGAGTGAAGAGCGAGCCTAGGGAAGTTACACCGTTCGGACGGGATCGGTGCCCGAATTCTCTATCGCGCCGCGAGCTCGAATCGCAGCGCCTGGTCCAGCGTCGGATGCGCGAAGTGGAACTCCGTGCGCAGCAGCGCCTTCGGCAGCACGCGCTGTCCCGCGAGGATCGTCGCGCGAGCCATCTCGCCGTACGCGAGCTCCAGCGCGAACGCAGGCACGGGCACCAGCGCCGGCCGGGAGAGCACGCGGCCGAGCGTCGCGGCGAACTCCGCGTTCGTCACCGGGTTCGGCGACACGAGATTGACCGGGCCGTGCAGCCCGGTCGCCAACGCATGCTCCATCGCGCGCACCTGATCGTCGAGCGATATCCAGCTCATCCACTGACGGCCGCTGCCGATCGGCCCGCCTACACCCAGCTGGAAGGGAAGGAGCAGCCGCTCCAGCGCTCCCCCGCGCGGGCTCAGCACGATCCCGGTGCGCAGCAGGACGACGCGCACCCCCGCGTCCACCGCGGCCACCGACGCCGCCTCCCACTCGCGCGCCACTGCGGCCAGGAAACCGCTGCCGAGTGCGCTCTCCTCGTCGAGCGGCTCGTCGCCGCGGTCGCCGTAGATGCCGATCGCCGAGCCGCTGAGCAGCACACGGGGCCGACGGTCCAGTGCGGCGATCGTGCGCGCCACGAGCTCCGTGCCACGCACCCGGCTCTCGCGGATCGCCCGCTTCCGCGCGTCGGTCCAGCGGTGGGCGAGCGGCTCGCCAGCCAGATGGACCACCGCGTCCGCCCCCTCGAGATCAGTCGGCGACAGCACGCCGCGCATCGGGTCCCACACGATGTCGTCGGGGGACTGGGGCTGCGCCGTTCGCACCAGCCGCCGCACGCGAACGTTGCGCGCGCGAAGCCGGGCAGCGAGTGCGCTGCCGATCAGCCCCGTCGCGCCGGAGATCGCCACGAACGACGAGGAGGTGGAAGATGCGGGATCGGTCGGCATGGCTGGACGCTGTGCGGTGCGTGCGCAGCCGACTTTCGGCCGACGCGACGCTCACGGTGGAGAACGTCGCATCGGCAGGACGTGTTCCGCTACAGCTCCCGAGCGCGCAGGATACGGCGGGCGATCTCTTCGGCGACCGCCGGAGAGCGATACGCATCATCGGCGATCCGTCGCCGGATCTCATGCATCCGATCGCTGCCGCCTGCTCCCTCGCGCGCCGGCCGCATCGCGTCGCCCCGCTCGTCGTGACGGGCCCGTTCGCTCTGTCTCGATCGTGGATGCATTGAATCCTCCCTCGTCGGAGTATCGGTCGTTCTGCGATTGACTTGAGCGCCATCGAGCGCACTCGACGCCCAACAGTCTCGGCAGCACGCGCGATCCGGTCGCGTGGCGGGACGTTCTGTCGCAGGCCGTGCGCGACCTTTACATCGCCGTGTCCCGACTGTATTCCTCGCCTCGCCCAGTTCGTCGCACGCCTCACGTCGGTCGGCAGATGGCCACCATCCTCTACGTGGACGATGAGCCCGCCATCGGTCTCATCCTCGAGGACACGCTCGAGCGCGCCGGCCATTCCGCCGTGGGGGCGCACAACGTTCCCGAGGCGCTGCAGGCGCTCGCGAAGGGCAGCATCGATCTGATCATCTCGGACTATCGCATGCCCGGGCTGACGGGGCTCGAGTTCCTCGAGCTGCTGCAGCAGGAGGGCTACGACGTCCCGCTGATCATGCTCACCGGTCACGCCACCATCGAGCACGCCGTGGCAGCGATCAAGGCCGGCGCGGTGGACTACATCACCAAGCCGGTGCGGCCGGACCAGCTCGAGCGCTCCGTCGCGCAAGCACTCGAGGTCGCGCGTCTGCGCCGCGAGAACGACGCGTTGCGCCGCGAGGTCATGGAATTCCGCAACGAGCGCGCGATCATCGGCGAGAGCATCCAGATTCGCCGCCTCCTCCAGGCCGTGTCGACCGCGGCGCCCACGCGCGCCACCGTCCTGCTCGAGGGCGAATCGGGGACGGGCAAGGAGCTGTTCGCCCGTGCGATCCACGACGCGAGCGATCGTCGCGATCGCCCGTTCATCAAGCTGAACTGCGCCGCTCTCCCGGAGGGCCTCGTCGAGAGTGCCCTCTTCGGCCACGAGAGGGGCGCATTCACCGGCGCCATCCGGCGTGTGGAAGGGGCGTTCGAGCGGGCGCACCAGGGTACGCTCCTGCTCGACGAGGTGAGCGAGATGCGGCTGGATCTGCAGGCCAAGCTGCTGCGCGTCCTCCAGGAGCAGGAGTTCGAGCGGGTCGGTGGCTCGAGCCCGATCAAGGTGGACGTCCGGATCATCGCGACGACGAATCGGAACCTCGCCTCCTACGCCGCGCAGGGACACTTCCGGCAGGATCTCTTCTTCCGGTTGAGCGTGCTCCCGATCTCCCTCCCCCCCCTCCGCGACCGCCCGGGCGACATCCCCCTCCTCGCACACCGCTTCGCCCTGCGCACCGCGAGCGAGCTGCAGAAGGAGATTCGCGGCCTCGCCCCCGAGACGGTGGAGATGCTCCAGCGCTACGACTGGCCGGGCAACGTGCGCGAGCTCCAGCACGCCGTCGAGCGCGCAGTCATCCTGTCGACGGAGCCGATCCTCCACCCCGCGGCGTTCGATCGGCAGCGATTGGGGCTGAGCGCGCGAGGCACCGGCCCGTCCAGCCGGATCGCCCCGGCTCCCGGGCTCCATGCCCCCGAGGGCCTTAGCGCCTTGCCACCACATTCCCTCCTGCTCACCTCCCTGGACGTTGGAGAAGCGGAGTCGCGGCTGATCGACCGCGCCCTTCAGGTCAGCGGAGGGAATCGAACCCGCGCCGCGGAACTGTTGGGCATCAGCGTTCGGACCCTCCGGAACAAGTTGAACGGCCCCTCCCGGGACAGCGCCGCAGGCTGATACCACGCCAGCAGAAAGTTCTCGAGGCGCCAGAAACTGCTCGGCAGCTTTTTCCCAGGCGGCACTTTATGCCGCCCTGTTCGAGCGTCGCTCCCTGCTTCACCAATCGGCGAGAGCAGAAGGTCTCCAGCGGCCTTAACGACGTAGCCGCAACGACTTGAGGCATGGCAGCAGGGTCGGAGCCCAGGCGGACTCCGACCCTGTTTCCGTCGCCGCTCTGGTGGCCCCCGGCCTGCCCTTACAGGGGCAGCAAGCGATCACGACCGGGCGTGCGAGTCCCCCCCGCACCGCCATGGCCGACCGCCCTCCCGCCACCCCCATTCCACTGATGGGCTCGACCGAAGATTCCCTGTGGGCCAGGACTGCATCGGGAGATGATGCCGCTCGCGATGCCATCCTGTGCGAGAACCTGAATCTCGTGCACCACGTCGCGAGACAGCTCTCCCGGAGCCTCGCCGTGGAGGCGGACTTCGATGAGCTCGTCAGCGCTGGAACGATCGGTCTGATGACCGCCGTGAAGGCCTTCGACCACCGGCGCGGCCTCGCGTTCAGCACCTTCGCCGTCCCCCGCATCCGCGGCTCGATCCTCGACGAGCTGCGGCGTCAGGACCACGTACCGCGTTCCGTCCGGCGGAAAGCGCGTGACATCTCCCGGGCGCGGGAGCAGCTGATGCGCCAGCATGGTCGCAAGCCGGATGACCCGGAGCTGGCGCTGCAGCTGGGCACCGACGTCCAGACGCTCTGGCGCTGGCAGTCCGAGGTCGAAGGCTCCGTACACCTGTCGCTCACGTCGCCCGCGGGCGACGGTGATGCGTCGGTCCCGTCGCGTGTCGAGTTCCTGCGCAACGACGAGGAGGGGGTGGACGAGCGTCTGTCGCGCGAGAGCGAGGTGGCAAAGCTCCGTGAGGCGATCCTCCGCCTGAACGACCAGGAGCGCACCGTGCTCTCCCTCTATTACTTCGAGGAGCTCAAGTCCGCCGACATCGCCGACGTGCTCGGCATCAGCGAGTCGCGAGTCTCGCAGATCCGCTCGAAGGCGCTCGCGCGCCTGCGCTCCGAGCTCGCGCCGCTCCGGGCGTCGGCCTAGCGCGCCAACCGCTCGCGGCGTCGCAGCTCCGCGAGCGTGGGAATCCGGAAGACCAGGAGCCCGTCCTCTCGCGTGACGTCCCCTCCCGCGCGCTCGCCGGCGGCGAGGAGATCGCGCGATACGTTCGCGCTGGTGCGGACGCACACGCTCACGGTGGATTCGCCCGTTCGTACGATGATCGGTGCGTCCTCTCGCCCGCCGGACGCTTCTCCCGCGCGCTTCGCCGCGTGCACCAGCATGACGAGCGTCCTGACGAGTGCCCAGCGTGGGGCACGAACAGGAGCCGGCGCTCCCTCGTAGCGCACGTCGCAGCGCTCGTTGCGCAGCCGCAGGTGGTGCTCGTGCAATCGCAGGGCATCGTCCAGCGCGGCCGACAGCTCGATCGCCTCGGCATCCGTGCGCCGCTCGGGGAGAAGAGCGAACAGGCCCGTCAGCCCCTGCAGCTGCGCAACCTCGCTGGGAAGCTCCGCCAGCGGATCGACGGTCTCGTCGCGAAGGCGCGCCAGCTCCATCAGCGCTCCGAGCGCCGACAGGCGGTTGTTGAGCGCGTGAACGAGCCCCTGAAGGAGATCGTTGGAGAGCGTCGGCCACTCGTCCACCGCGCTCGCGTCGGTTGGAGGTGGAGTCAGGGCGTCCGAGGTCATCGGTGAGTGGGCGAGCACGAGGAGCCAGGCCGGCCGCTCACGGCGCAGGGACGGGGGGTGGGCCCGTCGAAGCGTGTCAGCGGATGAAAGATGTATCGACTACGGAGTGGAATAACCGTTTCGCTGAACCCGTCTGCACTCGTGTCCGGCCGGGTGGCCCGAGCGATGGTCGAGTCGTCACCCAACTGAAGGCCGAAGCGTGCACTCTGTAACCGGGGTCGTGGTGTCAGAAACTGGATTGGGCAACAATTCACCCATCTGATTCTTCGGCTTCGATCGCTCGGAAATCCTCAACACGCCATCGCCATGACCGCCCCAGTCGTCGCCTTGCTGATCGCACTCGCCGGACCGGCCGATACCACTCGGCTGATTCCGGACAGCCTGCCCGTCCTGGAGACTGTCGCGGTTCAAGTCGCTCAGCCAGCCGAAGACAGCCTGTTCGACCGCATTCCCGCGCGGCTCCTGCTTCCGACCTCCCTTCAGCTCCAGCCCGACACGGTGCCGAGACGGCGCCGGAAGGCGATACAGGTGAGCGACTGGTACGAGCGTCGGCTGCGCATTCACCGCTACCTCGCCTACACGACCATCCCCCTCTACGCGTTCCAGGCCATCGCGGGGAACCAGCTCTTTCAGGAGAGCTCCGGCGCACCCGAGTGGGCCAAGACGGGGCATCGGGTGGGTGCCACGGCGCTCGCCGCGGTGTTCACCGTGAACACGGTCACCGGCGTCTGGAATCTCTGGGACTCCCGCTCGGTGTCGCAGGGGCGAACGCGCCGGACGATCCACACCATCCTCATGCTGGCCTCCGACGCCGGGTTCACGTACACCGGAATCAAGCTCTCCAACGACGCCGAGAACAGCCTCGCGAAGCGACGCCAGCACCGGAACCTCGCCTACGCCTCGATGGGAGTGGCGATTGCTGGCTCCGGTATGATGCTGATCTGGCGCGATTAGTCACCTCCATGCTGCTCGCTCAACTCGCCCGCGCCGGAGCTTCGAGCCCGCTGGCTCGACTCGTCGAACCGTGGAACAGCCTGTACTCCGACTCCAAGGCAGTCGCGACGACGGTGATGTTCTTCCATCTCGTCCCGCTGCTGATCGCGGGGGGCGCCGCGCTGACGGCCGATCGGGCGACGATCCGGGCCTCCCGGGCCAGCATCGAGGACCGAACGCGGCAGCTGGGCGAGCTCGCCAGAACGCATGCCATCGTGCTCGTCGGACTCGCATTGTCGTTCATCAGCGGGGTACTGCTCTTCCTCTCCGACGTGGACGAGTTCCTCGGCTCCCCGTGGTTCTGGGTGAAGCTCGGAATCGTCGGACTCCTCCTCGCCAACGGGTTCGTGATGACGCGGACCGAGCGTGCGCTGGCGAACGGGGGCGATCAGGGAGTGCTCTGGGGTCGGCTTCGCACCATCTCGGTGTTCAGCCTGACCCTCTGGATCGCCACGACGCTGGTCGGCGTGGCACTCACGAACTACGCGTAGACGGAGCCAGGACGATGACGGATTCGAAGCCGAGCAGCCCCGGAGACGGGTGCGCCGGATGCACGATTGGCAGTCGGCGGGAGTTCCTGCTCGACGCGCTGCGCGCGAGCGCGGCGGCGCTCGTGGCGATCGGGATGGCACCCAACAGCGCCGAAGCGATGCCGCTCCGCTGGATCTCGGCGTTGGCGTCGAAGGGCGAGGAGAAGACCTATCCGGTCCCTGCCACCGACGGTGTCCAGATCGACAAGGACAACGAGGTCATTCTCGCGCGCAGCGGCAAGTCGGTGTACGCGTTCGCGCTCGCGTGCCCGCATCAGAACACGGCGCTGCGCTGGGATGCGGGCAACAACCGCTTCCAGTGCCCGAAGCACAAGTCGAAGTATCGCCCCGACGGCACCTTCATCGAGGGGCGCGCGACACGCAGCATGGACCGCTACGCGGTGCGGCTCGCCGGCAACAACGTCGTCGTCGACATCGACAAGCTCTATCAGGAAGACACGGACAACGCTCTCTGGCAGCACGCCGTCGTCGCGCTGCCGTAACGTCACCTCCACCACCGCACCCATGTCCTGCCGGGACTGTCTCAGTCGACGCGAGTTTCTGACCAGAAGCACGCTCGCCGTCGCAGGTGCTGCCGCCGTCGTCGCCGGGTGTGGAGACGGTCAGATCGGCGCCGGCGGCGCCACGGCGCCGATCCTCCTTACGCCGCTGACGTTCACGGTGTCTACCGTGCCGGCGCTCGCGACGGTGGGCCAGCTCGCGCTCGTGCCGACCGATTTTCGCATCGCGGTCAAGCGCACGGGCCCCGACACCTTCCTCGCACTGTCGACGACGTGCACGCACGAAGGGACGATGATTGTCATCGTCAACAACAACACCTCGTTCGAGTGTCCGAACCACGGCGCGCGGTACGACTCCAACGGCACCGTGACGCGTCAGCCGCAGGCGGCAGGGTCGGCGACGAGCCTGCCGACCTACCAGACGAGCTACGACTCCGCAACGGACGTCCTGACGATCAGCTCCGTCTTCGCGACGACGTGATACGCGCTCGTTGACGAGCGGTGGTCGGACGATCGATACCCGAGGCGCTGGCGCCTCCGGTATCGTAGCTTTCTACCATGTTGATCGGCGTCGCGGGCATGGTCGGCTCGGGGAAGAGCACCCTCACGCGCGCGCTCGCGGCGCGATTCGGGCTGCAGCACGCGCTGGAGAGCGTGGATGAGCACAACCCGTGGCTCGAGCGCTTCTACGCCGGTGGCGTCGACGCCATGCGCGAGAATGCCCTCAACCTCCAGCTGCACTTCCTCGCCACGCGCTTCGAGAGCATGCGCCGGATGCGCGGCGCGGGGGGCAGCTGGGTGCTGGATCGCACCTGGTACGAGGACGCCGAGATCTTCGCCCGCGGGCACTTCGACGAAGGATTGATGTCGGAGCTCGAGTGGGGCTTGTACCGGAGGCTGTACGCCGAGCTGCTGCACTCGCCCGCGGCGCGCCCACCGCGGCTCCTGGTGTACCTGCATGCGCCGCTCGAGACGATCGTCGAGCGCATTCGCGCGCGCGGACGCCCCAAGGAGCGCGACACGCCGACGTCGTACTGGGCCGCGCTGCATGCGCGGTACGAGCAGTGGATCGTCCGGTTCCGCGCCTGTCCCGTGTTGAGCCTCGACGTCCGCGAGTACGACCTCGTCGCCGATCCCCGGGCGATCGACGCGATCGCCTCGCGCGTTCGCGCGCGCCTCGAGCCGGAGCTGCCCCAGACGGAGCTGTTCCACGGTCCGCGGGTCGAGCAGGCGGTGTGAGGCGATCGAGGCGGTCCAGGCACTCGGTTCCCGTTCGGGGGTAAACCAGGTCAGCTCCGACCCTGCGCACCCATGATCCAGCCAGTCCGCCGATTGTTGCCCGCGCTGTCGCTCCTCGCGTTCTTCGCGGCGTGTCGCGACCGTTCCAGCTCCGACGCCAACGCCGCGGCCGATTCGGCGTTCGCGCGCGACATCGCGTTGGCACAGCGCCAGGCGCCGCCGCAGACGGTATTCAACGACGCACCGATCGGCGGCACGACGAACGCCGCACCGACGAAGGCCGCGCCCGCACCGAAGCCCGAGCCGTCACGCGCCCGCGCGCCGCGTCCGACGCCGAGGCGCGAGGAGCCGCCCGCACCCGTGCGGCGCACGCCGCGTGCGACGCCCCCTGCGCCGGTGGCGACGCAGCCCACGCCGGCGCCGGCGGCGAAGCCTGGCCCCGCCGCGGGCGTGATCGGCACCGGCAGCCGGATCGGGATGACGATCAACGAGCGGGCGTGCACGCTCTCCGCGCTCGTGGGCGACAAGTTCACCGCGACGGTGAACAACACCACCGTCGGCACCAATGGCGCCACCATCCGCGCCGGCACGACGGTCGTGCTCGAGGTGTCCTCCGTGGAGCGCGCCGATCCGGCGGAGAACAGCCGCATCCACTTCCGCGTGCGCGCGATCGACGTCAATGGCGAATCGTATCCCGCCGACGGTGACGTCGCGACGCTCAGCGCGATGGAGACGTCGCGTGTCTCGAATGGGAGCGACAAGACCAAGGTCGTGGGCGGCGCGATCGCGGGCGCGATCCTCGGTCGCGTCCTCGGCGGCGGCACGAAGGGCACCGTGATCGGCGCAGCCGCCGGCGCGGCGGCGGGAACGGCGGCCGCCAAGGCCACGCAGAAGAGCGACGCCTGTCTCCCCGGCGGCGGCTCGCTCCAGCTCACCCTCACGCGCGACATCGTCGCGCGTCGCGACGGGCCAATCTGACCCGTCGTCGCGGCCCGTCGTGATCCGAGTCACGAACTTCCCAGCACGGAAGCGCATCGGGCGCGGCGCGCATTAACGTCGCCCGAACCGATACGTCTCCTCCCGTGAACGGCGCGAGGGCCCCGCGTCGAGATCGGATGCACTCGACCCATTCCCATGCCTGGAGACGTTTCACCATGTCCACGCTCAAGTCCCTCCTGTTCGGCGTCGCCGTCGTCCTCGCCGCCGCCACCTCTGCCTCCGCCCAGGACGCGCATCCGCGCCGCGATCTCCGCCAGGACCGCCGCGAAGTGAAGTCGGACCGCCGCGACGTCCGCGCCGACCACCGCGAGATCGCCGGTGACAGGCGCGAGATCCGCCACGATCGTCACGTGATCGCGAAGGAGCATGCCGCGGGAGACAGTGCGGCGGTCGTGGCGAGCCGCCACGAGCTCCGGCACGACACGCGCGAGCTGAAGCGCGACCAGCGTGACGTGGCCGGGGACCGGCGCGAGACGCGCCAGGACGTGCGCGATCTCCGCCACGACCGCCGCGATCTGCGCCAGTAGGAGACCGGCGTACGCGAAGCGCCCCCGCGCCCGAAGGAATACCGGCGCGGGGGCGCTTCATTTTTTGCTCTTCGGGTTTACGCGGGGGTGGTTGTCGCGCATACTCTACACGCGATGACGTCCGACACGTCCGACACGCCCCGGCGGCCCCCGTCGCCCGACCAGACGGAAGTAGCGCCGGTGGCCGCTCCCCCCGAAACGGATCAGCCGCTGGATGGCAGCCAGCTCGGCTCAGGCGCACTCGCGCAGCAGCCGACGGATGCGCAGCCGGTGGCCGTGCTCAAGGTGTGCCCGCAGTGCGGCACCGAGTACGAGACGGCGGCGCGGTTCTGTCCGGCCGACGGGACGGCGCTGCGGCCGAAGGGCTCGGACTCGCTCGTCGGCAGCGTGCTCGCCGACCGCTATCACATCCTGAAGCGCATCGGCGAAGGCGGGATGGGACGCGTGTATCTCGGCGAGCACGTGAAGATGAACCGCCAGTGCGCGATCAAGGTGATGAGTCCCGCGCTCGTGAACGACGCGGAGTCCGCGTCGCGGTTCGCGCGTGAAGCGTCCAATGCGGCGCGCATCATCCACCCGAACGTCGCGGCGGTGTTCGACTACGGCGAGAGCGACGGCCTCGTCTACCTCGTCATGGAGTTCGTCGATGGCGAGCCGCTGTCGCGGCTGCTCGCGCGCGAGGCCCCGTTCGGGCTCGAGCGTGCGATCGACCTCGCGCGCCAGATCGCCGACGGCCTGGGCGCGGCGCACGAGCTGGGCATCGTGCATCGCGACCTCAAGCCGGACAACATCCTCGTCTCGCGCAGCCGGAGTGGGCGCGAAGTCGTGAAGGTCGTCGACTTCGGCATCGCGAAGGCGATGCAGGAGGGGGCGGGCGAGGCGCTCACGCGCACCGGCCTCGTGATCGGCACCCCCGAGTTCATGAGCCCCGAGCAACTGCTCGGCGATCCGATCGATGCGCGCAGCGACCTGTATGCGCTCGGGTGCATCATGCACCTGATGCTGACGGCGGCGCCCGCGTTCGACGCACCGACGCGCGAGCAGATGATCAAGCGGCGGCTGTCGGAGAATCCGCCGCACGCACAGGCGCTGGATCCCGGCATCCCCGACGCGATCGACCGGGTGATCTCGCGCCTGCTCGCGCGCACGCCGGACGATCGCTACTCGTCGGCCGCGGAAGTACGCGAGGCGCTGAGCGGTCCGCACACGCGGCGGCTCAGCGAGAGCGGCACGGTCATCCCACGGGTCGAGACGCCGCGCAGCGCACCGACCGTCGTCTTCTCCGCCGCGACGCCGGGCCAGCCGGCGTCGGGGCCGACGCGGGCCGCCGTGACGACGCCGCGCATGACGTTGCCGTCAGGGCAGCAGCGTCGACGCTGGCCGTGGGTGCTCGCCGTGCTCGGGGTGATCGCCATCGGTGGGAGCACGCTGCTGCGGCAGGCGCGCGAAGCGCGCGAGGCGCGGTACGCGACTGCGCAGCGCGACAGCGCGCGTCGGGCGGACAGTCTCCGCAAGCTGGACTCGGCGCGCACCGACAGCGTGAACAACGCGAAGCTCCTCGGCGGCATGGTCGATTCGTCGAGGCTGCGCGAAGACAGCATCGCGAACGCGGCGAAGGCGTTGCAGAACGCTGCCATCTCCGCCGTGCGCCGTTATGCGACCGCGCTACAGAGTGGTGACAAGACCGCCGCGCGAGAAGTGTTTCCGACGGTGACCGACCGGGAGCTGCAGCGGTGGGATGACGCGCGGGAGAAGTTCGATCTCAGGTTCAGCGTGGTGGCGCCACCGAGCAAGGTTCGGCTGACCATGAACAACCTCGTCGCCGACCTGGATTTCTTTCTGCAGGTCCAGTACATCGACCGGGCGACACGCAGCGTGTACAACACGAACAGGCTGGCGCGGCACGCCACGCTGATCAGACAGGGCCAGCGCTGGCAGATCGACAAGCTGAACGATCGCTGAGCGCCGAGCGCGCGAAGGCGCCAAACAAGCAGTTCGTTAAGGGCGCAAAGGCGCCATCGTGCCGCAAACCGCAGGAAGGCGCGAAGGCGCCTATGCTTTCTTGCCGAGCTTGACGCGCAGATCGGCGGCGAGCGAGTCGAGCTGCGCCGAGTCGTAACCGATGTCCGCTTCGTCGCCGCGCGCGAGGCGCGCTTCGGAACGGAGCTGGAGCGAGCGCCAATCGTCGACGAAGCGGGCAACGAAGCGCGTCCGGTAGCGCAGGTCCGGAACGCCGTCACGCGACACGCTCGCCTGCCAGGTCGTCATGATGAAGCCGGCGCGCGGATCGACGACGTCGACGACGTAGCGCTGCGAGAGCGCATCCGTGAGCGTCCGCATCGCCTGCTGATGCGTCAGCCCTTCCCGCACTTCGATGTTCCGGATCGCGGGCGTCTCCGCCGTCGTCCGGACGAAGCTCGCCGGCGCCGCCGGTCCTTGAGCGGGCGAAGGGCTCGTCGTGCCGCCCGTCGACGGGTGCTGGCTGCCCGGCGTGACGCACGCGGTCAGCGCGCAGGCGAGCAGAAGCGGGGGGAAACGCATGCCCCAATATACACCGCAAGCGAAAATGGGCAGCCGGGGTCGGCTGCCCATCTCCAACTTGCCCCGAATCGCCGGCCTTACTGGACGCAGCGGCCCTTCGGATCCGGCTTCGGCTTGTCCACGGCCACCCGGTGGTCGAGGTTCGCGACCCGGAGCGCGGCATCGTGCACCAGGGTGGCGACCTGGGCCATCCGGTCGTAGTCGATGTACTGCGGCTCGTCGGTCACCTGGTGGTAGTCCGAGTGGCCACCCGTGGTGAAGAACACGATCGGGATGCCGTAGCGGGCGTACTCGTAGTGGTCGCTGCGGCAGTAGATGTTCTGCGGGTGCCCGTTCGCGTCCATGCTGTAGTCGAACTGCATGCCGATCTTGCTCGTGCGGTTGACGTCCTCGATCAGGTCGCCGAGCTCGGTGGAGAGCCGGCGCGACCCGACGAGCTGGACGTAGCCCGGTCCGCCATGGGTGAGGCCGCCCTCCTTCTTCTCACCGGTGATGTCCGTCGCCGCGCCGCGGCCGACCATGTCCATGTTGAGCTGGGCCACGATCGAGTCGCGCGGGACGGTCGGGTGGTCGGTGTAGTACTCGGATCCGTAGAGCCCCGCTTCCTCACCCGTGTGCCAGACGAACAGCAGCGAGCGCTTCGGGCGGACCTTGGCGTTGGCGAACGCCTCGGCGATCTCCAGCACGCTCACCGTGCCCGAGCCGTCGTCGTCGGCGCCGTTGTAGATCGAGTCCATGCGCACGCCGTGCAGCTTGTGCAGGCTGTCCGTCAGGGCGCGGATGCGGGCGATCTGGTCAGGGGTGACGCTCGCGGGGGTCGGGCTGTCGGCGCCCTGGGGCCGTGCGATCGCCATGAAGGCGCGCAGCGAGTCGTGGTCGACCGGGTGATGGTTGTAGCCGACGTGGTCGTTGTGTGCGCCGATCGCGACGTACTGGCCCTTGAGGGCCGGATCGCTGCCGGGCAGGATGGCCACGACGTTGCGGCCCGGCGCCCGCTCCTCCTTGAGCGCGATCGTGCCCGAGAGGCTCTTCCCTGCGGCGCCCGCCTTCAGCGTATCGGTGGCGCCGAACAGCAGCGTGGCGATGCGCGGCGTGACGAGGATCGACGTCGGCGCAGCGCTCGGCGCATCGTCCTCGCGGAGGGCGGTGCTGCGCTCGATCTGCGGCAGCACGGCGGCCGGGATGCGATCGAGATTGGTCACCAGGATCGCGGCGGCCTTCCCGAAGCGGGAGGTCGCGCTGTAGACGACGCCGCGGAACGGGTTCGCGGACGCGGGGAGCGTGAGCAGCACGACCTTGCCAGCCACTGCATCGGCGCTGGGCCAGCTGGCCGAATCACCAGCGATGCCGCCATAGATCACGGGCAGGCCATCGAAGTTGATCGTCCGGCCGGCGCGCGGGATGGGGAAGTAGTCGGTGCCGTAGGCGAGCGGCTGATCGCCGGTCTTCAGCCGGGTCGCCGCGGTGTCCGTGTAGTTGGTGAACAGCGGGATGTTCTGGAAGTAGCCGCCATTGTCACCCGCGGGAACGAGGCCGAGGCGCCGAACTTCACGCTCGATGTAGGCCGTGGCCTTGAGGTTGTTCTCCGTGCCGACCTGCCGGCCCATGAGCGAGTCGTCGGCGTAGATGTACAGCCGTGTCATGAGGTCGGCGGCGCTGATCGCTGGCGTCGTGGGCTTGCCGGTGTACTTGACCGGCAGCTCGCGCGGCACCGCGCCCTTGATCGGGGCGGGGGCCTGCGCCCAGGCAAGCGTTGGAAGAGCGAGCAGTGCGCCGAGCGCGAACCGGCCGGCGATGCGGTCGAACGACATGAGTTCTCCGGTGGTGGTAATGTCGTACTGACGATGCTGAACTGTAGCGACCATCGGCTGGCGCGATCAAATCGGCCGCCGCGTCGCGATCCAATCCCAGGTCCTACCCGCCCCAGACTCCGATGCTCCAACGTGACCTTCAGCACGCGCTGCACACTCGCTCCCTGGCGTTGATCGATCGCGTCGCCGCGCTGGCGCGCCCCCTGGACCCCGAACGGCTGGTGCGGCGGCCGCCGAACGGCGGATGGAGCGTGGGGCACGTGCTGGAGCATCTGTGCGTGACGTCGGAGCTGTACGAGCCGCCGGTCCGCGCCCTGCTTCGCTCGGCACGACCCGACGCCGCGGCGCCGCTCCGCCCCTGGAAGCCGACGCTCGTCGGGCGGCTCACGGTGAACATGTTCGAGCGGCCCATGCGCATGCGCGCGCCGAAGCGCATGGTGCCGGCGGCATCACCGCGGGGTGGCGTCGTGGAGGCCTTCCTCGCGCACCTGCGCACGCTCGACCAGCTGCTGGACGAGTCGAGCGGTTTCGACTGGCGGCGGCTGCGCATGTCGTCGCCCGTCCTGTCGCTGCCGGTCCGGTTCAATCTCGGCGACGTCTACTCCATCCTCGTGGTCCACGCGGAGCGTCACGCACGACAGATGGAGCGCGTCGTCGCCGAGATCAATTGACCCGCGACCGAGCGCGGTGCCTGGCACCCGTGCCTGGCACCCGTGCCTGGCACCGAGGCGAGCGCTTGGGGAGAGTGGCGAGCACTGGCATTTGCTCGCTCGGTGAATAAAATCTCTCTTCCATGCACATTGCCGTCCCAGCCGAAACGAGTCCGGGCGAGCTTCGGGTCGCCATCACCCCCGACAGCGTGGCCCGCCTCGTCAAGGCAGGGCACGTGGTGCGCGTGGAAGCGGGCGCTGGCCAGCGCGCCGGCTTCCCCGACGCCAGCTACGAGAGCGCCGGCGCGGTCGTGGCCAGCGGTGGTGCGCTGTACGAAGGCGCCGAGCTGGTGTGCCGCGTCCAGCCTCCGTCGGCGGACGAGATCGTCGCCATTCCGCAGGGCGCTGCCCTGCTCTCCCTCCTCCAGCCGGGCCGGAACAGCGTGCTGCTCGACGCGCTCGCGCGACGCGGCGTGACGGCGCTCGCACTCGAGCTCGTGCCGCGCATCACGCGTGCGCAGTCGATGGACGTGCTGTCGTCACAGAGCACGGTCGCCGGCTACAAGGCGGTCCTCATCGGTGCGGCGGCGCTGCCGAAGTTCCTCCCGATGCTCACCACGGCGGCGGGCAACGTCTCGCCGGCCAAGGTGTTCATCATCGGCGCGGGGGTGGCCGGGCTGCAGGCGATCGCTACGGCGCGCCGCCTCGGCGGCGTGGTCTCCGCCTTCGACGTGCGCCCTGCCGCGCGCGAGCAGGTGTTGTCGCTCGGCGCCACCTTCGTGGCGAACGATCTCGTCGCCGCGGGGGCGGAGACGTCGGGCGGCTACGCGCGCGCCCAGAGCGAGGACGAGGCGGCGCGTACGCGCTCGGCGCTCGCCAACCACGTGAAGGACGTCGATCTCGTCGTCACGACGGCGCAGATCCCCGGCAAGCCCGCGCCCAGGCTGATCACCGCGGACATGGTCGCGAGCATGCGGCCCGGCGCGGTGATCGTGGATCTCGCCGCCGAGTCGGGGGGCAACTGCGAGCTCACCCTTGCGGGAGAGACCGTGCAGTCGGGCCCCGCGACGATCATCGGTCCGGTGAACGTACCGGCGACGGTGCCCTTCCATGCCAGTCAGATGTTCGGCAAGAATGTCCTCGCGCTCGTCACGCATCTCTCGACGAAAGAGGGTGCGCTGTCGATCGATCCCACCGACGAGATCACCGGTGCCATGACCGTCGTGCGCGACGGATCCGTCGTCGCCCGCACCTGACCGCCCGCCCATGCTGATCCTCGAGCTGTACATCTTCGTGCTGGCCGCCTTCGTCGGCTACATGGTGATCTCGCGCGTGCCGCCGCTGCTGCACACGCCACTCATGTCGGCGACCAACGCGATCTCCGGCATCTCGCTCGTCGGCTCGCTCGTCGCCGCCGGCTCGCACCGCAGCTTGGTCGCGACCATCCTTGGCTTCATCGCCGTCGTCGCCGCGACATCGAACATCGTCGGCGGCTTCCTCATCACGGACCGCATGCTGAAGATGTTCAAGCGCGACGAGCCGAAGGCCAAGACGCCCGAGAGCAAGTAGGCGATGCGCGCACACATCACAGAGCTCAGCTACCTCGTCGCGGCCGTCCTGTTCATCCTCGGCCTGCGCAGCCTGACGCGTCCCGACAAGGCGCGGCAGGGGATGCAGCTCGCGGCCGTCGGCATGCTGTTCGCCATCTGCGGCACGCTGATCCACCACGACATCGTCGACTACCGGTGGATCGCCGGCGGTCTCGTGCTCGGTGCGCTGATCGGCTACCCGCTCGGCATGTGGGTGCCGACGACGGCGCTGCCGCAACGCATCGCCATCTCGCTCAGCTTCGGCGCGCTCGCGTCGGTGCTCGTCGGCGTGTCGGAGTACTACACGGCGTTCCACGGCGGCCGTGAGCCGCTCGAGTCGTTCCGGATGGCGGCGCTCGGCTTCGAGGTGCTGCTTGGCACGCTCACCGTGACGGGCGCCCTCATCGCGTTCGGGAAGCTGCAGGAGATCCTCCCGGGACGACCGCTGACGTTCCCGGGGCAGAACGTGGCGAATGGCGTGATGATGCTCGTCGCGCTCGTGCTGCTCGTCCTCGTGGTCATCGATCCGTCGCGCACCTCGGCGTTCTACTCGATGATCGCGCTCGCCGCGCTGCTCGGCGTGCTGATGGTGATCCCGATCGGCGGCGCGGACATGCCGGTGGTGGTGGCGCTGCTCAACTCGTACTGCGGCCTCGCCGCGGCGGCGACCGGGTTCGCGCTGGGCAACAGCATCCTGATCATCTCCGGCTCGCTCGACGGCGCGTCGGGCTTCCTGCTCTCGATCCTGATGTCGAAGGCGATGAACCGCTCCTTCTCGAACGTGCTGTTCGGCGCGTTCGGCGGCGGCGGGCCCGCGACGGCGGTCGGGGCGGGGACGACGCTTCCCGTGCGCAGCATCTCGGCGGAGGACGCGGCGATCCAGCTCGCGTACGCGTCGCGCGTGATCATCGTGCCGGGCTACGGGATGGCGGTCGCCCAGGCGCAGCACCAGGTGCGCGAGCTGGCGGAGCTGATCGAGAAGCGCGGCGGCGAGGTGAAGTACGCCATTCATCCAGTGGCCGGGCGAATGCCCGGCCACATGAACGTGCTGCTCGCCGAAGCGAACGTGCCGTACGACAAGCTGTACGACATGGACGAGATCAACGGCGAGTTCCCCCAGACGGACGTGGCGCTCGTGATCGGCGCGAACGACGTGGTGAACCCCGCCGCGCGCGAGGACAAGTCGTCGCCGATTTACGGGATGCCGATCCTCGACGTCGATCGGGCGAAGACCGTGATCGTGCTCAAGCGCGGCATGGCCGCCGGCTTCGCCGGCATCGAGAACATGCTGTTCCATGCGCCGGCGACGAGCATGCTGTTCGGCGACGCGAAGGCGTCGCTGTCGAAGCTCGTCACCGAGGTGAAGGCGGCGTAGCGGGCGCGCAAGAATCGGATAGTCTTTCCAGGCAGAGGGACGCATCCTTCATGCACCCCGAAGGAGAGTGTCCCGATGCTGACCATGATGCCCAGCCGTTCCGACACGCACCTCGCGCTCGCCGAGCGCGTGCGCGACTACATCGATCGTCACGTGGACGAGCCGCTGCCGCTGGCGCGGCTCGCGCGCGAGGCCGGCGTGAGCGCGGCCCATCTGCAACGCACGTTCACGCGCATCGTCGGCCTGTCGCCGAAGCAGTACCAGGAGCAGCGCCGCGTCGGCGCGCTCAAGTCCGCGTTGCGCGACGGCCGCACCGTGAGCAGCGCGACGTACGAGGCGGGCTTCGCCTCGGGACGACGCGTGTACGAGGCCGCCGACGACGCCCTCGGCATGACACCGGGCGCATATCGCCGCCGCGGCGTCGGCGTCACGATCCACTACACCGTCGTCCGGACCTCACTCGGCCTGCTGCTCGTTGCCGTTACCGAGCGGGGGATCTGCAGCGTCGCGCTCGGCGACGACGAGGCGACGCTCGTCGCGTCGCTGCGCGCGGAGTATCCGGCCGCCGAGCTCGCGCGGGCGACCGATGCGGACGATCGGCTCGTCGACGCGGTCGTCGCGCACGTGGAGGGACGGGCGCGTACCAGCGACGTCCCGCTCGACGTGCAGGCGACCGCGTTCCAGTGGCAGGTGTGGCGCGCCCTCCAGCGCATTCCCGAAGGCGCGACGCGCAGCTATCAGGAGATCGCGCGCGAGCTCGGTCATCCCTCCGCGGCACGGGCGGTCGCGCGCGCGTGTGCGAGCAATCGGATCGCCGTGCTCATCCCCTGTCATCGCGTGGTCCGTGGGGACGGAGCGCTCGGCGGGTACCGCTGGGGAGTGGCGCGCAAGGCGGCACTGCTCGCCCGCGAGAGCGCGCGAGCGGTGTAACTTCTCGCCTCGCGAGGGCGTAGACCCTACATTGGCAGCATCGCCGCCGTACGCGGCGATGCCGACTCGCGAGGTGATTCATGCTCGTTCGCATCCAGGCCGCGCAGCAAGCGCAGACCGGCACGCCCGAGGCCGCTCGCAGCCAGCAGTCGCAGGAGCTTCGCGACCAGATCCGCGAGACGATCCGCGCGGCGCGTGAGGCAGCCGTCGACGCGCGCAATGCGCAGCGCGATGCGAATCGGGCGCGCATGGAAAGCGGATTGCCCGCGATCCCTCCCATTCCTCCGGTGCCGGCGATCCCGCAGATCCCGGGGGTCCAGGTGCGTGTGGGCGATCCGGGCCCGGTGATCCCCCCGCAGGCCGTGGACATCGCGATCGGCTTCTTCGTGATGTGCGCCGTGATGATCATCGGCTGGCCGCTGGCGCGTGCATTCGGCAGGCGACTCGAGCGCGGTGGCCCCGCCGCCGCCGTCTCGCCGGTCGTCGCCGAGCAGCTGCAACGGATCGAGCATACGGTGGAAGCGATGGCGATCGAGGTGGAGCGTATCTCGGAATCGCAGCGCTATCTCGCCAAGCTGCACAGCGCGCCAGTCAGCGAGCCTGCCACACTGGACTCCGGCGAGAGACGCTGACCTCCGCGCGCCGAACGCACGAACGGGGCGATCGCCGAGCGATCGCCCCGTTCGTTTTCCTGATCGTTCGGCGACTCAGAGCACCTTGCGGCCGTTCCCCTTTCCGCCGGTGCTTCCAGAGCTCCCCGGCGTGCTGCCGGAGCCCCTCCCCAGCCCGTGCGTACCGCCGCCGAAGGTGCCGCGGAGCTCGTCGATGGGAGAACCGGCGCCGACGTGGGTCAGGTAGGGAAATGCCGTGCCCAGCCCGATCGCGAGGCTCCAGCGCGGCGCGAGCCCGCTGATACCGTGGCTCGCGTTGAGGTTCAGTGTGGTCGGCCCCTTCACGACGAAGGAGAATTCGCCGTCCATCGACGCCGAGCGTCCCACCGTGGGATCCACCGCACCGAAGTCGGTGCTGTAGCCTCCCCCCACCGAGGCCCGCTCGGTCAGCGAGACACCCGCGCTCGCGTCGCCCCACCCACTGCCGCTCCCGAAGGCGGACTGCATGTCGACGTCGGTGAGCGAGCGGCCGGCCCCGAGGTGGACCCAGAGCCGTTCCGCCGGCGAGACGCCGAAGCCGACGCTGGCGGAGTAGCCCGTCTTGCCGGCGCCGAATCCGGTCGCCGTGTCGCCCAGCGGAAGCGAGACGCCGAGCGCCAGGGCGACGCCGGGGCTCCAGGGCGCCTTGAAGGCGTGCGAGAGGGTCGCGTCCATGGGCAGATCGACGATTCCCGTCGTTCCCTGAACGCTGCCAGCCGCGGTTTGCGATGGCTCCCGCACGTGGACAGCGGTCGGTGTGGCGGAGATGGAGAGCCATGGGGTCGTCACCCAGCGGAGGACGGCCCCGAGCGCCTGCTCCTGACGTCCGCCCTCGTACGAGAGGGCGCCTCCCGCCACGCCGAACTCGAATGGCGGCTGGCGGGTCGTTTCCTCGCCGCTCGACGTCGAATCCGCGTGGTGAGCCGTCTGGGCGAACGCCGGCGTGGCGGCGACGAGCAGCGTGAGGAGGTAGCGGGGAAGGAGGGTCATGCGTGTCGATTGAACGAGGTCAGACCAGCTCGAGCTCCACCGCGTTGACCGCGAGCTCGCGCGTGAGGTAACAATGCATCCCGCACGGGACGAGGCCGGCGTCGGTGAAGATCCGGCGGTATTGCGATTTGCTGCGTGGGTGCCAGCCCTCCAGGTCGCCTTCCATCTCGTCCCCCGTCGTGTAGGCTTCCAGAAATGCCACACCGTGGATCAGTCCGGCGATGTGACGCACGCCACGCTTGAGCGCGGTGTCCGAGACGTACTGCAGCACGTCGGCGCAGACCACGAGGTCGTATCCATGCCCGAGCGAGAGAGTCGGCAGGTCCTCGAACGAACCGAGCCGTATGTTGCGCCGCTTGCCGTGGCGAGCCACGACGTACTCGCTGGGATCCACGCCGACGTACCGGATGCCGGGGCACAGCCGCCGGAGCTCGGCGCGCCAGCGGCCTTCCCCGGCACCGACGTCCAGCACGGTTCGCAGCTTGCGGCCGAGGAAGTATTCGGCCGCACCGACGACCATGCGCACCTTTCGGCGGACCGCGTCCGGGGCATGCACCCGGGTTCGCGGATCGCGGTACCATTTCTTGAAGTAGGCTTCATCGTACGACTTGCGGCCGGTTTGCGCCGGCAACTCGGAGGGCACCATGCGGTGGTCCAGCGGTAGGCTCGAGGTGGCAGGAAGCGGCGTGACGCGCCGTGGTGTGCGGACAATATGGAGGCTCGCCATCGCCACGCTGGCACTGACGGGCGCCTGCAGCACCGTGACCGGAGGGCCGAAGAAGACACCAGAGCCGACGACCGAGGGCGCCGTCGACCTGAACGGTGACGGCAAGACGACCGGGGCGACGACGGTCCTGGTCGACAATCAGAACCTGAACGAGATGACCATCTACGCGTACCAGGGGACGCAGCGGATGCGCCTCGGGCGGGCGAAGTCGCAGGGGAAGACGGAGCTCAAGATCCCGCCGAGCATCGTGAATGGCGTCGTCCAGATGCGGTTCCTGGCCGAACCGATGGTCACCGGGGGACAGCGCGCCTATCTGTCCGAGATGATCCCGGTGCAGCCGGGAGACCAGGTGGACTTCCTGATCCCGTACACGCGCTGAGCGGACCGTTGTTGAGGGCGCTGCTCGTGGTGGCCGCGTTGGTCTGTCTGGCGGCCGGCGCGACGCTGGGCTACGTGTCGGTGATCGCGCTCCGGCGCAGCGAGGGCGTATTCCTCCCCGCGGGCTACGTAGCGGTGGTGTGCCTCGCGCTGGGGACGTATCTGGGGCGGCTGGCGCTGCGGGGGTGAAACCGTTCCAACCCTGGGGCCGTCTCGGCTGTCGCATCCGATGACATTCCGTCCCAACCCTTCGACCACGTGATTGCGATGCGATCGACTCTCCCGACCCTCCTGCTCGCCCTGTCGCTCACGGGCGCCGTCTCCACCGTCGCGGACGCCCAGCTCGTTGGCCGCAACGAATCGGTGTACACGTGGCGGGGGACGATCCCGTCCGGAGGGCAGTTCACCGTCCGGAACTTCAATGGCCCGATCGACGTCAAGCCGGCGACGGGGAACACCGTCGAGCTCCGCGCCGAGAAGCGGACGCGCGGCGGCGGCGAGATCACCGACGTCGCCTTCGAGGTGCGGACGTCCAGCAATGGCGACGTGAGCATCTGCTCGACGCAGAACGAGGACTCGTGCGACGGTGATCGCCGCGGGAATGACCGCTGGCATGATCGTCAGGTGACTGTCGCGATGACCGTGCTGATCCCCCGCAACCTCCGCCTCAAGGTGGCGACCGGCAATGGCGCGCTGAACGTGGACGGCGCGGGGAGCGAGGTGCAGGCGTCCACCGGAAACGGCCGCGTGCACATCGGCGAGACGCAGGGGCGGGTCAACGTCTCGACGGGCAACGGCGATGTCGAGGTCCGGAACGCGAAGGCGAGCGTCCGCGTGTCCACGGGCAATGGCGACGTGGACGTCGTGACGGTGGAAGGCCCGGTCGAGGTGAGCAGCGGCAACGGGGACATCGATGTCCGGATGTCGGCGTTGCGCGCGAAGGAGGACATGTCGTTCCACACGGGCAGCGGCGACGTGAAGCTCACGCTACCGGCGAACTACAGCGGCGAGCTGGACGCCTCGACGGGGAACGGCACCATCCGCTCGGACTTCGACCTCAAGGTGAAGGGCCAGCTGAGCCCGCGGCACGTCCGCGCGACGATCGGCGAGGGCGGCCCGATGCTGCGGATGTCGACGGGAAATGGAGAGTTCGAGATCCGGAAGGGGTGAGTGAGGGAATGAGGGAT